>Ga0137401_10000011_pt1 | contig 56547 bp, 106 predicted proteins | sample CZOMad1_1_16fung_FD_108286 | JGI IMG/M metagenome (GOLD analysis project Ga0137401, IMG submission 108286) | Vadose zone soil fungal communities from Angelo Coast Range Reserve, California, USA - CZOMad1_1_16fungal (Illumina Assembly) | ecosystem: Environmental > Terrestrial > Soil > Vadose...
GACGATGTTGTTTGCGTCTAATTGTGCGGCTCTCATATTTACCACCAATAAATAATAGCTATACCAGCGCCACCAGCGCCGCCAGTTCCACCGGTTGCAGTACCATTTCCACCACCACCACCACCACCGCCACCTAGACCACCAGCACCACCAGCACCACCATTACCGGCAGTACCGTAACCACCACCACCACCGCCAGAAGCGCCAAAAATGGAAGTTGCAGCAGAACCAGCAGTTCCAGCGGTTCCAGTTGCAGCAGTTGTGCCGCCAGCGCCACCACTACCTAATACTGTTTGCCCTGCAACACCGCCAGTCCCACCGACGATTGCAGATACACCACCAGCACCGCCGCCGCCACTACCATACAAAGAACCAGCGCCATTTTGTTGTAAAGCACCCTGTCCATTAATCGTTGAACCACCACCACCACCACCATATTCAGCAGTACCAGCAAAGTTACTACCGCCAGAACTATTTGAACCACCACCACCACCACCACCGGATACATTATTAGGTGCGGTAAGTCCTGTGACGGCTCCTGTGGCTTGAGCGCTTGGTAGCCCTCCTGTCTGAGTTTGAGATAATCCACCAGAACCGATGCCACCACCCCCACCGCCAATGCTAGTAGCTGCAACACCACTATTCCCGCCAAAAGCTGATAAGAAAGTTCCAAAAGAAGTAGTACCGCCACCAGTTCCGGGGTTAGCGCTTGCAGCACCTACGCCGACACCACCAGTACCACCAGCGCCTATAGTTACGGTTTGAGGGGCAGTAATAAGACCAGCCGGGATGATTTGAAAATTCCGTGAACCACCACCAGCGCCTGCGCCGCCGCTTGTAGTGCTTTGAACTCCACCAGCACCGCCAGCACCACCGCCCCGCAATAACACCGCATAAAAGTTCGCATTGGCTTGAGGGATGAAAGTCCCGCTTTGGGTAAAGGTTTGAGAACCTAGAACGGGAGCCGGGACAAGAGGAAAACCATATAGACCGAAGTTCATACCAGATCGCCCGATGTACCAGCAATCACATAATAAGTTTCAGCATTATTCGTACTAGCGCGTAAGCTGTAACCCGCCTGAAGTACCAAAGGCATATAGCCGATATCCGCACCGGAAGCCGTCGATAAGGTCACCGAAAAGGCCGCAACGGTCGTAGATGGAACGACTACAGGCACGATCAATTCACGCCATAGACGTGTTACTGGGGTTGCTGGCGTAGTTGAATAATTACCGATGGTAGAGGCTGCTAAAACCGTTGGCGTAGTCGCCATCGTGTATTGAAAGGTACTAGCGCCTGTCACGGTAAGGGATACGCCTGTGACGTTATAGTCATTTGGAAATGCAAATTGCAACGTAAGCAAATTACCGGTAGTCAAACCATGCGGCGCGGCAGTCGTAACCGTCGCAGTAGTCGCGGAACCCGTAATACTGCTGATTGTTTGGCCTGGAAGGCCCTGAGTAATAAACAGACGTACAACGTTAGCGGTAGTCGTGCCGCCTGCTTGAATCTGTAGCCTGTCAATCCTGGTTCCATCGGCAGCAGTAGCAGGAGCCGTAACAACAACGCCTAATGTCCCGGTCCCATCTCGCCCAGTATTGGCAGCGGAGATAGTGACCATTCCATTACGCGGAATGCTTGCATATTGTGCTGATGTAGACATTAAAATACTCCTTGCGCGAACAATAGGAAATCAGGGATAGGGGTAAGCGTGATGTTCGGAAAACCGAACGGAATGGTTAAAGTCACCGTTGTATTCGTCGGAATTTGTGACGCGTCGAATGCAATTCTTTTGGTCGTATCGGTAGAATCAGCAAACCTGATCGTGCCAGTTCGTAATAGATTTGACCAAGACGCAATGACGCCATTATTCGTAATAAAGAAGTTCGCTACCGCTGGTGATATTGCTGGTAATGCAGCAGAAAAAGCTGTTGCTATGACAAAGGCTGTTGTTGCCAGTGTGGTGTTATTCGTGCCCGGAGGCTGAGTTACGCCGGTACTAGTGGCGTCAATCGTGGAACCAATAATACTGCCATTGGTAAATGTGGACCCGCTGATGGTTGCGCCGGTAATAGTCAAACCTGGAGCAATAGAAATTAGCGCGGTCAGTGACGTAATATCGCTATTAACGCCGTTTTTCGCCGCATTGGCGTCTACTTGACTTGCGATGTAGTTCAGGTCTGTCATGACCTGACCACCATCGGCTACATTGCCATTAATAAGCTGAATCGGAAGCGGAAGCGCAACGATTGCCATATTGTTTACCCATAAAAAAACCCGCCGAAGCGGGTTAGTTGTTTAGTAGGTTATCGTCTTGCAGTAACCCATTTTTTGAAGTTCCGGCAATTCCTTTTTCAGCCGATGACCGATATCGGTTCGATAGCCTGGGCTATTCGGTATCTCTACAGATTTTATGACTTCATAGGCTTTTTTAGACGATGCTGATACCGTATTGGCGACACCGGTAGCAACATAAAGATATGTCCCAGCACTAACCCATGTCGGCAAATCGATTACTTTGTTTCCGACTACGTTAGGTGCAATGCCGCCTTTGATTTGATACGGATGAATATTAGCGTTTTGATCGCAGTAGATCGGCACACCAACGACTTTAGAAGCATCGAATTTATCGTAAGGAAAATCTGGAATCGTTACCGATACACCAGTACAAACACCTTTCTTAACCGTTAGTGTGTCAGCCCCATTCAATAAATCAGCCATCCATTCGGCGGGGTCGCCTTCATGCAGTGCACTGATAATTTGGAAGTGCGGCCATCCTGGACGGGCAGTGAATTCCAAAGGTAGCGGATTGCCTTCTGCATCGATGATGACAGACACATCGATATAGCCGGTATAACCGATACTCATTAAGTAATCTGTGACGGGATACAGAACCTTTTTTGCCAACTTATCATTGTGCGGAACATAGGCAATTACGGTTCCCATTTCGCCAGTGTTGACGCCCAAATCATCATTCATCAATTTCTTATGTTCAAAATTAATATTGATGCATTCACTAAAACCGAATTTACCAAACCACCCGCCTACGGCAACCTCTATTCCAGGCGTAAATTCCTGGAGAATAAATTCTTTCTTGATGCTCCCGTTTTTCTTCCATCGTTGCAGCATGTAAATCATGTCGGCAGGCGACTTAGAAACGTAACTCATGGCCTTATCCGCATCGTCATTAGGCTTGCTGACATAACGTTTCATGGTCTTGCGTACATATGTCTCTGCGTCAGTCGGTGACCTGAAAGTTTTGTACTCCATGATTTTTACCCCGGCATCCTTAAGGATTTTCTGGCCTACCGGGCGGTTTAATTCCAATTCTGCACCGGCTGAATTACAGCCAAATATCGGATAACCAAGCTTTCGAAAAGGCTCCATCGGAACCATGAATTTATCATTGTCGCTTAAACAGATAAGATCGCCCCATCCCATCCATTGACGCCAATCCTTAATCCGTTCAACTAGTCCATCACCGATAGGGATACGGTCCCCTTTTTTATCTGGAGTGATATACCATTTCACTTGATGTCCGGCATGCAGACATTGCAGCGCAAAATCTAAGAAATGTCCGCCACTGTCGATTAATAAAATTCTCATGGTGTCTTAGGAGGTTTCGGAATCAACATCTGACCGAATCTGTTATATAGATTTGCTGCGCCATAAACACCAGCCGTTGCCAATGGGTTTGCATAGCCTGCACCACCCAAAAGACCATAAGCAAGATTTCTTTCGGCAGTTCCTGACGACGCAGGTTCTTTAATCAACTGACCGATACGCGCCAAATCACCCATTTCACCGGCTGCACCTTGCGCCATTCTGGATTTACCAGCTTTGTCCGCAGTCACACGCGCCATTAATGAGGGTCCGCTTATATCGCCGGTCGTGGTTTTGGCAACTAAAGGTTCTATCGTCTTGGCTTTAGCGTATTGAGTCCTAGCGGTATTCCATGCGGCTAAGTCTTCTTTAGGAATGCTTTTACCCAACGCGTCATGCATGATTTCCTGAAGATCGCCCAAAGCATTTTTTAGATCGCCGTTGCTGGTCGCACGCATTTGACGTCCTAGTTTGCTGTTGATCTTTTTAAAGGCTGTGCCGTCAATGGTGCCGTTTTCTGTCTTGTCTTTGATTTCCTTGACGTAGCTATTCACAATATTTCTAACGTCCTTGGTTTCAAAGCTTTTCGCTTGTTTGGCGAAATCTTTAAGCTGTGTTTCGACGGCAGCATCTACGTTCACTCCGTACTGTTCGCCAATCCGGCCAATTTCCTTACCTGATTTTTGAATCGCATTGCCAAAGACATCGGAGGTTAATTTCTTGGCGTTAGGGTCGCCACCGATTTGTTTAATCAGAGCTTTATTAAAGGCTTCTTGACGTGCTTCTGTCTTCGCACCAGACAAAGGGACTTTTTCCAAAGCCTCGCCCATCATTTTTACGATTTTGTTATTGCTCAGCATGTCGGGACGTACTTCAATGCCGTAATCCTGTGCCTTTTGTGCCAGTTGCAAAGCCTCTTTGCTATACGCGCTAGAGGCAAGTTTATTCACACCACGGCCAATTAATCCGGCTTCGGGGCTTTCCGCAATCGCCGTCTTTGCCTTGCTTGCCAGTTCACCGGTTTTTTCCAAAGCACTACCGGCCTTTGCCGCCAAAATAGGCTTTGCGGCTTTAGTTGCCTGACCCAAAGCGCCTAACTCTCCACCCAAACCGCCTAGTCCTTCCAAGCCAGCGGCCTTAAAGAAATCCCCTAAAGCACCGGTCATCGCTTTCCCTGATTCAGTCTTAGGGGTATAGGTCATACTTTGGGCAAGTTCAGAACCTTTTTTCTCAGCTTCTTTCGTTCCTGCCTGGGTTCCGTATTTACCACCTGTCAGACCTTCATACACGCCCCTAGCGGCTCCGACTGGACCGGCTACAGCACTACTACCCAAACTAAGCGCGGTCTCACCAGCGCCTTTTAAAACGTCCGTGACGCCGCCTAACTTAGGTGCTGGGGCTTGCGGTTGCGGAGTAGATGCAAGTCCTGGACGGTTATCCTTTGGAATTTGTCCAGCCAAAGACTGATAACTCGGGTCCATTGGATTGGTAGACGGCTTGGCATTGCCTAATTGCTGTTGGAGAATACCAAAGGCTTGCTCCTGGGTCGCTCCGTCTGGTCCCTGAATTTCGTAGTTCTTTCCGTCAGGAGAAGTAAAAGTAAATTTAGGCATTAGTTGACCTTAACAGTCCATCCAGTAGGCAACGCTGGTGCGTTTGCTGGTACACCTGATTTTTCTTTTTTGAAAGAATCATTAATGTCGGTAAGGATGTCCTTACGGGTTGTCGCCAAAGCTTTCTTGGCATTGCCCATAATCCTTTGCATACCGGCTAATGCGGCTTCCATCTGCTGCGCGGTTCTGGCATTTTCATAGTTATGTTTGGCCTGTGCCACGTCAGAAACGTTCAGTGTTCCAGGATTGCCAGTAATGATGCCTTGGAACTCGTTAAATACTGTTTCCGCTGCTTGGTCCAAAGTAGTAACCCGTGGGTCGCCCAAGCGCCTTAACCCGGCAATACCAGCTTTCTGGAAATCTGGCAGACTAGAAAGGTCTAGCGCCTTCATCGCATCTTTCATCACTGGAATTTCTGAAAGAATCTGATTTTCAGCGCGTTCCATATTTTGAGCGCGCACCTCAAACTTACTTTTTGCTGCAAGTTTGGTTTTAACATCCGCAGAGGCAGAAGTTAATTCCTGTACGCTCATGTTGTTTTCTTTGGCGATTTCAGAGACTTTTTTCATTGTTGCTGCATACATGCCTCCCCTGGCCGGTGGATTTTGTCCCTTCAGGAGATAATTCCATGCCGCTGCTTCGGTAGCTCCTTCGTCCGCATTTTTCCCGCTGCTAGTTCCTGCATCCGCCGCCCTTGTATTGGCATTCTGTTGAGCAATCCCAGCCATAACAGTACCGATTAAACGCCGTGTATCATTTGCCGCTGCTTGTGCTTCCCGACGTTCATCTACCGAATAGCGACGGTCTTCAGAAGCGACTTTCAACGCATCGTATTTTTCCTGCAAAGTAGATACTTTATTTTGTTGGTCCAATTGTTGTTTCAATTGTGCCGCTTCCATCCTGGCTTGATTATTCAAGTAAGGGCTAAGCTTTTCCAGAATCTGCAAACCCGCCGCAGGGTCAGTAATACCTCTCGCTTTAATAAACTGGGCAGCATCTTGCAAACTCATTGAATTAGGCGGAGGTGCAGCCGGTTGCGGAGGCGGCGGAATGCCTTGTGGTCCTTGTTGTGGACGTGGAGCACCGCCAACAGTTTGATAAGGCGGAATAGGAGGTTGCCCCTGTGGTTGTCCTGGAGGCGGCATTCTTTGCGGTGGAGGTCCAGGCTGACCTGTTGGAGGTCCACCCGCGCCCTGTGGCGGTCCTGGAGGCGGAGGCATACCACCACCCGGAGGAACGCCCGGCCCCATTTGCCTTTGCTGTGGATAGGGCATAGTAGGCTGTTGCATAGGAACCGATTGCTGACCCGGTGCCGGTGCCTGCGCGCCGTTCGGCATTCCTGTTTGCGGAGGCGGCGCAATGGCTTGAGCACCGGCCAAATAATCCAACGTGGTTTGATCTATGGTCGGTTGCTGTTCGCGCTGCTTTTTGGCTTGGGCGGTCAAGTCCTTTAATTCTGACAATCGCTGTCTGTCCGCTTCAAGCCGCACTTTGGCCGCGTCAGTCTGGTCCTGCCATGTTTGATACTCCTGTTGCCCACGAAACGCCGCGCCTAGATTACCTAGAAAGTTTGCCATGTCTTACCCTGTATAGCCGAAGTCAGACCAATCATTACCGGAACTGCCAGCACCGTAACCAGAAGAATAACCGGTGGACCCACCGCCACCGCTAAATACGTTGCCCCAGTTTGTATTGCCAATAGCTTTGCCTACAGGTCCAGCAATGGAACCAATGGCGTTTTGGGTCTGCTGATTGTTATAGGCATTTTGATTGAAGCCTAGATTCTGTGCACCCTGACCAAAATTCATGTATCCCAAGTCATTGGACTGCAATTGATTCAAGCCGGTCAGATATTGGTTCTGCGAATTTTGATAGTTATTGAGCGCATTTTGCTGATTCTGGTATATCTGTTGTTGTGGTTGATATTGCGCTTGGCCTGCTTGGGAAATTTGCTGACCAGCGGCGGAACCTAATTGACTTGCGCCTGCATATTGTTGACCTATCGCATTTGCGTAACCCATTTGGCTTTGCTGTTGTGCTTCTAACGCGCTGTTATATTGATTTGTCGCAGCACCTGTAGCGCCTGCATATGTTCCAACTTGACCGGCCTGTAAGCCTGCCTGATTTTGCGTGTAAGAATTCCCCAAGCCCTGAGCCGAACCATAAGCGCCTTGCGCAGCCTGTAGTCCCTGAGTCTGACGGGCTAACTGTTGATTTTGCCAGTCGATATTGAAATTACTATTCGCGTTCGATTCAATCGCCGCGCCATAAGGACTTGATTGAATCCCCCTTGCGTATTCGCCTGCCCTGGTCTGGTCGGTTAATTGCTGCTGAGTCCGGTTATATAAGGCATTCTGTGGGTCTTGGGAAGTCTGCAATACCTGATTGCCAGCGCCATATAGATTACCTTGTGACTGTTGGATATTGCCTAATTGCCCCTTTTGGTAATCCATCAAACCCTGATAATTCTGATTCGACTGCCCGCCTAGACCATACAAAGTATTTGCGGAATTCTGTACATTTCCGAAATTCGCGTTATAGGCTGCGTTAGTCTGTCCGGCCTGTCCCTGTAATTGTTGCGCCTGACCCAGTAGCGCCTCTTGGCCGGCCAAGGAGCCTTTTCCGGCTTGGTCATATGCCTGACTGGACCATACGCCGTTATTCACTAAATTCTGGTTATAGGTGCTGTTACCCATTTGCCCTTGCAATAGCTGCTGAGCATATGGATTAGTTTGGTTATAGATGCCCTGATTAGTGCCCTCATATTGACCTTTGTTGTAGTTAAAGTTTTGGTCAACAGCGCCCAGATTTGTCGGCACATAAACAGGCGTTGAACTACCGCCAGACGTACCACCGCCACTAGAAGGCGCTAACGCGCTACCTACCACAGAACTTGCTACGGCTCCCGCCACTGCGCCCCAAGGCATAATGATTTCTCCAATAAAAAAAGCCGCTCGAAAGCGGCTTTAGTAAGCTTTAAAACTATTAAGGAAAGGTTAGGTCATGTAAGTCATGCAGTTCAACCACTCCTGTTTCGCCTATATTGTGAATACACAAAACTAGCGTGTTATCTTCTGTCGTCTTGAACGTGTGTTTCCGATGTTTCTCAATAAATATCCCGCATGGTCCCTGAAACCAGCCTAGATATTCATCGTCTTTCCATGCGTGAACTGCACCGGTCGCAATAAAACTTGTATGGTCGTCTTCGTGGGAATGCTGAGGAATGATGCAGCCAGCCTTTTTAAATAGACCTGACTTCAAAAAAACTTTATTTGCCAAATAGAATTCCGTCGAATCCGGCTGTTCGCATTCCTGAAATACAGTGTCAAGTTTCATTCAACCCTCATGCAGATAATTAAAGTAATTCGGTCATCGTTGCCGTTGTTTTGCACTTCATGTTCAACGTGATTATTGAAGTACCAGCAATCACCGGTATTCATCACAACAATTTCGTTTTCACACCGGTTGTAACATTGCGAATTAGTTTGCAGTGGCACATACAACTTGCAGTTGTAGAAATCGGCATGCCAGTTTGAATCTATATGCGGTTCTATTTTTCCACTGGCAGGAATTTTAGTAATCAAGACCCCGCCTAAATGCGTCGCGCCCATCGTCGTCATTAGGCCAATAGCAAGACTCCTGATCATCGGCAAATCATTGATGACCGGATACCAGACCGGATAATGCAATTCGTGAAAATCCGGCTGATGCATCTTTGCTTCGTCGTTGTACCGTACCCAAATATCCGACATTGCCAGATGCGGGGAATCTTGTATTTCCTTGCGTAGAGTCCGTTGATTCCATAATTCTGGTTTTTGTTTAAGCAGAAAATTAAGCGGTTCAACATTTATCCCACCGCAAACTTTCATGAAATTACGCATTCGTATAACCCAAGGTCTGTACCCTGAAAAATGCCGCTTTGATAGACACATTGGTAGCAGCAACCACCCTGACAGATAGAATCATTTTCTTAAAGACCACCGGATTAACCCACGGGACCGTAAATACCTGACTATTTGGAATGCTGGAGCGCCAGAGGAATTGCCCCCATTTCACCGCTCCCCATAGTGGATTAACCTCATAAAGCTTAATTGTCGCAGGAGAGAGATTATTATTTAGATCGTCATACATCGAAATGTAGTAGACAACTCCAACCCCAGCCCCGGCAAGTTCAATCGTGGACTCAATTACCGCGCTCATGGTCATAGGGGAACCTTCCATTGCGCCTGACACCAATTCACACAGAATATCCGCCCCGTTGTCCTTATAAACGGTCGTTGGTGTTGCAGTCACCGCATTACTGAACAATGTTCCGTTCACGTTATTGGATGTAATGTAAAAGACGTTGGAAACGCCTACGGCACAGTGATAGTCAAAGGTATGCGGTCCTGTCCAGCGTTGAAAAATGAAGTCGTACCAATAATCTTGCGATATATACGCGCTGTCCCAAATATTGTTAGTGCCATCCAGGCAAACCCGATACATACCGTTTGAGTAAGCGCCTACCATCCTAGACGGCTGTGTAGCGGTCGCAAATGGAGCAACGATATCGGGTGTGATACCTGACCGTACCTGTAGATAATTGACTTGGCCGGACAAGTTTACATATCGTGGTCCATCATTAGCGATAAACAACACGCCCATAGGTGTACTCTGTATCGTTCTTGGCGCAACGCATCCTACGTTGTCAACGATGCGGCTTAATGAAAGCGGACTGGTAGTCACGGCGATATCACCAGAGATTTGCCACACTGAAGCCTGTTTAAAGACCAACAGAGACTGCAAAACAGCGCCGGAAGTCTGCCCCATAGGCAAACCGGCTGCGCCTGTTGTGGCGCTTCTATCATCGATGGTAAGGACGGCAGCAAAATTAGTATTGGAAATGGTCAGTGCCAATACATCGGTGAAATACACCGCATTGCCGATACCAAAATATGCCCTTCCGAAGAACTGGGCTACCCATTGCGGAAGCGCAGGCAAGAGATTTACGGTCGTGTTTCCAGCATTCCAAGCCGGAGCCGCAGGATTAGTCACATCGAAAAATCCGAATCGGTTTACGCCAGAAAATCCTGGATGCGTCACGATGATGTAAATCCCCATTGCATCCATTGTCGGAGGAACCCATGCACCCGTAATAGGCTGGGTCAATGGCACGTTCGCACCAGTGACGCCGGATACCGTAATAAATGCCTGGGCTACCGTGTCGTAACAAAACGGTTCGTCAAATCCAGGATTTCTAGCCGACCCTATCATCCCGAAAATCAATGTTCCAGAATTGAACATAACCGACACAATAGCCGGTGACGTAAATCCTGGAAATGTAGAGACTGGAACAACACCGGGACGTGCTGCCACCGCTCCACGATTTTCCCTATCAAATACCAAGTTAGACAGAAGTTGGCAAGAGCCTGGAAACGCCGACGATTGATCTACGGAATCAGCGATACCAACAGGCAGAAATTGCAATGGATTGGAATTCCTGATTGCCATTACCAACCACCTTGCAACTTAGTCGGACGGACTCTACGGATAGACCTAAAACTACGTTCGTCTTTTTCAACGACAGTCGCCCGGTTTTCCTTATCATTGGACATCTGAATCCAGCGCCGGAATTTATCGTCATTCATGCGGGACATTTGTTCAACGCGGGTATCGTCAGCAATATGCATCAGCTTTTCCGCAACCATATCAATCAACAAATCCTGGTCTTGGAACCAAGGGATAACCATAGAATTTACCGGGTCGGCAATCTCTACCAAATTATCCATATAGCGAATCTGCAATGTGAAAGCCAAAGATGGAGGCGGATAGAGCAATAAAGTCGGTGGAGTCGTGCCTATGTCGGTCGAATAGTAGTAGGGATAGTCTGTTAAGCCCGGATTGGTGTTTAACTGATCGTAATTTTTCAAGGCCAATTGAATTAGCCAGAAAATAGACCCGTTGATGTTATAAAAGGCTTCACGCATCCGCAAATAATTGACCGGCAAAGGATAGGCTACTTGGCCGGTAACGATATTAATCGTGGTCGTACGCCGGATAATGTCCATATCCTGTTCCAGCGCCAATTGCAAAAGTTTGGAATTCAAAAACTGCCCCGCTTGGGTAGTCATTCCAGGAACTTTTGCAATCTGCACGGCCAAACTAATTATTTGGGATGCGGTCAGCATTATGCAGCCTCTTTTTCCAATGCAGCCAGGATTTCTTCACCTTTTCCTACCTGATCAGTCAACATTTCAATTTGCTTTTGGCAGGTGTCTTGTTGAGATTTTTCCGCACTGTTCAACTTCCGGCCTTGCTCTTGAAATGCCAATTCTTCAAAGCGTTTTTTGGTCTTTTCCAAGGCATCTTTTTGGTCTTGCAAAGCACCTTTGACGGCAGGCAGTTTCATGCGCTTCAATTCCTGCTTTTCCATTGCGGTAAAAATCTTGTCTAGTTCCAATTCAATGGTTTTAGCATCGGCTTCTAGTGGCAGATTTCCGCTAACGGTCAATGCCATGCGTTCGCCGATTTGAATGGAAGTTTGGAACAGATAACCCGGTTTTTGATCACTCATTTTTTTACCCTTTATTAAACTGCGCGGAATGTTTTCTTACGGCCAGAATTCTCGGACTCATGCAAACTTGCCTCATGCGCCCAGCAACGCCTTTCAGCTTCTTCCAAGGCCCATTTAAGATCGTTGGACACTTGATAGCTCTGCCCGTGGTAGTACATCTTTCCAGCCAAGTGAATACCCTTACCAGCGGCAGGCGGCAGATTCAAAGTGATAGAAGTTGCAGCGCGTTTTTCCGCTTCTGCAAGTAGTTTGTCGGTTGCCGCCCGTGCGTCACGTTCAGCGCGTAATTGTTCTAGTTCTTCGCGTTCAGCATCAGCCAGTACCGTATCACCCAAATTAACCGGGTCTTTATCTTCGCTCTTGGTTCGCATGTTTCCCTCATAAATAAAAAAAGGCCCCCGAAGGGGCCTCAGATTAGTTCAACGCGCCGTTAGTGATGACGTTGGCGTAGTTAGAACCGGATTCAAAACGCATGAAAAATGCCTGATTCAAAATCATTGTGCCGTAGAAGATTTTCCACGAAATGACGCGCAATTGATTATGCGGGTCAGACTTATCCGCTTTGTTCAAATACTCAAACTGGGCACTGTCCAAAGTGACTTGACCATATGCGCCTTTACCGATGAAGAATGAAGGGTACACAGTCACACCTGTGGCGGGAGCCGCAGGAGCTACTAGGGAAGGCGTAGCGCTGTTTTGCAAGCTGGACACCGTTGGACCTGGACCAGTCAGCAAAACGGTTTGAGAACCCGCCATTTGTGTAGCATAGCCTGCAAACGCGCCGACTGTTGGACCAGCAGCAGACAAAGCCAATGTCAGAGGCGTTGTACCGGCTGGGCCAGACAAATACGCATTGAAGGTATAGCCTGTTACGGTAGGTGCTGGCAATACCACTGACATACCTTGACCAGCAGTCATAGCGATGTTGCCGCTGGACTGATGAACAATACGTTCAAAGCCGAAAACAGGGTCTGTTTCGGTAATGAACAATTGATAGTTGGCGGTTGTGAAAGTGCCGACGCCGGAAGAAGTACCGGTAATCAGTGCTGCGCCCAAATACCAAGGAGTCATGTTTGTGGAAGTGAAACGCACACCACCCCACATACCGACTTCCATGTTATACAGCACGTCAATATCGCTGTAAGACCATGCGTTTGCCATTACGGTGTTAGAGCGCAAATCTTGCTCTACCAATGGATGGATGATGGAAACGTAGTGTGGTTTATTCTTACCACCGCCGCGAATCACATCCAATTCTTCTTTTTGGTCTTCAAAGTCGGGAGCGCCGAACTTTGGAGCGCCGACCGTATTCAGAGAACCAACTGCCTTATTGATTTCTGTGACGCCCATAACGTCAGTAGCAAGCAAACTGGCGCGAGTTGTTTTGCTGTTGGCATAGGCAATGTTAGTGCCAGACATCAGAGCATTTTGAGTGTTACGCTCCAAAGTCTCTGCCAATTGCAAAGCAGTTACGCGCATGCCTTCCTTGAACAGATTATGCTCAATGGTCAGCATATCCACGTCAGTGATATACACCGAGTCGCCCCATTGCTGAGCGGTTGCAACCTGTTGGCTGATCGGCATAATTTCACCGACCGATGGAACACCTTCGGCCAGCGGAGCGCCCGGCAGATTGATACGGCTGTAACGTGTTGCGGTATAGCTAGTACCGCGATTTTTCGGCAGTGTTAGCGGAACACCGAATTGAAACGCAACAAGAAAACGCTGTGCCAAAGGCAGTGTTTTTTTCTGGATATAGTTCGATATATCCGCGCTAAAACTAGCGCTTTTATTAATATTTGCCATGATTAGGACTCCAAATAAAAAGCCCCATTAAGGGGCTATAGAACGATTCCCTTGAGCCGGTCAAATTCCGTGCTCTCGGTCTTTGTAGCTGCCACATTCGATTTGTTGACTAGAGGTTTTCCAGTGGCGGCTTTCACACGTTGCGCAGCATCGCGTTTAATCGCCGGGGCCTGTTTCATCTTTTCTCGTGCATCCATACCCATCAAACGAATGAGTACGTCTTCACGTTTCGGAAAAATTCCTTGCTTACGCGCATCGACTAGGGTTTTCTCTACTCGGTCGATATAAGCGGCCTCTGTTGGATTCTTAGAAACTTGCATTAAGAAGTCGGAACGGTCTTGCATGTCCATATTTGCAAACTGGACTTGGCGGATAGTTTGGTCCGCTTGACGCTGCCATTTCTCTAGGTCTGTCAGGTTTTCGTCTTCCTGTGGACGTTGGACGGTTTGCCGTTGCTGACGCTCCATTTCCAATTGACGTTCCAACAGTTCCGCACGTTGTTCGGCCAATTTCTTTTCATTGGCTAGAGCTTGGATGCGTTGCTGACCCCTAGTTAGAGGTTTAGGTTCGTCGTCTTCTTCTTCCTGTGCTTTTGGCGGTTCGTCAGGGTCAGGTTCTGGTTCAGTTGGTGCGTCTTCAACAGGCGCATCATCTTCCACAGGGTCATCTTCCTCACCGTATCCTGGCGGATTATCTACATCGTCAACAGGTGTATTCAGACCTTCGTTCAATGCTTCTGCGTCGATTCCATCTTCCTTACTCATTTCTTTTCCTCTTGAGTGAATTTACGATCACCAACCCGAAAGCGGATAACGTCCGCAGGTCGAATGCGACTCTGTTACGTGGAGTCATGGCGAAAAAAAAGAGCCTTTCGGCTCTCGTTGATGCGACTACTTTAAAACTTAAGTGCTGCTGCCTTTAATCACTGTGAAATTCAGTGAAGGCGATAAAGTGTCAGCCGTTGCCGTACTTACGTTGGCAATACGAATAACAAAAGAGTTAGCCGCAACAGCAGCAATTGTGAAAATGGATGTGTTGGCGGTAGAACCAGCGGCCAAATTCAATAAAATCGTGTCGCCAGCGGCGACAGTCGTATTATTCACAGTAAAACTCACTGATGTAGATGCGGCTAAGGACGTTGCCTGACCAATGATTTGGCCTGTCAGTTTGTTTAATGTCACAGCGGTTGTGCGGTCTGTCGCTTGGCTAACTGTGCCGCCAACGCCTTGACCAGTGACATACCCGATACCCGTACCGGATGCGCCGTTAAGTTGTTGGACTACGTTATAGAGGTCAAGCATCGTCTGTGTGACATCAGCTAGACGGGACGGCGCATTGTTATAGGGCGCTGGTAAAGTAACTGGCATGATTTTTCCTTAAAATGAACTACATCAAAATTTCTTGACCGTTTCTAAATAGAAATCCAGGTGTTCCGGTCGTGTTTACAGTTCTCAGTCTTGCGTAATATGCAGTTGGAACAAATCCAGAAACGACAACTGTTTGAGTAAGAACTGAATTCAATGCAATCGCTAATGTCACCGTTTGACCGTTCTGACCAATGGACAGAGTTTGTACGTTCGTAGTGAATCCAGAATCGCTTGCAATTTCTAAGATTACATCGCCGTCTTGGTTGCTTCCTATAGAGGCGGTAGACGTAATCCGAACGCTATAGATCGCCAAAGCAGGACGGCTAGCACTGATTTGAAAAGCTGAATTCAATGAATGTGTTGCAGATGCTTGGCTCGGTGTCGCCGCAGGAGTTCCAGCCGGGCCTTGTGGTCCTGTCGCACCGGTCGAACCTTGTGAACCTGTTGCACCAGTGCTGCCTGTAGGTCCTGTGGCTCCGGTCGCACCTGGGTCGCCTTGCGGACCAGTAGCGCCTGCCAGTCCAGTATTGCCGGTATCTCCTTTAACGCCTTGTGAGCCGGTTGCACCTGTAGCCCCAGCGTCGCCTGGAACCCCTTGAGGCCCGGCACTACCAGTTGCTCCTTGCGGTCCTGTAGCACCTTGTGGACCCGTTGGTCCTGTAACTCCAGTGATATTTAAAACGCCGGAATCAACAGTAATTCCAGTGCCCAAGGTCGCATATCCTGGCTGTACAGTATCGTTATCAAAGATAATGACGCCGGTAGAGACTGGATGTGTAGGCATGCGAAAATTATTGCCAGTATCCGTAGAATTTCGCTGCGTGAAAATAATGTCACTTGGACCGGCAAGACACAATGAAGTAATTCCAAGTAAACCAATGACAAGAAAGTTTTTCATTGTAGGAATATCCAAGTATTTACTGCCACTTTTTGAAATCCAAAGCAGTCATTGGCATTCAATGCCGCGAACGTATTCAAGAAACTTGCGCCGGTCATTGTCAGGCTAGTGATAGCTTGGGTCGTTCCAATAAATCGGATTTGTCCGAGTACACTTTTTGCATCACTGGGAAATTGAACAGTTAAACTTGCTAAAGTCCCGGCAGGTGTTAAAAACAAAGTGCCATCTGTAGAATCGTTGATCATCTGTACGGTTTGGCCAGTCGTCGGAGTGACTGGTTGAACGACTCTTAAATTTCCCGTGTTCAATTGCTGAACAACGTTATATAAATCCATCATTCCTTGAGTCATATCCGCAGTGCGGACAGGCGCATTGTTGTAAGTGGAAGGCAGAGTAATAGCCATATCATCCTTATGACGAATTTTGACCTGTAATCAAAATCCTGATTGCAGGAACCATCAAAGAACCGCCTGGAAGTGATGTCAGAGTGGTAGTTTGAAACGTCGCACCTGCATTGCTGGCCCATACATAAATTCTTGCCCTAGCCCCAGCCGGAAAGAAGTTCAAAGAAATGAAAAGAACCTGACCGGCAATATTCACGTTAATGTTTTCTTGACGGCCAGATAAGGGGATGGAAACAAAAGTACCATTACCTAAATCGACTTCAGCACCAAAAAATATAGTCGTTGTCGCTGCGTCGAATACATTCAATTCAAACAGAAATTGATAAGTGCCAGTTTGTAAAAACGAAATGATTCCAGTAGCAGTATCAAAGCCAATATTCTGAAAACTATTAATCGTGGGCGCTGTCAAAATGGTAGGTGTAGTCGGCACACCAACGGAAACAACATTGTTAGATGCATCCAAAGCGGCAATGATTGATGGCGAAAGACCGGCATTAATCTGTGTAACTACGTTCGCCAAGTCAAGCATGTCTTGCGTCATGTCCGCAGTGCGCGTTGTCGCATTCTGGAACCGTGAAGGTAGAGTAATCATGTCAGACCTTAAGGACGATTAAAAAAGATAGTACAGCTTACAGTCCCGCTGATGACCACATTGCACCCTGTCCGATATTTCGCCGGTAGCGAATAGAATGTCGCAGCAACAGGCGTGAAAGTATCGATAATCTTGGTTGTAGTGCCCGCCGCTGGTTCATCATAGACCGTGATAGTCGGCGTTGCAGACGCTGCTGAAACGAAGATGCCTCTAAGGTATCCATAACCCGCCGTCGCGCTCCCTGAAGTCGCTATGTTGACCGTAGCCGCTGTTTGCACATAATCGTAGGCATCCGTAATTAACTGGTTTGTTGACATGCTGATTCCTAATGTTGATCGGGTCCGCCAAATTGCTTTAGCGCCCAAGTACAGAATGCGATAATTTCAGATGGTGACGCATCGTTTTTCATGCTATTGGCGCGATAACTAATCACTTGAACATTACCTTTTATATAGCCTTGACTTTGCACAATACGGTCTAGAGTCGGTGAACTTGGTAATACAGTTCCCTTTCCTCTTTCAAGGCGGATACCTAATATCGGGCAAAATTCTGGAATGACGATATCTGTAACGTCGATATTGAATTCCAACCCTTTTAATCTGGCCCGTTTCTTCGCCGGATACCATAGGCTGCGTTCAATAGTGTTGTATCGTTCCTTATCACGGTCAGATAGCTTTTGCGTATTCGCCAACCTATATTTCCGGTCATTCGCCCGTTTTTCAGTAATTGATTTATATGGCATATCAACCCGGTGCCTGAGCTTGTGCATCCTGCATTTGCTGAGCATTTATTGCGCCGGGCGGCTGCTGTCCGCCGCGTGGAGGCGCTGGAACTGCCCCTGGTCTAGGACTTCCGGCAACGCCCGGCTGTTGTCCTGGTTGACCTAGACCACCCGGTATTCCAGGTTGACCTTTTTGCGGCTGCTGTTGCTGTTTCTGTTGAATCGCTTTGATATGTTCTTCGATGTGCTGGCGGAACTTCCCGTTAGGGTCACCCGTGATTTGTGCACCTGATTGATGTTCCCGGATGTGTTCTACATCGTCATCTAGTGGAGAAACGAAAGCGGGAATGTTATTCACCATAAATTCATTTTCCATTTCTGGCGGAACGCTGATCTTATGGCGTTCATCAATCAGAACGTTTTGCGCCATTGTCGGTCCGCAAATAGCCTCATTCAGGAAATCAATCATCGGGCCAAGGTCTAACTTACGTCCGTTCAAGACTTGCGGAGGCAATCCTCGCAGGACGTTCATCCAGCTAATCAACTGTTGGTTATTCTGTGCGCCCATTGCTTTATCAGCGCCTAACCATTTGAACCAATACCGATGTCCGACTTGTTGCGGCGGGATTTTTTCTATAATCGACTGAACCCCGTGTTCGCCATCAATCATGACGGCTAATTCATCATCGCGGAATTGCAAATCTAGGTCATAGAACCATTCCATAATTCTATTCATCACGCCAAATTCAAACCGCTTGACCACATCACCGATAGTCGCCATAGCCTCTTGGCTTTGAGCGCCTACAGCCTGGGCGCTTTTTCTTCCGGCAGGTGGACGGCCCAACATAGTTTCATTAACTTCCATCGATTCCATAATCTGCGCCTTGATGGAATTCTTAATGGTCAAGGCGTGTTCATACAGAGGCGGAAACTGAATGACTTTAGTGTCATTCGGATTGGTGGACCATACAGCGGCCATCGCCATGACCATAGACGAATACTGAGGGTTTTTTAACGGGTCGGTCATAACAATAGGCATCAGCGAATACATCGCAGAATCCATACCCATATTGGTTATGTCGTTCAGTTCGTATTGCAGAGGTGCGACTGTCTTAACCTTGGACCTACCCCAAAAGGAACCGGCTACTTTATCCACTGGTTCAGAAATCAAAGGTATTTTCTGACTCCAATAAGGGTTAGCAATGATGCCTAAGACATTATCAGGACCACCCAAATAAACGATAGCTGGTTTCTTTTCACCTTCTAGTTTCATTTTGGTGAAAGCCATATAAATTAAGGCGAATTTCTGACCAGCCTTTAACTTAATCCCGGCTTCGGAAGCCCTGGCTTTTTCCGCCCATATTACTTTTTCTTCCCCGGCGTCTTTGGTCAATCTTTCAACAGCAGCCTTTAAGAAAATTCCCTCTTTCACCATTTCGTCAATAGCGTCTGTCGTCAAACGCATTGCTACACAAACGATTTCAGCATCCTGAATATCGGAGACTGTCGCCGGAAATACCCATAGGTCTTGCGCCGGGATAACGGTTAATTCTGGACCTTCATCAATGATAATTTCTTCTTCAACGTCGCCATATTCCTCGCTAGTACCGTCTACCGTTTTTTGAACTTTACGGGTTATCTTGCGTTCCTTATGCTTCCACCCTGGCATCACAGACCATTGGCCTTCTATATCACCGTTCAAGTACAGTGTTGAAGCAACGGCGCGCAGATTGGTATCTTTGATATACCTTTGAAGGATGGACATCGTAGCCGCTGGCATGTCGCCCTGTTCGGAAATAACCTCCAAGTTATTACCTACGTTAGGAAAGGTCATGCCAGTGAAGCGTTTGCGCCTTGCTTCTACCGCATCATGCACAATCGGCTCATAAATTTCAGAATCGCCGTCATACTGTTGATTGTCGCCAAGTTCGCAGTTATAGATGTCCCAGCATTCCTCTATAGAGTCGTTCTGGTCCTTTTTTTCTTCGCGGAACCCGGTAATTATCTGGTCGTAGAGTTTGGCGCACTTTTCCTGTAACTCTTTGTTGTTTGCGAAGTTCTTGATTTTATCTTCAGCCATTATTTACGCCGCGCAGTCACTGGTTTTTTGACGACTACCGATTGCATTTCTTTGATTTTCTGTGCGCCCACTCGTTTTGCAGCGGCCATTCTCTGACGGTCCATTTCGATTTCTTTGGCGCGGGTCAGAGTGCGCAAGTCGTCCTCTGCTTGGTATTTCTTGTCGTCAAACGCCATCATGACGGATGGTGTACTTTTTTTAGTAGCCATTATCTGCATACCTCTTTGTTGGTCTGGAAGTCCTGTAACTCACGCCGCTTTGTGTATTGGCGTAGTGACCTTCTTTAGCATTGGAATAAGTTAAAACCGGAATTGCTCTTACCAGATACCGCATGCAGTCACAAAGATGGTCTTCTTTCTTAACCACTTGACCGTTATCAGACCGGCGATAAAAAGGCAGTTCCTTGCGTAGGTTCATCAAAGTGTCAAATATCTTTAACCGGCCTGATGTCATTCTTTGAAATACGTCAAATATTCCGGCTTCCCTTGCGTTGTCTGCTAAAGCCAGTTTTAAGCCTTCTTGGCGATATAGGTCTATCAGTTTTTCCCCGTCTACCTGGGAACTACCTTGCGAAGCAGGGTCAATATAGCCGGTCATTTCTCCACGGGCTTTGATAGCGGATGCATGCACGGCAGGCTCTGCCATGCCTTGATAATGTTCTGAGTAAAGATAGAGTGTGTCGGAGTCACGATCTAAAGCGCCCCACACAGCAGCGGTCTTTTTCCAACCCACGTCCAAGGCATAGCCTCTGACCCAGTGTTTCGGGATATCGAAAGGTTTAACCAGTAAATCCTCAAGGCTAACGGGATATACCTTGCCTTCCCCGATACTTGGGATACCTTTTGAACGCGCATCCCTTTCATGCAACGGATATTGCAAAAGCATTTCTGCTTTGGTCGCTTCATCCAGGTGTAATACGTCATCCCATGACGCAGTGCAAACAAACTTAGAATCTGGCTTATCTGGGTCCAAGAAACTCTTGGTTACTTCCGTCATACCCTTCATAGGGGTATAGGTATTAAGAACGATTCCCCCTGTAGTCATAGTCCTAGTTAAAGCTTCTGTGTAGATGGACTCGGGCGGTTCCTCGTCTAGCCACACTCCATGCTGTTCTGTGCCCTGCCACGCTTCCCTACCTTGATCATAGGATTTCAGTTGACAGACCGAACGCCCACCGGATATGTGTTTAATGTAGATGTTCTCTACTGCATCAGGTACGCCGCGTTTATTCGTCGTGTCAATCACGTTGTCATAAGGGATAAGACCGGTTCCATAATCGCCGGTCTTACCTAAAAGCTTAAACTGGATGATGTCCCTTACTGTGGTTGCAGTGTCACCACCTATCCACCAAGACACGGGTTTAGTAAACCGCCTGCCTTTCCACCAGTCGGGATACTTTCCGGTAAGGTGCAGGGTTGTTTCATACCCGCCCATACCTTCAGTTTTTCCTACCCTGTTTGCAGCCAATGCAAGCCGTTGACGGTATGATTTCCCCGCCTCAAAAAATGCCATGTGAACCGGATAACCAGCCCGATTTTCTGGCGTCTGATAAAAGGTATCAATCCGGTTTCTGACTTTACGCCGCTCAAGTTCTCTAATGATGACTTCAGCGGCGTAACGATCTTCAGGACTCATGCGGCAACGTTTGCGCTAATAGAGAAAGCGCCCTGAATAGTTACCGCAGGAGTAGCCACATTGGTGACGGTCAGAACAAAGACACGAAGGCCAGCAATAGGAACTGTCATGGTCCCAGAAGTCGTTACACCGGTCCCGGCTCCTACTGTCACAGCGCCAGACGATGTATTCAAATTCACATAGATCAACATAATCGACATGCCAGCGAATACATTAGGCCCGATTGCCGTTAGGATATTTGCCGCTGTATCTGTAGTGACAGTTACAGCCGCTGTAGCACCGGAACGCACATAGATACCGCTGTTAATTTGAAAGGCTGTCAATGTGTCAGTAACACCGGCAGACGAAAGGGAAGCGACCTCTACATTTAGGCTATTAGCCATTGACAACAGATCGCCGAAAGAAGGGATTGCGGCATAGTTGCCGACTGCACCTAGACCAAGAGCCATTTTGTTACTCCTTGCGTCCCGTAGGACAATGAAAAAAGAAAAGCCGCTCAAGGCGACTTGCATATTCAACAGCATTGCGCAATCGCAATTTATGTACTACCCTACAGGCTCACTTACTTGGAGTTACTGACATGAAATTACTTTTCTCACTACTTATTGCCGCATCGTTAACAGCTTGTGCGAATCCGCAATTCGCTAAAAACTTTGGGGACGGCTTTGCAGCACAATCTCAAGCCCGTGCGCAGTCATCGCAGAATGCTTATCAGCAATATCAGCAGAACAATCAGGTTAAACAAACCGACAATCAATGTTTCCAAGCCTGTACTCAAGCCGGTTATCAATATGGTTTGTGCAAAAGCAAATGTACTTATTAACCTGTATGACGGAATTTCACTCTGCGATTCCAAGCAGCTATTACCCCGGCCAAGTCTTCACTTGGCCTTTTTATTTTTAAGCCGCAACCTAAACATCTAACTTGCGAAGTCGGAAGAATTAAAGCTATCTCTGCCCTTCCGTGTACGTTCTTCGCTTGGCTACGATTAGGCGTTATTTCTATCTCTGCAATCCCGCCGCAACACGGGCAAGTCAATAACTCCATTACTTAGGCTCAGGAGCCGATGCGGTCAAAACGATAGTGACACCCGGAGCCGCAATTACTGTCACATCATCAGATGCGCTCAAGCCGTCCGCTGTAACTGTAATTGTTGCTGCGCCGATGGCTACCGAAGACACCACCGCAGTAATGCCATCAGCAGCCGCTAGAACGGTCGCTACGGCTTCATTTGAAGAAGTCCATACCGGAACGCTACCAAATGGAACAGGAGCGCCGGAAGCGTCTTGTTCGGTTGCGGTCAAAGTGAATTTCTGTAGTGTGTTTAGAGTCGTTGCCATTTTGTACCCCGTAAAAGAAAAACCGCCTACAGAGGCGGTTAGTTTGATTCGTTTATGCTTGCGTTTCTTCAAGCATTTAAATAGACAGATCATCGTTTCTTGACTACTGCATTTGCCTGACGTATGGCGGACCCTTCTGAACTCCCACGCTCCAAAGCAGAATTCGCAACCTTGCTCCACTGCCTTTGTTTCTTTGGCGTGTCGGCCTTTTTTGTATGGCCCTTCGCGTCTTTCTTTTGCCACGGCATTATATTTTCCGGGTGCGCGACATCTTCGGAGTCTTCATGCCTGTCATACCGCGTTTAGGCATATCGGTATTAACCTTTTTCATTGGCGGCGGCGCATGCTTTGGTGCTTTGGATGGCATGGCTTTAGAAGTCGGCATTTTTTTAATCTTGTTCATTATATTCCCCTTATTGACGTGCGCGTTTGAGCAACAACGCATCTAATTGCGACTGGTTCCTTGGTCGCTTGCCCTTAAAGAAATCCGAATTATTCGGTTGCGATGGTTGTTCAGTTTTCGGTTTAGGTTCGTCACCCACTCCTGAACGCCTTAAGGCATCCTCAACTTTATAGTTAGCCATTTCTCAAGCTCCACATTTAGTTAATGCAACGAAAGTTTGAGAAAAATCATTGCGTTTTCTCAAGGTTTAAACTACAGTGTCAATTCCAACACACAAAGGGGAATCAAAATGTTTATCTCAAATGCAATTATCGAATTGGATGCCGCCGCCGACCGTGCGACTCAAGGCATTGAAGAATCTAAAAAGATGCTGGATTTCTTCCAAAAGCAACTGGATAAAATCATCATCACCAAGCAAGCCATGAGCGCCATAGAGGACATCAATTTGAATGTCCCGCCTCCTTCAATTTCTGGTCTTCCAGTCGAAACCAAGGAAAAGAAACCACGCGAAAAGAAGGAACCGGCTAAAGCGGCCAAGAAAACAGATGACGACTTGCCGCATACCAAATCTGATTTCTGGCTTGGTCTGATTACTACCACGCCGCAAAAAACCTCTGAAATCCTTGACGCCGCTTGTAAGGCTTTGAATATCACTGACAAAGACCAGCGGGCGAAATTAAAAGGTCGCCAGACATTCAACTTGCAAAAGTTTGTTGACTTGAAAAAAATTCAGTCAGAAGGCGAACAACTGAACAGAACTTACTTTCTGTAAGGCGAAAAAAAAGGAACCCTTGGGTTCCTTTTTTGTTATCTATACATAACCAAATCTAGTAGCGTCTGCCCAGTCTTTCCAAGTCCTTTTTCAAGCCGTCATAGCCTGCCTGGAGCACATTGACGCACTCTGCCAAGTCGGACCAGTCATGACCTTCTAAAGGCGCTTCCTGGCCTTTCAGGGCTATTGCTACCATGCTACATATATGGGCAAGCCTTTGATTCAGTTTGTCGGTTTCTTCTAGTTCTTGTTCCAGAAATTCAATGCGGCCTGCCAATCTTTTATTTTCATCAAGTAAAGTCCCAGCGTCGTCTTTCATTACTTCATGCGCAAGATTGACTACCCCCAGTAATTCTCCTAGTTCAACCGCAAGGCGATAGGTGCAGCGCCGTTCATGATATTCAATTACCGGTGTCTTGGTCATACAAGTGCATTTCCCGACTTGAAGCTGTGTAAGCTTTTCTTGTATCGCCTGTTCAGGAGTCTTGTTTGTGGCCTCTAACGCCTCATTAATTGCGTTCTGAACTTCTACAGGTGCCGGTCGCGCATGTTCCGCACTATGTCCCAGTTCGCCGCAAGGCTCCCAGCACTGTGACCTGTCAGAACAAGCGTGTTCGCCCATGTCTTTATTTTGGCAAGGCAGTTTTGCCTCATACGCTGGATTAGTTACAGGCTCTAATTCAAATACTGAAGGGTCATCATAAAAGCCTGACATTTCAAATGCTGATTGTAGTTCATGAACAGTCAGCGAATACCGAACATCACATGGGTTGTCGGCTTCCGTCATGGAAATAAATTGATTGCCTATGAAGTCAATTATTTCTTGTTCTGTGCGTGGAATTCTAGCCATTTGCCAGCCCCGGAAAATATTTTTTCTTAATGTCGTCAGCGATGCCATTCAGGATTTTATCCCGCGCTTGTTCAGCGACTTCCGGGCAACGTCTGTTCCAGTGTTGGGCGATTTTTTCTTGCGCCTCTTCGATAGTGATTAATAACTCGTCCGGGTCAACCGAAAAGCTTAAATCGGTATAGGCCCGGCATTCTAGGCATACGATGATATGACATTTGGAACCGTCCGAATGTCTGTGAAATTCCACATCGCCGCCGCAGTAGGAACAGGGGATTAAGTGAATCATTTTTTCCCCTTTTTTTCGTGTTTGATTTGCCGTGCTATCAGGTAGTCAAGCCATGCTAAGCGGCCTTGACGGTATATTTCAACTTCAGGCATGTACGATTTCATCTGAATTAAAAAATCCGCATGATTTGTGCGTAGCCAGCTATCGTAATAGATGAAGTTACCAAGCTGACCGAAAACCCAGTTATATAACGTATCGCATTGCTTGGTGCTTATTTTTCGTTGGTTACGCAAAATACTAAAACAAAAGCATATGCATGTTTCCTCACCGGCCTCAATCATCCGCCGCGCTTCTTTTAATATTTTACTGGTCTTCATGGCAAATCCCCTTCAGGGAATATCACCACGTCACCGAGAATTTGCATTTCAATGCCGGGCTTGCATTGCCCGTTAATCAGGAACGTTGCGCCGTGATTGATCGGCAGTCTGCGTTTCTTCGCAAACTCTTGATCATGCATGCAGTAAGTCATCCTGTTAGGTCCGTTCATGAACTCCAACAGGCCAGCGTTTAACAGCTTGCGCATGTCTTCAATCTGCGCGATGTTCGGTAGGTGTTGCTCTTCGCCGTTGGTCCGTAACACGCGCCTGGACCAGACACTAAGGGCGGCGACGGCGTTCATGCTGTCTCCTTGGAAGGAAACGGCAACACGTCCTTATGAATCAATTTCTGATCGGATAAATTATCAAGTACATGTTGTACTTCGTCATCAGCAAACCGTCCGCAGTCATCCGACAGCACACCAACGACTTGATAGGCTTCGCCGCACAACGTGCCTAGTTCTTCAATACGCGCTTTCAACTGTGCGATTTCTTCCAATTGCATTTCAAAGCTTTCGTAACAGCCGTCAACGTAAGCTTTCATATATTCCGGGTCCAGCAATTCCAGATTCGTCAATTCCGGCTTTTTCATACATCCCCCTTGAGAAAGAAATGCATGTATATCCCCACTAAATACACTTGTCAATAGTTTGTGGTAAGTTTAAGTAAACTTTTTATCTTTGTCGTGCAGAATAGCGCAATGCAGTTCTAGCCGTGCGCGGCGTAGTTTTAACGCCACGACATAGCGGTTATGCAATTCTAGTTTTGAAACGAAACAGCGCTGTTCGTATTTCATATTTCCAACGATTCTTACCATGCGATACATGACGGCGTTGTCATTGCCAAAGTCCAGCCACTCCTTATAATTCCTGATGGTCCTAAGCTTCGTGGTCAGTAGTTTGTTCATACCACCAGCCTTTGACAGTCGGTAATCAGACCGGCTTTGATCGGTATATAGTATTGCGTACGGTCCTTTGCGAGTACCAGCACGTCATCAATCACCGTGCCATATACCGGGAATTCCTTTTTGAAATGAACGCCGTAGCAGTAGCAGATTGATCTAGGCCCAAATGGGGAAGTAGCCCATATATGAAACGAGATAGGCCGGGTCAGATCACAATATTTCTTGATCAGTTCCCACACATAACCAGCGGTCGTTTCGTATTGCATGAAACGAATAACGCCGCGTTCGTATTTCTTATCGTAGCTGTGACCTAATAACATAATTCCTCCGCCCACTTTTTAGACGGTCTGTAGGTCAATCGCAATGGCAAAGTTGAATTTTTAAAGAGCAATAAAAAAGCCGCGATGTGCGGCTTAGTAGGATTTGCGTTTTTTACTTTCGGAGTGTTTGGTACTCCGTCCACCACGTTCAGGTAGCTTAGGCATTTTCTTTTTGTCTTCACCGCCAGGGACTTTATTTTTTGGGGCTTTCATGAGATTTCCTTAAGGTTACATATTCACTTAAAGGCGATAGGTGCGGCACATCATGTATCACCACGCCCGTATAACGATTTCCGGTAACGTCCATCATCCACAACGCACTTGCAGCAAATTCTAGTTTAGGGATGATCATTTCAAATTCTCAATTGTTTCAATCTGATTGACTCGTTTGGTCCGCAAATCCAAAATAAAATCCACGACTTTTACTAAGTCTTCTAGGTCGGTCAACGCATTAAGATTAGTTTCAAGATCGTCCAATATTCCAGCCACTTGAAACGGGTCAGCAGGATTTTCGCCGTCCATGATTTGAACGTCGCCTATCTGTGCAGTAGGGAAGATGTAGGTTGTGTAATCAGTCATTGCGCAGTCTCCACTTGCCAATCAGGATAGCTGCGATTGCTGAGAGTAAAACGTAAGTCATGAGCCAATACAAGTAAATTGGCTTTGTGTCTGGAAAGAAGCTTGCCAGTATATCGCCACCGATAAATAATCCCAGTATCCAACCGGTAGTGCCGATTAGACACCAGCCGGTAAATATCAACCCTTTGGCAGTATCCCTAGTCATTGCTGACCCCAGCTTCCAGCATGGCATCAGCCATTGCAAATGCTTCTCTTGCAACGACAGAATAGGCGGGTATAGCAGGGTCAATTAATAATGTCTGCATCGCCTTAGCCGCGTAATACTGTCTAACCGTCAGCCCGTGGAAAATATGCTGCCCGTATTCAACCGAAGATGGAAACGCCGGTCCACCTTCAAAGTCAGCAACGTCATCCAGGTGTTTATCAAGTTCCTCAATCGTATATTCCATACCATCCCCCTTTTAGAGTTGGCATGTATATCTGAGTAAATAGCCTGTGTCAAGAGTCTGGACAGTAACCGTGTTTTAACCGTTATCTACCGGTTAAACGTTGAAGCATTTCGGCTTCGGAATCAAACTGTTCAGCAGTACCGTAGCTCACTGTTGTGTAATAGGGTTTAAACCCGTTCTGCAACATATTGAATAAGCAGCGGTCATAGGCGGCTAGTTCTTGTGCGGCCCATGCGTTGAACCTGTCCATTTGGGCTTTGTATTCTTCGTCGGTCATGATGATTTACTTGTAACTGAACCGTCAGATAGTAGTGTTGATTTCAATCCTACCAGCCGATTAACTTCCGATGCGTAATTCAGTATCCATTGCAGATCATAAACAGGCAGCTTGATTAACTCTGCTTCAATGTCGTCTAGCAATTTATGCCGGGCTTGTTGTTCAGGGGTTAGGCTCATTGAACCCGCCGCATTATCCGCAATAAATATGCAGTATCACTGGCTACGATCAGCGCATAAGGAGAACGCACATAGCCGTGAGAATAACCAGCGAATAAACCTTCTCTTTGGTTGCGGCTCATAGCGGCAGAAAGGTAACAATTGTTTTCCGATTCCTGTCATATACTACCTTGACCGGCTTTCCTTCATGCTCCAGCAACCATACCGCCGTGCGCAGAGACAGGCTTTCAACAAACTTCCCATCACTGTTCTGTATCTTGGTGACAAGCTGCTTTAAGTCCATCCGGTTTAAATGGAGATCATACCGCTCTGATGCCCTGCGCTTGGCGTGCCTGCGCTGTGAGTGCAGCTTGATCATGGCTTTTTTACAAGGTCCATCGCTGCAATCTGCATCTGCATTAAACAAGACTTCAAATAGGTGTTCTCTTGCTCAAAACTATCCGCACGATCTTGCATGCATTGATGGTCTTGGAGGAATGATAAATTTTCTGAACGTAGCCGCGCATTCTCTTTTTTCTTAAGTACATGCTCAGCCATCAGAGCTTGATAATTAGCATTCATTGCATCAAGTTCTGAATTTATGCCTTTGTTTTCTTCCTGCAACTGCACCATGTCAGCAAGAGGTTCCGCATAAACCTCCATCACCTTATTACGCGATATCCCGGCATCCTGTACCGTCTTCGCAAAGTCTGCTGTTGACTGGTTAAAGGTTATATAGGCGCTCGCGTCCATCGGTCCCGATGCCTGCCAGATTATCCAGCCAAATGGTTCCATATCACCCCCTTTTAGAAGGTAACAGGCTAGACTAAGAATTGTAAAAATGCAAGTTAGAGCAACGCTTTTTTCAACTTGTCAAATACGCCCGGCTGACTGACCCTAGTGGACTTTCTTTTTTTAGGCGGCGATGGTGCGTTCTGCAATGCCTGATTGTCTACCGCTCTCTTTGCTTCCCGAACTGTCTTCTGGTCAGGTGTGGATTTGTCTATTTTATGTTGTGCCATGATTTCACTTCTGAAATGGAACGTTTATCGGACTCGCTGGAAATTCAAGACCCCACCACCGACCCATCATCCCAAATGAATTCCGACACTGGGAAGTGGGCACCACACCCAACGCAATAAGTCCCACCGTAAAACTTAGGGTCGCGTGCGTATGTCTCGGATAAGGCTCTGCCCATCGTCGTTACAGCCCCACAATACTTGGTGTCCAATTCCTTTTGAGTCCAGTACCTACCAGTGACCGGCGAATGACTTTCAGGATACGTTTCAAACTTCACATAGCCATACTGATCGTATCGCTCATGCTCTTCTGGCGTCATGTCCCTTAGCGAATATTGCGACTGCTTGCCTACGTGTTTATAGGTATCTCTGTAAGGTCTGACAAAGCCCTTGGCGCGTTCCTCTTCGGATAGGACTAAGTAGGCAGACTGCTGCCCGTCTGGCTTAGTCTCTTTTAATCTTGAGTCTGTAGGGTCAGTTGTAATCATTGTGATTTATCAATGGACGTTTAAGAAACCAAACCTTTTAGGCTTGCCATTTCCGCCTCTAGCTCCGAAAGCTTTGTGGTCATGTCATATAGCGCCGTTGCAGCTACGTTATCGCAGTAAATCCAATGGTGACTGCCATCCGCTACTGTAATGCTGAAGATCGGTTTCAGATTGTCCGGCATTACTTCTGGAGGTGCGCTAGGTGGAGCTAACATGGTTGCCTAAATGCAATGGACGTTTATCAGGTCCGGTAAAGGAATAGGGGTACGTCGCCGCTTGCGGGGAGTCCGCCCCCTGAGTTTGAGAATCTGGATTTTTTGATATTAAAATTGCAGATTGGATAATACTTTGTGTGCTAATGCTACGCTCACGATTCAAATCCATATAGCAATCACATACCGCTCTACCACACAGGCCGCAATCCATACCCACCTTTCAACCAAGGGGTATTTTTCAATGCCCTGGTTCACTGATAAGGGGGAGTCCCCCTAGAATATAATAATCTATTATGTCTATCTCTATAAGGCTGTAGGTCTACTTGAAAGTCTGTAGCAATTACAGACGCACTGCACATCAGACCGGCTTACTTAACCCTCATGCACGTCTACGCAATGAATCAGTGAATTGTTGGTATAAACCCGCGTTTTCTGAGACTTTCTTGCGTAATGGGCAATGTTCGTTTAAAGTCAACAATTACTTGGATTTCAAAGCCGGAAACGTTCAGAATGACGTAACGCAAGGCGATGCCCATTAATCACACATAACCGCCATGACTGACACAATAGAATCCAGCCTAATCATCGGCCCTCAGTGCTTCCCTAATACTGCTAGGCAGATCGCTATAGACCAACACGTTACAGAAGCGCAAATAGGCTTTATGGTAATGCGTACTACTGTAGGGCCTAAGACAGTCTATTGCTGCTGGGCTGGCGGAGAGCTAGACCCTACGCAGAGAGTCCCACTGCTTACTATGGTAGGTAGAGGCGCAACGGAAGCTTTAACCAGTCTACCTGGGAAGACTACAGCCCTTATATTTGCGGAATTAAAACTTGGGCCTACTCCACTGCAGGAAAAGGTTAAGCAAGTCATACTAGACGCGCCTGAAGGTTCCCGCATATGCTTTCTAGGTGACTTGGCTGGGTCGCTGGATGGCAAAATGGGACCGGCCTTTAACTTGGCCGGTAAGCCTTTGATGCTGGATGACCTACCCACCGAGGAAACCTAATGCGCCTATTAATCCTATCCGACCTGCATCATGAACACTGGGGCGACTCTGCCCCTAAGACTGACCTTGCACTATGTAACCCTGATGTCGTTATCCTTGCGGGGGATATTGATAAACAGATTAACGCCGTGCTCTGGGCGGAGACTGCTTTTATCGGCTTGCCCGTCCTGTATGTCGCTGGGAATCATGAAGCCTATGGGTCTAATCTGGAACCTACGCTAGACAAGATACAAGCGGCTTGCGATAGGTCGCACAACGTCAACTTCCTCAATGCAAGCAGCTTCGTATCGAAAGCCAGTAAGGTACGCTTCATCGGTGCAACCCTATGGACAGACTTTGCGGTCTTTGGCCTGGATGAGCGCCCTAGAGCTATGTTGGCCTGTCAAGAGTCCATGAACGACTACCACATCATCCGTCTTGCGAACGAGAACTACAGGAAGCTTACCCCAAGGGATACGGCTGAACTCCACTACCAGCACAAGACATTTATCGCTCAGCAACTGGCGGAACCCTTTGACGGCAAGACTGTGGTGATTACCCATATGGCCCCGTCTTACTTTTCCGTACCAGACGAATATAAAGCCGATATTGTTTCTGCTGCCTATGCGTCTAACCTGGAAGCCTTGGTGGAAAAGGCTGACCTCTGGATACACGGGCATACACACCATAGCTTTGACTATCGAATCGGTAATGGTCGTGTGGTGTGTAATCCTTGCGGCTATCGTACTAGGTCTGGACCTGAGAATCCGGCCTTTAATCCTAACTTTATTGTGGAGATATAGCTATGTTTGCAAAAGGCCAAATTAACAAAGATGACCCAGCTACAGCCATTGCAATCGGCAAAGCTTTGGAGGAAATGTTTCCTGGCTTCCTGCCTATCCTTATCCTCTGCGAATCCATAGAAGAGGATGGCAAGACCATGCTGGACCCGTTCACTATTACAAAAATGAATCCTAAAGACTTGGCAGATTTCTTTCTGTATATGTCCAAGACCTTTTATGAAGACACTAACCGAGAGGTTAAAAGTGTCAAACACTAAGCGCGAATGGATATTCTTACTCTGCCCCTGGCCGATTTATCTTTGCGCCATGATCTTTTTTAAAGAACTGAGGGTTCCTGATGAAAACGATTAAGGATTCTAAAATCTTTGCAGACCTAGCACAAGAAATTGCCGATAGGCTTCCTGGGTTGGATGTCATCCTGATTGCAGTAGAGTCAGTTGACGATGGCGCAGACGTTGCAATCGGCACTACCTTAGAGCCTGACGAAGCCAGAGACATCATGCGCCGTATAGGCCGCAAGACTCCTGATTCTGTTGTACTTAAAAATACCCACTGAAAGGAGACTATGAACTGTCCTACTTGTAACGGAGAACTTAAACCCGTCTTACCAATGCCACACATGGACCTTGAGAAATTTAATAAGGACAAGGCCGGTGACTTGTATTGCGAAACATGCCTTGAAGGTAAAGGCTACCGCCATTTCTGGAATCATCAACTATCCGCCCAGCGCAAAGTATTAGGCTTGCCAACTAAACTAGGAGAAACAATGACACCACAATACACACTTAAAGAAATCATCTCTTTTAAACTTGCTGGACTGCCTGCGACTGAAGCCGGTATCTATTACCGTATCAAGGTAGAAAGCTGGCCTTACTCTAAGAACGGTTCAACCGGCTTATATGAAATCCCCGGCAAGTACACAAAAGGTCAGACCCTTCCGGCTCCCATCCATCCACCTGGAATTCCGCAAGACCCTAAAGCCCGTGGAACTGGCAAGAAACGCGGCAAGCTGACATTGCAAAGCAGTGATGGAAAAATATTAGCAGTAGTCAAACCTACCCCGGCACCAAGCCCATTTCAAGGAATTGACTTGCCTTTACTGGGTCTTGTTACCGTTAGGCTTACGCACTGGGAATCTAAACACGGGGTTATCTCTGCCGACAAGCGCAATGAAGTCACGCACCTGATGTATGACTATGCGCTGAAGTCTCAGGACCACGTTCAAGCTATTGATTTCGTTTTGAAAGTCTTATCTTAAGGAGTCTTTATGGTTGCGCTAAACGGACCCGGTAAATATGATGACCTTTGCTCCTATGTTATGGACCAGACTCAGGCTAATCTTGCTGTGGTCTTAGTCTATGGCGGCAATCGCGGTGAAGGCTTTTCGGTACAAACTACTGATCTACATATCTTGAAAACTTTACCAGATATGCTGGAAACGATGGCGCAACAAATAAGGGAAATGCACAAATGAAATACTTCGGCCCTGAATGCTCTATGAAAGAAGGCGAAACCCTTGTAGACACGCCGGTCGGTGTTCAGTGCATCTATTGTGAATCACCAATCCTAGCGGTAGAAATGGGAACCCTGGAACCTATGGGACCATTACATTACGAATGCCACATGCGAATGATCGTCGGTTCTGTCGGCCATCAGCTTAAGCAATGCTCCTGTTTTGGTGGGACTCTGGAAGACCCTGAAGGCTTGACTAAACGGGAAGCTTCTATCGTTGCTTATAAGCTCTATAGGGGCATCTATACCGCCCATGACATCGATAAACTATTTAAAAAAGGTGAAAAATGATTTTTCTTGCAGCACTTGTTATCCCATTAATTCTGATCTTTTCCCCGCTTTGTGAAAAGCTGGGAATCACTGGAAAAATAGTAACCTTCATTATCGCTGCACCTATCACCTTGATTGCTGCTGCTGCAATTCAAGTAGCCGCGTCAACTCCTGAACAACTTAAAGCAGCAGACCAAGAAGTTAGGGAACGAGACAGGAAAGAACAAGAGGCAGGCTGGCAAAAAGAAGCAGATGACGAAGCGAAAAAGAAATTCTATAACGCTACCAAACAATACCGATAACTTAAATCCAATCTAAGCTAGGTTCCGATCTTAGATGCTCCCTGGCGGTCTTCCAGTCCTTTGCCTTGATGACTTGAATCTGCACACATCCACCGTGTACAAAGTCATCAAGGAATTCCTTCTTATCCGGGTCTTTCTGTTCGTATTGCAAATAGTAAGTCTTGTCCTTGAACATCGCTTGATGCTGAACTTTGGTAATGGTTCTCATGTATAGCGGACTTTGCCGTCGATATACTGCCTGGAATCCATCGGGATTTTCTTGCCGATGTGCTCTACAGGGTAGGTTGCCATCCAGAGGTTAAATAATTCTTTCTCTGCCTTCTGAATACCCTTCCCTTTTAGCTCCTGGTTCCTGGCTTCATCGTGGCTTTTGCGATAGGTAACCATTATTCTTTTACTGAGAATTGGCCTGTGAAAAATTGGCCTGTAAATTGGTCACTGGTATTGATATCGCGTTGCGGCATGCGTTGCTCAAGCATAGAAACCCTGCGCTGCAAGACTATAATCGCGTCAGCCAACTGTCTTACTATCTGCAATAAATGGTCTTCTTGGTCGTGTTCCATGATATGCCCTCAATAGGAAAAGTTTCTGCCTGCCAGCTACCTTAAGCACTGACCGATAAACATGGGCTAACCAACATAAACCCGGAATAAGCAAAAACTTTACTTATTGATGCCAGTCTTTCCTGGCTGCCAGTCTGATCACCGCGAAGGACTGTACCGAAAGGAGGCGCACGGCTCAAACTGCAAGGGTTATCTGCCCCACCCTATGCTAGGGTTAATCCCACCCGCTACGACTTTAATTCTCTTCAACACTCAACAACGACAACGATGTAATGATGATCGGCTTGCGTTGCAATCTTTCTTCAACTAGTGCAACGATTTGCGGATAGTTTGTGATGTTGACTTGTTCCGGCAACTTCACCACACCACCGTTAAATCCGTAACCAGTTTCTTCATTCCACATTGCACAGTAGTGATACAGATAATTCATTTTTCCTCTTTGTACTCTACTGTCTCAGCCGTTGCCAGATTAAACTTTGCCGCTTCTTGTTCACCTAACAGAAGTCGGAGCTTTTCTTTTAATTGTTCGTCCGTAAAGCCTGTCAGTTGTGTTTCACCTGTGTGATGAATTGCCGTTAGACTTGGCAAGATACGATCTAAGGCCATGCCCAAAAGCCTTGCGCCGGTCGGGTTCATTTCACCCACCTTTTGCGCGTCTATTTCTTCAATCAGCCTTAAAACTAATCTCGGCCCTTGTACTTCTGCAAGCCACTGCGGGGAACCTGGAACTAATCCTCTTGGTCTTGGTGTAGTGATGTCCATTGTATTTTCTTAAGCTTGAGTAAATAGCTTATCCAGGCATCATATTAGACGGTCTTAAGCTACTTACAAGTTTTTCTTGTTCCGCTTTCCATTTCGCATCACGGATTGCACCATAGCGCCTTTCACGGTCGCACTTATGGGAACAACAGGGAACTTCCCTGCCATCTTCTCTGGCTTTGTTGACTTGACTATGCTGCGCCCTGAATAGCTTTTCACAGATAGGACACTCACAAAGAACTACTTTTGCGCTCATGAAATTTATTTTGCGAAAACTCAAAGATAATACTTGTATGTACCTATATTGAGGTATATAGTTCTACTTATCAACAAAACGGAGGCAAACATGAACCAAACTAAATCCATTAAATACACAGAACTGCAAGTGGGCAATGTCGTTCGTTTTTACGGTGCTCGGTTTGAGATCGTAAATGCTGTCATGTACCGTCAAGACGCAGACCACATCGCACAGTACGGCGTTATAAGCCACACTATGGTAGCGAAAGGTAAATGGTTAGACGGAGAAATCATCACCGGATATTTCGGTCCTACAAAGGACTGGAATTTCCAAGGCAATAGCAATGCGTCAGTAACGATTGAAATTCAGTAATTCAAACCGCCCTGGATTCCAGCCGGGGCTTTCTTAACCAAAGGGGCAACACATGAACACTCAAACTATCCAGATGAAACGCTTGATCGCGTTCGTTGAATCGCACGGTAACAAAGTGGTTTCCAACACTGAAACAACGATCAGTGCTGAAATTGAACTCAACACCAACGGAGTTTGGAAAACTGAAGTCGAAACTTTCCCCGCTACTGTCAGCGCCGCCCGTGACTGGCTGGGGTACTAGCCATGCGGCTCGTTTGGTGTGTCCCTGGCGTTCCTGATGACTTCAGCCGCTATACCGAAGCTGACCGATACTGTAAGTCTCAAGGCTTGTCACCACGACAGATTTACTTTGATTACCGCTACTGACTCAAGGCCCGGATTTCCGGGCTTTTGTGTTTTCTTTGCGATTTCTCAAAGATATCCTTGCATATACCATTTTTCAGGTATATACTCTGTTTCATCAACTCACAAAGGGGAAACAAAATGAACGCCACTCAAACCGCAATCAAAGCATCAGCCCTAGCAAAACTAGAAGTGCTTAGCGATGACCAACTGAAAAAAGTCGTTGCTACCTTGACAGAAGATTTCCGCGATGGTGCAGACATTGCCCTTGCTTTCGCTTTGGAAGCCTTGCAAGACCGGATGCAGCAAGCCGCGTTCGTTGAATTCTGTAACGGCATCTGAGGGGAACCGCCATGAAAATCACAATGTTCCTGCAATACTGGCTCCAAACCTTGATGGCGCTGCTGTGCGTACCTGTAATGCGCCTGACCGGTTTCCGTTTCAGCAAAGCTTGGCGCGGTAACTGGGTCGTCAACCATGTAGCCGCTAACCTGTGGGCTGATGGCTACCAAGTCGGTTTTTGCCGGTTCTTTAACCGTTATATCTAATCCTGCTGACGAGTCGCGCTGATTACGCGACGAAACCGCTTAGGCGGTCCAGGAAATCAATCCTGCCCCGTTCCAGCGGGGTTTCACACAAAGGGGGTTTTATGTCTAAACAAGAAGACCCGGCATTGTTTTTTGGCGTCTTGCCGAAAAAGGATGTCGTGTTAGAAGCGCTGCTTGAATCTGAAAAGTTGTTAGATTCGGTCGCATTTGTCAACCAAGAAGGCGATACCGTTAAGCCTTTACGCCTGATTCGTCGGGCGATTATTAAGGTAAACACTGGTAAATGATGGCTATTGCACAATGTTGACAGTCATCATACAATCTAACGGGGTCAGGCTTTCCAGTTCCTGACCCCTCACCATTTGATAGAAGGGGTAAATCACAAATGGCTAACGCGAATTCTACAGCAAAACCGGGTAAATCGAAAACGGCTCAGGCTATCGATTACCTGAAGCAAAACCCGGAAAGCAGCGTTTATGCTGCTGCTAAATTGTTTGACATCCCGCCCGGTGGAGTCTACCGCCGTCTGAAACAGGAAAAGACCCGCTGCCCTTGTTGCGGCCAGATCGTGAAAGCGGAAAAATGACAGGTTCTATCTTCGTTGATGCGCAAAAGATGGCTAAGCGTCATCCGTCTACGTTCTATGTACCCACCAAGGCCCAGCTTGCCGCTATAGCGCCAGGGGCTTACGTCAAAGTCTGCGCAGGAACTGAGCGGTTTTGGGTTGAAGTCAAGTCGGTCAACGGCTCTAAGATTGCAGGGCGTATTGACAATGATTTAGTTTGCACATCTGAGCACAGTTTGAATTGTGGCGATGACATCGAATTTGAGCCGCGCCATGTCTACCAAATACTGCAACCACAAAAGGGACTGGAATGAACCGTTCTGCGTACACTACTGAACTTACTAACGGTGTTCTGTGCATTACAGACCTAAACATCGGCAAGTCTGTTACTAATGATGCCGAAAACGTTATTGCTGACCTTATCAAAGGTGGCTGGGACTTCACTACAATTCCAGTCATTTACCGCGATAGCATTGGTATGTGGGACGGCTTGCAAGTTCTTAACGGTCGCTTTGTCGGCTTTTTTCAAATTTGCGAAGATGACCAGCTTAAAGCGGTTCAAAGCGCCTTGGATAGAGCGGAAGCCATCAAAAACTTTTAAACGCCGCCACGGGCCTAAAAATAGCCTTCTTATCGATTTTAACTAAAGGGGAAACTATGGAAATCGAAGTTATAGCAAAAGATAAAACTGGCGAAGTGCCGGATAACGTCATCCAAAAGATCGCTGCTGAAATTATCCCTTTGCTGTTCCGCGAACACAGTACGCCGGAAGATTCTATTAAGGCTTTGGGCGTCTGCCTTTCCGGTTTGGTTCAAATCATGGCACACAAATTTCCAGAATTGACGCCAGAAGAACATAAGCAGGTTGCTTTGGACCTGTTCAATGACGCAATGAACGATACGACACTGGAAATAAGCCGAATGTCGGTGAATTAAAACCCAGCCGCAACCGCTCCCGCTACACAAGCGCGGACGTTATAGCCTTGAAAGCTTTCGCCGCCGTTTAGAACGATGATGACCAAAGCGCCCGACTGGTCAATAGTCCTTAAGTTCGCGCTTATCCAGTCAAGTATTTGCGTATCGTTCATGATGATATCCAAAAAAAATCCCCGGCCTAAACCGGGGTTTATAGCTGGCTGGCTAAATAATCTTTACCTAGATTTACCGCGTCTAGCGGCTTCTATCAGGTCACGGCCAAGAATGCGCTTAATCGCTTTAGCGTCTGGTTGCTGGACCCGATAAGTGACCACGGAAACCGGAATAGGCTGACGGGTTTTATCTTGGTCTGGTTTCATTTTGAATGCTGAAAAAGAAAAACCCCACCGTTAATAGGCAGGGTCTTTTTACGTGCGAAGTGGCGCGGCTCTTTGTTATCCCTTGTTGGTCGCAAGGATAGAAATTCCAATTTAGCCGATTGTATACGCCTTTTTTCTCAAAGTGTCTACCCCTGCTTAAATTTATTTTCATGGGCTTCTTGCTGGACTCTTTGCCAGCGTCTGAAGATCATATTATGCGCTTGGGTAAGTAGTACGTAATACCTTGAGCGATGCACACCTAACAGCCTTGCGATTTCGTAACCGTTGCGTTTCTTTTCCTCAATCCTGCCGTTGATTTGTGCCCGGCCAAGATGGTACATAACAAACGCTTGCCTATGCTTAATCGGTAATGCTGTCACTAAACGCTCAAACTCTACGGCTTCCAAAGGCTTAATCGGGATAGGTCGGTATAGAGTGGCTTCCAGATCACCGCGTTTCGGAATATAAAGAAAACCTAGTGGACATTTAAAGGACGGGGGAAGATAGTCCTTGCTCCTGCCCCAGCGCAACCAATTGCTAATGTCACTTGCAAGGATGTGTTCTACCTGTCGAATACCTAGATTTTCTGATTCCATGTATCTATGCCGTTTTGGGTTCTGCTGTTGCTGTCATGGTGATTATTCCGTCTGTATGCAAATCGAAATTTAATGTTTCATCACCTGGACAAAAATAGTTCATCATTCTTTCAGATTCTTCGATGTCAAATTCTACCCTAGCGGTTCCAGCACGATACATTAAAACGCCAATTACTAAATGCAATGCATCGATTAATCTTTTGTCGTTCATGTTACCCCCTTAATGTATTGTGACAAGGCTTGCGGCCCCTGTCGGGTCGTCTTCCGCCGCCTGTTCTTTGGTGATGATTTTTACATGCATGGTGCCGTCATCAGGCTTTAAAGCGAGAACTTTGCCAGCATGCGTATTTCCAACTGCAATTAAATCATCGTTGGTAAAAATAATATCCGTAATTCCGTACCGCACCATAAGGCAACAAATCACCTTAGATAGTGTTTCCATTTTGTCGTCCATGATTCCTCCTAATACCCCGGCCTGAGCCGGGGGACCGGTTTAGTTTTCGTATTCTTCCATCGCTTTTGCAATGACCTTTTGCATCGATGCTTCCAGGTCGGATGCAACTGGAGGTTTCGCCGCGCTGCGTTCCTTCAACAGTTTCAGTTGCGCCGCCATCGATGCCGCCGACGCTACCAACGCCTGTTCGGACAAATGGGTTACCGGAATGCCTGGGGCTTGTAGCGACAACTGCGCCAGCTTGGCCCGCTTCACGACTTCAGAAATAACTGCCGGGATTTCTCCTGCCAATTCCTGACCGGCCTTGCTCAGATCGGTATCAGCTTCGATTGCGGAACCACCATACAGACGCAACAGACGTTCTACCGCTTTAGCATCAGGCGGCAAGACTTCAATCACCGCATCCAGACGGCCAGGGCGCAACATTGCCGGATTGATGGCGTTCAAGTCGTTTGTGGTCAGAACGACGATAACATTGGTCGATTTGGTGTCAATCCCGTCAATGACATTCAAAATGTCGTCCATTTCAACAGAACGTTCGCCAGACAGAGCGCGGTCGATATCTTCGCAGAACACCACACAGGCCGGACTTTGATTCTGTTTGGCGAAGCCGATAGCGTAGCTGAGTTCGTCAGCCCGTGGGATATACAGGTAAGTAATGCCGTGGTCTACCGCAATCTTACTGGCGACGGTCGCGGCCAAGGTCTTGCCAGTGCCATAAGTGCCACCCAGCAGCACGCCACGTTTCACAGGAATGCGATTTGCGATGCAATCAATAACGCGTTTAATCGGGGTAAACAGGTTGATATTGATTTGCGTCTGTACCGATTCAGGATAGATAACCATTTCTTCACTGATTGTGCTGGTATCCATGAACTTAGGTTCAGGCATGTCCAGCCGGTTGCCGTCATCGTCCAGGAAACGCATCTTGATTGCCTTGCCGCGATAGATAGAATTTTCTTTCAGATAGGCGCGTACTTCGTCAAAGATTTTTTTGATTGTCGCTTCGTCCTTGCGTTTCACTCCTGCTGACAATTTGAAGACCAGACGGCCCTCTTTTTCGTCAACACTAGTGGACATCAGGCCATCTACGCCGGGCAGAGAAAAAGAACCCCACGGTACTTGCTTTGTTTTGTTGTAGTCGATATCGATGGTAACCAGCTTAGGCGGACGTGGACCGAAAAAAGTCGGTGTTGCGGTCGCGGCGGTCCAGCCGAATTTATTGGTTAGTACAGAGTCAATTGCGTTAGCGCCATCCCAAGGGAATACGTCAAACGTTTCTTGCATTGTGACCTGTTCTTCAAGAAATTCTTCCCGGCGTGTCAAAAGGTCTTTGGCGTCTTTAATGCTCATGCCTTCAGGCAAGATCATTTTTTCGCCGTGATATACGATTTCCGCAACGTGTGCTTTTTTGCCAGCCTCTTGCAAAGTCTTACTCATGATTTGTCCTCTTATTAAATTAACCGCCAGCATTATTACTGGACGGGTGTTACCGCAAGCCTAGATAGTCCCTTACTGTCCTAATCGCGGCCTCCGAATCCGTTACCACTACTACCAACCAATTTTCTTTCAGCAATCCGTCCATGAATTCAAGCTGCGCCTCTGTTGGCTTCTCGCCTGGGCGCTTAAACTCCATCGCCAAGCCGCTAAAACCGTGCCTGGGAGCCGGAAACAATACGTCTGGCACTCCGCTTACCAATCCTTCCGCTTTCATCCTGGCGGCGGTTTTAAAGCCACGCTTGGCAGCGTTCGGCACAGCAAAGACCAATTTCAATACAGGATGAATATTTTTTGCCAATCGCACCCAGTCAAAAAACGCGGTCTGGATGTCATGTTCTAAAGGATTGATTTTTCTCAATCCCCACCGCCAGAACTTGAACCGCTATCGCTGGAGCCACAATCCGAACTACTAGAACTGCTTGAACTTGAATCGCTGAAGCTGAAGGAACTGCATGACGCGCTAGAATTCGATGCCGATTCAATGACCTGTTGCGCCGCCAACATTGAAATGCTGTCGCTGTCGTTGTCCCATATGCGCGGCGGGTCTTGGTACAGGTGACGCGATGGCATGCCTTCTCTTTGCAACGCTGCCTGTTGTTCTCGCACTGCCGACAAAAAGGAAATCTTTTCAAGACGGTCAGAATAATATTGCCGTTCTTTGTTTTCTAAATCGGCGCGTAGCTTGTTCGCCCTGGCTACCCGTTCCTGGCGTTCCAGTTCTTCCAACCGCAGCGCCTCAGCCTTTTTCGCTTCCCGTTTCAAGCGTAGTTTTGTCCAGGGACTTACGAAGCCGAACATACAGCCTCCCTTACCTCTTTCTTGGTCTTTTTGATTTCCGGCTTCGGATTCTTGGGAATCCCGGCCAATTGGCGTATCTGGTCCACCGGATAGCCGGTAACGTCATGAATAACGATGATCAGACTGGCCGGAAACGGAACCTGCCGATTACGTACCCGGCAAATCATCGGAGCGCCAACGCCTAATGCACGGGCTAACGCGGCATCTGATTTCACTTTCAGTTTTTCCGTTAAGTTGTCCAACAAAATATCCGGGTCGTAGCCGGTCAAGTTCAATAGGTCTATCATTTCTTTTCCTCGCTGTTAAGTGCCTGTTTTGCAAAATCAATTTGAATCTTTGTCAGGGTCTTGTCTCCTGCCTTTTCCCGTTCCAGAATTCTCCTTGCCCATCGTTTATGATCTATCCGCTCATCCACGGATTTACCTACGCCCTTCAATGTTTCCATCAGTTTTGTTACGGCTTCTCTTGATGGCTTTTCTTTTCCCGGTGCTGGCAATGCAATCATGGGAGCCGGGATTGCTTCCCATTGATCTTTCGCAAGTTCTGCCGATAACGCCGCTTCCCACCGTTGCCGGATTTGCGAATAGGTTTGATTTTTTAACTCAAACGCAGAAACGCGCACAGAAGCCCAAAAAATCGCCGGATGACTCCACATACCGACTTCACCTAATTCGCGCCTTCTACAGCCCTCTAAAGCTTCGTAATAGGCATTTAAAGGATTTATCTCAGGTCGGCATGCTCTAATAAATTCTGGCTGACTGGGCGGATAATTAAACTCATTCAGCTTTGCAATACCACGTCTAAATTCCAATTCGGTAAGGACAAACAGCGCCTTGCACCAATCACGCTTAAGCTTGTCAGGGTCAACCACTGACCACTTATCAACAAATTGCTTTCCCCATTTCGATAACATCTGATCAAACAGCCATTCCACTACTCTTTCCGGTCCTGCTTTTTCCAACCATTCAGGCATCGATGGTAAATTCATCGTTATCCCCTTTTTTGCCGGTCAATCTGTTGGCAAAATCCTGGCTATGGTTCGTTGCTTTCCAATCGCTTAGGTAATGCTTGTCAGGCCCTAAAAATGTTGCCGCATGTTTGATGTATTGCGAATCCACATTCATTGTTTTGCAATACGCCCGATATCGATAAACGCCGTGCTGCATTTCTTCAACGCTTGCGCCTTCTTTTAATCTTGCATTCCAAGCTTTCAATGCTTGAGACTTATTTGCTCCTGGACGTTTTGGATACATCTGCCAAAGTTTTTCAAATTCACCGTCGATATTTTTTTTGTTTGGCGCTTTTTCAGTAATCAGGTATCCGGTATCAGGAATCAATAAATCAGGAATCAGGAATAAGGAATCAGCCGGAGCACTTCCGATTTTTTCCGAATTAATCGCGATTTTCTCTAACGTATTGATTTCCTTATGCTTTTCCTCAAAGTCCGGTATGTCGCTTCCGGCTTCCCGTTCATTTTTATGCGGGTTTTGATGCCGCGTAAAATTAACGATTTTTATGTATCGTTTTCCTTGAACCGAATAAATCGAGATAAATCCAGATTTATCCAGATTAATCGCGAGTTTTAAAACGTCGCATTCGTCGTACGGCAGCAATTGCGCTTTGATACGTTTTGGCCTGAATTCCAAACATCCTTTAAAATCTGCAATAGTCCACATACCGATAAATAACAGTCTTGCCAGCGGGTCTAAGCTTCCTAAAATTTCGTTTTGAAAAAAAGCGGCTTTTATATTTCTAGCTCGGGCCATAAGAATCCTTATTTTCCCGCAAACGCCAAAATTGATTGCCGTTATATCGGTGCGTCTTTACATGGCAATCATGACAAAGCAATTGACCGTTACTTAACACATATCTCAATTCAGGAAATTCTTGATATGACTTTATGTGATGCACTTCTAACGCATCCGTACTGCCACACAAAATACATTTGTGTCCGTCTCGTTCAGAAACCAATTTTTTCCAGCCATGATAATTATTTGGATTTAACGCACGCGGCATTATTTCAACCTGTCCTTATTCACAATCAAATAACCTTGCTCAATCAGTGCAATCAAGGTCAGTGCAATATGCTCATACTCAAACGCGTAGCGCTCCTGTTTGGTCATGGTGGACCCCTGATCAAGTTCGGCATGACATCCCGCCTTTCCAAAATCTGAAGCGCACAAAGCCATAATCGCGGCATCACTGCCTTTGATTCCTCGACCCTTGCCAAATCGCAATTGGTTACTATGGGCGGCCTGAGTCCTGCCTGTGGTTTGACAGTGTGCGCAAGGCAACTGCCGAACAGCGGCAAGCAATAAATCGTTTCTATAGATCATTAGGTACGGCTTACGCCGTTCTTGGCATCCTTTTTACGCAACGATCACAGGTTGATTGATCAAGGGTAAATTGGCCGGTAGAGCGCCGGGTTCGGCAACATAAACAAAGGCGCTGCGAGAAATTCAGCGGTTTTACAGTCTCGCAACGATAACGGCTTTGAGCCGTGGGTGACATGGAGACTTTCATGCTTCAATCTCCAATTCAAGCGGGTTCCATGCGCAATCAGACCATTCCACCTTGACGCCGAATTCGGTATCACGGTTTTCTGGCGGTAGTTTTTTCTTACGAAGATTTTCTGGGCATACAACGCCAACATTGCCACGGTATGAAATACGATAACCAGACACTAAGCCCATGTTGTCGCGAATGTCCTGAACAGTGCGGACTTCCAGCGGACCGGTTATCTCGCATTCTTCGCCATTCATAAAAGCGAACGGGGACGGGATATTTTGGAGAATCGCAATTTCTCCAATTTCAAAAACATTTTCCACGCTTGAGACTCCCTTAAATGGTTGTACTCTCACACTCAAAGTTTTGTAATACGATGATTACACAGTCCGATGTCGGCACAGACTTGCCGAAATGGGTCGGGTGTAATTCATACCGGGAAATTTCCCCCGGAAATTGATGTTCTATAGTGATGCAGTGCTCTGGCAAAATAATTCCCTTGGCAATTTGTTTGCCTAACGCCTGGGGTGATATTCCGCATACCCTTGCAAGTTTGCTTTGTGAACCTGCAAGCTTTATTGCTTTCTGAATTGCCTTTTGCATTGAAACATACTAAACTTTAAATTTACGGATTTCAAGGCAAACTTGAAAATATTTTTATAACGTTTTTATTGTGCAATGACAGGCGGTTATCATGATAGGCCAGAACATTAGAATGCTATTGGAGAAACACAATCGGTCTATCTCCGACCTAGCCAGACATTGCGATGTCACACCACAGGCTGCGCACCAATGGGTATCGGACATCACCCAGCCAAAGGGAAGACGGAAAACGGCGATAGCAGAATTTTTCAACATCGCGCCGCAAGAATTGGAATATGGTCCGGTACTCTCTTTCATCCCTATAGCGAAATCTGATAAGACATCAAAGCTAGATCGGGCGAAAAGTGAATATCTTGCAGACCTGATGATTACCAATGAAATCGCCAATGCTCCACGAAGCGAAGAATTTAAACTTGGGATGCGGTATGCCTTCATCTATCGGCTTTCAGGTATCAGCGAGAAATGCCCCTTTGAAGCTGGAACTTGTCAAGCTGACGCGTTTGAATCCGGTTACTCAAATGGTGAAATTCTAGTGGATAAAATTTGATTTACGTTTCGCAATAAGTATTACCCTGTATCACCTCACATTCCGTAGCCTTACTATTTTCCTTTCCTGAACGCTTCATTTCGTTCTTGAAACGGCATCAATTATTTTTAAAGTTTTACTTGAAACTTGCCAATCGTTAGATTAAATTGGCTATCCCGGTGTGCGCATTCCAGTAAGTTTTTTTCTCAAATTTCCGTCTTTTTTCAGGCGGAAACTAACCCATGTCTCAAGGGCTGAAAATATGAAGCTGATCAAGCCAAATCCGATTCATCACACACTAGCGCCAGATTGGAAATACATCGGCGCGAACAAAACAGATGTTGCCAAAACTTTTAAGCGTTACCGCGAAAGACTGGCGGCGGAATCGAAACTCAAACCAAGTAAAGTCAGAGAAATCAGGGCAGCAAAATGAGCGAAATTAGTACATGGGCTTTAACTCCATCGTCATTAGCGGAAGCAATGGATTTTGCCAAGGAAATGGCAAAGTCGGACATGATACCGAAAGACTATATCGGCAAGCCCGGCAACATCCTTGTCGCTATGCAATGGGGTATGGAAATCGGTCTTAAACCTATGCAGGCTTTGCAAGGTATTGCCGTTATCAACGGTCGTGCTTCCGTATGGGGTGACACCGCCCTAGCCTTAGTTAAAGCTTCCCCATTATGTGAATACGTGGAAGAAACTGAAAGCGACGCCACTAAAGGAGTATGTCGGGTTAAACGCCGTGGTGAACCTGAACATGTGCAAGTGTTTACGGTAGATGATGCGAAGCGCGCCGGTCTGTGGGGTAAAGTCGGTCCCTGGACTCTCTACCCTGCCCGCATGCTGATTATGCGCGCTCGGTCCTGGGCCTTAAGGGATAAGTTCACAGACGTGTTGCGCGGCTTAGCAATTACCGAGGAAATCCGCGATATCGAACCAGTAGACATTACACCCAAACGGGAAGACCCGGTATTGATCGCCAGTCAAACCCAAGTTATTGATGCCGATACAGGAGAACATGACAAGTTGGTAGCGGACCTGGATGCGGTTGCGGATAACGGCATGGAGGCATTGCTCAAAGCCTGGGAAGGTCTAACTAAGAAACAGCGGCAAAAGCATGGCGGTCTTTCCGAATCAACCAAGGAACGCGCAAAACGTGCCGATGAATTTCTAGCCCGTGAAGAATGATAGAACAAGGTAGCTTAGGCTGGCATGAAGCCCGTAGCGGCTCTGCTACGGCTTCACGCTTCGCTGACATCATCGCCGTATCAAAATTGACTGGAGAGCCTTTAAAAGCCCGAACTGATTATATGTGGCAGTTGGTAACGGAAAGGTTATACAGAAGCCCTACGGAAGCGTTTACATCAGGCCCTACGGAATGGGGCAAGAAGTTGGAGCCGTTCGCTAGGCAAGCTTATGAAGTCGAAACAGGAAATATAGTAATCGCATCGGAATTTGTGTCACACCCACGGATAGAGTTTTGCGGGTCTTCTCCCGATGGCTTGATTATTCCAGGCGGCGGCATAGAGATTAAATGCCCGAAGGATAGGCGGGTGCATATGCAGACATGGCGTTACGGCATGCCGTTGGACCATATGCCGCAGGTGCAGGGGAATATTTGGGTCAATGGCTTGGACTGGCTTGATTTCATTTCGTATGACCCAAGAGCGCCGGAAGATTTCAGGCTCTATGTTCAACGCATTATGCGGGAAGACAAATATATATTGGCGCTGGAAAGTCATGTAGTGCAGTTTCTGGCGGAAGTTAAAAAACTATTGGAGCAAATTGATGCAAACCAAGTCAGAAATATACGCGGAACAAATCGAACCGATGATGCGCAGAATTCATGAACTCTGTAAAGAAAACGACATGCCTATGCTTTCTGTTTTTTGCCTGGAGTATGTAGATATTGAAGGCGATAAAAAAGAAATGTCGATTGCTGGTTGTGCTCATTTCCCTGAAGGTGATGCAGTGCCGCAACCCATGCGCCTATCAGCTTTGATCATGCGCCTACCGGGTTACGCTGGCTTACCTGAAGCAACGGAAGATGACGGAGTACATTAATGGTCATTTCTGATGACGATGTGCAGAAGGCTTTAGACCGTTTGCGTTTCCAGGCCGGTAACGCGGCTAAAGCTAAAGCGGAACGCATTTACCTTGAGGAATACAGGAAATCCATTAAGGCAAATGTGATGCAGCGCCATCTTGACATGCCAGTGTCAGCACAAGAGCGTGAAGCCTACAGTAGTGAAGAATATAAGAAACATCTGTTGGTCATGCGTGATGCAATAGAAAAAGATGAACTGTGTCGCTGGCAGATGGTTGCGGCTCAGGCAGTTATAGAGGCTTGGCGGACAGCTTCCGCTAATCAACGTGGCGAAACAAAAATAGGATAAGTATGAACACCGAATTTATGCTGTTATCGTTGTACGAAAAACCGTTTCTGAACTTTGAGGAAATCTGTAAGGCAATCGGCATTTCCAAACAGACCGGCTATAACATGCGGTCGCATAATACTTTCCCTATTGCGCTACTCGAAGGACCATTAAGGGCCAGTGTCCAAGATATCGCTGCTTATATCGACACCCAGCGCGAAGCTGCCAAGGAAAAAATAAAATGAACCATATTAAAAAAAACTGGGAAAAGTACCTTGAAGAAGTTTTACCCAGTGATGCGCCACTGATTCAGCTTATCGAAACGCGCCGGGCATTTTATTCAGGTGCTGCGTCATTATTTACGATGATGGTAGACCAGACTAAACAGGCTGGGATAACTGAAGAACAAGGCATAGATTATCTGGCAGAACTCAACGCCGAAATCGTGCAATTCGGAATAGATTTACTTGATGGACGTGTTTAAGGAGAAATCATGAAAGTAGAAATTATCGATATAACAGACTGTTCCGGTTCAATGGGAAATTTAAGGATTGATGTCATCGGCGGCTTTAATACTTTACTGGCAGATCAAAAGGAAGTTCCAGGCGAAGCCCGTTTAACGCATATCCAGTTTGACCACGAATATCTTGTTAAGTTCGTCGGTAAAAATATTCTGGATGTCGCGCCGTTGACTTTAGAAACTTATGTGCCAAGGGGTTCTACCGCACTCCTTGATGCAATAGGCCGCACCTTGAACGAACAAGGCAAGCGTATCGCATCGGAAAAATGGGCAGATAAGGTAATTGTGTGCATCCGTACCGATGGACAGGAAAACGCTAGTCGCGAATTTACGCGGGACCAGATCAAGACAATGATAGAGCATGCACAGGCGCACGGTTGGACCTTCATTTTCAGTGCCGCAAATCAAGATGCATTTGCGACCGGAGCAACACTGGGCATAAGCGGCGCGCACACCCAAAACTTTGCGGCAACGGGTCAAGGGATCGGCATGAGCTATGCGGCTACAAGCAACACTTTAAGGAGTTTACGCGGCGCGCCCGATGTACAAGGCATAGACCAACTTAATGCCATAAAGCATCAAGTAAAAATTTAAATGCGTAAACACAATATTACGTATTGACAGTTGATTATTTATAAAATAGTGTAAACCTGCAATTGAAACATAACGTTAAATTCCAACTGTCAGTAATATTCACTAAGGAGTAATTATGCTGAATCGAGGACAAGCCGTGAAAAACGTTCCTAACATACCGCGCATTACCTGGACCACTGAAGACTGGAATTCGATAGCAAGGGAACTCCGCCGCAGAAATCCCGCCACTTCATTTAAGCATCTTGATTATCAAGGCTTCCGGCTGGAAGACTTTGAAGACGCAATGGAAACTGTGATGCCTCAAGAGCGGCAAAAAAGTTTCGACTCTTTTGAAGACCTACGGCGTGATTTGTATAACGCCTATCAACGAGTGATGGCGGCGGAACGTAGAACACCTGTAACTATGGTGAAACGTGCAGACAATTCAATATTCGTTAAATGGATTCCCGAAGAATGGGAAACTGTCGTCTTAGAATATCACCGCTTGTTTCCCCTAGCATTTTCCGCTAGGTTAGAAAATTGCCGTATCCCATATATCCGGCAAGCAGTTGAAATACTTCCCTTTGAACGTCGCCGCGTATTTCATCAAATCCCACTGTTCAGAGAACAAGCGTTAAGAACCTGGGACTCAATCCCGGATGATCAAAAAAACCCACCACGCAATGTCATTGATTTTAAAACCGGCCCTATCGTCGAACCTCCTGAAAAAAAATCCGATGACTCAAGCGCGATTGCGACAGCGATGCATCAAGCCTTCCGCACACCGATGAAACCGAAAGAAGAACGCAAAACAAAAGTCTTCTGGAAAGCCCATGAATGGCTGTTGATCGCAGAAGCGATGCACAAGCAAAACCCACATGCGAATTTCTTTGAATCCAATTTCACGCTGATTGATCTTCCAGCCGTCAGGGAAGCCCAACGCGTTGCCCTTCCACTTGAACGCCGTAAGAAACTGAGCGGTACGGCTGGCTTACGTGAACCCCTGATTGAAGGTTTCAAGGCGCTTAAAGCGAAAATGGAACGCGAAGAACTGGAACCAGAAGAAACCAAGGAATCGCCGGAAGAAATACAGCTTGATCTTAAAGGCGATGACATTGAAGTCCCTGAAGGTTTTCACGCAATTCCGATTTTGAATGCTAGGCCGCAAGAAGTTCATGAAGCGCCGATAAGCGCCGATAAGCGCCGTCAAGCGCCGCAAAGCGATTTCACCGCTCGTCTAGCAGTCGCTGCTACACCTTTGATTAATTTGTTTGTTGGTGAACTGGCGAAGGCTTTAGCGCCTGAATTGGCGAAGGCATTTGCGCCGATGGTAGAAACCGTCATCCAAGGCATTAAAACAGCCGTTACGCCGGTTATAGTGAATCAGACTATCAATCATCCAACCGCACCAGTTCAAACGGCTATAGAGCCTGAAAAAGCCGTAGAACAGGCTCTTGCTGCTGTAATTCCTACGGCTCCTAAGAAACCGAAAATCGCCGTGCTAGGCCCATTCGGAAAACAGAAAGAAGAATTAGAAAGATTCTTCCCGGAATTCCGCTTTACCTTTATTGAACATGGTCACGGAATCAAAGAGGCAGCGGCAAGCTGTGTATTATTTGTGGCATCCAATCTGCATATCAACGCATCCAGCAAGCAATTGATTAAGTCCCATGTGAACCGGGATATTTTGCGCTATGTGGAAGGCGGTTTATCCAACATCAAGCGCCAAATACAAATCTGGAAGGATGCGCAAAAGATTCTGGATAAGCATTAGCTATGCGTGCAGCAAGAGTGTGCCTATTTGTTTTGATGTCTGCCCTATGCTGGCTTCCAACCATGCTAGGGCAGTACATGAATGCGCAATGGTGGGCGGTTTGGCTTATGTCGGGTACATTCGGTTATTACGTAGTTGGCCCTATCTATACCAGCCTGTCGGACAAAATAAAAGAAAGGGAAAGGAATGACAAAAATGACCGTAAAGGAGGCTAGGAAAATGCTTCTTGAACTTCAGAGAAAGACCAATAACGAATACCGGTCTTTTAGGAAAGCATTAGATACAAGTATGGAATTGGCAATTATGCTGATTCAATTGGACCCGGCAGAAGGAACCCCGGAATGTGATTTTTTAATCGCAATGGCTTCTGCAATAGAAGCTTATGAAAATGCCACTGTACCGAAAGCCTGGATACAGAATGTATAACGCACACGCAAAAGTTATCTGCGTAAACAATGGCTATACAGACCTTAAGTTTTTCGTGGACGGACATGAAGCGGCCATCATGCCGTTAGCTTTTACCCACGCGATTATCTACGGCCTGAACGACTTCGGTTATGAAGATAGATGGTGTTATTCCACGTATGAAAAGGCCAAAGAGGCTTTAGAGGAATGGGACGGAACGGGAGAGCCTCAGGGCTGGCATAGGCACCCGAAGACAGGTAGAAGGCGTCATAACGGGGTTGAGACAATTAACTTTTAGGAGGTAAGAAAATGAATTTTCCGTTTAAAGAAGTATATGAGCATTTTGCGTTGCCGCTATGCACAATGGATTTAACTGATGGAATTTTTCCGCCTACTATTGCGATAGTCAAGACTGAAAAAGGGAAGATAGTTAACGTAGAAATCTTGCCTGAGTTGGCGGTAGGTTTGTTCTTTAGATCAAGCGAAGGAAAAGCTAATCTAGGGCAATTTATTCGTGAATCTATGGGACATATAGGCAAACTTCCATATTGCCTTGTGTTGATGACCGAAGCCTACTATAAGACCGTTATCAGCACACCAGAAACGGATATAGAAGCGCTGGGAAAATCAAGTCTAACGAATGACCCAGAAGCACAGGAATGTGTAGTAATTACTATTCATACACCGGATTCCGTACAGATGGGTTATTTACCATTTGACACAAATCGTAAGCTTAAGTTCGTACCTTTAGAAATGAATATCAAGGCTACAGGTAGGCTCACAAATCATCCAGAAAAAGACGATTTACCGGCTGGTATGAACGTTCATTAAAGGGCCAAAAAATGTTTACAGTTAGAACCCCTGAAAGGCACTGCCCGACCTGTAATTATGTGCTGGATGCGGTATCCAATTTAGACGGTTCAGAAGCCCCGGAAATCGGCGATTTCTCAATCTGTATAGGATGCGCAGAAATCCTCAGATTCGGCCCCTCTATGACCCTTTATAAGCCTTCTGGTGACGAATTAAAGGCACTTCTCAAAGCTGATTTGGCAAGCCTTATGAAAGCCCGTCTGGCGGTTACTATGTACTTGCGAAGGACAAAAAATGAACATCCAGGACAGTGATGATGAAACCCGCTTGTTCTTTTATTTAGGCTCCCTGACGGGACTTTTAACTAAAGGTAAGTTACAAGCGAAACTTAAAAAATCAATCAGCGAAGATGCTTTAATGCGGTCCAGGGTCAAGGAATTATCAGAGACTTTAAACCAGCTTTTAAAGGAAACTACTAACTGATTTACTTGAATTTTACATAAGAAAATGCCGCCAATAAATTTAGGCGGCATTTTTTATTTAAGGTCTGCAATAGCAATCACTGCATTTTTTTTGCTACCAATTTCAAAGTAACCCATATTCTAAGCACTACTTGACATCCATCCGGAGATTATTTATACTCCTTTCTAGGTTGTGATAGACTATTGAAAAATAAGGAATTTCCCTTTTAAATCAATAGCTTATTGCGAATTCTCAATTACTGAGAATTACCTAAAATTACCCTGTTTTCAATAGCAACTGCTACGAATTGCTACAGGAATTTCACTTTTGAAAGGTTTATAAAATGGCTTCCGTTAAAAAAATTGGTAATAAACATCGTGTACAAATTCGCCGTGCCGGTCATAAGCCAATGACTAAAAGTTTTGATAGTGCCAAGGAGGCAAATGACTGGGCTATTAAAACAGAAGCGGCTTTAATTAAAGGTGAAAATATTTCTGTTACTGGAACTGTTGGTGTTTCTGTCGCTCAAGCTGTGGACCGCTATATTGATGAAATGAACGATTTTTCTCCAAGTAATAATGTTATTGCTTATTTGAAATTGTTTAAGCAAAAATGTGGCAATATACAGCTTGATAAATTGACAGATCAAAACGTCTTTGATTTCATTAAAGGACATGGAAAATCCAGAGCTACAGGCATGAAAGTATTTAGCGTTATCAACGCTTTATTTAAGCGCGCATCTTTGATTTGGAAATATAAAATTCCAGACGTTTTAAAGCTTGCAAGAGCTATGCTAAAACATGAAAAATTGATAGGGTCCGCAAACAAAAGGGATCGTCGTCCTGAGCCTGAAGAAATTGATAAGATTTGCGCTTACTTCGATGAAAAAGGCATACGTGGTTATGACATAAAAGTATCCGACATTATTAGGTTTTGCATTTCATCTGCAATGCGTATATCTGAGGTTTGCTCTTTGCAATGGACTGACTTGAACGAGAAAGATAAGACGATCTTGGTACGTGATAGGAAACACCCAACTGAAAAAATAGGAAACAATCAGATTGTTCCTTTGCTTGATGAATCTTTGGAAAATATCAAACGTCAACCAAGGACAGGAAAGTATATTTATCCGATTCCTTCAAAAGCTATAACTAGGGCTTTTCATATGGCACACCGCGCACTGAAAATAAAAGGTTTACATTTGCATGATCTACGCCATGAAGGTGCAAGCCGGTTATTTGAAATGGGCTATCAAATTCCGGAAGTGGCATTATTTACCGGTCATGTATCGTGGGAAGAACTGAAGCGTTATACCAATTTGAAGGCCAAGGATATTAGACGTTTAGAAAAGCCAAAGCTAAACCAGTTAGAAGAGTATGGCATGGACGAGGAAACTTTTAATCAATTCAAACAGTTTCAAGTAATGATGAAAATGATGACGGAGCAAAAAGCAGCTTAACCAAAAGGGGGAAGAAGAATGGACTTAAAGTATTTCATGCTGGACGGGGACAAAGTTACTAGTACAAACGATATACACGAGTGGGGAAAGTGGATGCAGACCAATAATAGACAGATCGGCCATGATGTTATAAATGGCGTAAAAATTTCTACGGTCTTCCTCGGTCTTGACCATAGCTTTATGGATGAAGGACCACCGGTATTGTTTGAAACTATGTTATTTGGGGAAGGCGCTAATAATGAACAGTGGCGCTATTCATCAAGGGAAATGGCGGAAGAGGGTCACGCAAAGATCAAGGAACGGCTAGAACAATTCTTTGCGGGACAGGTGGAAGGGATTTCAATGCGGCAGTATTTGGAGGGGCCAGAAAGTGATTAAAAAATTATTCTGGATGTGGGTATGTGTAACAGCCTGTGAATTAATAATCCTAGCTGTTAATATTTTAAGGACTGGATTTGGTTTGCATGTTTATGCAAGTTGCGCTGGTCTTCTGATTTGCATTTACGGATGGAATAAATGGTTTCAAATGCGCGATGCTGAAGCGGAAAGGGCTGCTGCTTTCATAGCGATGGAAGAAGAAATGGAAAAAATCGCGGAGGAACTTTTTCGACAAGTTGAGGCTGGAGAATTGGTTATACCTCCTAATGGTCTTGAATTTGACTTTCGTAAAATCCGCTCCGAACTATCCAAGACTGACAAGCCCTAAGCTGTTCCGTTACTTCGTCGGCTTCGTTTGCGAAACTGAAAAGATCGTTTGTAATCTGTTCAGGAAGTGCGATTGTTCCGGTGGAGTCTTCATTACGTCCGCTGTCGCTTGTGGCTTTGGTTCCGGTTGTAGTGGAACTGCTACAGGCTGACACGGGGATGCGCAACCCGCCCCTAGACTTAATAGCGGCAAGATCAGTATTGTATTTCTGAGTGACGGCCTGTAAGGCTTGTTCATGGTCTTGACTCACTTTCACGTTATCGGCTTGGTGTTGCGCTAAAATTTCCGCATTATGTTTCTCGTTTTCGTCTTTCAGCTTGGCTATGGCAATCGTTGTTTGTGCCTTCTCGCTGTCCCAGCGGGCCTGTACGCCCTTAGAACCAAGATGATGACCATAACCAAACACCGCCGCAAATAAAACGCCTATAAGCCCGATTTTGATTATTAGCAGATAGGGAGCCGGAATCATTCGGTTTTATCCGGTGGAGTTTGAGAAATAACCCTTCCAACAATGCCCAAAACGAAAACTACGCCCGTTGTAATCATCATGTATTTAGGCGGAATATTGTCTTTAAGCTGGTCGTAAAAACTGCCATAAGCTCCACTGATTGCAATGCCAACGGTATTGCACCAGACACTCGCATACTTCCAACAGGCTTTCCAGTCGTCTATTAAACGCATTTCGTTCCCCTATGCTAAAACCCCGCCAGCACCCACATAAACCGCTTGTAGCGCTGCCAAATCGTTTTGATGCTGACCATATCCTGCCCCTGGCATAGAGGCCCAAATATGGGCTATTTTTTGTACTGCTGAACCAAAGTTACCTGCATCTACATCACCCAAGGCATGACATTCCCGGATTTGCTGAATCGCTATTGCATCCTGGCTGGAAGGCGAAAAATCCGGCAGGCCAAGCGAAGCCTTATAGGCATCAAAGTATCTGGCAAGTAGTTGGTATCTTCCCGCCGCCGTAGATGATAAAGTCGGACTTAAATGCACAAGTTTTCTAGGATGGTCCTTGTAACTTGTGAACAAATCAGGATGCCAAACTGTTGACCCTACAATCACGTTATAGCCATCATCCGACACTGCAAGTAAGTCTGGCCCGATTTCGCTATGCGCTATCATCGCCAGGAAAGCTATCCTGTTGCTAGTCATTTCCTGGCCTTTTCCAGGGCATCAATTCGCAAAGTCAAAATATCTGCATTGCGTTTTGAATCGTAACCATCCCTGATAACAGATTCTAATTTTGCATCTCGTTCTAGGTTTCTACGTTCCTGTTTATCGGCTTGGTTTACTAGTTGATCAAGTTTGTTACTTTGACCTGAAACAAACCATAGAACCGTAATCAACAGGACAAATACGGTTCCCGCACAGCTTAATAACCATGTTAGAGGAATCTTATTGTCAAACGTAACGGCGCGGCGTTCCTGCATGATGATTAACCATTATCAAGCTGTTCGATTGCGCCCAGTGCAGCGGCTCTAAACGTAGTCCATTGATTCGCAAGCGTTGCCATAGCAAACGCAAAGTCGGCTCCCTTAGCCCCTGGCGTAGCGTTGGGAACAACGCCGAAATTAGTGCCTGTTTCGTACTCAGTGCCAGCCACGCCGCCGTAACCACTAGCAGCGACTGAGACAGCAGCGGACAAGCGTGTCATTGCTTCATCGACTGCCCAAATGTTCTCAATCATCTGATTGGACATACCGCCGAAAGGTGTTGCGCCATTCACTACAACTGCTGTCATGATTGAACTCCTTGAGCTTGCAATAAAAGTTGAACTGCTTGAAATGTATTACCTTGCGCCTCTAGTTTTACGGCTTTACGTCTTAGTGATGCGTTGAAACTATCTGTAATGATCGGTGAATTATCTGGCGGCGGCGGGACTGGTGGAGTCGGATTTACAAAGCTGTTTCCATTCCAAAAAGCACCTAGAACGGAATTCAAAGGGTCAATAAATTGCCCACCGAATCCACCGACTTCTGCATAGTTGATGACGATGTTGTTTGCGTCTAATTGTGCGGCTCTCATATTTACCACCAATAAATAATAGCTATACCAGCGCCACCAGCGCCGCCAGTTCCACCGGTTGCAGTACAATTTCCACCACCACCACCGCCGCCGCCGCCTAGACCACCAGCACCGCCAGCACCACCATTACCGGCAGTACCGTAACCACCACCACCACCACCAGAAGCGCCAAAAATGGAAGTTGTAGAAGACCCAGCAGTTCCAGCGGTTCCAGTTGCAGCAGTTGTGCCGCCAGCGCCA
>Ga0137401_10000013_pt1 | contig 50120 bp, 39 predicted proteins | sample CZOMad1_1_16fung_FD_108286 | JGI IMG/M metagenome (GOLD analysis project Ga0137401, IMG submission 108286) | Vadose zone soil fungal communities from Angelo Coast Range Reserve, California, USA - CZOMad1_1_16fungal (Illumina Assembly) | ecosystem: Environmental > Terrestrial > Soil > Vadose...
CAAAACTGATGGCAATGACCGGTCTCGTCGTGATCACTTCCTTCATTTCTCCGTACCGAGCCGATCGGCTGAAGGCGCGCCAAATCGTTTCTAGCGGTGGAGTCGAGTTTGTCGAGATACACGTTTCGGCTCCGATCGAAGTTTGCGAGAGTCGCGATCCTAAGGCGTTATACCAAAAAGCACGCGCCGGACTTATTCAAGGTTTTACCGGTATTGATGCTCCATACGAGTCGCCTGAGGACCCGGAGTTAATCCTCAAAACCGGGCAAGAAAGCATAGAGACTTCCCTGAATCAGTTGTTGGCCTTTGTAATTCCCTTGCTTCGGTTGGATGAAGCCGAATACGAAATTTGAATCGAACACAGTTTCGTGGCTAGCGTGGCCATACTGTGGGACGAATCCCGATAACTGGAATTTTTGCCGTCTTTCTTTCTTTAGCTTCTGGAGCAATACAGGCCGAAGAATCTAAACTCTTGCGCTCACGGTCGATGAGTCTGACCCTGACTTTCACCACGCAGGCGGATCAAGGCCTCTACAGTTTGGCCTGGTCTCCGGACAGCCAGACTCTCGCCTGCGGAGGGCTGAACAAGATTTGGCTGTTTTCTGCACCCGGCTTTGGGTCGCTGGGACGGTTAGCCGCCGAGCAAGGAGAAGTCTGGGGACTGGCCTGGGCGCCGACCGGTAACCTTTTAATCTCTGGAGGAATTAATGGTTCCTTGATTTGGTGGGAGAACCGAACACTACAAAAAACGCGTAACGAGGGAGGCGCCATTTACGATATTACATTCTCGCCCGACGGTCGGGAATTAGCTGTCGCTGATGATTCGGCTACCACGAAAATTTGGAAGATCGAAGGTTACCCGAGATCGACGATCCAGCTAGATGGAGCCGGTCTCGGTGTGAGCTGGTCCCCGCAGAGCCGTGATCTGGCGATCGGGACCGGTCAAGGGGGGAGCAGCCTTCTGGTGCTCGACGCCGCCACCGCGGAAGTCAAGTGGCGGAGCCAAAATGTTCCATCGAACTACCGAGCTCCCTACGGATTTGGAAAAGATGAAGTCAACGGAGTGACCTACTCTCCGGCTGGACAATGGATAGCCGCAGCATCGCAAGATGGACGGATCGTGATATTTGCGGCGAGGACAGGTCACCGGCATCTTAGCATGCAGTTGCATCGACCGGGAAGTGGCGGCGCTCGACGAGTCAGTTGGTCGCCGGATGGGAAATGGATCGCTAGCTGTGGGGAGGATGGCCGCGTCAATCTAGTTTCGTTTTCCCATCCGAGCCTGCGCCTGGAACTACTGGGTACCTCAAAAGCGGTATGGGAGGTCGCCTTCTCGCCCGATAACAAGTGGTTGGCCGCGGTTGGAGACGAAGGAAGAGTTTGGGTCTGGGAATTACCGAAACCTGCCGCCCGGCTTAGCGCAAGTCCAAGCGGGCGCACGAACTCCCCGAAGAGGAGCTCCCACCGGCTGCATCATCGGTAGGTTTCTTTTCTTGGTGGAGTAGTTAAGTCTCCAGCCACTCGCAAAATTCTTTGTATACCGCGTTGCCGATCTCGATCAACCGAAGTTGAATCGTGTCCAGGTATTCGTGTAGCCCGATCTGGAAGATATCGGCAATGATGACGTAAGATAAGTTGGCTAGGAGCTTACCCGAAAGGCGTTCCGCCTCAACTCGATAAAGGAAGTCGCCTCGCTCCACGCCGGTAATCCGATGCAAAGAATAGTCAAAGGAATCAACACAGAAGCGAATTGAGCGTGGAAAGGTCTGATGCTTGATGAGGAATTCGGCCACTTTCCATGGAGCCACCTGATCTTGGAAATGTTTGCGGTAGGGCTCGCCGGCACTGCACGAGTTCAACACTGCCAACCACTGTACCAAGTCGACATTACCTCCGATCTGTTCTCCTTTGGGCAAAAGGATGTGGTATTTTATGTCGAGAATACGCGAGGTTCGATCTGCCCGTTCAAGGAATTTGCCCAGCTGAATAAAATCCCAGCCCTCATCGTGGGCCATGGTTGCGTCGGCGATCCCTTGAAACAGATGGCAGCCTTGCATGACCCACTGAAAAAATTGATAGCTGCTCGAACGAAAAAGCCCTTGCGCTTCACCGGAGCGAAAGTCCAGGAACATTCGATTGAGCTGCTCAAACATCTCAGAAGAGATTTGTTCCCGCACAGTTCGAGCACTTTCGCGCGCCGAACAGAGGCAAGAGTAAACCGAGTTAGGGTTCATCTTCTCAAATGAGACAAACTCCACGACGGTTTCTCCGTTTATCGCGGGATACAGCTTCTCGAACAGCTTGGTATCTTCGAGAGAGTAAATGATCGATTCCCAATGCTGTTGGCTGTATCGGTTTTTCACCAGCGTCGCGTCCAACATCAGCTGCAGGTTCACATCGAGCATTCGGGCATTGTTTTCCGCGCGCTCGATATAGCGGCCCAGCCAGTAGAGCGAATCGGCAACTCGGGAAAGCATTTCTTTAGTTCGAAGGTTCGATGTTGCCGGGAATAGACTTCATTGCCAAATCATTCGTTCAAGACCCAGGTGTCCTTGCTGCCGCCGCCCTGTGAAGAATTTACGACCAAAGAGTTTTTCCGGAGAGCCACCCGGGTGAGGCCGCCGGGAATGATAGTGATTTTCTCGCCGAACAGAATATATGGCCGTAAATCGATGTGCCGGCCTTCGAAATGGCCATCAGCATACGACGGACAGCGGGAAAGCGGAACCACCGGTTGGGCTATGTAATTTCGAGGATTCTCATTAATGGCTGCGCGGAATTTCTCTCTCTCTGCCGCAGTTGACGTCGGTCCCATCAACATTCCGTAACCGCCGCTTTCGTTCGCTGCCTTCACCACGAGTTCGGAAAGGTGCTCAAGGATGTAGGCCCGATCTGAATCGAAGTGGGAAAGATAGGTCGGTACGTTGGGAAGAATCGGTTCCTGGTCGAGATAGTACTTGATCATCTGCGGGACGAAATAATAGGTCGCCTTGTCATCCGCCACACCTGTCCCAATCGAATTGGCAAGGCTCACATTTCCTCTTCGATAAACATCCACGATGCCGGAAACACCAAGCAAAGAATCCTTTCGAAACACCGACGGGTCGAGAAAATCATCGTCGATCCGACGATAAACTACGTCGACTTGGCGGAGACCTTTCGTCGTCTTCATCATCAGATTACCATTTTGGGCCACCAGATCCGCTCCGACGACGATCTCGATGCCCATCGTCCTGGCCAGAAAGGAGTGCTCGAAATAAGCAGAGTTATAGATTCCCGGGGTTAGCAGGACGACCGTCGGCTCGGATTTGTCATCGGGCGCGATGTAGCGAAGTACATTCAGCAGCTCCTGGCAATAGGTGTCGACTGGTTGAACCGCATGCCGCGAGAATAGGTTGGGGAACACACGTTTCATCGCCTGACGATTTTCCAGGAGGTAGGATACTCCTGAAGGGCATCTTCCGTTGTCTTCCAGAACCAGGTATCTTCCATCGCTGTCCCGAATCAGGTCAGTCCCGCAAATGTGCATATAGATGCCCTTCGGCACATTCACTCCCATGAACTCCGGACGGAAGTGTACGGCACTTTCTACGATCTCACGCGGCACCACCTTGTCCTCGATAATCCGTTGCTCATGATAAACATCCTGCAAAAAAAGATTCAGCGCGGTGATTCGCTGAACCAGGCCTTGCTCGATTTGCCGCCACTCCGCAAACGGAACTATCCGCGGGAGCAAATCGAATGGGAAAATGCGCTCAGTTCCCTCGTCATTGTTATACACGGTGAAGGTGACTCCTTGATTGAGAAACGAATTGTCTGCAGCCGCGCGTTTCCGCTCGAATTCTTCCGGCGTCAACTCGCTGTACCGTTGGAAGAGTCGATCGTAGTGAGTTCTAATCTGACCTGAGGGTTCGAACATCTCGTCGAAAAACGAGCCTGGGTCATAGTTATCGAACAGCATACCCATAGTGATCGTGTGCGTAATAGTTAGACCCCTCTGCCGAGGGGAACCAAGCTAGCATAAAGCAGGCACCATGCCCAGCCGAGCGAATTCGCTACAATTTGCTCCTAGCCGGGTTCAGGCGTATGTTTCGCCAGCAACAATGACTGCCTTTAGTATCCTGTTGTTCGTTGGAACTTTCGCGCTTTCGCTCTGGGCCACCTGGAGAGTCAAAGCGGTTTACGCCAAGTATAGCCAGGTCCCTTCCTCGGTCGGCTTGTCCGGAGCCGAGGTTGCCGCGCACATTCTGCAAAGAGCCGGAATTGGCGACATCCAGATTGTGGAAGCAAATCAATTTCTAGGAGACCATTACGACCCGATGAATAAGCGGCTTGTGCTCTCCTCGGATAATTTTCGTGGCACGTCGACCGCCGCCATGGGCGTGGCTGCGCACGAGTGTGGTCATGCCGTACAGCATAAGCTTGCTTACGCGCCTTTGGGCTGGAGAATGGCTTCAGTTCATTTGGTCGGTTTCGCCAACATGGCGGTCGCATTTCTTCCGATCTTTGGCTTCGTTACACACATGCTTCGGCCGATGTTGATTATCCTCTGCTTCGCCTGGGCGATCATCATGGTTTTTAATTTGATCACCCTCCCAGTGGAGTTTGATGCCTCGGCGCGGGCCAAGCGAATTTTGGGCGAGATGGGGTTCTACCGGAGTCCGGCGGATGCGGAAGGCGTCAACAGAGTGCTAGACGCTGCGGCATGGACCTACGTGGCGGCTTTTATTACGGCTCTCGGCTACCTGCTGTACTACTTGCTACCTCTTCTCGGAGGCGGCCGGCGAAACTGGGACTAAGAAGGGAACGCCGGAAACACGCGGGAACATACGAGAGCGACGAAAAAGAGCGGGCTTCTCTGATTTGTCTTCGGTAGCGGCGAGTGTCCCGTTATGCTCTGCGGGTCCTTAGTCGAAGCGGTCGAACGAAGGGATTGGTGTGGCTGACTCAAAAGGTCAGTTGCCACCTGTTGCCATCATCGCAGGCCGCACCGCTCGGGCGAACACAGCCAAGGCGACTAAGGTTCAGGGCTTTTGTGGACCAGTCGCTCCGTTCGGATTTTCGGGTTAGGTGAGACAAGATGGTTGGTTGGATCCGACGTCGTCAGATAGGGCTATGCCAACTCCGTGAGCATGAGACTATGTCGGACAGGCTAGTCGCCACTACCGAACGCCTCTCCGGCGGCCCCGACGCTCATTGCCCTACCGGATCGCTCCAACTGTGGTAGCGTAAACCGAATTGTCACATCCGCCGGGTAGCGGTTCGGAGATGCAAGGTATAAAAGGATGCAGGCGAGACGCCCCTATCAGCTCACAACGAAAAGGAAACTCATGCAGAATCCTATCCCTTCGCTGGCCGAACCCTCACTCTATATCAACCGGGAGCTTAGTTGGCTCGAGTTCAACCAAAGGGTTTTGGAGGAAGCTCAAGATCCAAGCAATCCGCTTTTGGAGCGGGTCAAGTTTCTCTGTATCGTCAGCTCGAATCTGGACGAGTTCTTTGAGGTCCGAGTTGCTGGTCTAAATCAACAACGCCAAAGCGGGATTAGCACGGCCGGTCCGGATGGCATGAGTCCGACTGACCAGCTGGCAGCGGTCTCCGCTCGCGTCCGCAAAATGTTGGACGACCAATATTCGTTATGGAATAAAGCTCTGGTCCCTGCGCTGGAGGATCAGAACATCTTCTTCTTGCGCTACGATGACCTCAGCCCGGACGAGAAGAACTACTATTCCAACTACTTTCGAACCTCGGTCTACCCGGTACTGACCCCTCTGGCCGTCGATCCGGTGCATCCTTTCCCGCAGCTTCTTAACAAAAGCCTGAACGTGGCCGTGGAACTCGAGGGAAAAGAGCTGAACACGAATCTAGCGATCGTCCAAGTGCCAAGGATCTTGCCTCGATTGCTTCCGTACAAAGCAGGGGAGCGCGGCATTTACCGCTATATCTTCGTCGGCAATCTTATCCAGGCGCATGTCGGCGCTTTGTTCCATGGGGTCAAGGTAAAAGGTGCTTATCAGTTTCGCGTAACTCGCAACAGCGATCTCTATCTTGACGAGGAAGAATCGGAGAATCTGCTCAAAGCGATCGAATTGGAGCTGCGCAAGCGCAGCCGCGGGGATGCCGTTCGGCTGGAGGTTCAACAGGAATGTCCGCGACATATTTCAGATCAACTTCTGCAGACGTTCGGCCTTACTGACACCGATCTGTTTGCGGTGGATGGACCCATCAATTTCTTCCGATTGATGCCGGTCATTTCCGGAGTTGATCGGCCAGATCTCAAATTTAAACCGTTTGTTCCGGCAATCGTTACTGCTTCCGCAGATCAGGAAGACATTTTCTCCCAAATTCGGCGTCGATCCATTCTCGTACATCATCCCTACGAAAGCTTTCAAAGCGTTCTGGATTTCATCGAGCAGGCGGCGGAAGACCAGAACGTACTTGCCATCAAGCAGACTTTGTATCGTACCAGCGGCGACTCGCAAATTGTGGCTTCCCTGGCGGAAGCCGCCGAGAGTGGCAAGCAAGTAACCGTAGTGATTGAGCTTAAGGCGCGGTTCGATGAAGCGGCAAACATCAAGTGGGCGCGTACGCTTCAAGAAGCCGGGGTCCATGTCGTATATGGAATCGTCGGTTTGAAGACCCACGCCAAACTCGCGCTGGTCGTTCGTAAGGAGGAGGATGGTATCCGGCGTTATCTGCATCTGGGGACCGGAAATTACCACCCTTCGACCGCTCGCTTATACACCGATCTCGGTTACCTGACCTGTGATCCAGTTCTGACCGACGACTGTGCGGAGCTTTTCAATTGGCTCACCGGCGTTTCCGTGTTTCCCGATTTAAAGAAAATTAAAGCGGCTCCCAAAGCACTTCATGAGTTTGTCCTCGAAATGATCGAACGCGAAACCGAGAATGCCAAGGCGGGCAAAGCCGCGACGATCTTTGCCAAACTCAACTCGCTCGTCGACACCGAAGCAATTCAGGCGCTCTATTTGGCATCACAAGCCGGTGTTCGGATCCGTTTGTTAGTTCGAGGAATCTGCTGCTTGCGGGCCCAGATTCCAGGCGTGAGTGAGAATATCGTCGTGCGCAGTCTGGTTGGACGCTTTTTGGAACATAGCAGAATCTTTCGTTTCGAAAACGCCGGCAAGCCCGAGATTTATCTCGCGAGCGCTGATTGGATGCCGCGAAACTTTTTCCGGCGGGTTGAGACCTGTTTTCCGGTTGAAGAGCAAGATCTTAAAGCGCAAATCGACCAGATGCTGGAGTACTACTGGCAGGACAACGTAAAGGCGAGAGAACAGGTACCCGATGAACTAGCTTACGGCCGGCGGCCGATCGAAGGTGAGCGGATTGATGTGCAGGCGCTCTTCCTCGATCAGATTCCTAAGCGAAAACGCGTTGATATCGAAGCCAAGCCGGTGGTTGTGAAAACTCCAGGAAAAAAGGAAGCTCCAGCAGAAATTGGTCAACCGACGTAGCCAGGATTCCGGGGTTACCGGAGGATCAGGCTACTCCCCGGTATTCTCGGAATTGGCCTTCTGCGGCGCTCGTTTTTTCCGAGTCGATTCACGCTTGGTAAACTCCCAGCCGATCTTGCCTTTGCTCAGGGTAAGAACCGCGTCAAAAGGTCGTCCCTTTTTGGATATGAATCGACGGAGCAGATCGCTTTTCCCTTCGGTGAGCATCTTCTTAAGCTGATCGGGAGGCACTTCGCGCTGCAGAATTGTTTTGCTCATCTTAAAGGTGCAGGTGCCCTTAATCGCATTCTCGCAAATGTAAACTGAACCTAAATCGTAAACCGAACCAGTCCCACAAACCTGACAGGGTCCGACTACTTGGTGGATCGCCGGATCAATTTCTAGATGGGTGGATGACCCATTATTTTGGAACGAGAATTGCGGCTTGTTCTCCTCATTCAAAACCAATTGGGCAGAGAATAGACGCCCGGTTTTGCTGCGGAAACCATCAAGTGGCCCAAGCTTTCTTTCCCGCACCAAAACGGTCGCTTCTTCCGGGCTAAGTTCACGGCTCGCGATATTTTTAAAAAGCCGATAGCCGCATGTCTCGCAATGATAAGTGCGGTAATCCTCTTTGAGTTGGGGAGCTCCACAATTTGGGCATTTGACCTCCAGAGTCACGTAGTTGCCCTCGACCACGTCGCTCTCGAAATTCTTTGCTTTGTCGACAATTTGCCGCGTCAGATCTTTGATCTTGGACATGAACGCGGGCCGTTCGAGCTGGCCTTGTTCCATTAGCTTGAGCTGATACTCCCATTCTCCAGTCAGCTCAGGCGAGGAAAGCAATTCGATTCCGATTCCTCGCAGTAATGTAACCAGCGAAATTCCTTTTGCCGTCGCAATCAGTTCACGACCTTCTCGGCTGATGTATCCATCTTGGATCAGTCCTTCAATGATCGCGGCACGGGTGGCCGGCGTTCCCAGACCCTTGGCCGACATCGCGTCTCGCAGTTCTTCGTCATCCACCAGTTTCCCAGCGCTCTCCATCGCGGAAAGAAGCGTCGCTTCAGAAAAGCGGGCCGGCGGCTTAGTCTGATTTTCTTTAATTTCCGCGTCGCGCGTCAGCGCGAACTCGTCACCATTCAATCCCACCAAGGTGTCGCTCTCATCCGCGCCGGAGGCCTGTCGGCCGTAGACTGCCAACCAACCCGGATCTTTGATGATCCTTCCCTCGGTTTTGAAAGCCTCTTCTTCAACCCGCGTAATCCGAGTGGTGACTTCAAATTGCGCCGCCGGAAAAAAGACAGCTACAAACCGGCGAGCGATTAGATCAAAGAGCTTTTGCTGTGCCTCATCCAGATGCTTGGGAACTTCGCCCGTCGGGATAATGGCGTTATGATCGGTTATTTTTGCGTTGTTAAAAATCCGCTTGCTGGGACGCACCCAATCGTTCTGTATGACCTTCTGTGCGTGCGGCTGGATTGACGGATCGCGCAAATTGCGAAGCACGTTATTGGCAGTACCTAAATAATCTTCCGGCAGAAACCGCGAATCAGTTCTCGGATAGGTGATCAGCTTGTAACGCTCATAAAGTTGCTGAGCGATCTGAAGTGTTCGTCGCGCGGAAAAACCGAAACGACCATTGGCCTCCCGCTGTAGCGAAGTGAGATCGTACAACAGAGGGGGAGCCTGAGTCGTCGGCTTCTTTTCCTCCGAGATTGTCCCTGTTTTACCGACGACTTTGGCCTTGATCGTCTCGGCCTTTTCCACCGACCAAATCCGCTCTGCCCGGCGATCTTCGTCCGGATCCTTGGTAAACCCTTCGTCGAACCAACGTCCACGGTAAGTTCCTTTGCCAATCTCAAAGTCAGCAAATAGCTCCCAATAGGTTCGTGGTTCGAAACTGCGGATTTTTTCTTCTCGCTCGACCAGAATCGCCAGAGTAGGTGTTTGTACTCTGCCTACCGGAGTCAGCTGGAACCCGCCAACCTTGGAGTTGAATGCCGTCATCGCTCTGGTGGCGTTTATTCCCACCAACCAGTCGCTTTCCGAACGACAGACGGCCGCCTCCGCCAGCGGAATCATTTCTCGATCGCTGCGCAGATGTTCAAATGCAGATCGAATCGATTCAAAAGTCATCGACTGCAACCAGAGTCGTTGCAATGGCTTATGCACCCCGGCGAGCCGAATCAAGTAACGAAAAATGAGTTCACCCTCTCGTCCAGCGTCGCAGGCGTTGACGATCAGATCGACATCGTCCCGCTTCATCAGCCGCTGTAAGAGCTTGAACCGCGTTTCCGTCTTCGCAATTGGCTTGAGCTCAAATTCTTCCGGAATGATTGGCAGATTCTGAAAGCTCCACTTGCCGCGTCTTTTATCCAGTTCGCCCGGTAGGCAAAGTTCTACCAAATGGCCAATGGCCGATGAAATAACGAACCGGTCATTCTCGAAGTATTCGCCTTTCTTCTCGAATTTCCCTAGTGCACGGGTGAAATCGAGGGCGACACTCGGTTTTTCTGCGATGACCAGTGTTTTACCCATCTACAAAGTTCGTTTCGTTCGGTTCCCAAATTCGGATCGGGACAGTAAAGGGCAACCCTATAGGTGGCAACTCATTTATTGTCGCTACCAGATCGCAGCAGACGCAAAGCTGGACTGATTTCCCTCCTGATCGTAAGCGGAAGAGCCACTTTCAAAGGAGCTTCACAAAAAACTTTCCCGGTAGTTGCCGAACCAGGCGTCGCATCTCGAGTTGCAGAAGAGCCGCACTCACCGCCCCCGCTGTGAGGCTGGATGCCTCGATGATGGTATCGATAGAGGTCTCGGTTGAACCAATTGCCTTGTACACAATCAATAAATCGCCCTCCAGATCAGGCGGTTGACTGGTAACCAGTTCGGGTGGTTTGGGAAAAAGCGTCTGTAGATCCTCGAGAATGTCATCGACACTCATCACCAATTTCGCACCCTGTTGAATCAGGCGATTCGATCCCAATGAATTAGGACGATCGATCGGCCCGGGAACCGCGTACAAAGATCTACCTTGGTCAGCAGCCTGCGAGGCGCTGATTAATGCGCCGCTATTGGCTCCAGCTTCGACCACCAAAAGACCAAAGCTCAAACCGCTGATAATCCGATTCCGCATCGGAAAGGTTTGTCTATCCGGAGTGGTGTCCATCGGAAATTCCGTAACGATTGCTCCAGAAGTACTAATCTTTTCCGCGAGGTCCCGGTTCTCGGCCGGATAGATGTAATGCAAACCTGTGCCGAGCACCGCGATTGTTCGCCCCTTTGCCGCAAGTGCTCCTTGATGGGCGGCGGTGTCGATCCCTCGCGCCAGTCCGCTCACCACGGTTATTCCGGAATAAGCGATTTGATAGGAGAGTCGCTTAGCGCACTCGATACCGTAATGCGTTGTCCGTCTTGAGCCGACTACTCCCATCGCATGTTGATCTCGCTCTAAAATTTCGCCCCAAATATACAGCACGATCGGGGGATCATAGATTTCGCGCAGGAGCCGAGGATAAAGCTCATGTTCCTGAGTAAAAATTTTGGCACCGTACTCGCTGATGCGGCGAAGTTCAGCGGTCAAATCGGTTTCGGATTCCCAAGAGAGGATCGCTTCAACCGCGGGCTTTGGTAAACCCTCAATGGTCTGCAGTTCGGCTCGACTGGCCCGAAGGATTCGTTGCGGATCCTGAAAACGATCGAGAAGCTTGCGCAATCGGATGGGGCCCAGATGAGCCACCATGTTCAGAGCTATATACGCCTCAGTGCGTGTCACACGCGCGATTCTCTCAAGACGTCAACCGCCGTTGCAAGATCGCTTCTGGTAATTTTGTCCGAAACGAAGGCCACACCTAAACCAGAAGCCAGCACGAAGCGTATCTCCCCCCGGACGAATTTCTTATCGATAAAGACCTTCTCGATAATAGCTTCGGTAGAAAAATGGTTTGGCAATACGGTTGGGAGACCGAATTGCTTGAGCAAAGATACGATTCTTCGGTAATCGCTCTGCGGAAGCCCCGCCTTCTGGGTGGAAAGCCAGAGCGCTGCCCTCATGCCCAGACTGATCGCCTCGCCGTGAAGCATCGTTCCATATCCAGCAACTGCTTCGATGCCATGACCGATCGTATGACCGAAATTCAAAAGCGCGCGCTCACCCGAGTTTTCTCGTTCATCCTTAGCAACAATCCGAGCTTTGATCGAGACACAGTCCGCGATCAGTGGATCGAGATCGGAAAGACTGGGTTGCGCCAAGGTATCCAGCAAATCCGGCTGCTCGATCACGCCGTATTTGATGACTTCTGCGAAGCCCTCGTTCTTTACTTGCTCGGGTAATGTTTCCAGCGTTCCCGTATCCGCGAGCACCAGTGAGGGCTGGTGGAAAGAACCAACCAGGTTTTTCCCCGCCTGCAGATTAATCGCTGTCTTTCCTCCAACCGCGCTGTCGACTTGGGCCATGATGGTGGTAGCGATCTGAACGTACGGAATGCCACGTGCATAAATCGAAGCGACGAACCCGGCCAGGTCACCCACAACTCCTCCTCCCAAGGCTACGATCAGACCGGATCGGTCAACCCGATTCCGAGCCAAGGCTTCGCATAGTTTCTCCGCAACGGAAAAAGATTTGGAACTCTCGCCATTGGGAACGATCTCTTGGCTGCAGGAAAAGCCGGCCTGCGAGAGAGAAGCAAGCAGCGGTTTACTATGGAGTTGGCTGACCACCTCGTCGGTGATGATCACAGCGTGCCCCACGAATCCAAGATTTCGGATAGCTGGTCCCGCTTGCCGCAGAAGGCCCTTTCCGATAACAACCTGATAAGTGCGAAGGCCGAGATCGACTGTGACCGAGCGAGGTGCGCTTTCCATATGTGAAGAGTGGTGCTCGGGGGGGGACTTGAACCCCCACGCCTTGCGGCATACGCCCCTCAAACGTACGTGTCTGCCATTTCACCACCCGAGCGGAATTTGAGGAGGACGAACTTCTAACATGGCCCCGATCCCTGGCAAGGACTTCTTTCTGCTGCCGCGGCGCTCCGTTACCGTCTACTGCCTCCCTCCTGAACCCCTTTGAGCATATTGCGTTGAGCTTCTGCCAAAGCGGCTGTCGGACTGCTCCGGCCACTCGTGGCAAGCTCAATGGCAGTGGCCACTGATGTCCAGAACCTGCCCATCTGCGGAATGTTCGGCATTACTTCTCCTTCGTCTGCGCAGCGTTTCATTTCATTGAGCAGTGGATTGCTGCGGGAGAGTTCATCGTAGAGCGAAATCATCGCGGGAATTCCAATCGGCTTAACGTGATCCAACGCGCACAAGCTTTCCTTGGTAAAGGCGTATTTCTCTACGAATTCCTTTATCAGATCCCGATTGGGCGAGCTGCGGTTGATGAATGCAACCTGAACGCCAATGAATGCCTTTCCCAATTTGCCGCTTATGCCGGGCATCGGCACCACGCCAAAATCGATTCCGCTCTTCATGAGATTGGGCCAATCCCAAGGCCCGGAGATCATCATTGCTAGCTTACCTTGAGCCATTAATTCTTGGGGTACGTCACCGCTGGAAACCATTCTGGGCAGAACACCAATATCGATCAAGTGGACGATTTCAGACAAAGCCTCGACCGCGCCCTCCGTCGCTACCCCGACGTTGCGAGGATCGTATCCATCATTTGTTTTTCCAAAGACATAGCCGCCCCCACTGGCCATGATGCCCCACGAGTAATAAGGATTGGTATAGTCCCAGAGAATTGAATTTGTGCCCGGACATTGCGACTTGAGTCTTTGGTCGAAAGAGACCAGTTCACTCAGTTGAGTAGGGGGTGCGCCGTTCACCAGTTTTTTGTTGTAGATCAAGCCGATGGCTTCGAGGCTGATTGGATATCCCCAGAGCTGCCGGCGATGACGCACGGCATCCCAGGCCATCGGATAGAATTGCTGTTTGTAGGCGGCCGTCACCTCGATCGGAGCGATTACCCCGCCATCTGCCCACTCTCCGGTCTTATCGTGTGCCCAAATGACAATGTCAGGCCCTTTGCCTGCTTGAGCCGCCAGCGGAAAATTATCGGTGATCTTCTCTGGTGTTTCGATCCGTACTGGAATCCCATAATCCTGTTCGAACTTGTTGGCGACCATCTGCATGGCGGAAGCGCGATCGGCGTCCATCCATATTAACAACTGTCCATTGGTCCAGGCGCCGGCAATATGAGTCGCCGTGAACAGCAGAAACAAGACTAAGGTTTGGTGCATAGGGGGGACTCCAGGAAATCGATTCTATTTTCGGCGGCGATACTTCTGCAAGGAGTTTGATTCCTCGGGCGCTGTCAATCCGCCGGTTGCTTCCAGCCAATCTGCGATACGGGTTGCATTCTGTTGCGGAGTGCTCTCCGTCACATCCACTATAAACTTCGATAACAACGATCGGTCAATCAGCTCTTGTAGCACTTCTTGTTCACGCAAGAACAATCCAAGGTCGTCATACTGAGAGGGATTGCTGGAAACTTTCAGGCGCCGCTTTCGAGCTTCCTCGAATGAGTCGGGATGTCGCCAGCAGAAGATTAGGCGAAACCCAAGCCTCACCAGCCGGGTTTCCAACCAGGTAAATTCGTATCGCCGCTTTGCATAAATCAGCTGCCATGCCTGGGTCGAAATGTGAAAACGATCTACGACCCATGAGTAGTAACGGTACAACTCAAAAAGCTTGGCCCACGTGCGATAGGCCTCGAGCACAAGTTCTTCATACTGCGGCTCAAAATTGATCAGGCTCGCGCCGTAAGGGCTATCGGTGAATCCATTCCACTCGGCGGAAATAATCGGTGCATGATATCGATACTTTCGAACGCCGACGATCCGCGGGTGCTCATTCAATGCAAAGGCGAGATCGGTCTTGCCAGTAAGCCTGGTACCTTCGAGAATAACCTTTGGACAACGTTTAAGAACCATAAAGAGTTTCCAGAAGGTGCGTCACGTCCCCGGAGTTTCGGACGCGCATCGGGCGTGCCCTCCCAGCTCAAAGCTTCTCTGTTTTGTCGGAACCACAGTAGCTCCTCAATTTGTGCCTGGAATGGATTATCGGTCTTTCGCGTTGTACCACCATGAGATAATGGTTCGGAATTCGCCTATTTTTTGGATGATTTATCGTTGGTTACCGTATGAGTAGCAATTCCATTTGGATTTCGCTGCGAAACCGAACTTTTCGCCGGCTCTGGATCGCGACCGTCATTTCCGGCTGCGGCGTGTCGGCGCATGATACAGCGGCGACTTGGATGATGCACACAGTTTCGAGCTCGCCATTCATGATCTCTTTGATGTCGACGGTGGCTTCCCTGCCTTTCTTTCTTTTTACCATACCAGCTGGTGCTCTGGCTGACATGATCGACCGTCGCAGGATTCTTTCCGTGATGAATCTCTGGTTGGCTTCCTGTGCGGGAATGCTGGCAATATTCGGTTTTCTCAATGCCTTAAACCCGTGGATCATTCTGGTAGCGGTCTTTTGTGCCGGTGCTGGCTTCAGTTTTTATTCCCCTGCTTGGTCAGCCTTGATTCCTGAGATTGTTTCTCCGGCCGAGCTGCCATCGGCCGTAACCCTGGGCGGTCTCCAGTTGAATCTGTCCGGCATTATTGGGCCAGCCATCGGTGGGTTCCTGTTGATGCAATTTGGAGCGCCCGTTGTCTTTTCGCTAAATGCCTTTTGTTTCCTCTTGGTAACTGGCGCGATATTGAGTTGGCGGAGGTCGACCTTACAGGCCAGACTTCCGTTGGAGAATTTCTTTGAGGCCTTTGTCAGTGCCGTTCGGTATGTCAGATACGCTCCTGGCATTCAGGTCGTTTTAGTTCGAGACGTGGTATTCTCTTTTTTTATATCCGTGATTCCCGCGCTCCTACCGGTAGTCGGTTTGCGCGTGCTCAATCTCGATTCGCGGGGCTTAGGCTATCTCTATACTTCCATGGGAGTCGGATCGGTGGTGGGAGCGGTCTTGGTCATTCCTCGCGCTCGCGCCCGATTATCGGCAAATACCCTGACGATCGTGGCCAATCTACTCGTTGCCTGCGTCTTCGTCCTGATGGCGTTGGTATCCGACGTCAGACTCTTCTGGGTTATCGCTGCCTTGGCTGGACTCGGTTGGACCTTGACTGCTGCGGAGCTCTGGGTCGCGGGCCAGCGGGCGATGCCAAATTGGGCGCGAGGGCGAATGAATGCTACTCACATGATGGTCTCCCAAGGTGGTATCGCTCTGGGAGGTCTAATCTGGGGCGGCTTGGCGGCAACGGCGGGCGTCCAGTTCGCGCTCTTGGCTGCGGCACTTTTGCTTTTATTTAGTCTCCCATTGGCTTTTCCGTTTTCCATCGACTTTACTCGCCAATTGGATTTGGAGCCTGCTCCTTTATCAACGCACTACCATCGGATGTTTCACCCGCCAGAGCCATCCGAAGGGCCGGTGGTCATCACCATGGAATTCGAAATTTCTTCGACTGACCGATGGAAGTTTTTTCGGCTCATGCGGGAGATGCGATTAACCTATCTGCGAAATGGCGCTTTCCGTTGGCAATTAGACGAAGACCTGCAGAAACCCAATCACTTCCGAATGGAAATGTTCGTTGCGTCCTGGTCCGAACACTTGCAACAGCATGAGCGGATGACCAAAAACGAGCTGCAAACTTGGGAAAGAGTGTGGCGACTTCATCGGGGCAAAGGTGAACCGGTTGTGAAACACTATCTGTCTAGAAACCGCGAGCTCCTTATGCGAAGGAACGCCAACATCCTGATTGAGGACATTCCGGTCGAGGATCTACCAGCAAAGGCGTGATATGGGTCGCCGGCGGCAGAATCTTCCCGTCGCCTGGCCATAATCGCATTTGGCTTTTTTGGCCGAGTTTTGTATTTTGCGCAATATTTCGGCAGAGATCGCTGTCCCCCTAGTGTCATGGCCAAAAGCTCCACCATTGCTATTCCCCCAAGCGTCACGGCTCGAAGTTCTACTTTTATGGCACTTCGTAATCCGGTCTACCGCAACCTCTGGTTGGCGACACTCCTTTCCGGCACGTGTGTTTCTGCCCACGATACCGCTGCGACTTGGGCAATGAATATGTTGAGTCCATCAGCGTTTCTACTGTCGCTGATGTCAACGGTAGCTTCTCTGCCTTTTTTCTTCTTTACGCTCCCGGCAGGTGCCTTGGCCGATATGGTCGATCGCAAGAAACTGATGTTAGTCATGAATTTTTGGCTGGCCGGCACCGCCGCGCTATTAGCGATAGTTGGTCTGCTCGGTCTCTTGAGTCCTTGGATTATATTAGTCTGTGTGTTTCTTACCGGCGTCGGCTTTGCTTTTAACTCGCCGGCTTGGACGGCAGTCGTTCCGGATTTAGTCACTGACGCAGAGCTACCGTCGGCGGCAACACTGGGAGGTCTTCAACTCAACATTTCGGGAATTATCGGTCCGGCCATTGGCGGAATTCTCCTAAGGTTTTTCGCGCCTAATTGGGTGTTTGCCTTAAATGCGGCCTGTTTCCTGGTGGTAATTTTCGCGATCTTCCGTTGGAAGGAAAATGTAGCAAGTTCCAAGCTGCCACTGGAAAACTTTTTGGAATCGTTCACCACCGCGATTCGCTATGTCCGATATGCGCCGGGCATCCAAGTGGTAATGGCACGGAATGTCCTGTTCGCGTTTTTTATTTCGATAATCCCCGCGCTGCTGCCGGTTGTCGGATTGAAGCAGCTCCACCTCCAGCCCGCCAGCCTCGGTCTGTTGTTCACTTGCATGGGTGCAGGATCAGTTTTCGGAGCGGTCTTTGTTGTCCCCCGAGCGCGCGATCGGCTTTCCTCCAATGCCCTCATTCTCTTGGCCAACCTGATTGTGGTCATCGTCTATGTAGGAATGGCACTGGTTCGCGATCCGGTGATTTTTATGTTGGTCTCGGCATTTGCCGGAGTGGCCTGGACCTTGGCCGCTTCGGAATTGTGGGTAGCCGGTCAGCGCGCGATGCCTTCCTGGGCCCGCGGACGAATGAATGCCGTGGTCATTATGGCGGCCCAAGGCGCGTTGGCGCTGGGCGGCATTGTTTGGGGCTACAGCGCCAGCACCTTCGGGATCAGTCAAACCGTGTTGGCCGCGGCCGGTATGTTGCTGCTGAGCTTACTGCTCACGATTCCGCTTTCGATCAACTTTATCTCCAATCTCGACTTCAACCCCGCTGCGGTCGGCGCATATGTACACCATCGATTGACTCATGTGCCGCGGCCGCACGACGGACCGGTTTCGATTACCATCGAGTTCGAAGTCGATCGCAAGCAAGGCAGCGATTTCATTAAGATGATGCGCGAGGTTCGCCTTATTCACCTCCGGAACGGTGCCTTTAGCTGGCGCTTGCACGAGGATCTGGAGCGTTTCAATACTTATCGTCTCGAAATGATGGTCCCCTCCTGGAACGAGCATCTCCTTCAACAGGAGCGACTAACCAAAACCGAAAAAGCGTCGCTGGATTGTGCCTGGTCCATGCACGTTGGGAAGAGTCGCCCCGAGGAACGAATCTACCTTTGTGTGAACCGGGAGTTGTTGAACCACCGAATTTTGGAAACGCATCCTTCGACCATGCCGGGAAGCCCACTTGACTTAGGCGAGCAGAAGGTCGAAGACTCCGCTTCGTAGTTAACTGGGACTCTCTACCTATAATCGGTGTTCGAGCGACCTGCCTTGCGCGCTCACTTACTCCGATGTCACTGGCTCTCTGTCGCTTCTGCTCAACGCGCTCTCAAGCGCATGCCACCCGAGGGTAGCGCACTTCAGTCTCTGCGGAAATTTCTTAACGCCCCCCAGAGCCTGCAGGTTGCCCAATCCTTCCTCGGGAGAATCCTTGGTCAAGAAATCGATAAAACGGCGCTGAAGGGCCAGTGCATGTTCCCGGCTTTTTCCTTTGATCTGAGTTGTCATCAGGGAGGTCGAGGCGGTGCAAATGGCACAGGCCTGCGACTCAAACGAGACCTCCTCGATATCGCCCTCGGGTGTTTGCCGAACAAAAACCGTGACCTCGTCGCCACAAGCCGGGTTGAAGCCAGAACCATGGGTCGCCGGAGGCGGAAGAGTCCCCCTATTTCTCGGGCGTTTACAGTGGTCTAGAATTATAGCCTGATAAAGCTCGTCGAAATCCACGTTATTCCCCAAAGTATTTGGCCGCGTCACGAAGCACAGAGACCAATCGATCGATTTCGGCCTCCGTGTTGTAAAAGTAAAAACTGGCGCGGGCACTCGACATAAGGCCGAGCTTTCTCATCAGAGGTTGGTTGCAATGATGTCCACCCCGCAGAGCAATACCATACTGATCGGCGAACGCTACGAGGTCATGGGCATGAATCGAGCCCAGCTGAAAGCTCACAATCCCAGCCCGATCCGCGGCCGGTCCAAGCAAGCGCATTTTCGGGAGTTCTCGTAATCGCTCTGCTGCTGCCAAGCCAAAGAAATGATCCGACTCTTCAATCCGGTGGCGACCGATGGATTCCAGATACTCGAGCGCTTTCGCCAGGCCGACAGCCCCCGCGATATGTGGGGTACCGGCTTCGAATCGATGTGGCGCAGGTTTCCACTTCGCCTCGTTCCAATCTACGCTTACAATCATTTCGCCTCCCGTTTGGTACGGTTCCATGGAATCGAGCAACTCCTTGCGTCCGTATAAGACCCCGATACCGGTTGGTCCGCAGCTTTTATGGCTGGAAAAGGCCAGGAAGTCGCACCCGATATCTTCTACATCCAAAGGAGCGTGACCGGCACTTTGGGCGGCATCGATTAAGGTCACGGCACCGTATTTCTTTGCCGTTTGACAAACATATTTGATCGGATTGATGCAGCCCAGCGAGTTCGAAATATGCGTAAGCGCGATCATACGCACATTACCTTGCCGGCAAAGCTCCTCGAGCTCGTTCCACTCAATCTCTCCGGTGTCACCTTGGATCGGAAGAAACCGGAGGATCGCGCCGGTCTTCCGCGCCGCTATTTGCCAGGGAATCAGGTTCGCGTGGTGTTCCATTTCGGTGAGCACGACTAAATCACCGCGGCGCAGGTTTTGAGTCCCCCAGCTTTCAGCGACCAAGTTGATCCCTTCGGTAGTACCCCGCGTGAAAACAATTGATTCCGCCTGCTTTGCATTCAGGTAACGGGCAACCGAGGCACGCGCCTTCTCAAACAGTGCTGTCGCACGATTGCTCAGTGTGTGGAGCCCACGGTGCACATTCGCGTGGTCCTCGCGGTAATATCTTGCCAATTCTTCGATCACTGCCGTTGGGCGTTGGGTCGAGGCAGCATTGTCCAAGTAGACCAGCGGATGACCATTAATGTTTTGCGATAGAATTGGAAAGTCAGCGCGATACTGATTCGCTAAACCGGGGAAATTCACAGTATACACTTTCGGACAGTTGCGAGTCAGTTGCAACTGGCCCAGCTGCGAATACAAACACCAAAGAGCGCGGAGCGATTCCTCATTTGCTATTTGCAGTCCGCTATTTGCTATTGATCGATGGATCCATCGAGCCTCGGACTTCCGCATCGGCCTCCTTTCGTTTTTATTGACGAGGTAGAAAAACTGGAGATCGGCCTGCAGGCGGAGGCGCGTAAGCGGTTTCGTGGAGAAGAGGCGTTCTTTCAAGGACATTTCCCTGGAAATCCAATCGTCCCGGGTGTCCTGCTGACCGAGGCTATGGCTCAAACCGCTGGCATAGCGATCGGTGGACCGGGAAAGATGTTTCTGCTCACCGCGATTCGCGCAATGAAGTTCTTACGGCCTATTCGGCCACAGGAGGAGATTCATTTTCGAGCTAAGCGAGTCGGTGAGGTCGGCGGTCTGGTACAGTGCGCGGTCGAAGCTCATGTACAAGGGGAACTAGTCGCGGAAGGACAATTGATTCTTGCTCCCGCCTCTCTTTCTAGCGAGGGTCCGCTAAAGGACCAGTGAAAACGCTCGACGCAGCGGGTGTGCCCGATTGTCGCGTTAGAAACGGGGTATCCGAAGAGATGGACAATTGAAGGGCATTGTGTTCGGACCTAAGTCAGCCTCGAACAAACGGATTATGACGTTTCTCCTCTCCGATAGTGGTAGAGGGACCGTGACCAGGAAGCACCTTGGTTTCGTCCGGAAGCAAGTAGAGTTTATTCCTGATGTTGGAAATCAAGGCTTGATGGTCGCAACCAGGCAAATCAGTGCGGCCAATGCTTCCAGCAAAAAGGACATCGCCGCCGACCAAAGCTTTCTCTTCCGGCAGATAAAAGCAGAGGCTGCCCGGACAATGACCCGGAACTAAGAATATTCGGAACTGAAGACCGAGAAAGTCGCGCGAATCCGTTTCATCAATCAGGAAATCAGCTTTGGTCGGCTCGACCTCCAAGGCGAAACCAAATTGTTTGAAAAAGCCGGGATCAGTGATTAGGGGCGCTGAGTCGATGTGATAGCCGACCTTGCAACCAAATCGTTCTTTCACTATGTGCGCATCTTCGATATGGTCTACATGGCCATGCGTGATCAGGAGAAGATCGGGACGCTGTCTGGTTGCCTTCAACCATTCGCAAGTTCCAGCTGGGGCATCGAAAAGGATCGCGCCATTCGGGGCGGAAACCAGGTAAGCGTTGGTTTCGAAGATACCGCCAATAAAGGATTGAAAGTCGATCATATTGAGTGAAACTGGGTCCAAGGCCGGCTGTGGCGGCCGCAAAAATGGTGTTCAGTAATTCTTCTGTCAATTTGTACTCGGGTCGAGGCATGAAAATCTTCAAATACCTTGTCGTCTCGCTAACGCTTTTATCGGTGACGACGCAAAGCTATGGGCAGCTCAAGTCAAACACCGTGGATTCGCGCCAGGTCGCGATCACGGTCGCCAAGTTGCTTGAACAGGCCCATTTCACCCGGCAAAAGCTGGATTCGTCAATGAGCCGCAAGGTGCTCGATACCTACTTGGAGTCACTCGATTACACCAAGCTGTTTTTCACCCAAGAAGATATCGATAAAATCCATCAGAAGTACGATGGTGCTCTGGATCAAGATTTGATCGTCGGAAATGTTCAGCCCGCTCGTGATATTTACGCCATCTTTAAGGAACGAGTCGAAAGCCGCGCCGGCAAGATCCGCAAACTGGTTAACGAGAATTTTAGCTTCAAGAGCACCCGCACTGTCGCTCTGGATCGGCGCAAAGAGCCGTGGCCAGCAAACGAACAGGATACGGATAATCTTTGGCGGGACCGGATTGAAGGCGAGCTTCTTCAGGAGAAGTTAAACAAATTTGCGATTGATCCAGGTCCTAAAGCCGTCTCTAAGCGTTACGACCAGCTGGTGAAAAATCTGGAGGAGCGAGACGACAATGATGTATTGCAGCTTTTCCTGAATGCGGTTGCTCAAACCTACGATCCGCATTCTGAATATCTCGGGAAAGGGGATCTGGAAAGCTTCGAGATCAATATGCGCCTATCGCTGACCGGCATCGGTGCAGAGCTGCGAGTCGAGGATGGCTATGCCAAAATCGAGCGGCTGATTCCTGGCGGTCCCGCTCAAACGAGCGGCAAAGTCAGCGTTGGCGATCGGATTGCAGCTGTCGGCCAGGGCAAGGACAACTTTGTCGATGTCGTCGACATGAAGCTGGAAAAGGTGGTCGAGCTGATTCGGGGCAAGAAGGGCAGCACGGTTCGCCTGCAGGTTATTCCGTCTGACACCTCCGATCCGTCTAAGCGAAAGGTGGTCGAGTTGGTTCGCGACAATGTCAAACTCACCGAACAAGAGGCGAAAGCCGAATTAATCGATCGAGCTCTGCCGGACGGTACCTCCCAAAAGCTAGGCTGGATTACCTTGCCTTCTTTCTATCAAGACATGGATCGTTCTCGCACGGGTAAGAGCACATCCCGCGATGTGGCAGCCTTGATCAAGCGATTGGAGCAAGAGGGAATTCAAGGATTGGTGATCGATCTTCGCCGGAACGGTGGAGGCTCTCTGGATGAAGCGATTAAGATGACTGGGCTTTTCGTTACACAGGGCCCAGTTGTTCAGGTGAAGGAGTCAGGTGGCGATATCGAGGTGCTGAAGGATCGCGATCCGTCGGTCGCATACAGTGGTCCGCTGATCATTTTGGTGAACAAATTGAGCGCATCGGCCAGCGAGATCTTCGCCGCTGCACTACAAGATTACGGACGCGCGGTAATCGTCGGTGACTCAAGTACCTTTGGGAAAGGCACCGTTCAAACCCTGTTGGAATTGGGTCGATTTATTCCATTGCTCGGAGGCTCCAGCAATGACGCTGGCGCACTCAAATTGACTGTCCAGAAATTCTACCGGGTCGCCGGTGGGTCGACCCAATTGCACGGCGTCAGCTCCGATGTTGTTCTGCCTTCCTTATCTGATAATTCGGAAATTGGCGAGTCCGCTCTGGAGCGTCCGCTTCCTTATGATGAGGTCGAGCCGGCCGCGATCGACATTGCCAATAACCATAAGCAACTCTTTGTCGATGATCTCAAAAAACGCTCGAATAATCGGATCGCTCAAGATCAATCGTTCCAGGATATTCTTGCTGACGCGAAGGAATTGAAGGATCGGTTGAAGAGCAATCGCTTATCGTTGAATGAAAAGGTCCGGCGAGACCAACTCGATAAGGACAATGGCCAGAAGCAAAAAGAGCAGGCGGACGAAAAGAAAGTGCAGGCGCAGGTGCATGATAAGCGCTACGAATTGACTCTCGCCGATGTCGATAAACCGCAGCTAAAACTGGTCGAGAAAGCTCCAGCCCAGAAAGACCAGAAGGCGCAGGATAATAATTCGAATACATCTGATCCGAACGCGACAATTGAGGATGAGAATGGGACTACCTTGGATGCAGATGCAATCCGGCGCGAGACGCTCAATATTACGACCGATCTCGTAGACCTTCAGAAGTCTCCGCGCACTGCCGGACGCTGATCAAGGGGATGAATCTAGAAGCTAGAAGCCGGAATGTATAAGCCGACTTAAAGGGTCTGCCTCTTGAGGTGGCCTTCTAGCTTCTACTCCGAGTCAGACTGCTCCTTTAGCGTCTGATCCGGCGTTCGCGACCGCCACCGCTTCCGCTAGGTCGACGGTACCATCGAATAATGCTTTGCCGATAATCGCTCCGTGTAATCCCGGAATCGCGGCTAGTTGTCTGATATGTTCGATGGTAGCGACCCCTCCGCTCGAGATCACCTCGCAACGGGCAATCGCGAGCACCTTCTCCAAGGCAATGAAATTGGGCCCCGAGAGCATTCCATCGGTAGCGATATCAGTAAAGATCACCGATCCAATCCCCGCGCGATCGATCTGCCGAACAAATTCCAGGGCGTTCACTTCGCTGACTTCAGCCCAGCCTTTGACTGCGACTTTCCCGCCCTTGGTGTCAACGCTGACCGCGACCTTGTCTCCACCAAATTGTCTCACTAAATCGTCGAGAAAGTCTCGATCCTGAACTGCGCGAGTTCCAACCACTACCCGCGCGGCGCCTGCTCCCAGGAATTCCTGAGCGGCAGCGAGAGAGCGCACGCCGCCGCCAACTTGGACTGGAATATTGAGGCTGGAAACGAGTTTTTCGATCAGCTTGAGATTGCGGTGCTCCCCGGTAAAGGCGGCGTTCAGGTCTACTACATGCAAGCAGTTACCGCCCTCTTCTTCCCAGCGCGACGCATAAAAGAGAGCATCTTCCGGATAAACCGTACGTTGATCGAGCTGGCCTTGTCGTAGCCGAACCACCTGGCCGTCCAATAGATCGATAGCGGGAAGAATGATCATGCGAGTGAACTGACAAAGGTTTGAAGTATCTTAAGACCGGCTGTTTGGCTTTTTTCCGGATGAAATTGGGTTGCTAAAAGGCCGTCTCTGGCAATAGCAGAAGCGAATCGACCGCCATAATCGGTTGTTCCCGCGACTACCTTTGAGTCCACCGGTACCGGATAATACGAGTGAACGAAATAGACGAATGGATCCGTCGGCAATTCCGGAAATTGCTGCAGAGTTTGCGCGCTCCAGTGCACCGTGTTCCAACCAATTTGGGGGACCTTCATCTGGGGGCCGGTGAATCTTCTCACCTCTCCAGCCAACACACCTAGGCCTCGTATATCCGGCGATTCTTCGCTGTGCTCAAAGAGAAGTTGATACCCGAGGCAGATTCCCAAAAATGGTTTTCCAGCTTCCAGCCAGGTGCGAATCGGATCGAACAGCTGTCTTCGATGCAGCTGGTTTACAGAATCACCAAATGATCCAACGCCGGGCAGAACCAAAGCGTCAAGATCTTGCGGAATCGGGCCGGTTGAAATCCTTTGAATCTCCGACCAAACCGATTCCAACGCCTTGGTCACGCTACGTAGGTTACCAGACCCGTAGTCGATCAGGCCCAGCCGTGGCTTTTTTCGCATGTTCACTGCGGTTACAACACTCCTTTAGAACTCGGCACACCGGTTACCCGCGGATCTACTTGGCACGCCTGATCCAATGATTTTGCCAGCCCCTTGAAGATCGCTTCGGCCATATGATGATTATTTCGGCCGTACCGTATCTCAATGTGGAGATTCATCGCCGCGTTATTGGCGAAAGCTCGAAGGAACTCTTCCACTAAATCGAAATCGAAGCTACCGATCGGTCCGGGCGTTTCGACCGTTCGGAAGCTGAGGAATGGCCGCCCCCCTAAATCGATTGCGACCTGCGCTAGAGCTTCGTCCATCGGCAAGAGGATCGATGCATAGCGTCGAATCCCGTTCTTTTCTCCGAGAGCCTCATTTAGACACTGCCCTAGGACAATGCCAGTGTCCTCAACGGTATGATGAAAGTCGACGCCAAGATCGCCCCGCGCTTCGATTCGCAGATCGAAAAGGCTGTGTTTCGCCAACAGTATTAGCATGTGATCAAAAAAAGGAATACCGGTGTCAATACTGGCCGTGCCGGTTCCATCGATCTGCAAATCGACGGATACCGAAGTTTCGGCCGTTGTCCGCTGACGAGAGGCGCGACGCTGAGTCATACGATTCCGTTATGCTTAGCATAGGGACGGCCGAAGACCAAGGGCGCGCATTGACCGATAACAAATTCCAAATGGCTGACTGGACGTGAAATACGGAATACGGAGTACGCCATCGGGAAATACGCCGGCCTGTCCGACAAAGCCGCCCCTCGATATCAGCGGTTGGCGAAGTCGGAAGGCATAAGACGGAAAAGACGGCGCAGTATTCGTCAGCATAAGCACCTCGCCGTGAATGGGATGGGAACGTAGTCATCCTTTGGGATATGGAAGGAACTATCCGGAGGGGCGGTAGCAGTGTAGAGTCTGGGACGTTAGAATCGAATTTCGGAGGAGTTGTTAGAACCAAATAGCCCAGTTATGAAGGCCAACAAACGTCTTGGCATCGCTCTCATGATCCTGGCCGGTGCGCTAGCGCCCTGGTTAACCGCCAACGCTGACCCGATCACCGAGTTACGCTCATTGTCGGTGTTCAAAAATGCCGACCTAGCCAAATTAGCGGGTGGCGATGTTTTGGCTTCTCAAGGACCAGGTATGCGGTTTGCGCGAGGAGGGTGGGCGGAAAGCGCGTACATCGTGCGAGCCCCGGCCAAAACTGCCGTTGGCCTTATTCAGCAGTGGCGTCCAACCCAGCATCCCGAATTGCGAGTGTACCTCCAGGAGGATGTTTCTGCGAGGGTGAGTCCCAACGATTTTCAAAACCTTGCGTCTGCCCCCTCCAATTCTTCGGTTAAAGCATTCGTCGACGCGACTGAGAAGCTTCCCGGAGACGCCTCGAAGCTGCAACTTAGCAGCGCCGAGGTGAAGCAATATACCAGCGGAGGTGCAGCTGGCGGCGGAACCGTCCCTGCGACAGTGGTCGCATTCTGGAGTCAGGTGTTGGCGCAACGAGCCAAAAGCTTTGTTTCCGGCGGTCTTGGTGCACAGCCGCCCTATCAGACATCTGGTTCCACCATTCTCGCTGGGGATGAAGTAGCGCGTTTGCTTGAGGAAAGCGGCAGCGTTCGATCGCAATTCTCATCGCTGATTTCGTCTACGCCAATTGGGGGAGGGCGTGGTTCGCTGACGCCATCTCTCTCCTGGCAGCTCTTTCACGGCGGCGCGCGCGGGTCCGTGAGCCTAGCCGCCGTTAGTCTGGACGCCTTTTATGCAAGAAGCGCAGCGGATGGCTGGCAAACAGCGGATCTCGGATTTTATTCCAGTGGTGGTTATTATGTCGCGGTGACCTTGCATCAGCTCTGGCCGGTGCAAGTAGACGGAAGCGAGGCGACCTTGGTTTGGCGTGTCGATCTTGTGTCCTCAGCTGCCCTGGCAGGACTGCGTGGAGCGGAGCGACTCGGCTCGGGTGCCGCAATGATGCGGGAAATACAAACGAATGTAAGAGCTTTCATTAAGGACACGCCTCGTGGTAAATAGATCTGGTTGGGGAGGAAGGAGCCCGTACCACAAATGAATGTCTACTCTTCGCTCAGGCGCTCTGCGCCCGTCCTGTTTCTAGCCGCGGCTAGCCTACCGTTGTCGAGCATCCTTGCTCAGAATCTTTCGGTTGCCCCCCGGCCAACTGAAATGTCACGCGGTGCGACGGTCTCACCCTTGTCCTATGAGTTCGAGGCCGAGAGCTCCTATATTGGTGATGGAGCGGCCACGCACGGCCGCGTGAACTATGGAAACTTTTCGGAAATTAACAGTTCCGCGAGCGTTGTCGTATCCGATCAGATCCGGAACAATTTTATACTACGGTTGGGCGCCCAATGGGAGCGTTACGCATTCGATACTTCTAGTCCGGTGACGCCGATTCCGGATTCAATGAACGCGTTGAATGCTGTGATCGGAGCGGATATCCAGCTCACTTCGGCTCTTCTGGTTAGGATCGAAGCCCATCCGGGTATCTATGGTAGTTTTAAGCACGCAACACCTCGCCTTTTTAACATTCCTATCACTATCGGGGCATCCTATTTTCAGACTCCTGATTTGATCTTCATTGCGGGCCTTAGCATCGATCCTAACTCGAATGTGCCGGTGATTCCTGCAATCGGAGTTCACTGGAAACTATCTGACCGTTGGCTGATAGACGGGGTTGCGCCGCGACCGCAGCTGCAATTCAGCCTCACAGACAAAATTACATTATTCGCCGGAGCTGATCTGCGGACTGGTACGTTTCGTATGGACAACCAATTTGGCCATTCCGTTCGACTGGAAAAACTCAACAATGCGATCTTGGACTATTGGGAAGTCCGCGGAGGCGGCGGGCTGACCTGGGCAATCTGGAATGGCGTCAACCTTGACATCGAAGGAGGTGCCGTACCGTATCGGCGGTTCGATTTTAATCGGGCGAGCCTCAAAGTCACCTCTTCGGACTGGGCGCCGTACGTTCGGGTCGGGCTTTCGGCAACCTTTTAGCCGTGTTGTGAAGCACCTTCGGATCCGAGTTCCTGGCAGGAATTCATGCGTACGCCGTTAATTATTCTTAAAGATCTGGCGAAAAAATTTGGCCAGACGACTGCCGTCGACAACATCTCGATGTCTATCGGCACTGGCGAAATCTTTGGTTTCCTCGGCGCCAATGGAGCGGGTAAAACCACGACCATCCGGATGCTCTGCGGTCTGACTAAATCAACGAGCGGAACCGCGTCGATCGACGGCATGGATGTTTGGAGAGATCGATTTCGCATTCGGTCAAAGTTCGGGTACGTGTCCCAAAGATTCAGCCTTTATCCCGATTTGACAGTCTGCGAAAATCTTCGCTTTTTCGCCGGGGCGTATCGTGTTCCCAAGGACCGATTCGACGAGCGGGTTTCCCAGATGCTTACAGAAATGGATCTGGAACGCTACGCCCAAGCGAGAGCAGGAAAACTGTCTGGGGGATACAAGCAGCTTTTATCGATGGCTTGCGCTTTGATCCATGAGCCGGAGCTTTTGTTTCTGGATGAACCGACTGCTGGTCTCGATCCGCCCAATCGCCAAAGAATTTGGGGTCTCTTGTACAAAGTAACTCAGTCAGGAACGACTGTCTTCGTGACCACCCATTACATGGATGAGGTGGAGCGCTGTTCAGAGGTTGGATTTATCCAGCAGGGCCATTTGGTTGCCAAAGGATCGCCGGGCAATCTAAAAAAGCATTTAGGAGGAAATCTGCTTGAGGTTCACGTTGAGCCTGCGATGTCAGCCGTGTTGGAATTGCAGAAATTCCCGGGTGTTGAAGGGGTTGACCTGCGCAGCGGTCGATTGCGATTGCAGGCCCAGGATCCGCAGGGTCTGCTCAAGCAATGGCACCGGCATTGGCCGTTCCCAGACCTGAAGTGGCTCGGCTACTCTTGGGTGGAGCCGGATATGGAAGACGTGTTTAATGCGTTCAGCCACGGTCAATATTTAAAGGATCGGTACGCTGAGCCCGCCCCTGCCCATAAGGCCGACCGCGATGCGCCAACCTCTACCCCGAGGTCCGACTTCGTGGGAACTAGAAGCGGCAAAGCAAAAGTGAATTTCGTCGACTCCTGGAATGCGATTCTCACCATCGCCTACAAGGAGTTCGTTCATGTTTGGAGAGATCGCCGGGTTTTGCTTTTGATCCTGGTCCTACCACCTTTTTTTACCGTTGTATTTGGGCATGCTTTTGGCGGTGCGGCCATCCGCGATGTACCTACCATGTTCCTCAACGCGGATACTGGCAGCGAAAGCGAACGATTCGCCAACCTGCTTCATGGCCAAGATATTTTCACCGCTTTGGTCGAAGGCAGCGACGACCCTGACAAGACGCAAAAAGATTTGCATGATCTGCTGCAGACTCTCAAGGACACGTTCATCTGGAAGCCATGGGTCGGAGACTCCGCCGGACCACGTGACCTGATCAAAGCCGGTTGCGAAGCGGCTATTGTGATCCCGTCCGGATGGGGGCAAGCGATTCGTGATGGTAAACCGATCCCCATCCGCGCCATCCTGGACGGATCCGATACAGATACTGCGCCGGCCGTGCAAGGATTGCTGCAACAGGCTTTGGGCGCATTCCAGGCGAATGAAAGATTTGAACTCATCAAGAATCTACCGACCGAAGTCATTAACCTAGGCGAGCAGCTTTCTCCCGGGACCCAGGATGCCTTTAACTCTGCTCTCGCTCCCTGGGAGGTCACGACTCGGATTCTTTACAACCCAAGCCTGGAGTTTGTGAATTATGTTGTACCGGGGATGGTCGGTCTGATCCTCCAATTGGTCACCGTTACCTTGATCGCGAGCACGATCACACGGGAGCGCGAAGCCGGCACCTTGTCTCAATTGCTAGTAACCCCGTTGCAACAGTCGGAGATTGTGATCGGAAAAGTATTGCCTTATCTCTTCGTCTCGCTGTTCCTCATCGCTAGCACAATCGCCATTGCGCACTTTCATTTCGGCATAAAAATTCATGAGCCGCTGAAATTATCGGTCATCTGCTTTTTGTTTTTGTTATGTTCGCTTGGTCTGGGACTGTTGATCTCAGCAGTATCAAAGACCCAAACCCAGGCTATTCAGTTCTCGATCTTTCTTCTGCTTCCGATCATGCTTTTGTCTGGCGCATTCTCCGCCCTCCGGCAGCTGCCCTTTAGCGTGCGAATATTTTCCGAACTGTTTCCGCTAACTCATTTTTGCCGCGCTTTCCGCAGCGTCAATTTGTACCGGGCTCACTGGGACTTCATCGCCGGTGATCTCATGGCTCTGGCGATCGGGGCTATTGTCACGTGTGTGGGAGCAGCTTATTTGTTGCGGGTTGGAGAGGAATAAAGGGAGAGAAAATAAACATATGTACGCAAGCATCCGAATCTATAAGGCGGACTCGATTGAGGAGGTGGCTCGCATGGTGAACGAGGATTTTGTGCCGATGATCGAGCAAATGCCGGGTTTTTTGAATTATTATTGTGTTGCGGCGGACAACGGGACATGGGCAACAGTCAGCATATTTGACACCGACCCCCAAACGGAAGAATCCAACCGGTTGGCGGCAGAATTCGTCCAGCACAGCGAAATGATCAGCCTGGTACGCCGAGTGGAAATGGTCACCGGTGAGGTGGTAGTGCACTGCCGGCACTAGCTGGAACGTTTGCTCACACCGATTCGGGTCTTGCCGTGAGATCTTGCACCGATGAGACAAGCGGGTCAGATCCTTCTTATTCATAGAAGAACCTGCGCTATCACGACAATGAAGTAGCCGGTCCCAAACAAACTTTCGGGAAGGGTTAGGGTTTCCTGACTCCCTGAATAAAGATGGCCACTACCGTCCGCAGATAGGTGTCAACAGAATAGTCACCGGGGCCGTACATTGTGTGACGAAGCATTCCGGTATGGACAGTATCGCGAAGAATGTCCACCGCACAGCCGAGATCGACATTGGGGCGTATGCATCCAGCCTTCTTGGCCGCATGAAGACGCTCAATCAGAGCGGCTCGCATCGGAGCCATCTTTTCCAAAACAGCTTGGCGGACAGCTGGAGGCAGAAGTCTTCCCTCGCCCACCACGGCTCGCACCAGCGATTCACGATCCAAAAGCGCGGTGTAATATTTGCGGACATACTGCTCTAGTTGGCCGGCTAAATCGTTCTGCCAAGGGGCTTTTGGGCCGACAAGATCCTCTGGAGCAATGGTTCTGTATAAAATAGTCTCGCGGACCAGCTCATCCCGACTCCGGAAATGGCGAAAAAGGGTAACCTCGTTTACTTGAGCTTCCCGGGCGATTTCGCGGGTGGTTGCGCCTTGGAAGCCGTCCCGGGAAAAGACCCTTTCGGCGGCTTCGAGGATCCGGCGACGGGTAAGATCTCCGTAGGAGCGGGTGCGTTGAACTGAATTGGGATTGGACTTAGCTATGCAAGCAGATACTTACATTTGCGATTGAATGCAAGCCTTTCTTTGTTGCTCCTGGCACCTTCTCCAATCCGGTCCGCCGCTGAAGGAAATATTTTCCTTGGCCGCTGCCAACTACTGCGTATCAAGGAAATGTAGCCGCACCCCCAACCGGTAATTATTAAGCCCATAACGTGAACAAATTTGAGGACGCCTTCGTCTGAAGCAGGACAATAAGGAATTGGAAAACCGTGAGCTAAGGATACAGGAACTTGGACAAGGAATTGGTATCGGTAGTTGTTCCAGCGTTTAATGTCGCGGCAGACATCCGGCAGACGCTGAATTCTGTCCTCGCTCAAACTTATCAAGCGATCGAAGTGATTGTAGTTGATGATGGCTCCTCAGATGCCACGGCTGCCATCGTTGAGGAATTCGTAACCAGGGATGCCAGAATTCAGCTCATCCGGCAGAATAATGCGGGAGTGGGCGCCGCGCGGAATGCTGCGATAGGGAAGGCGCGTGGGAAATACATTGCCACCTTGGATGCCGATGACCTTTGGTTTCCAGAGAAGCTGGAGAAGCAAGTTGCCTGCATGGAGCAATGCGGCAACGAGACAGGTCTGGTGTATTGTTGGTCCAAATTGATCAGTGAGGACGGCAGGCTCGTGGATAAGAGCCATTCTAGCACTCTTGATGGTCGCTTGCGTCTTGCCATGGTTCTGCAAAACCTCCTCGGCAATGCCAGTGTGCCGCTATTTCGTGCGGTCGCTCTTGAAAAGGTCGGGCTTTACCTTACACGAGTCGAGCAAGAAGGAGCGCAGGGGTGCGAAGATTGGGACCTTTATCTTCGGGTGGCCGAAATCTTTAGCATTCGTGTTGTGCCCGAATATCTCGTTGCCTACCGGCAGAACAGCTCGGGTATGAGTCGTAACGCTGAAGGCATGACCGCATCCTTTGCCGTCATCATGAGTCGAGTGCGTCAGCGTAATGACGACTTGCCGGCCGCCACGTTTCGTTGGTCCGGTGGTTACTTTTATTTATACCTTGCAGATAAATGCTATGATTGGAGGGATTACCCCAAGTGCCTCCGCTACTTGAAGAAAGCTATCTCTGCTAATCCGGTCTTGTTGTTGAAAGCCGGTATTTACAAGACTTTCGTCAAAAGTGTGTTCAACCCAGTTACTCGCCCGACCAGCAAGGGGAGCGAAAGAGCTAGCTTGCATTCCAAGAGAAGAAGGAAGCGTCCGTTCATTTTAAACGCGATTTTCAGACACTTTGAGCTCGCGCGCTGGTCTGCGGCGTCGGATGACGGAGCTTAATCGATGGCTGTTCTTCTGCGTGCCCTGAGAGCCCTCTTTCCCTTGCTGCGACTGCAGCGTTGGATGCTCTCGGTCATAATCATCCTTGGGGTACTGACTGCGTTGTCCGAGGGCCTCTCAATTTCGCTATTGGTGCCGCTGATACAGAATCAAATGGGAACGGCCGATGCGGGTGTCATTGGTAGAATGACGGCGCTGTTCCAGGGAATTCCGGCCGAGAGGCGGCTTTGGTGGATTGGTGTCAGTATCCTTGTGCTGGTGGTACTGAAAAACATTCTCAGCTACAGCTATTCCTTGCTCTTTCAGTGGGTGAATGCGTCCATCAGCCACCGGCTTCGCTGCGGTATTTTTCATCAGTTGCTCAGCGTGAGCCAGAGCTACTTGGATGGCCACGATTCCGGGAAATTACTGAATACCCTGGGTACCGATACCTGGCGTGTAAGCTCGGCGTTCGCAGTGCTGGCCAACATGATCATCAACGCCTGTATGACGCTGACTTTGGGCAGCCTGCTACTGCTGATTTCCTGGAAACTGACGCTGATCACTGGCTGCTTGCTGCTGTTGATCTCTCAAATCGTTCAAAGGCTCACCGGTCGCGCGAAGCAACTCGGCCTTCAGGCAACAGCCGCAAGCGCAACCCTTTCTCAACGGATGCTTGAGACGTTTCATGGCCTCCGGCTGGTTCGCGCATTTGGCCGCGAAAGTCATGAGCAGAACCGATTCGACGTGGCTTCAGGCACGGTGAGAAAGATCTTCTGGAAACTGGAGAGCACTTCCGCATTGGTTCACCCGTTGTCCGAAGTGCTTACGGCGTCGTTGTTGCTCGGCATCGTAGCGATGATGGCAATGCGCACTCCCGGACAGATGGCGGCCTCGTTAACCTTTCTGATCCTGCTGTATCGACTACAGCCTCGCATTAAACAATTCGATTCCGACCGGGTGGCGCTTAATGCGTTCTCCGCCTCGGTCGAGGAAGTCAGGGCGCTGCTTGATGAGACCGATAAGCCTTATCTGCGCAGTGGCGCCCGGGTGCTTAATTCGATCGAGAAAGGGATCGTCCTCGAAAATGTCTCACTTTATTACGACTCCGGAAAGGGTCCGGCTCTGGATCAGGTGACCTGTTCAATCAACATTGGCGAAACCACTGCCTTGGTTGGTCCCTCCGGCGCCGGCAAGTCTAGCCTGATCAGCTTAGTCTGCCGTTTTTACGATCCTTCGTCGGGGCGTCTATTGATTGACGGGATCCCGCTGCGAGAGCTCGACCTGGCCTGGTGGCGTAGCCAGATCGCCGTAGTAAGCCAGGACGTCCATCTCTTTAATGCGAGCGTGGCCGAGAACATCCTCTACGGGAAGCTCGATGCCACCCGCGAAGAACTCTGGGAAGCGGCCCGCAAGGCTCATGCCCTGGAGTTCATCGAGGATCTGCCGAATAGCTTTGAAACGGTTCTCGGGGATTGGGGTCTGCTACTCTCGGGCGGTCAGCGGCAGAGAGTGGCATTGGCGCGTGCCTTCATCCGAGATCCACAGATCTTGATTCTGGATGAGGCGACAAATTCGCTCGATCTCATTTCGGAAACAGTCGTCCAAGATGCCCTTGAGGAGTTCGGTCGCGGTCGAACCGTAGTGATCATTGCGCATCGGATCAGCACGATTGAGCACGCCGATAAGGTGATCGTGCTCGATGCTGGAAAAGTTGTCGAGAGCGGCTCAGTAACCCAGCTTTTATCAGAGAGCGGCCTTTTCTCCCGTTTCTATGCGCTTCACCTTCGAAAGACGAAGGTAGGGCGTGTCCCTCCCGGACCGCCGAACCAGGAGGCGCGACCGGATCTAGTTGAGCGAAAACCGTAGGAAGGTCGTTCGTATGCATGTTCTCACACCTAACTGGGCAATGGCTCACCGGTTGCTTGGCGGTCCGGGACGGACACGCCCTACCGCCATCCGCTCCTACCATGTCTGCGAGCGTCGATAACAAGATCTCCTATCCGCCGTTTCCTTCCCAGGCGGACGCCGGTTCTGCCGGCGCTTGCGGCGTTTCGATCATTATTCCTGCACATAATGCCACGGCGACCCTTGAGGCGACCCTGAATTCTCTGGTTCACCAGACCCGCGGCTTTTGGGAGGCGATCATTATCGATGACGGATCTGCGGACAGCACCCGCGCCGTGGCGGAGCACTGGGCGCAGCGGGACCGGCGGTTTCGTGTGCTACAGCAGGAGAGGCTGGGCGTTAGCGCGGCGCGGAACCGTGGATTGAGGGAAGCGCGACACCCCTTCGTCCTGTTTCTGGACAGCGACGATAGAATTGCGTCAACGCACCTGGAACGCATGGTGAGCATGTTGGCGGCGGATTCCACACTGGACGCCGTCCACTGTGGGTGGCAAAACATCCTGGCGTCCGGGGTGACTGGACGCCCGCATCTGGGTTCCGACGAGGCGGATCTGTTTCAGTATTTCGCCTTTCATTGCCATTTTGCAATTCACGCCTGCGTTCTACGACGTGATCTGGCATTGGCCGTCGGCGGCTTCGACGTCTCACTCGCCACCTGCGAGGATTGGGATTTTTTTCAGCGCGTTGCCCGTAGCGGGGCACGCTTCGGGCGCGTGCCGGAGGTGTTGGCTTTCTACCACATCCGCGCTGACTCCGCCAGTCGGGATGGCCGGCGCTGCGTGACCGATGCACGCGTGGTCCTGGACCGCGGCCACGGACGAGATCCGCGCGTGCGGATTGCTGCCAAGGCACATTGGGAAGGAGCGGTCGCTACCGGGCGGAACCTCGCACTTTACAATATTGTGATGTATTGGGCAATCCAGGAGATCGGTGCAGGTCGCGACGGCTTGAGCTTGCTGGACGTCGAGGATCTCGCCCCTGCACCCAACCTGCAAGCTGCCGCAGTCGCCGAAATAATCCAAGAGCTTATACCAATGGCCGCCAACCAGTCAGAGGAGGACTGGCCTAGCCTCTGGAGCCGGGTGAGCACTCCGCTCGCCGCATTCCTTGCCAGGTTGGAGGCCAAGGCTCGCGTGCCGGCGCTGGCGTTCGCTACCCTGCGACACCTGGAGAAAAAAATCCTGCTGGCTGACCCCGGCGACGCCTCGCTCCTGGTGGGTAGCACGTACCGAGTGAGCGTGGACTTGGCGAGGCGGGTCTGTGATGTTTCTCTGCCCCCGCAGGCCGATCGGCTCATCTGTCGGCTGACCCTGAAGGGCGAGTCCATCGGAGTGGTGGAATTGCCCGGTGTTGGAGTGCTGGCCGGTCGAAGGATTGCGGAGGCGGCGTTGGAAGGACGTGAGCGCCCGCTGTTCCGCCGGGCTCTGACGCCTGAACGGAGCGTCCACCTTAGTCTCAGAGTGGTGCGCGATCTGCTGCGGCGCCGGATGTTGCGCCTGATCTATTCCGTCGTGGCGGCAAAGCCGAAGGACAGGTTGGATGCAGCAAGGCAGGTCAAGCATGAAGTCGCCAGTGTGGCCAAAGCCAATTTGCCGCGCGTCCTTGCCCCACGACCAGGGCTCGCCGCTAGACAGGCTAACCGGAAACGGCAAAAGTCTATCGACGCAGCGGCTGCTGCCGGCCGGGCAGCCGCGCGAGAACAGCTTGGCCCTGCCAAAAGCCTTGATTGGTGGGACCGGTTCTTTGCGTCACCCGATCCCTGGGCTTACGAGAGCGATTACGAAGCGGTGAAATGCGAGCAGACGCTTGCCTTATTGCCGGAACAGTTCGTTACCGACGCGCTCGAGATCGCGTGCGCCGAGGGTCACTTTACCGCTCGCCTGGCACCACGGGTGGGCCACCTGACCGCGGTGGACATCTCCGCTCGCGCTCTAGCCAGGGCTCAGGCACGCTGCAGTGGTCACGCCAATGTCACCTTTCGAAGGCTGGACTTGAACGCGGACGACATCCCCGGGCCCTTTGACCTAATCGTCTGCAGCGAGGTGTTGTACTATGTACGGGACTTGGCAGGTGTGGTTGACCGCATCTTATCCCAGATTCGACCGGGTGGTTTTTTCCTTACCGTCCACTCGCGTGTATTGATCGACGAGCCCGGAGGCATTGGCTTTGCTTGGAACCAGGCCTGCGGTGTCGAAACCATTGCTAAAACCATTACCGCCCAGCCACGGATTGCCCTGCGCCGGGAACTGCGCACGCCTCTTTACCGCGTCCTTCTCTACCAGCGTAATGCGCCAGGTCAATCGCCTGGACCGCCCGAAATCGAGGAGTCCGACCGCATGGGCCAGATGATCCCGGCAGCCCTTGAGCTTGCCAGACGGCCGGGCCACCCTCCAGTAAGGCTCGCAGCCAGACGCACATGCTCCGTTCCGATTCTGATGTATCACCGGATCGCAGCCGACGGCCCAGTCGCGCTGGCCCGGTTCCGCGTGGCACCTGACCTTTTCGCTGCCCAAATAGCGACCCTGCATCGAGCCGGATACCGTACCGTCGGCTTGCAAGACTGGATCGGCGCCATGATGCGAAACGAACCGTTATCCGGAAAGCCGATCATACTGACCTTCGACGACGGGTATCAGGACTTCCTGACCGCGGCCATGCCTGTCTTGCGTTACTATGGTTTCTCCGCGACGGTTTTTCTTGTGGCGGAGCGAATCGGCGGCGCCGCTGATTGGGATGCCGGCTACGGCGAGACTGCCGCGCTGCTGTCATGGCAGGAGGTGCGTGCGCTACAGGCAGCTGGGACCGAGTTCGGCTGCCATTCTGCGGTACACCGACCGATGACCGGAATGCATCTGGCGGAGCTGACAGAGGACACGGCGCGCGCGCGTGCGATTCTGGAGGGAGGGCTGGAAGCGGCCGTCACCACCCTGGCCTATCCCTACGGTGCGGACAATGAGTTCGTCCGTCGCGTCGTGGCGGATCTAGGTTTCCGGGCAGCGGCGAGTTGCGAGCCCGGCATTAGCCGGATTGGAGATGACCCGCTGCGGCTTCGCCGCATTGAGATCTCAGGGGGTTGCGCACCTGAGCAATTGCTGACGTTGATCGGTCGCACTTCGGAGCAGGATTTATCAGATGCGTTATCGGCTCATTGAGATAGAAATCACTCGCTCTCTGGAGCCTTTAGAGTTCAAAGCCGATGAGAGCGGAGCGGCACTTCTTATCCGGCGTAACGGACGACCAATTGGCTTTCTTATGCGGCAAAACTCGGCCCAGCTAGCTTGGACTCCAGAAGAGTTAAACCACTGGATCGGTGATACACTGAAAACGAAAATTGTTGAGGAAGCGATTCGCGACGAGCTCGCTCCGGCGCGGACGAACGTTTCCTTTCCGTCGCTCTCGGTTGCCATCTGCACCAGAAATCGAGTTGCGACCCTCAAACGTTGTCTCGATTCGATTCTTCCTCTGCAGCAGAAATACGGCTTTGAACTTCTGGTTATCGACAACGCGCCTTCTGATGATACGACCGCTAAACTTGTGAAAAGGTTCTCACCGGCCCGGTACGTTTTGGAACAACGCCCGGGTCTGGACTTCGCACGCAACCGGGCTTGGATGGAAGCGACCGGGGATCTGATTGCCTATCTCGATGACGACGTTGTCGTAGACTCAGGTTGGCTGCCAGGTTTGCAGGAAGCGTGGGACGAGAATTCCGACGCTGCGGCGTTCACCGGACTGGTGATGCCGCTGAGACTGGATACGACAGCGCAGGTGCTCTTTGAAAAAAGGAATGGGTTCCGGCGTGGCTTCGACAAGAATCGATTCGGTCCGGAGATGCCTGGCAACCCGCTTTATCCTTGCGGTGCCGGCATCTTCGGCGCGGGTTGCAACATGGCATTCCGCCGCGACGTACTGCGTGACATCGGCGGGTTCGATGAAGCCCTTGATACTGGAGCCCCTCTTCCGGGCGGTGGCGATCTCGACATTTTTTATCGGATCATCCGTGCTGGGTACACGCTGGTCTATGAGCCCAGGTACATGGTCTTCCATGAACACCGAGCTTCCGAATCGGGTCTGCGACGCCAGTATTACACTTGGGGTTTGGGATTCATGGCCTTTGTAGAGAAGAGTTATCGGAACGATCCTTCCCAACGTGCCCGACTTCGTCGTTTGGTGATCTGGTGGATGCGCGACCAGATCTCACAACTGTGGGAAACGTTGCGCGGGAAGCATGTTCTGCCATTCTCGATGATATTCGCCGAATTCTGCGGTGGAATGGTGGGTATTTTTGGCGAATACCATCGCTCCTTGAAACGCATTGCAACGGTTCGAAGGGATTTCGCATGAGCGTTCCTGATCGATGGGAGGTCATTCAGGTGAAGCTGCATGAACCGCTCCGCCCGATGAGAGCGCCTGGGAATGCTGCGAGCGCATACCTGGTATTCTGGTGGAACGATATCCCGCTCGGCCATGCGCTGGCTCACGCTGGCGAGTTTCCGTTTAACGAAGCCGATATCCAGCGCAGAGCTTTACGCGCGATCGCTCCTGCGGTCGGGTACTACTCATTGGAGCACGGCTTCAGGCCACCCTTGCCGGTTCGGCGCCAGCGCCCTTCGGACGATTTCCCTCCTCCGCTCGAATCCCTCGCTGCTCTCAGTCAGCCGCTGAAAAATCTGATAACCAAAGTTCCAGCGGCCCATAGCCAGGTCCCGGTTTCGGTGATCGTGTGCACCCGCCGGCGTCCAGAGAAGTTGAAACGTTGCTTGGCCGCTCTTCGGGAGTTGGACCCGTCCCCGGCGGAGATTATCGTAGTGGACAACTCACCCGAAGAACGCCGTACACTCAACGTAGTCGAAGAGTTTACCGGAGTGGTTTATCGGCCGGAACCCGCCTTAGGACTGAGCCGGGCGCGGAACAGCGGCATTTTGCGTTCTTCCGGGGAAATCGTGGCATTTACTGACGATGACGTGCTGGTTCATCCACGATGGCTGTTGGGAGTCTGGCAGGCATTCTCGCAGGACACAGTATTCGGGGTTGCTGGATTGGTGCTCCCGGCGGAATTGGAGACCGAATCACAGATCCGTTTCGAAATGGACTTCGGCGGCTTCAACCGCGGTTACCGTCCGATCACTTTCGACTCGTTTTTTTTTAATAGCATGCTGGACCGGGGGGTCCCCGTCTGGCGGATTGGGGCGGGCGCAAACATGGCCTTCCGCCGGAACGTGTTCAGCCAGATTGGGCTTTTCGATGAGCGTCTTGGCGCAGGCGCCTCCGGTTGCAGCGAAGACTCTGAATTTTGGTATCGGATGCTGGCAGCGGGAATGTCGATTGCGTACCAGCCGCGCGCGGTTGTATGGCATTCGCATCGTGTGGATCGCGACGCTTTCAGAAGCCAGATGAGACAATATATGCGCGGCCACGTCGCGGCGTTGTTGGTGCAGTTCGAAAAACACCGGCATTTTGGAAATATCCGGAGGCTCTTTACAACGATTCCATATGCCTATTACCGGCGACTGAGGCGGATGCGGCTCAACGACGATTGGAGCTCCTTTTTCGGCGAAGTGCTCGGGTGTGCTTCGGGATTCATTGCCTACTTCCGTCAATCACTGCCGAGCGCTTTCACGTCCTCGTCGCGCTCAAATCTTGATCCTAAATCCATCTCACCTGCCATGCCTCACCGACACAAACGGCCTCTTGCCGATTTTCTCAGTGACAACCCATTTCCCGGTCCGTATACGCAAGGGCTTTTCTACCGCGAAAAAATGCGGGCAATCCATCGGGTCGCACCCGATGCTCCGGTCGTAGAGATTCTAGAAGTGGGCGGTGGTCGCAGTGGACTCACTTCGCTGCTATACCCAAACGTTCGAGTCATAAATATCGATCTTAATGCCGAGTACGCATCGGCTCCGTGTAACCAGCGGCCCGGTGTCCGCTTCGTCTGCGGGGATGCGACCGATCTACCGTTCGAAGATGAAAGTTTTGATGCGGTCACCATGTTTGATCTCCTGGAACATGTACCGGATGACCGTCAGGCGATGAGGGAGGCATTTCGCGTCTTGCGCCCTGGTGGATTCCTACTGGTCAGTACGCCAAATGAAAACTGGCGGTTTCCGTATTATCGATTCATGAGGGCGTATTGCCCCCCAGAGGAAGACCTGTTTGCTGAATGGGGGCACGTCCGCCGGGGCTACTCGCGAACCGAAGTCGAGAAACTCGTTGGTTTTCCGGCTAGCAGCACCGCTAGTTTTATCAATCCGCTGACCGTGCTGTGCCACGACGTCGGATTCTCGAATCTTAGCCGTCGCCGGCGACAGCTTTGCTGGGCGATGCTTGGCCCAATCACCCTGGCCGGTTATGCGTTTCATCGTGCCGGGACGAAAGGGACAGAAACTGCTTATGCATGGATCAAACCTCGCGTCGGACATCGATCAGAGAAGAGCCAAATCACCCCTAATCGACCAGCCCAGGCCTCCCGCTAGGCTGCACGTCGCGTTGTTGCCGTGGGGTCACACGGTGGAGGATTTCCTCGATGGACTCGAAGTATCATTTGAACAGTTCTGCACGGAAATGACCGGTGGCTGGCTTTTTGGTTATGTGCGGGCGCTTCAACTAGCGGGTTTTCAGGTCACTATCTTTTGTTTCTCAAGCCAGAGCCGAATGGTTGTTTCGAGACGACATAAATCCACTAACGCTGAAATATGCCTGATTCCCGCTACGCGATCCTACCGTTGGATGCGTAGGTTTTTTACGGATCCATATGCCTGGGAGACCGCCAACATGTTCGCCGACCGAAAGCTGCCCGGGCTCGCGAAAAAACTGCTTCGACACCTTCTCCCTTACTTGGCTACGCCAGCGTGGACTCTCCAGCGAGAACTCAGACGCGGGGGTGTCGGCATGATTCTTTGCCAAGAGTACGAATACGCTCGCTTCGACGTCGTAACGGCCCTCGGGCGCCTTCTTGGTCTCCCCGTTTTTGCTACTTTCCAGGGCGGTAACTGGCAGATCAGCCGGCTTGAAAAGATAACGCGCCCACCCGCCATAAGGCAGTGTGCAGGATTGATTATTGGTCCTAACACCGAAGCCGCCAGAGTGCAGGCAGAATATCGGGTCGCACCTGAGAAGATCGCGCGCCTGCCCAATCCCCTTGACTTCACAGAATGGCAGCCAATACCCCGCGCGGAAGCTCGAAAGACGCTGGGTCTACCACTCGATGCCCGGATAGCGATCTCGCACGGGCGGATCGATATCTTCCGAAAAGGTCTGGATCTGTTACTCGATGCTTGGTCCAGATTTCGAGCAGCGCATCCTGATCAAGATCGACGGCTGATCCTCATCGGCTCCGGCGACGACGCTTCCAAATTGCGAAGCATGCTGTGTGGGCGACATGATTCATCCGTTCTCTGGATCGACCGTTACATTCGTGACCGGCCGCTTATGCGCACGTGGCTTTCCGCCGCCGATGTTTACGTGATGGCATCCCGCCACGAGGGCTTTCCTGTCGCGCCTTTAGAAGCTATGGCTTGCGGATTACCGGTGGTTGCGACAGCGGTCCCAGGCGTAGCCGAAATCATGGGTGACCAAGCGCCGTTGCCAGGCATAATAGCTCCGATTGGGGATGTATCTGCGTTGGCAAGCGCATTGGAAAGACTGCTGGGCGATATCGGGCTATCACAAGACTTAGGATTTCGCGCGAAGAAACGGGCTCAAGATTTCTCTCCGGTATCTGTCGGCACGCAATTGCGGAGTTTCCTCGTCGCGCGCGCGAATTCCTAAACAAACCTTCTTCACGGTCGGCGCTGCGAAAAAGATCCCGCAGGGCGCCTCCAGATTTTTCGGGAAAGTAAAAGCTGGATTAAAGACGATTGGGCGCGGCCATCACGAGATTCTGCTCACGGCCGTCCTTCCCGTTTGCGCTGCGCAAATTCAATCTGAGTATCCGGTCTACTTCTTCCATTCCTTGTTTGTTCTGATGGGCAGGATGACCGGATGGCACAATCCGTTCGGATTGAGCTCCGTCGAGGTGTGAGCTCCAGTAAGGCACTACTCCATCGCTGCTGATAGGGGTGTCTCCTCGCCTACGGTCGCCTATGATAGAATGGTAGGGAATATGATCGGCGATCGGTAGCTTGTTCATTGTTCGAACAAAGCGATTTTGCGGAGAAAGGGTATCGATACTGGTAGGAATACGCAGCTTCTTCGCCTTTTTGGCAGACGAATCGGCAGAGACGACGTACTGGCCTCGAAGTTTCTGTCCAGAGTTTAAGCCGATCCAGTATGCATTTTCAGCATCGCTCGTTAACATTCCGCCATGAAAAACCGCCTAAATGCCATTTTGTGCGCCCTCGTTCTGATGAGTTGCTCCTGCTTGTCTGCCACGGCCGATCAGGTGTCCCAACAATCAATGAATCCCTCCGCTTCTCCTAGCGGTGGCCCACCCCAAAAGCCCTATTATTTGACGGGGAACGAAGATGTCTGGCAAAACTTTCCTCCCAAGCCTGCTCTTGGCTCGCCAACCGATCAAACTGACCTTCTGATAACTCTTTCCCTCCAGGCTTCGCGAACAGAAGATCAAAAAACTGAAGCCTTTCGCGATAGAAACTACTCCATCAAGCTCGTGACCGACGTGATCGATGTCAATTTTGAGACGCAGTATCCGAACACCTTTAAGGTGCTCAATAACGCCGATATCGATTCGTATTTCATCAACACGATGATCAAAAAGGCGAATGGTCGGTTGCGACCCTACGTTCAGCATCCGATTCTAGTCGTGCCGCTGTTTAGCGTAGGCGATTTCAGTTATCCTAGCGGACACGCTTCCGGACTTGAACTCCAGGCGCGCATTCTCGGACAATTGTTTCCGGCGCAAAGCGATGCGTTGCTGAAACGTGCCCGGCAAATCGCCGACGGGCGAGTGGTTGCCGGAGTTCACTACACGAGCGATACGGAAGCTGGTCTCGCCTTGGGTGACCTGCTTTTCACCCAGCTCGAAACCAAAACTGAGTTCCAAAAAGATCTGAACGCGGCCGCCACAAAGGATCAGTTACCCCTAAAGTAAGCAAGCGGAGGACTGCGCTAAATGCAAGTATCCGCTTGCATTCGCCCGGATTGTAAGTAGATACTTGCATCATGAGTAAGTCTTATCAATCCGACCGGCTAACCATTCTCGCCCGTTATACCAGCGTCGTCGCCGTCGCGATCGCCTCTTCGTCCTTGCCGCTGAAGGATGCAGCGAATGACCAAACTCGAGACGATCAGGCCAGGATCGAATCCCGCGAAGGTGGATCAGAAGTGACGGATCGCGTTGCGCTCTAATCTGCACCCGCCGCCGGGACGAATAACGAGCGGCGAGACCACGCATAAGGAACCGCCCGATCCAGTGCAAGTAAGCACTTGCATCTAACAATATTTGCAAGTACATACTTGCATGGCTTCATCAGAGTTTACCGCTAAACGCCGGCGAATCCCGGGCGGATCCGCGGATTTAACCAAAAAACGAATCTTCGCAGCCGCTGAACTAGTATTTTCCAGAGACGGTTTCCAGGGGGCTACCACTCGTGAAATCGCTCGGCAAGCCAGGGTCAATGAGGTGACCATTTTTCGGCATTTTCATACCCGGGAAGAGCTGCTCCGTGCAACCTTGCAGCACGAATGCGCTGCGTTCGATGCCCTGATCCACCCGGAGGAAATCTGGAAGGGCGAACTGCCTGACCGCCTGGAACGCTATATCCGCGACGTGTATTCCGCAGTTAAGGATCGCGAAGCGATGGTGCGCGCCTTTATCGGCGAAGCACGTTCTTTACCTGAATCGATTCGTCGCGCGCTCCGGGAGTTCATGTTGACCAAAAAGGCTCGCTTTGTTGCAGCGCTGCAGGAAGCCCAGAAGCTGGGTCTTGTCCGAAAGGATGTTGATCTGTCTGTCGCAGCCGATTGCATCCGCGATTCAATTCATAGCGCCATGCTGCGGCATACTCTGTACAAGACCGATCCCGAAACGGTCGATGCCCATCTGCGCGGCGTCACGGATATTTTTTATCGAGGGATTAAAGCCAATGACAGAAGGGATTCCTGAGCGTGCCAGAAATACTAGAGAGAGATCTACGGGAGGGTCGCCACCAAGATGTTCCTGCCGATTGGCGGAGCGAGAAGCGCAGAGTGTCCTTGCGCGGCCGGTTCGGTAAGCGCTTTAAGCCAACGCTCGTCGGAGTCGGTCTGGTCCTGGTCCTGGCCGTTGCCGGCCTTTATTTCTTTGCCCAATCAATGAGCTATGAGTCAACGGATGACGCCTTCATTGATGGTCACATCAGCTACGCTGCGCCGAAGATCGCCGGAAGGATCGATAAGGTCTTTATTAACGACAACCAGCTGGTGAAAAAAGGGGACCCAATCGTCGAGATTGATCCCCGGGATTACGATGCCCAGCTAAAACAGAAACAGGCTGCCTTGGACAGTACCAAGGCACAGGCAGCTGCTGCGCAGGCAGGCGTCGAGCAGCAGATTGCGAGGGTCAAAAGTCTGCAAGCTACGCTCGATCAAGATAAGGCAGATCAGCGATCATCTGAGGCTCAGGCAGATCAAACCGCGGACAATCTGCGCCGGCAGCAGGACCTTTATGATCACCACGTTGTCTCCATCCAGGATTTGACTAATTCCAAGGATTCGAATCGCTCCGCCCAGGCAAACCTGGATTCGGCAAAAATGAAGGTGCTCTCGGCCGAGGCGCAGATATCGGCGGGAGAGGCCGAAATCCGCACCTTTGCAGCGCTCCTGCAGTATGTACTTGCCCAACAACAAGAAAACGAGGCGAACGTCGAAACCGCCGAGTTAAACGACTCGTATACAAAAGTTTTTGCGCCAGAGTCCGGTCGGGTCACTCGCAAGTCAGTCGAACCGGGTGACTACGTCCAGGTGGGTCAAAACCTGCTTGCTTTGATTCCTTCGAACATCTGGGTTACGGCGAACTTTAAGGAAAATCAGCTTCGGCTGATGCGGCCGGGCCAGCCGGTGGAAATCGAAGTGGATGCGCTCGGGGGCAAAAAATTCAAGGGTCATATCGACAGTATCCAGATGGGTAGCGGCGCTGCGTTCAGCCTTTTGCCTCCGGAAAATGCCAGCGGGAACTATGTGAAGGTGGTTCAGCGTGTCCCGGTGAAAATCCGTTTCGACTCGGTTCCCGATGTGGGCCTGCCGCTCGGACCAGGTGAATCGGTCGTTCCGACGGTCAAGGTGCAAGATTTTGATTATTCCGGTTTCCAATTGATGATCGCAGCGGCTTTGACCGCAGCAGCAATTCTGGGGGTCCTTTGGTGGGGAACCAGGCCGCCCAAAGCAAAGAAGAACGCTTAATTCTCTTATGAAAACCAAAAAAGTGCCTCGTGAGCGGAATCCCTTTCTTCTAACTGGTAAGCATCGCTGGCGACCATTTCGTTGGATCTGGCCGCGCAGCCGGCGCGATGGCGCGACCAACAGTTCATTGAGCCACGGCGCCGGGGATGCCTAGTCTCGATGGCTGATCAAACCTCAGCTCAAACGGAGCAGCCTTGGAAACCAGCCGCTAACCCCTGGTTGATAGCGGCCGGGGTGATGCTGGCGACGTTCATGGAGGTGCTCGATACCTCCGTGGCCAACGTTTCGTTAACGCACATCGCTGGAAATCTCTCGGCGAGCACTGATGAAGCGACCTGGGTGCTTACCAGCTATCTTGTTTCCAATGCGGTAATTTTGCCTGCCAGCAGCTGGCTGTCACGACGCTTTGGTCGCAAGCGTTTCCTGATCACTTGTATTACGATCTTTACCCTTGCTTCGGTGCTCTGCGGATTGGCTACCAGCTTGGGTTTTCTGATTTTGGCCCGAATTATCCAGGGTGCCGGAGGAGGCGCTCTGCAACCGGTCTCCCAAGCGGTCATGCTGGAGACTTTCCCTCCGGAAAAACGGGGAGCCGCGATGTCAATTTACGCTATGGGCGTGGTGGTGGCGCCTATACTTGGGCCTACCTTGGGGGGTTGGCTTACGGACAACTATTCCTGGCGTTGGGTCTTCTACATCAATATTCCAGTTGGCATTGCCGCGATCTTTATGTGTCTCCGGTTTCTCGAAGACCCTCCGTACCTGAAAAACGCGAAAGCCGGTAAAATCGACTTCTTTGGATTCGGGTTCCTGGCCCTGTGGATCGGCTGCCTCCAAGTACTGCTCGACAAGGGTCAGGATGACGACTGGTTTTCATCGAATTTTATTTGTTGGTTGGCAGTTCTCGCAGTCGTTGGTTTCATCCTTTTCCTGGTACGGGAACTGACGACACCCAATCCGATCGTCAATTTGCGGGTGTTGAAGGATCGAAATCTCGCGACCGGGGTTTTATTGAACTTCAGCGTGGGCGCCGTCCTTTACAGTACAACGGCGGCATTGCCGCAGTTTCTGCAACTTTTGCTTGGGTATCCCTCGCTGCAGGCCGGCTTGGTGATGAGCCCGAGAGGGATCGGAGCAATTATCGGGAGCATCGTAGCCGGACGCATTCTTTCCAAGGTCGACGGCCGTCTCTGGATGGCACAGGGAGCGGCAGTGCTGGGTCTCACCATGTTTCTCTTGGGCGGGCTGAACCTGAACATTTCCCCAGAGAACGTCATTTGGCCAATCGTCATTAGCGGATTTGCTATCACCTCGATCTTTGTGCCGATGACTACTTTTTCGGTGGCGACGCTGAAGCGTGAGAACATGGGGGATGCTGCCGGTTTAACGAGCCTGGTAAGAAACCTGGGGGGATCGGTTGGGATATCGTTGGTGACCGCGCTGGTTACGCGGAGTACCCAAGTGCACCAGGCTTTGCTGGTTGGCCACTTCACCAAGTTGGACGCGCCGTTCCGTAATCAACTCGCTACGATGCAGCACTCGTTAGCTGCTCAATCGGGTCAAGCTGCTCAATCGCAGGCTTACGGCATTTTGTACCAAACTCTTCAGCAACAGGCCGGTCTATGGGCTTACGTGGAACAGTTCCGCTGGCTGGCACTGATCTGTCTTGCGCTTGGGCCTATGATCTTGCTGTTCAGGAAAGCGAAGGCGCCGCCGGACGCAGCTGCCATGGCCCACTAAAGGTTACGGGTTGCAGGTTGCGAGTTGCGGGTTGCGGGTTTTTGCCTGCCCAACCCGCAACCTGCAACTTGTAACCTTTAGCTAGCTCGTGCTCAGCTGCCTATGCAAGCGCCCAAGCAACAGCACCAAGAAGAATCCGGTAAAGGCGTTGATGACCAACGAATTGAAGACGAAAACGCTGACCGTTACACCAAAATAAGTTTTCTCGGGAGCAAAAAACACATTTCGCGTTTTCGACGTGTAATCTTTCTGCTTCATTTGGGCGTCGGTGAGCATATCGGTAATCTTCTTGTTCTCGAACAGCTCTTCCGCCGTGATCTGATTATCCTGTCGTTCAAATTGAGCTTCATTCAGTTCTTTGCCGCCAATGACCTGATCGATTTCGTGCAGCCGTGAGTTTATCTGGCCGACGTCCTTTCCCCCCAAACCCGATAGGATTGCCAGAGTGACCTTTAGATCTTCCAGCCGATTTTGGTCGGCATCGGACAAATCCTGCTTATGCGCAAGTTCCTGGATTTTCTCCGTGAGAAGATCCTGCCGTTTCGTAAACGGATTGAGTTTTCCCTGACCGACGACGATGGCCTCGTACGCCCAGCGCGTCGGGATGAACTCGCACACGAACGGTACCTCGACATTCTGAGGCTTCATATCTCGGGGAGCCTGTTGCGTTTTTGCGATTCGGTCGCGGGTAAAAAAGTAGAAAAAATCAAGATTCCGATTCATCTCTTCGTATTTAATCAAAGCGCCGCCTAAAATAATTTGCGGAATCAGAACCAGCGGCACGATGTTCGCCGCCGTTTTGGCGTCATCGACCAACGAGGAAATGAGGAGGCCTCCGGCCACGCCGCTGATCGCGGTGGTTCCAACAAACCAGAGGTACGGCCAGAACATTCCGCGGATTTCCAGAATGAAATTGCCGATGAGTACGAAAAGGACCGATTGGGCGAACGCAAAAAGAGAAAGGGTAACGAATTTGGAAATGACGTAGTAGGGGAGATGGATATTAAGATTGCGTTCCCGCTGCAGTATCGTTCGATCCCGGATGATGTCATCGGCGCTGTTGGTTAGACCGAGAAACATGGCCACAATCAGGGCCAGGAACAGGTAAGTAGGAATGTGAAACGCGGAAGCGAAGTTGTAACTTTCATTTTCCGCGTAGCGCAACACAAACCCGATCAGCGCGGCTAGAAGAGGAGCCTCGAAAAGGGTCATCCATACGTTCGTGCGATTTCGGAGCTTGCTGATGAATGCCCGCTTGAAAATTGTGGCAAATCTTACCCATTCATCCTTCCATCTGATCGGTTCCTTTCTCGCAGCCGGAATTGGCAGTGCGGTTGCGGTTTGCTGCACCACCGGTACCTGGCGCATCTCTTGGATCAGCCGAAACGATTCGTACTTATCTCGCCAATAATCGGGCGAATAGCGGCGGGATGCCACCAGCTGACCCTTGCTATTTTCTTCGTAAATAACGTCTCCACTCAGATCGCGCAGCGGTGTTTCCAAGACATCAAAGATAAACTCTGGCCGAGTGGTCCCGCAGGAAGGACAGCTGCCCAGTTCCGTGCCGAAATGTTGTTGGTGTTCCGCCGAGGCAAAATATTGCAACATTTCTTGTGGCGTACCGAAGAACACTAGCCGGCCGCCTTTATCCAAAAGCGCCGCCTTGCTGAACATCTGAAAGATCTTGGAAGTCGGCGTGTGGATCGTCACCAGCACAATCTTGTTGTGCGAGAGACCGCGGATGATCTCGATAACATGTTCGGAATCCTTGGATGACAGGCCCGAAGTCGGTTCGTCAAAGAGATAGACATCGGCCGAGCTGATCATATCGAGGCCGATGTTCAGCCGTTTCCGTTCGCCGCCACTCAAATATTTCTTTACCGGAGTCCCGACCACGCTATCTCGTCGCTCGGAGAGACCGAGCTCGATAAGTTTGCTGTCGATCCGGCGCATCCGGTCCTTCGCCGAAAGGTGGGGAGACCGGATCGCTGCGGCGTAGTCGAGATTCTCCAGGATCGTCAGGTGTTCATCGAAGGCATCGTCCTGTGGAATGTAGGCAACGTATTCTCGCAGCGCTTCGCGGTCTTCGTAGAGCGATTGTCCATTGAGCAGTACTCTGCCGCCGGTTGGTTCATTCTGACCACAGATTGCCTTTAGCAAAGTGCTCTTACCGGATCCGCTCGCACCCATAACGCAGACCATTTCTCCGCGACTGACAGAAAGAGAGATCCCATCGAGCGCAACCTCTCCAGCGGGAAACCGAAACGACACATCGCGTACTTCCAGATGTCGAATGATGTTTCGTTCTTCTTCAATGATCCGTTCCGAAAAGTCACATCGGAGCACCTGGCCGGTATCGATCCGGATGATATCGCCGTCGACCAGACGTGCGATGTTGCGCACGATCATATCGCCGACCATGATCGGGCGATCCGCTTGCAGAACCTGCAGCGTGCCAACGCGATATTCGTAATCGCAAGTAATTTTGAGCAGCACTTCTCCGACTGTGCCAGGGCTCAGCAGGATGTCGTCCGCTTCCAGCAGGGATGGATTGTTCGACACCAAATAGGTGATTTTGGAGACCTTCAGCTGAAATCGTC
>Ga0137401_10000014_pt1 | contig 47333 bp, 64 predicted proteins | sample CZOMad1_1_16fung_FD_108286 | JGI IMG/M metagenome (GOLD analysis project Ga0137401, IMG submission 108286) | Vadose zone soil fungal communities from Angelo Coast Range Reserve, California, USA - CZOMad1_1_16fungal (Illumina Assembly) | ecosystem: Environmental > Terrestrial > Soil > Vadose...
AAGGACTTCGCCTGTCTCGCCGCCAAGTCCAAGAACAGGATAGAGAGTCCCATGGCCGATACCAGGGTAGACTGCCGTGGTGATGGCCCATTCATCATACTGCTTGAACGTCAGCTTTGCCTTTAGCTCGTCAATCTGACGATGGAAGACATCGTGGCCATTAATCCCTTCGGGGCAACCGCATGTAGGACAGATGTCACTCATCGTCTCCCCTTCTTTCCTTTGAACTGAGGAACAGATGCTTTCTCCGTCTCATGGTTTTCTTCTTCCTTATTCAGTTCCTCTTTCTTTTCAGGCTTCGCTGATTCAGGCTCAATAAGACTGACCTTTGCCTCAACCGTTTCAAAACAGGTATCGCAGAGAAGGACTGGATAGAGGACCGAATACTCCCCAGGACGCGGTGCTGCATGCGGCTCAAACTCTGAAAGACAGCTTCCGCACTTCATCCTCAGGACCTGACCGGCCCCGTCACACAGACGGCAAGGATACTCAAAGTAAAGTTTTCCATTCTTTGATGGACGGCCAACATAGCCCCCGCCATTCGGATGCGTTCTCAGGGTCTTCTTCAAGCCAGTACAAACAGGGCAGAGATTAATCAATCGTCCTGCTTCAGCCAACGCATTAATGATCTTGCTCCGTTGATCCTCGGGCATTGTTGGAGTCTCACGCTCGACAATCTCCCGTGCTTGCTTCATTCCAAGGACAATGTCAATTGCTTTCATCTCTCTTCTCCCAAAAAGTATTTCGACTCAAAGATTTTCATCTTCCGTGACCAAAGCTTTATCTTGTCCATCTTCTGAAGACATCTCATGCCGCGCGTGCGGACATACCGATAGGTCCGCTTTGTCCGACGAGCAATCTTGTGCAGGACTTCCTCTTGCTCCGACCATAGCCTCAAGTCTTTAGTCTTCCGGGCATTCTTGATCCGCGCAATACAAAGTGCGGCCATGTAGTCATACATGTCCGAGATCAAGTCTTTTGCCGGAGGGATCAAAAGATAGGAGCCGGCAAACAGGTTCAGCATCTCCAAGAATTTCGCATCCCCTAGCCACGCCTTGATCTCATTGAGACTTGCCTTTGCATTCTGGTAGCAAATGAAGTCGGTCAGCGTTACGCCAAGCTCGTCAAAGTATTTATCCTCGATGATCTTCTCCATCAGCTCTCCTCACCATATACCTCAAGCAAACGCTTGATCATGATGAGAGCTGTGGTGTACGCTTGATAAGCCGCAATCCGATTTCCATTGAAGAAGCGTTGAAGGTTATTTGTCGTGAAGTTAGGACGCTTCCCACTCAGCATGATGTAAGCAAACCGGCTTGCTCTTTCAGCGTACTCATCTTCAGGATACCGTGACTTATAGAAATGCTCCAAGGCAGTCTGGATTCGGTGAATCATCTTTGACTTCTCATAGGTCTTCGGATAGACCGCCACTTCAATGTGAATGTCATCAATGCGAACAAACTTACAATCATTAGCAGCTTGTGCCCTGAAGAAGTCTGTAGCAGAATTCGAGAGTGTTCGGAACATGAAGCCCATCAGCTCTCGGATCTTTCCTGCCTTATACTCCCCGGCAATGGTTGGACATTTCTGATAGAGATCCATCCGCACTTCCTGTTTCAGATCCTCCCGAAGATACAGCGGGAATCTCTTCGAAGTCATCTCAATGATTGGTTCGCACGTCATGACCATATTCCCGATCTCAGCCTTCCCCGGATTACTCCCGACCAGTTCAACTGCCCTTGACAAGTCTCCTGAGTTGAGCAGGACCCCCATCTCGCACCCACCGTTCAAAAAACTCTCTCCCATCACCAAGGCTTCTCACTCGAGTGAGCGGAAGCATATACACAGCCCCATACCGTTTCGTATTAAGTCTGGCTGCATACCAGAGCAAGTTGGATGGCAACCAGCGTCTCAAGATCATAATCCAGGCATGGGTCCCTTTCCCCTTGATCACAAGCAGGGGCAGCCTACCATCACATTTTGTCTCAACCTCCTTGATCCACTTGCAATAGATCTTTGGACTACGCCATACGGTCCAACTGAGAACGTTGTACTGAAGGACATCCTTGTAATTCCGGCACTCTACATACATTGGAGGATCTTTTAGGTTGTGCTGACGAGCAATCTCGGGATCGATGCAGACATCCCCCATCTTACTTGAAGACCAGCCGCCCGATAGCGGAGTCCGCTTCAAGTGCTTTGGATTCTCTTTCCCAAAGATCCATCGGCTAAGGATTCTTGCTGTCTCTCTCTCATGGCTGTTCCCTTTGCTCCGTCCCATCCCTCGCTTATTCGCGGTATGGTATCGGACTTTTATTTTCCTACAGGATGTCCTCTGAGAGAGACTGATATCAATTATCCTGCCCTTCTTATCAAACTGAGCCCAGATCGTTTGTACCTTGTCAGGCATCAGCTCTCCTTCACGCGCTTGCACAAGTCAAAGAGATCAAAAGCGTGAATCTCAAGATGCCTGAACGTTAGACGATCAACAATTGACATGATTGGTCTTGGAGCAAGCTCTCTCAGTCTTGGAATTGATGTTGCCGGTTGGATATGGTTTGCCTGAAGCCACTCCTGAAGTGTCTGGGCATCGCGCTTATCAATGTGGTCATAAAGATTGCCTTCCATCTCTCACCCCTCAAGCCTAGAAATCCGATTCTCTTTGACGATCTCCATCCGTTCCGTAAAGAACTGACGAAGAGAATCGTTGTGGGTTATTACAAAGCAAGATCCAAGCTGTTCTTTCTCCTTGTTCAGGAGAGTGATAATCCTTTCGCATCCAGCAGCATCCAAGCGCTCAAAGGCTTCGTCGAAGACCATCAAGTTAATTTTCCCCTTGCTCCGACTCCGAGCCAAGTCTTTCAAAGCAAGAGCAACGCAGAGATCAATTCGCTGACGCTCCCCGGCACTGTTCGCGCCGTAAATTTTCGAGCCATCCTGATTATTTGCCGTGATTGAAAACTTCTCTTTATACTCACCACTCTTGAGTTTCGTGACCGTGTTGAATCCAATATGGATTGATCCATCTGTGATGATCTCGGAATAGTAATTGGCCCGCTCGTTCAGGAATGGAACAATGCCATCTAATAGATAGGATCGGATTCCGGCTGGTGAGAACGCATTCTGCCAGTATTTCCTTTTCTCAAGAAGGTACTTCCCTTTCTTGATATCTTCGTCCTGTTCTTGAATCTCTCGCTGAGTCTTTTTAATTTGATCCTGAACTTCTTTGATAGCCGAAGTGCTGATGGGAACGACTCTAGAAGAGTGCTCAATGGTTGAACGCATTGAGCCAATTCGTTCGATAGTTCTACTGACTTCTGCACGAAGTCTCCCAAGTTCAACCGAGTCAAAAGATTCTGAGAGATGAGCATCAAGAGACTTTGCAAGCGATCGAGACTTCCGATAGCGACGCTCAGCGCGACGAGCCTCAATTCGAAGGCTCTTTGACTTTCTACGGATAACTTTAAGTGTGCGCCCCTTGCTTGATCCAGATACTCTCTGACCACAGGTAGGACATTCAGCGTGCCCTCCAGAAGATATCTTATCCGCCTCTTGTCCAAGTTCTGATATTTCAGTCTGGTAGTCTTCGAAGAGATCTTTTGCCCTTGCCGCTTCTGCTTGAGCCTCTTTCTTCCGGTCTTGGAGTGCCCCATACTCTCTCTCCTTGGCTTCTTCGATTTCCAACTCGGCCTTGAGCTTTCTAAGCTCCTTCTTTTTTATCTTGATGCCTTTCTTCGTCTTCCGCTTCACCTCAAGGATCTCTTTGATCTCTGACTGTTCACGCTCCCTAAGTTCATTCCATCGCTGACGGAGTTCCTTTATTTTCTCAAGAGAATGATGCCAGGTTGCCTTGTGCAAGTCTAGACTGATCTTCTGAGCAGAGATCTTCTGGCAGGTTAGCTTATAAGCTTTTTCATAGATCTCAAGATCAAGGAGACGCTCAAGAACAGACTTCTTCTCTTTATCGGTAAGCTGAGCAAACCTTAGAGTATCTTGCCCAAACAGTACGCTACTAGCAAAAGTAGTGAAATCACAGCCAACGAGCGCATCAATCTTTTCCTGGGTCGTGGTTGCTGTACTGGCAGATACATTTCTCCCATCAACGCTAAGGTCAACGCTAGGGCTAGACCTAACTCCACGAGATCTAAGAAGTGTCCAAGTCTCATTGTCCCCTCTCTCCATCTTCAGCTTTACGGTACAGCCTTCTGATTTTACATCCTCCCGGATGACTCCATCAGATTCAACATCATCCCGAAGGATGCGCCCGTACAAACACCAGATCAGTGCATCCCAGATGGCTGATTTCCCCGAACCATTGCTATTTGCAGAAGGCTTGTCAGCATTCCGACCTGTGACCAGAATGATTCCTCGATCCTTCAGAGAGATTTTCATCTCTCCGATGCTCATGAAGTTCTTGATGTAGAGGCTAGTGAATTTCATCTTATGTTAAACGCAGCAAGAATCATTTCTCTATACTGATCCAACTGCCCTAAGAAATCGTTTGAGGGACCCTTTCCCTCGAACAGCTTTCCACTTGCGGTACATTCGCTTTGTTTTTGAAGGCCGCTTAGAAGCAATTCGGATGAACTTTCGAAGTAGATTTTCAGTTGTTCTTGGATAACGGAGGACTCTGTAAACGATTCTCGGCTTGATGACTCCATATCTTGCAAGCTTTTCGATATCGCCTGAAGCGATGGTGGTATCGCAAATGTAACAATGCAGCGACACATCACAACTTCTTCCACGTTTAATAGATTCATTCTGGTGCCACTGATGTCCGCAGTCATTTGGCTTCGTCATCTTTCGTAACCAATTCATAGAAGTTGTCTAGGGTTTCTCTTGCATCAAGACGAGCTTCTTCAATTTCTTGACAGGCGCAGTCTTTTAAGGGTTGATTCTCGTCACATCTCGGGCATGTCAGCTCCTCTGTCATCTTGATCTGGCTAATGAGCTGAACCAGTTGGTGACGGTCTTTTAGGAGCCGAATAATCCGGTCACCAATCTTGTTCTGCTTCGTGATCTCGAGAAGCTTCTCAACAAATTTACAGAGCTTGCACTCTTCGCCAGGAGCCGAATGCACGTGGAGATCCTTCTTGAACTCCTCAAGAATCTCTTTGATGGCAGCCTTCAACTCGCCGGCAGCAACGTTGGTGTGGACAAATTCTTTGTTAAGTTCTTTGTACAGGATAGCGGTGTCAAGACATCTTTGCCTAAGAAATTCAATGTGGAGTTCCTTACAGACTGTGCAGACGTGTTCAAGACTAAGAACCATTCCATGACAGGGACACTCACAACCTTCCAGTTCTTCAGCAATTAATTCTTCTTTAGTCACTGGACTCTGCCTCTCGTAACAACTTCATGCCCGTCTTCAACAGCCCAGCGACGGAATGATTTGGAGGGATTGTCTTCTTGATGTACTTCTTCAAAACCTTTTTACTGGACATTCCTAATCTGATCCTTGGCCGCCCTTTGTTCTCAGCCTCAACATCCTTCTCAACAGTCACCGTAAATCCCTTAGCCTTTTCTCGAAGGACTTCGCAAGCAGCTTGAAAATCGCCCTCCTGAGAAACCTTGCAGGCAACGTAATTTCCGGAGGAGAGCCTTTCAAAAGTTCCCAGCTCTTTGGGCCTGAATTGAAGCCTAACAAAATTAGGGCAATGGCTTGGAATAAACTTGAGGCTTTTTCTTTCCAGATCCAGAGTCCAAGAGCCTCTAAGACTTCCGATGTCCCCATAATTATGTTGGACAGGAGCGCCAGGAACCAGTATAGAGCCCTCCTTGAACTTTCGGACGCTCTCTTCATCAACGATTTTTCTTGAATCATAGCCGTTCTCTGGACTCATCATTTGAGGTTGATGGAAGTGGCCAGCAATGACAAGCTTTATCCTTGTATCCTCAAGCTTCATCCTATGAGGCTGAACGAAATGCTTTTGGTCTGCTATGTAATCGAACCCGGCAGTTGCGCCAGCAAAACCCGTATGAGCAAGTACCAGATCAGAATCTTGTAGCCGAGCAAGACAACGATAAAAATCACGATTACTACTTGTAAAAGGAATGCCTCCAATTTTCGTCCCTGAGATTTCAACTGACCGACCTTCACGATCATCAAGGACAATACACTTAGCGAGGCCATGGAGACTCCTCATCGTGTGGTAGTGCGCCATTTTCTCCGCTTCATCGTGGTTACCGGGAATCATGACAATCGGGATCTCTGATCTACGGAGGGCTCTGGCGACCAAGTCCATCGTCACGGCGTCTGTCTTTGGGACATGGAAGAGATCCCCACTGAACAAGATCGCATCGCAGCTTTCTTCGTGAGCAGCTTCGATGATTTTCTTTAAGACGCCAACGATCTCAGCGAGACGGCTATTGAGCCCACTCTTTGTGATCTTTGCAAAGGCAGTCCACGGATGAACGTGGATGTCGCTAAAAATCTTAAATTTGGGCATTAGTTCAAATCGAAGTTAAATGACCCATCAGAGTTATTAATCTGTACAACTTCTCTAACAATCTCCGAAACCATCTCGCCGTATTTTTTGGATTGTTCGCTGATCTTTCGGATGTTCTTTGAGTCCAGAACAGGCTTCCCATTTACAATCTTCATTGGATTCGAGATTAGGACTCCAGACAGCGTTGCTAGGATCTGAAGCGCCCTTTCAGGACTCAGGTCTTGCTTCTTGAAATAATTGGTGATGGACTGAACATGAGGATGATTTTCAAGCCTGTCCTCTTCTGAGATACTCACAGCAGGTCCTCCAGCAACTCCGGACGCTTGTCAACAATGATCTTCAAGTTCTTTCGACGGAATCTTATCTTCCCGATCTTTAGAAATCCTGGCTTGCCGCCCGATACGATCCGTCCAGACTCTTCAAGGACTTCGGCCAGCCCTGCCCACTCGTCAAATCCTCTTTTCCAAATGATTCTCAGTGGCGCTTTCCTGAACGGCTCCGCGCATTTGTTCTTCTTGACGAAGGCATTGCAGATAACACCAATTGGACGCTGGCCTTCAACATCAATTCTCCCGCCACGGTTGAGTTGAAGACGTAGACTGGCATGAAACTTGATTGCACGCCCACCTGGGGTTGTTGTCTTCTCGCCAAACATAACCCCGATTTTGTCACGGACTTGATTGACTCCAATATAGACTGCGTTATACTTTGAGATAACTGCTGCACAATGTCGCATGAGTCGGGACATTGCCCTGGCACGTGCGGCCATTTCTGCTTCCTTCGGAACGAGCATTTTTGCTTTCTTGTCATACTCCCATTCCCCCGCTGAGCACGTGGCAGCAATTGAATCATGAATGAACAAGATCTTCGCTTCCTTGTCTGCCTTTGTAAGGACATTCAAAAGCAAGAGCAGCTCTTTTTCAAGCTCCTCGATGGTATCGGGACGACGGTAGATCAGTTCCTCAATATTCACGCCTACCCTGCGCATGAATTTCCTTGGAGCAGTCGCCTCCGTGTCGAAGACGACAACAACCCCGCCTTGCTCCTGCCAAGCCTTCGCAATGGTCCACGCCAGAAGGGACTTCCCCGTAGACTCATCTCCGAAGACTTCAATGATGCGCCCCAAAGGGATTCCGCCGCCAAACATCAAGTCCAACGCATGAATCCCAGTTCGAACCCATTTGATGGAAGGAGGTTGTCCAAGTGACCCGATGATTTTCCGGATCTTATCGCTCAGCTTGCTCTCAACCCCGGCCAGCCTTGGAAAGCGTTTCTTTTTCTTTCTTTTCATTTTCATCACCCAAGGAGTACCGGGGGCAACACCACTTGCCCCCGGTACTTGATTGGAGGATGGTTTTCAGTTCTACTTCTTCTTGCCTTTCATCTTCCGGAGACGATCAAGGGCATTTTTGACATCGCCCTTCGAGGACTTCTTGTCGTCCTCATCATCGTCATCCTCTTCGTCTTCGTCGTCCTCATCATCGTCGTCATCCTTGGACTTGGACTTCTTCTTGGACTTCTTTTCGTCTTCGTCGTCCTCATCCTCATCATCGTCGTCGTCTTCTTCCTCCTCCTCCTCGTCGTCATCATCGTCCTTCTTGGACTTCTTCTTGGACTTCTTGGACTTTTTGTCGTCCTCGTCATCCTCGTCGTCATCCTCATCGTCGTCTTCATCCTCGTCGTCCTCATCGTCCTTTGACTTGGACTTCTTGGATTTGTCCTTCTTGGACTTCTTCTTCTTTACGCTGTCTTCGTCTTCGTCGTCTTCCTTGTCATCATCTCCGTCATCATCGTCATCATCGTCGTCATCATCATCGTCGTCTTTTTCATCATCGTCATCGTCGTCCTCATCCTCATCGTCATCTTTGGACTTGGATTTCTTGGACTTCTTTGACTTTTTGCTCTTTGAAGAAGACTCATCATCGTCGTCATCCTTGTCATCGTCTTCCTCATCATCCTCATCATCTTCTTCGTCTTCATCGTCGTCCTCGTCTTCATCATCATCCTCCTTCTTGGATTTCTTGGACTTGTCTTTCTTGGACTTTTTCTTCTTTTTGCTCTCTCCTTCGTCCTCGTCATCGTCCTCCTCATCATCGTCGTCATCACCGGAGTCTGAGGCACCGCCCTCGATCATCTCGATGATGTCCTCAGGCTCCGGGTACTCCACAAGCTCGTCAAGATCACTCGCCTTTTTCATGATTCTCTCCACTTTCAAAACCTGACTCGACTCTTTCGCCGTCCGTACTGCATACTTGGTATCAATTCCTTCCCCAGTCTTCTCGATGATGATGTCGTAGCCCTTCTGGGGATCTGATATGTCGCCCCACTCATCGTCCGCAAAGTACGACAGGATCTGTTCATAGATCTGAGGGCCTGAAGCAAACACCATCGGGACGTTGTCCCCGGCCTTCCGGTCAAGGATGTTGTAGAAATAACGCTTCCTTGCCTTGAACTTCTTGGCCAGCTCGATGTCGCCCGGATCCTTTGACTTGAACAGGGTGTTGACCATGTCGCAAGCGGGACATTCCTTACCAACATCCTTTGGGCAAGCAATGGAGCTGTCCCCGATGTTGTAGTGGTAGGAAGCCTCTTTGCAGAACGAATCCTGATCCCCCTTCGGAGGAAGAATCCGGATACGATTCTTTTCGTGTTCAGGCTTCCACCAGTTGCGGCCACGGCTGTCCTTCTTCTTCTGGACATCCTGCATCCGCCGCTTCATCTTCTTTAGATTGACGCTACCCATGATTCCTCCGAAAACAAGATCCGTTCAGTTACTTCTTTCCCTTGCGGATACTCAATTCAGTGTCATACTGAGCCCTCCTATTTGCGCCAATTGAAATGAGACAGTCCTTCTTCTGAGCAGATGCATCTCGCGCTGCAGCAGCAATCTCGTACTGCTCCTTTGCATCCATGAGCTGATTGACCATTGCCAGCCTAGTTGTATTGGAAATGATCATCTGTTTAATCCTGCCTTCAGTCATCTTCTCTTCGGGCTCCTTCTTTTTCTTGGCATCCCGAATGGCAGAATCAAGGTTGGCCTCCAGCTCCTCGAGCTGGTACTCAATGCGCTCAACCTTGGCCTTTGCCATGCCTGCAATCCTGGCATACCGCCCATAAGACCCCGGCTGATCACAAAGAAGCTGATCAAGATTTGCTTCGTCGATTTTCAGGTCATCAAAATCAAGCGTAAATTTCCGTTTCTCATCAATCTCGATCTTGATTTTAGCCATTGCTGATCTTCCTCAGAGTTAGATTCTTAACGTACCCAAATGCCCGTTTGAACTCGTGACAGTTCCTACAATTCCTACAATGCCCAAGATACTTTTTCCGGTCTTCCTTCCTGGTTAGATGGCACTGACGAACACAAAGACATTCGCAGTGAACTGTTCTTGGCCATTGACGAAAGTAGATTGTCACAGGAAATTCTGAATCGTCTCAGAGAAGTTTTTCAGTGCTTTTCGGAGGATTGGGAGATTTGCGTTTCGCTCGTAGAGGACGCTGGCAGGGTGGATACAGTACGTCACCCAGGCTTCCGCCCGGTTATTCCACTCTGTCTTCCCGCTCCACTCCGTGATGCCCTTATTGACCTTCCTAAAGTAATATAAGGCGGTATTCCCGGATGCTAAGATGAATTTCGGTTTGAATCTTCTTATGGCCTCAGTTGCCCACGGGCACTTGGAGACATAGGTGATGTTAGGCAATTTATTATTTGGAGGACGGCAAGAGACGGAATTTGCGACAATAACGTCACTTCGACTGATGCCAACTCGCTCAAGCTCTTGAAAGAGTAGCTTACCTGACTTCCCCACAAATCCTCTACCCTCCAAGTCCTCTTGCTCTCCAGGTGCTTCACCAAGCACCATGACATTGATCTTCCCGATACTTGGAGGAACTGGAGCCTTACAGCCTTGGTGCAACGGGCACAAGGTACAAGCTTGTACTTTTTTCTTCCACTTCGCTTCATTGAAGCCATCCAGATCCAAGCCTCCAACAATTGGTATCTTGATTTTCCCCGGCTTGCCCGCTGCGATCTTGGACATCAGCTGAAAGTCCTCGATCATGACATTTTGTTTACGTGCAAACGGAACGTTCACCTTGAAGATAGCAACTTCGCCTTTGATATTTTCAATCGTCTCTTTCTTCCGTTTGTAAAGATCAGGCTTATAGATTCCCATCGTGAAGGTGGAACCATCGTCCAAGTTGCCATAGATGCCCCCTAGGGCATCTGCAGTCCCGGCCTTCCCGGTTCCGGCTTGTTTTGCCCGTTCCTTATAACCAAACTTCACGGATGTTGCCTGAGCGACAATGTTCCGCAGCTCCATATCTTTACAGCTATGGTCAATGTCTTTGATCTTTTGGATCGGGATGGCATTCATGATCAGCTTACAAAGTCTACGGTATTCTCCGAAGATGTCGCTGCTGATCTTGAAGTTTAGAGATTCCTGCTGATCCGTTAGAACATCGTCCAGCTTCATCTCCCAGTCTTGCTCGATGTTCTTTTCTTTTTCCTTAATGATCTCAAGGATCTTCTTTGTTCCGAGAAGAGGATACAGTTCATCAAAATGCATCTTCCAGAGCTTTGTATTGACTTCTCCAAGCAGCAGGTCAAAGCAACCACTGTTGATCAGCATCCGGACAACTCGGACATTGACTTTGCGCCGATCTACTCGCTCAATGAACTGCTCTAGGCTCTTGAACTCGCCGCCGCATTTTTCTCGAGCTTCAAGGATTGCTCGTTGAGCAGTTTCGCCGCACATCTTGACCTGAGACAGACCAGCTCTTAATTTCAATGGATCCTCACTTTAGAACATCAGCAGTTGCCCTGCTGTTCCCAAACATCTTTTCCCTTATCGTTCCTCTTGCCCGGTAAGCAAGCGCCCTGATCCTATTGGCAGTCCCACCGTACAGTGCAGCAATCTCTTCGTAAGGCTTCCCAAACATATAGTGTTGAACGAAGGCCATTCTCTGGCCATACGTTAGCGTTTCAAGAACTTCAGCAAATTTATCTTTGAACTCATCATAAATGATTTGTTCAAGCCCTTCTCTCCCGTTTGCCAAAGACTCAAGCCGCTTAAAGACATCTCGCTGGCTTGAAGTATTCCGCTTTGTATCTCTATAATGATGTCGAAAGACATTTAAGAGGATTGAATACGCCCAAGTCCTAGGATTTCTTGGTTTGAATTGGTTGTGGTAATGGAACGCCCTTGAAATTGCCTCATCAGTTATCTCCGTCGCAATAGACTCATTGTGAGTCCATCTGTAGGCCGTCCTTATGTACTTTGACCGATACTGAAAGTAGTCGTGCTCACTCGGAGACAGTCCAGCCGTCTCCGCTACGGTTGATATCCGGCGGTACAGCTTTGATGCCCATTCGTTTAGCTTCTTTAAGCGCAATGTCAATCTTTCCTTCGGCAGACGCAGCATCATCTCCATCGACAGATCCATAATTTAAGAATGCCGTGAAAAACTCAAGCGGATACTTGATCTTCAGCCAGATGGTGAGGTAACTTAGGATTGCATATTCAACTGCGTGACTCCTGTTGAACGCATACACTCCGAAAAACTTTAGATTCTCAAAGAATTCCTCTGCCTCGTCATACTTCATCGTTCCCTTCTTGACACATCCCTTTGCGTACATCTTTTTGTACTCGCGCCACTTGTCCGTTCCTTCAGACTTTGAGATCACCTTCCTGACTTGATCCGTCGTCTTCCAAGGGATTCCGGCCATGTTGAATAGGAGGAACATAATCTGTTCCTGATAGATGATCTGGCCACAGGTTGATTCGGTAATCCCTCGATGAATGTCATTGTAATACTTGACCTTCTTTCGACCCAGCTTGATCTCCTGGTACTCCTGAGTGATCCCGGCCTTCAAGCATCCCGGTCGCCATAGGGCAGAAGCATCTGCGAGCGTTTCAAAGTCAGATACATTCAAGTCCTTACAGTATTTCTGTAGGCCCTTAGAGCCAATCTGAAAGCCGCACACCGTGTTCCCGGCTGCGATCTCCTTGTAGACTTCTTCCTTATGAAGATCAATCTTATAGTAGTCAATGTCTCTGCCATGCTTCTCTCGGATCAGCCGCTTGGCCTCACTGAGGACCGAGAGTGTTGACAGGCCAAGCACGTCAAGCTTCATCAGCCCCATCTGTTCAAGGTCTTCCTTATCCCAGTTGACGGTGAGTGTCCCCCTTCGGTTCACAAGATGGCAGTTCCCAGAGTACCTCAGGTCATTTTTGCTAACGACAAATCCTGCTGCATGAATGCCACAGGTCTTGATCTGTCCTTCAATTTTCGAAGCGTACTTAATGACATGAGGATACTTCTTATAGAAGCGTTTTGCCTCTTCAAAGATCTCGACCGTATCCATGATGCTGAAAGAGGCTCGAGCATCCATCTCAGGCCGGATCAGAATGCATTTTGACATCGCATCTGCTTCTTGCCTTGGAACCTCAAAGAGCCTCGAGACGTCCCGGACAGCTTGCTTCCCGCGCATCATTCCAAAGGTTGAGACATGAGCAACGTTCCATTCTCCGTACTTCTCTTTAAGGTATTTCTCAATGAGATGCCGCTTGCGATCTTCAAAGTCAATGTCAATGTCGGGCAGGTCTACTCGCCCTTCAGAGATGAATCGTTCGAAGATGAGATTGTGCTCGATGGGATCAACCTCAGTAATATGCAAAAGATAAGACACAAGGCTGCCACCAACAGACCCGCGACCGTGTCCCACAAGGATGTCGTTAGATTTAGCCCAGTTGATAACATCAGCAACAAGAAGCATATAACGTACAAAGCCACCATTGACCATCGCTTCGAGTTCATACGCTGCCCTCTCTCGATACTTTCTTGACGTCAATCCTCTTTTTTCAAGTTCCTGCTGGCACTTCTCGATCAAGTAAACCGTTTCGTCAATTCCTTTTTCGAGGACTCGAGGGAGTTCAACTGGAATTTTGTTCAGCTTGAACTGACACTTCTCCCCGATCTCCATCGTGTTTAGGATTGATTCTCTGGCCACTTCCCGATCAATCCCCATTAGCTTCAGAGACTCATACATCTCCTGAGCATCCCGCATGTAGTTCAGATGTGTATCAAATTTCCAACGCTTCGGATTGTTCCAGGTCATTCCTCGCTGACCAATTCCAAGAATGACATCGTGGACTTTGTGGTCTTTCTCGCACAAGAAATGAATGTCATTTGTTGCAATCAGCTTGATGCCAAGCTCCTCAGCCGCAACAAGAGCTTGAGCGTTGATATTCGTCTGATGGTCAAGATCGTGCAGCGGCATGATCTCGGCATAAAGATCTTGCTTGAAGGCTTCGTAATATTTTCCAAGGAGATCAATCCCGTTCTCCGCATTCCAGAAGGGACTCGAGGCACATCCCGTCTGAATGATGACATCTCCGGCCCAGTCGTGCTCTAAGGGATATTCCATTGGCAGGAAGGCTCTCGAGGACCAGCCTTTCTTGGAAATGCCATTAATGTTTGCATATCCTAGACCAACTAGCAGCTTCTTCAGGCCGCGCTCATTCTTGGCATGAGCAATGAGGTGAAGATTTTTTTGCTTTAAATTGAAATCATCCTTCTTATCCCAGTGCTCCAGCATGTAAAGTTCAACTCCAAAGATTGGCTTGATCTTGTATTCCTTTTTCTCCTTGTCATAGCAAGCATTATTGAACTTGACGATTCCGTCCATGCTCCCATGATTTGTACTCGCAATATACCGATGCCCCTTTTCAATTGCGCCCTTAACAAGCTCCTTTGTCTTGACGGCCCCATCCAGGAGACTGAACTCATCGTGGACGTGCAAATTACAGAAATCTTTGTTCTTCAGCGTCATTCAAGTTTCCTATTTGTGATGGGGCCAATTGCCTTTGTAGTACATTCTTCGCACCAGATGAATCCAGACCGGAGCCCGCTTCCATTTTTCCTGAAGACGTAAGCTTTATCTCCGGTCTGGATTTTCTTCTTGCACTCCGCTTTCCAACACTGAAGAACAGATCCGAACTTTAGCTTGAACCAGAACAGTAATTCAAATGCCATGGTTGCCATCAGAGATCCTTTAGTGGGTACAGCCTAATCAGTTCATCGCCGCCAGGATACTTCCAGCCCATCTTGATTGCATAAAGCTTCAGTCTCGCATTTGCTCGAACAACTTCCATATAGTCTTCTGGAAGGTCAGATGAGACTGAAGCGACTACAAATTTCCACCTTGAAGAGCCTTAATTGCGGCATCGTATCGTACAATCAACGCGTCCTCTTTGGCAAGCTCTTCAAGCCTGAACTGTCTCGCTTGCGTAATCTTGAAAATTGCATCACTGATATGTTCTTCGCCATTGGAAGCATCACTTGAGACCGCTCTGTTGATCGTCATTGTTGCAGCAACAGCCTTCCTTCCATTCCCTCTTCTTACAGTCTTCCGGTCTGCCATATGGCTCTTGTGGGGCCGGTGCTTCCAGTTTGAATTCTCGGGACAAGTCGGACAAGTAAACTCTTTGGCCATCTCAAGCTCCTTTCTTTCAATCTTACTAATCGGAATACTTTTTTTCAACTCAAGTTCTGCCCTCATCGCAATCCCTGCCTGAACGTCAGCAGGATTTTGACAAATCCCCTCAAGAGGGGGCTGCTTGCCATCAGGGCCGATTATCCAGGAATGGAAACAGTCCAGATTGTGACAGGTAAAGTGTTTGAAGCCATCTTTCTCTTGTACATTAAGCTTCGAACTAAGACATTTCGGACAATTGACTCCTGGCGCAGCCATCCCTAACCTCCAATCTTTTCATCAACAATAATGCTGTACTCTCGATCTGGACTTTCAGGACAGACAATAGCCACCATTAGTTCATATCCAGAATCCTTGGTCTGGTCATATAGTTCATGCTTCTCCATTGAGCCCTTATTAGGCTCAAGTTTCCTGCCACACTTCGGACAATGGATCATCCTAATCTCCAATCTTTTCATCTTTCTTCACTTCATCACCTCATCTTCCGTTTTCTGTCCACGAGAATGTACAGACTCTTTCCACTGCTGGACCCGTTTCCATTCTGGATGCTTTTCAGAAAGTCCTAACTTGACATAAAGTGGGCAGCAATGATCAGTATTGCTCTTCCCTTCATACTTTGCCTCCTTGAGCTGCTGTTCGTTCTCAGGGATCAGGATACAAGGCCCAAAGCGACAAGGCTCTCCGATTGCATCTGCAATGACCTTATCTAGCTTCAGCTCAACTTCTCTTTGCATCAGTTGACAAAGATATTGGAATTCTCCCTGAGTCTTCAGACACATTCGTTTGTTTATTAGATCAATGAACGATTTCAAGTTACACGATGCTGTAATTGTGCTATAGACATTAAGAGGAAGAATCCCCCTTGCATCCTGAACAGTCTCTCCAGAGCCAAGCATTGAATTGTAAGCCTCTTGGATAACCTCCATCGCACTATGGTATGCAGCTTTATCCTTAACAGAAGCTGGACAGTGGTAGAATCCTTTATCTGCAAAACTCTCAAGCGGAACAACTCGGAGACTCTGAATTGAAAATGCCCATCCAATTCTACTCCTTGTCCACTGTTGCTGAAGAGCGCGACTTACATTTTCAGCCTTCCAGACCATTCCAATGTACTCAAGGAAAGGCGATAGGCGGTCTTTCAAGACACCTCGAAATGTTTCTTTAAGAGTCTCTCTAGAAACTTCTCGAGTGATCTGGTCAAGATCATCTGCGACAGGCTCTTTCTGGACTCGCTGAGCCCAGTAGATAGTCTCTAAAATCTTTGGAGTAAAATTTACAAGCGTTGCTCGAGGTTTAAGCATTTGCATATTTTCTCTCCTTTCTACTAAAACTCATTTGATCCTCCTGATATCCTTCAGAACAATCTCCCCAGTCTCGCGCATCTTCTTTATCTTCCTAAGGTAATGAAGTCGATTCAACTTGTCCATGCTACAGACTTCGGGATACCTGTCAACAATCAACTTCCCATACTCAAGCCAACGTTTTTGAGTTAGCTCTGACAGACCGCCATTCCCACTTCCTGCCCCGACATGATTCTTGATCGAACGAACATGCGTTGCATCCGAAAGAGGATTGACCATACATTTCCAGCCAGCAAGGCAAGCTTCAACTTCAAGCTTTGCATCTGCCCTGGCCCTCATCTCCCTACTGAAGTTGACATTGTCCCTCATCGGGAGAACAGCCCTGATTCCGTAAGCGACCCCAAAGACTCCACATTCAACAGGTTTCCTCAGCTGGCCATAGCTTACAGTCTTACCATCCTTCGTCTTATGATGGCAGAAATTACGAAGACTCCCGATGACTCCCATGATGCCACAGGAAGGCTCCCTGTCAAGAGCCTTAACCATATTCTTAATGGCATTCTTCTGCAGGTAGACGTCGTCATCAAGACAGAACAAAAGATCATCTTTGTGGCAATATTTCATTGCCTCTTTGATTAGCATTGACCTAGTTGCCCCAACTCCTTGATTCTGCCTAGAGACATGAAGTCTAAAATCTTTAACCCCAGCATCAAAACAAATTGAGTTCATCATTTGGAATGTGTACTTACTGAAAACGCCATTTGTTCCGTCATCACAGATATGAACGTTGAACCGATCCCCGTAACCATTGTTACGGATATAGTTCCTGAGACAGCGCTCAAGAATTCCGTTTTCTAAGCGCCGGTAAGTGCTGATGAGCACGACGCAATCCCTTACCGTCTTCCCGAGACGCGGCCCGCTTCTGTACATTGCTCTTCTCCGATTCAATCAAAATCATTCCGAGCAATCCGTAGCCCGTCAGATCAAGGTAGGTTTCTTCAACACTTTCTTTGACTCTTGGCTTGACGCCTTTCCAGACAAGCTCCTTCAAGCGGACATACTTTTTGTGTACGTCTGCAAAGTTTCCCTTCAAGCCAAGATCCTGCCATCCATCGTTCCCGTAGTCATGAGATTTTTCCTCGATGATACGAAGAATTTTCTTGGCCATTACTTTCGCAAGTCTTCGGCGTTCTTTAATTGTAATCATCGTTGATTGTTCTCGATTTCAAAACAATGGCCAGACATCTGATCAGCCTGACCTGAAAGACAGAATTTCACGACGCCAATGATGGACTCAACTGAAACCATTTTACCTGATGGAAAGCTTTTTGCGATTCCATCAACAATTTCCTCTTGAGACATTCTCTTCATGATTCCTGTTGTCCTCACTGTCTTCTCAAGCATCGGTGTGTAAGCGACCGTCCCTGGAGCAATACACCAGATCTTCAAGAAACAGTCTCTTAATTTTGCCTCTTCATAAGCAAGATGCCTAACAAAGGAAACAATCCCTGCCTTCGCTGCCCCATAGACTGAATGTCCATTCAAAGCCTTCCGGTGAGCCATCGAGCTTATCAGGATGATCCGCTTATTTAAGGTAGGATAGGCGGAAATGAAACTTGAAATAAGCTTCAATGGAACGGTGAGATTTTGAGCAATCTCCTTTTCGATCTCTGTTGAAGTCTTGTCTTGAAAAGCCGCTATGTCAAGTCCTCCAATTGAGCAAGTCAATGAAACGTTGCCAGTCTTTCCCACATACTCCGGGAAGTATTCATTTCCTTTTCGAAGGATGCTGCCATCAATTGAATTAGCAATCTGCCAGCCAATATTTTTGGTATGCTGATTTGCGCCTGCAACAAAGTTCCTCTTCATGCTTCAGCTCCGTCAATCTTCAGACAGTTCCCCGTCGCAAAGTGCCCCTTATCCGCAATGAATGAAATCCATTCTGCCGCCTGCTCTGCGGTGAATGCTTCGGGCCATTTCTGTCGGTAGGCCAGTTCCTTATACGTCTTCTTGAACTGGACCTGACTCTGACCCGTCATTGGAGTCCCTCTCACGATGCCGAAGTCTACCTGAACTACCGCGATTCTCTTGGAAGCGAGATCCCGAGCAAGATGCTTCGTCAGTCCAGACAACGCCATCTTTGAAGCCCCGTAGACAAACGATCCTGATCTCGGGACGCTCGTTGTATTGGAGCCGACCAACACGACAATGGACCGCTTCTTGTTACAGACCCTTGTGAACTTATCAATGCACGTCAGCGCCCCTTTGGCATTGACATTCATCGTATCGTTCCAAGCTTCATAGATCGAGCCTGTCTCGGAATCTGAATTGTAGTCGATGGTCTTCGGGATATTGATGCCCGCCGTGTAGATTAGGGCATCATAGTCCCCTGTACGCTTCAACATCATTTCCATGACGGAGTAATACTGAGTGACATCGACATGGTGCCGATTTGCAACTTGCTCCCTGTCGAACCACTCGACATGCCAGCCCAGCGAGATCAACAGATCTCGCGTGTGCCAGCCAATAGATCCCTTGCGACAGCCTACAACAATCGCATTCTTCCTCACCGCTTCATCCTCTCAATGATTTTAAGCCGATACCCATAAATAACCTTGGTGTCAAAATAGATATACTTCCAACCCCGCTCGCCCTTCCAAAGCTCTCCCTCGAGCAGCTTCATGTTGGCCATATAAGGATTCAGTTCAAGGAATTCCTTGCACGATTGCACATGCGTTCCAAGATGGCTGATCTCCCCTTCCTCGAGTTGATGATGGAAGGAATCTCCGCTGACGTACTGAAGGAACTCAACTTCCATCCCGTTCACGTAACAGTAGGCAAGCTTCAGATTCCATTCTGCGGGCTTCCCCTGATAGTGACCCTTTGCACTGTGGTCAAGGTCAACAACAATTTTCTTTGGATCAAGACCAAAGTTCATCGAGAACTGGACAGCCTTGTCTACTGAATTCTTTGAAGCAAGACAGATCTGATCAAACTTGACCGCGAAGCTTAACATTTTTCTCCTCCATTTGTAAACCAGTTTAGGTTCCACATGATTTCTCTGAACTCCTTGAATCTTGTAATCGGTAGCCCCTCCGTGCTTCCTTGGTTGTACTCCGTCTCACGGAGATAGACATGAATGTTTTTCGAAGCAATCTTGATGGCATTTACAAGTGTGTCCTCAACGACAAACTTTGCAAAGGAGTAGTCTTTGATGATCCGATCTTCCTTGTTCTCGTCAAACAGAATGGCGTTGTACGGGAAGCCATACCGCTTCAGCCATCCAATCGTGTCGGCCATGATTCGCCGGTACTTCTTGTAGGGCCGAGCCGTCATCAGAAGAATGTAAAAGTTGTAATGTCTTAGATAGTTCATGTACTCCAGGGAGCCTTTGATGACATCAAGCCCCTGAGACTCAACGCCTGTCTCGCGGAAAATATGCTTCAGCTCATACGCTCTCTCATGCCCAATGTACTTCCCGACATGAGCGTAGAATTCTCCTCCCGTTAGCGGAGGAATTTCTATTCCAGTCTTCTCTTTGATGAATCCAAAGATGCCCTTGATGTAGTCTGCGAGGACGCCATCGATGTCAACAACAGCGCATCCTTCATACTTGCTAGGGTCCCATGGATTTGAGAACTCTTGAATATACTTCTGCTCAACCACTTCTGTTTTCCGTTCCCATTCCTGAAGGAACTCCTCAAGGGTCATGTCCCAGATCAGAGCAATGCCATTCCAATACTTGAAGATATCTATGATCTCTTCTTTGACATTTTCTCGAATGATCCTGGTGTTCTCTCGACGATGAGTTTTCCAGCTTAGATTTTTTAGTAGCTCCATCAACTCATCTTGAACATACAGAACAAAGTCTTTTGTTAAGGCTTCGCGGTCTGCTTGCGTGAGGTGTCCAAGGTGATGGAAGTTGTTATTGAACTGTGCCTGACGTTCCCAAATCTCTCTCAAGTCCACGTTCTCTCCCTGCTTATAGCCGTCCTAGGCTACGGTAGGTCTTTCCCTAGGGATGCCGATTCCGCCCAGACATGACTCGTTAGTCCTTTTGGGCGCCATTCCCCATAACGGCCATAGAGCAACACTCCATGGCGCTTTAGATAGAGCTTCATTCGCTCTAGGTCATTCCGGTCCTTATCGTCATGAATCCAAATCTTACCGGGGTAGAGCTTTTGCCGTCTTCCAAAGCTTTCCGGGCCGTCCCCTATCTCCTGAGCATGCTCTTCAGTGTACTGGCCAACATAGCCGGGCTGAATTGAAGTCACCGAGCGATACCAAGGATGGCATGAGCTGGCGCAGTACTTTACAGACATGACTCCGTATTCAGCCGAGTCTGTGGAGTTGCTAAGAATATAGATGGGCTTCGAACAGAATCGAGGAACGCTGATGAAGTGCCCAATTGGTGTGTCTTCGCAGTGGGCAACTGCTGAAAGGATCGGTAGGGGAATCGTCGAGAGGAGGGTTGAATATTTCCAGCATCGGCCTGATGAGTCATGGATAAGCTTTGATTCAATGTCAACGTGATAGACTTCTGATTTTATAACTTCTACTCCATCTGCTAATATTTCTCTTGAATACGCCCAGCCGTTCCCGGTAACAATCTGGCCCTTAATACCAAATCGTGCAAAGCTGCTTGTATCAAGATTTGCCTTTGGATCTCCGTACACCTTCGCGGCATACTTTTCAACCGTCCCTCCTTCACAAGCATCTGATACAATCTTGAATGATTCTTTCCTTGTAAAAGGATTTTCCTCATGCGAGTAAAAAAAGCCTTGATCATTCCCGCTCGACATTGGGCCACCTTTGTCGAGAATAAGATATCTTCGTTTTGCCTCTTTCATGCGCTGAGCAAGAAGAAGGCCGCTGATGCCGGCGCCCATGATAATGATCATTCTTTCGCCTTATTGGTCATTCGTCCTTCGCTTTAGCTAAGAAGGGCGAATCTCTTTTGGAAGATCGGCCCACGACTTCAAATCATGCCCACTAAAAACTCGCTCCTTGCCGTCCTCACACAAAGCAATGACGTCCCATTCGCCCTGGAAGCTGACCCCGCAATCCTTTACGACAAGCAGATAGTGAGGATTGAATCCGTCCGCTCTGGCCGCGTTCGTCATCAGCGACCCTAGCAGCATCACTTCTTCGCCTTGTTCGAATCGTTTCATAGTTTTTGTCATTCATCCTTCGCTTTAGCTAAGAAGTGACTTTCGCACTATAGCTCTTATGTCTTTCGCTTTTCGCCGGAAACGTCTACTTACTTTTGGTTGTTCTATGACTCGCGCTTTCTAACGGACCAATACACCATTGCGTCAGTCACGATGCCGCGTCCATTGTCACCGCGCACTTTTGCGCCATGCCGCCCAGAATGATCCGCCGGGCGCTCGCATTGGACGAATCTCTTGAACGTGGCGTGGACCCTGCTTGAGTCACCAAGCTCAGTACCAAGATTGATCCGATCTTCGCAGGGCTGCTTCATTTGGCCCCCTTAGACGAATCGCTGGAAACGCGAAGCTCAACCCTCACGGCCTTGTAGGTGTAGAGGCTTCCGGACAACTTGGCGGCGACGGCTTCGCGCCGGGAGCTATAAAGCTCCACCCCACGGCGAGGAAACCGGGCGTATAGGTTCCGGTTGTAGATCCCCTGGAGCGCCCACCCTTTGATGTCGTGTCCGCAGGTGCACATTCGACAATCCCTCTATAGCTCTACTGTGAATGGCATCCAGGCGCGTGATAGCCGACCGGGCCATCACAATCACACTTCCGCTTCTTGCAGCACACCGGGCAGTCCAGATCCCCAAGGGCGTCCTTAATGTGCTTCAGCCCACCGCAGGCGATGCAGGGTTGATCGTTCCGCTTTTCGGTCATTGCTTCTTCGGGATACTTAGCCTGAAGTTCTTCCACCTTGCGACAGGGGATGCACTTCCCGACGTGGTACTCGATCCGCTCTCCACGCCATGTCAGATGGTGGTCCGAATCCAAGAGCTTCAGGACGCGGCGGTATTCGTCAATCTGAAGATCCGTCTTTGCCTTTTCGCTGGAAACATGTATCTCGCCACTGCTTATTTTATCCCAAATAGCTTTCAACTCGCAATAGCCTTTCGGCCAAGTAAGTTTGTGGTACTGCATATCGCGCACAGCGTGGGCAATAGCGTCCCGCATATCCGGAGTAATCGTAATTGTCATGTTGCATGATCTCCCGCCTCAGCCCAGATCCAACCGCCAAGCACACACGCTAGAATCAAGACTGAAAAGGCAATGTCCATATGGCTTAACAGGTGAGTAGAGGGCATTTCATCATTGACTCTAGATCTATCAAGAGGGTGCACCAGACTCATCTGTTTCGGAACGCAGACGAGTAATTTATGAGTCCTTTCACAGGGCGCACCCCCTTGATAGATGCCGTCCCTTTCAGGAACGGCACCTAGGACTACAGAGAGAGGGTTAGATCATTTTCTTGTACTCGCCCTCACCCGCGTACACAATGAGGCCGAGTTTGGTGAAGATCCGGAGCATGATCGGGATCTTTGCATCTGGATTGAACTTGATGTGCGTTCCGGCCTTCTTTGCCTGCTTACAGAAAACAGTCGTCTTTGATGCAAGCTCAGTGGCCGTTAACTTCTTTCCGCATTCCTCGCGCAGAACCGAATAAACGGCCCAGCCAGCAGATCCAACACGAAGGCTGCAGTTCTCCTTGTCCTTGAGATAACGCTTCGAAAGAGGACGTGCCTTCTCAGCAGTCTCCTCTTTCTTTTCCTTGGGCTGCTTCACAGCCTTCTTCTCTTTCGTTTTCGTCGCCATTGTTTCTTCCTTGACTGCGTTTCGTTTTCCAGCACGCCGACAGCGTCTCGCAACGAGACAGACCTGACATTCGGGTGCCGTTTTCAGGTAATACTTGCCAAAGCAATCGCCTTCAAACTCCGCTTTTGCCTTGGTCGGTAGAGGAGGGTTTGTCATCGTCCTCCTCTTATAAGGGAGCCTTCCGGGATGCTCATAGGTATTCTCTCAATAAATCCTCCTTCTTCTTTAGGTACTGATCATTGATCCGGCTCGAGACTTCGACCAGACGCTTACAACGCTCCCGTCCCAGTCTCCCTGTTAGAGCAGAGAGCTTTGCGCGGAAGAAGTCGAGTGGAAGTAAGGGACTCCCTGCAAACGAAGCAGGCCCATCCTGCTCTTGGGAAGCTGGCCCAAGCATCGCTTCAAGCCGGGCCACCCTCCGTTCTGCCTTGATGAGCTTCATCCTGAAGATATCCTTGATCCTCCGGCGAAGACTCTTGCGGAACAATCGAATCAGGTCAATCCCTCTGGCAGAGGGATATTCTTCCAGAACCCTCCAAAGAATAATAGATGCCTCCTGACAGAGATCCTCTGAATCATAGAGGACCGATCTCCAGGCATGACGCTGTGCAACCGATTTGATTAACAGGGACATCATCGCCAGCTGAAGATCATAATCAGCCCGATCCCCTAGCCCCGTTCTCTCTCTCGCTTCCATCTAGTCGCCCCTCTTCTCTAGTAGCCTCATCCTTAACCATTGCCAACACGTTTGTTAGATCGAACTGAAGCATAGAAATCTTCGTTCGATCAAACTGGCTAGGATGCTGTAGATAGTCAAGCGAGATTCTACAGAGTCTTTTCAACTCCCGGATTTTCCATTCAGGATCCCGAGCAATTGATTTCGCTTGAGCTAACTGCGGCACCTCATAAGGTGGTAGGCTACACCGACCACGATGGAATTTCCAACAGAGGAGTTCCCGCGCTCTCCGTTTCTCCTCACCAATGACTCGATCATGAGGAGCATCAACGATTCGGTTCAGAGATGAACTATAGATAAACGTTACAGTCTTATCGTAAGTCCGTTTCCCCTTGCGCGTTTCGCGTAGAAGAGCATTGAAGCAATCAACCCTCACTCCGTCCTTAACGCTGTGGACCGTGAAGATATCAGTGCTTGTCAGGCGGAATAACTCTCCCGTCTTGACGACAAGCAATGCCTTTGTCATAGTTCACTTCTTCTTGCTCTTGATCTCCTTCTCTTCCTTCCGCTTCTTCTTGGCAACTTCATGGTTCGCCTTCAGGCAGTCCGGGCAGAAGAGATCCTTGTGCGGGCACATGAACCACCGGGCATACTCATAATCGTAGTTCTTGGACTGAACCGTCTTGGACTCCTTACAGCCCGCGCACGGACCAACAACCTTGTCCTCGCCCATGGCATCCTTGAGCTTCTTCTCTTGCTCGTCGATCATTGCAAGAAGTTTTGGATTGCTCTTGGCAAACTCCTTCATCATGGCAAGGTTTCCAGACAGCATGGCCGCCATGTCCTTCTTGCCAAACTTCTTCTTCTCTTCCTTCGTTGACGTAGACATTCGCTTTCTCTCCATCCTAGTGTTTAGGGAAATTGAAATAGATAACGGCAAGCAACAGCAGTCCAATGATGATCCCCAGTAGACAGATGGCAAGGCCCTCCTTTCTTTCTTCAACGATAGGATTGAAACGTCCTGTACTGTCCAGCTTACTTCTCCTCCTCAATTACTTTGCCCTCCTCATCAGCTTTGCCATGAGAGGACGTAGCGTGATGATCTTGATAGCCACTTCGCCCTTCCCGTCCCGATAGTCCCGGAGACGGAGACGAAGCTTGGCACAGGCCTGATAGACCTGAGAAACCGTACAACCGCATAGGGATGCTATCTTGGATGCATGGAAGCCTCGTATCCCGAAATACTCGATGTTCTTGTAGAGGCTGTCCCGACGTTCTGGCGCTACTCGTTTCCAGAGCGGTGCCGTTGTCCATTGTCCTCTAAGTCTCTTCACTTGCGCATCACCACCGCCACGGGGATTTCGTGGCCGCAGTTCATGCAGAACCTGATCTCAGAAGACAGCCGATCCCCTTCTTGGACAACTGACGACTTTGGAGGATTCTCCTCCATTTGCTTTGCGATGTTATTGAAGACATGATCCCGGATTCTCTTGCCTTCCTTTGAGATCTTCCGTCTAGGCTTCGTCTTCCGATGATTCTTCCTCCAATGGGCCAGCGCAATGTTCCTTGTCTTGTAAGGCCCATTGCCGCAAGCGGCACAGGAGATCGTGCCATCAGAATTTGTGGTGACCCTTTCGGTTGACATGCATTCCTCCAATCCTAGAAAAATAAAGGCCAAGGCTTCACGGACCCTGGCAGAGCCTACAGCACCGACTTCAACTGTATTATTTCACAGCATTAAAAGAATCATCTTAGCGCATCATACGGTCCTCATCGTTGTAGCTTTTAAGAAATTAGCGTGCTAGTAATCATATGTTCAAATATAAATAACAGATCGCTTTCAAAGGTCCGAGTAGGCCAGACTCTTAATAGTCACTCACATTCCTGACTACAGGGAATCTGTTTGCTATCCTTCACAATGCATGGTCTTAACAGAGGCAGAGCTAGATCGTTAGACCTAGAGATAGCGCGTAGCATCGGTTTCCAAAGTCAGCGACCGAACTCAGAATCCACTAAGGCCAGTCGATGCTTGTTGAAGGCATCTCAGAGTCTCCTTTCAAGTAGTAGGGGAAACAGGAGTTTCAACGGAAGGCATTCCATATTCCTCCCGGTACTTCTTCTCGCAGACAAGACACATCGACGTCGAGACGCCATCCACAGGTTTCTCTTCAGTCTTGTACATGAACTCTCGACACGTCATACAGAAGTATTTCATAGGCCACTCCTGAATCCAACAGCATCTACAAACCGCCCATTCTTGAAGGTCGCAGTAACTGATGCCCCTCCAGGAGAATTGGAGTAGCACATGAGCCGATAATGCCTAATCTGAATGCCATCGTTGAAGTAGGCTACCGAAGATGGCTCAATGTGGCGATGATTCGTGAAGCCCGATGCGGCATAGCCGATGATCCCCGGCTGCCAGCCCGTCCGATCCATCCCCCGGCCTAGGGTACATTCGAACTGTTCGATGGTTTCCCCGGCCCATGTCTGAAGCCTCATGATTCGCTCGCAATCGACGCCAGACCACTCCGGATGCCGCGCCTCGAGATCACTAGGAGTCCGGTCTGCCGTTGAAGCTAGAATCATTGTACAACCGCCAAGCGTAAGGATCAGCGTCGGAACAATCAGGATCATGGAAAAGAATCTTGCGACCATGTTATGATACCTCGTCTTCTCATGATCAAGCTTTGAACCGATCTTTCGAAGATTATCCTGGGCCGCAACCAAGACCTTTGATTGGGCATCGTAGTCGATGCTCAACCCTTTAACGACAAAAAGCTGTTTTGTGATTTCACTTGCTTTTTCTTCTTTTGTCATAGGCTTTCTCCCAAACGATCTTTCCACTTTCGTTATCGACAACAAACAAACGATCAAACTTCCCTCCGCAAGCAGCATAGCCAATTGCCATTGCTTTGCTTTCGAAGGATCCAAGAGAAATTGGAGAAATGGCACGATACTTAACCATGATGCCGTACCGTTTCTCTTTTGAGTAGCGAAGTCTAGAGCGGGCCATTGCTGACTCCCTCTGGATGCTCATCGAAGAATGGGCCATGCATCAGCGCCAACTCCGTCGATGAAATGCTTTCTCCCTCATCTTCAATCGGTATGACCATCCTGATTGAAGCCGGAACGCCAACATAGATTTTCTTCCCGCAGCATTCTGACAGAATATACCAGCCACCGACATCTTTACGAAGATGCTGTGGCGGCTCTCCGGCCTGGTACAAGTACTGTTCGTAAGTCATCCCCTGAATGGCACAGTTCAATGCCCCGACAGCATGGCCTGAGCCGAGTCCCGTTCGTTTATGAACGGCATCAGCTACCAGTTTGAAAAGCTCATTCTTGAGATCAAGATTGGTAGTCATCAGAATCTGCTCAACCCATTCCCATTCATCTTCGTCCAACAATACTTTAAGCATTCTATCCTCCAATCCAGGTTACCAAATCATTTCCGCCAAGGCCATCTCTCTATCCAAGAGCTTAACGATCATCTCTGCCTCCTCATGACTACAGGGCGTAGCATTCTTCAGAGGAGTTATCCTCCCATGAACGTCAAAGACCCCCTGGCAGATGTAACTCATCTCGCATGATTCGTTTCGAGGATATGCCCCCTTTGAAACGATAATGCAGACTCCCTCCGTTGATTCTCGCATCACGCTCGCTGGGCCAATGAAGCGTCACGTCAATGAAACGCTTCCCTAGCGGACCGCGAACCAATTGAACGTCAACATCTGAATAGCCCCAGTCCTGTTCCTTTGAAAGCTCGCAGATCTTCTGCTCTATCTTTGCAAGATCTCTCGCAATTGCCATGTCGTCCTCCGTCGGTTTCCGAGTAATCCCCAGTAGCTTCTGAACATAGACGCAGAAACGATCCTGTCCCATTGTCTCAGTGAGCATACTTGTACTCCAGAATTCGGTACTCCTGTCCCTGGTCCGATCCGGCTCCGGAGATTTCACTCAGCTGCCCGGTCAGGATATCGGAAATGGCAAGCCTGAGTTCTCCTGATTGGCCATGGACCCAGATGGCGGTGATCTCGAATCGTCGCCCGACCCGATCTTTCAACGCGGACATATCTGGAATCCCTGTGTCCATGAATCGAATGTACCTGCCAACGAGATTTGTTGAGACTGCCCTTCTCTCTGTCTTTCCAGTCACACGTTCCTCCAATCCCTTCATCCTAGTAAGTTCCCTGCCTGGAGAGCCGGCAACCCAGAAGCTTCTCCAGGCAGGGAAAAGATAGAGACTACTTTGCGTTGATGATCTTGAGCATCTTGGCAAACACAGCGTCCGTGAGTTCCTCGAGCCTCATGACGCTGATGGCCTTGTCTCCCATGAACTTCGGGAGTTTGTCCGTCAGGATGCTGACGCCAATCATGATGATGTTGGCCTTCCGCTTGAGCTCATCGGCAAACTTCCCCATCTCCTCGATACCCGAGTTACATTCATTGGCATCGGTGAGGAAGAACATCATGCGCCGATCCTCCGGACGCGCCAGGAGACGACGAGCACCGTAGGCTGCTGCATCGTGCGGGATATCAGTACCGGCATCGCAGCGATAATTCCCGATCCGGTCCCTAACACTGACCCAGGGATCATTGAAGCTCTTATACACCATGGCGTAATGGTTATAAGAGAAGTAAGCCCCTCCCTGGTAGGAAAGGACTTCGAACTGGATCCCTAGAGAGTTACAAACCTCTCCAAGCGCATAGGCCAGGACTCCTGCGGTCCCATTCTTGGAGAACAGCAGGGGATCTCCTGTTGCGCTGACCCCGCCATACGTGACCAACGTTCCACGACCGGGGGTTTGACGCATCGAGGATGAATCGTCCAGGATGATGGTGATGGCCGTCTTGATCGTCTTGCGGTCTGCCTTCTTGGCAAAGATATCATCCTTGCCCGCCGCCACGAGCCGAGCAACCTGGCCCCGGTCGACCAGACCCGATTTCTGCTGACGCTGGCGAGAGACGCGGGCTTCAGCCTCCATGGCCAACTGAAGCTGACGACGGAGACGGGGAACGATCTCCAGAGCCTTGTTACGGATGGGGATGGCCCGCTCGCCATTAGCCTTCGGCCTGAAGATCTCGAGGCTACGGGGCATGCCCGATTCCATCGAGTTCACCATCTCATCCCCGATTTTCTCAAGCCAGTCTTCTGATGCGGGCTCTCCAGGGACATCGTTGTCAATGCCGCTATCGGCATAAAGCATGGTTCCGCCAGAAAGCGTGACCCCTACCTTCTTCTTCTGAGGGCCATTGGATCCTGACCTAGACGTCGGCACGGGCAGTTCCCAGTCCTCATTTTCTTCCGCTGCCTCTTCCCCTTCCATCTTGGCGATGTGTTCGCGCAGTTCCTTTTTCTCTGCCTCCGTCAATTCAACCTTGATGAACTTGTCATCCTCGCCCGTATTGATGACAATGTCCTTGCCGTCCTCGAGAGCTTTCTTGATCTCCTCTGCGGTACGCTCCGTGATGAGGACGGCAGCCACGTCAATCTTGTCGAAGATGTCCTTCAGCTTTTCCTGAAGAGGCTCCGAAAGACCTGCCATTGGATTCTCGTTCAGATCTGAATAGGAGCCCGCATGCTCCTCGCAACCCCACTCGCCGCATTTCGGGCAGATGCCACGATCCGGCTTGCCATACTCGCCACCGATGATTTCGTCTTCGTTGTGATCCATAAAGTCCTATCCTTTCGGTTGATTCAGACAAGGTTCACAGTACACATGCCCAGCCAGCTCATTGAGCGGCTCCGTCTTGCTCTTGCAGAGATGGCATTGACGCTTCTCTTTCCGGAGTCCTTCCCCGGTACAGAAGCATCTCAGCTTTTCCTGCTCCGTCTTTTTCGGTTTGTAGTTGTATCTCATGGCATCTCCTACTTGGGCCACTTGAGACTGATGATGATCGGATCCACGAGCTTGCGCTCATCCGAGAGAAGCGTGTTGAGATAGATGAGCTCAATCGCTTTCCGACATCCCCATTTCATCGCTTTCTGTCCGATGGCGATGATTTGGCGTGTGGAGCAGATCACCGGATTGCTTTCATCCTTGGCTTTCTGGCGGATGGCGCAGGCCATCACCGTCAGGACGTTCGCAATCTGGCCCTGAATTCCTGCTGCCATGAGAATCTCTTGTTCGTTGGGGGCATAGTCGATGTAGTAGACTCCTCCCTCCCAACGATTCAGAAACGCAGCGTTCATGGCCTGAGAGCCCTGATACAAACCGGACTCGTCCAACTTGAAGCTGTTGCCCGTTGCGACGATGGTTAGCATTCCACCAGGGATCTTGATTTCCTCGCCATCAATCTCGATGGACCGGGATCTGTCTCGAGTATTCATCTCGAGTACTCGATGGAACTTGAAAAGGACTTCGGGCTTGCCCGCCTGAACCTCATCTGCGAGATACAGGACTCTTTCGCCCTTTGCGGCGAGACGACAGGCCCGAGCCAGTTCTCCATCTTTGAACTCCGTGATGCTGACGCCATCCTCCACGGTCACGATGGTTGCGCCGATCATGTTGTCCACGACCGTTTCGCCATCAAAGTTCTGCCGGATGAAGGTTGCCTTGATAGCCTTGGAAAGAGCTTGGGCCGTTACCGTCTTCCCCGATCCCGTAGGGCCATGGAAGAAAAGGTTGCCGCCCATCTCGCAAGCATCCTGCATCCAAGCGAAGTCTGGGACAGGAATGTAGTCCCCCATCTTGCTTGCTGGAGCAGGAGTAAAGGTAGGGGCTGCGGGAGCCGATGTCCATCCTCCCGCAGGGGCAGCCATCGTTGCGGCCTTGACCAGCGGACTTGCGCTGCTGGTCATCTTCATCTCCCAGAGGCAATCGTCATTCAGAGGATTGCCATGGGCCACAACGCGGACCCCATTCAGCTTATTGATGGTTCCGGCGATGTTCTGGACTTGGCAAATCGTCTTGCACACGCGATACGATCCAACCAACTCCTTCGAACTACGCTTGCCAGTCTTGAGCGCCTCAAACATCTTGTGGGCGCCCGACATCACAAAGACATTGACTAGCTCCTCGAGCTTTGCCATGGAGTGGTCCTTTCTGGCCTATTGGCCTTTAGGTTTGAACTCAACGACATTATCCCCAGTTCGCTTTGCCTTGATCCCCCGTTTCTGAAGACGGCTCAGAAACCTCTTCTTTTGCTGCTCCTTCTCCGAAGGATTCAGATAGAACTCATGGAGCTTGGCACCGATCTTGCGTTTCATCCTAATAGCCCGCCAGTTCTGCGGCATGATCGCGCTGCCGGCTCGAGACTTCCTTCCAGTCCGGATAAACAACGTCCCCCTCGATCTCGTTGCCCATCTTGAGTTTTCGGACGTGGCATTTGAAGACGGCGTGACGATCCATCCGCCCATCGCAGTCTTTTTCGACAGTATCGTACAACTCCGTGACAAAGTTGCCATCGAAGGTCCAGCAGCGATACTCTCGCTTCCAGCCTTCGTCCGTGCTTTGTCCAATTCCGTGCTCAAGCTCCTGTCCTGGCTTCAGGGTGATCTTGACGTCGCAGCCATTGATGAAAGCGAAAAACCTTGCGTTGTCCTTGCCCATAAAATCCTCCAATCCAAGAAATCCAAGAACCAAATCCTATGAATCTCCGTCTTTCCGGCAATGCATCCCGTCCAGGTCGCTGAGGTCAATCTCGCGCAGCTTCCCCTTCTTGAACTTGGAGCCCTTCGGAGCCCGCTTGAGTTGGCTCCCCATGATGCGCCAGTTCCCGAACGTCCCGAAGTCCACCAGAACGCGCATGCGCGCAATCCTCAGGACCTTCCCAACGACCCCTTCTGGCATGCGCCGACCGCAGCGCGGAGACAAAACCAAATCCCCATGCCGGAAATCCATCGCTGCCCGAGAAGCGATGTTTGCCGATTCTTGCTTGAATAGACCCCAGAGCGTTCTGGCCGCGTTCTCCAGTTCCTCTAGGCCGTACCGTTTCTTGGCAACCAGATCTTCAACCTTTTCAGTGAGAGTTTTCATCCTATCCTCCAATCATCCTAGAAAAAGAAAACCTGCTCAATGTCACAGTCCTGACTCAAGAGGGTCGCAATGATCTCCAGGTCGCTCATAAAATGTTCCTTTCTTGGCCCGAAGGCCTGTTAGAAAACTATCGACCAGAAACGAAACAATGACTGCCCTTATGACCCTTGACTTGGTTACAGGTTACCATCCGGCCAGAACCGCCATGGCTTGGATACTTCTTTTTGCAAATCCCGCCAAGCTTTGCCAGACGCTTCAGTATTGCTTCCGACCGCTGATCAAATTCGCGCCGAGCCTGTTCACGTTCCTTCAAAATCAAACGGTAAGCCAGTCTCAGATTTGAAAGCTCGTGAGTTTTTGATTGATGAGTCTGATGGAGCCCCTTATGACCAACTTCCTTGACGCAGCGCATGTTCATGAACGTTGCTTTGCATTTCGCCATAGAATCCTCCAAACAGGAATCCAAATTAGATTCCCAAGGCGACCTAGGTTTGCAGTCCCTAGGCCGATGTTGGAAATCTTTCTTGTCGTTGCCTCACAGCATCTGAAGAGACAAGGACCTTCAGAGGTGAGCCACGGGAACCTTGCGGACCCGCAATTAGATTCTTTCGGATAGCTCCGTTAGACCGTTGCGCCGTTCGAAGTCCACCAGACCGTTCTAGGGTCCAGCATCGTTCCTAGCCCGTTCCTTACTTGCGCGCCAGGTCCGCATTTTCGCTTCACAGCGTCATGCGGCAGCAGCCTCAACTCCCGGTCCCATTTAAGGGCATCCGTCTTTCGCAAGATCGGACATCGGGGAGCAGTAGCTTCAGGAAGGTAGCCGACTTCAGGCATTCAACTTAGTTCAGGTCGGAGACGTTTTCCGCGTATCGCGCAGTCTCTACCCTTCCATCGACCGGGCGGTCATGGGTCCGGTTTTGGGGTCCGGACTTTCGGAGAAGGGTTTCTACTTCGACCCCTAGTGAAGGAGCGGCCGTTGAAGGCTTTCCTTTTTCTAGGCCCAGTTCTCACAGAACACGATTTTCGAATCTTCCCGAAGCTTAGACTTCGGTTGCCCCGACCGACAGGTCAGGGAAGTCTTACAGGGATCCCGCAGGACACTTCACCGCCGTTAGGACGGCCAACCCCTTTATCGTCTCGATTCGAAAGAGCGTTTACTACGTACTAAGTATCGTCTAGGAATGGCTCTCTGGCGAATTAAATCCAAGTCCGGACTCCTTCTATTATACAGCTATCCGGACCCCCTACGAGCTAGGGGCTATTTGAAGGCTTTCTTGCCCATCCAATTCGATGGTTCTTTTTGAGTGCGTCCCATCAAACTTTTTTTCGATTTGAGCAATTTTTCTAACAGCTCCTCTGGCGTTAAATCATCCGGATCACCAGATTCCAGTTCTGTAATATAAACGGGAGCCTCATACCACGTCGAAAGTTCTGCGGCAGTTGACCTTGCGTCCTTCACGGCATCACTATCAAACATGACCCAGAGTGCAGACGGAGAAAAATATTCCAGGTACATGATCTGGATCCGACTGATCTTGTGACCAAGCAACGCAATCGCTTTGTGAGGCATTTCTAAAAGCCTGAAGACCTTGTCCAGATAGATCGCATCGAACGGCCCTTCAACGATCACGATGGGGTCATTTTCTTTGACCCATTGGACACCATACAACGCATCCGTCTTGGAGTACGTAGTCCCATCATCAAACGGATTCTTTGTCTTGGGATCAAAGTTACCAATGAACCGTCTCGCTTGGAACGTGACATTCTTGTGATGCTCGTCTTGGACTGGAAAGATCAAGTGTTGAAGATAATCTCCAGACTCTGCGTATCCAATGTTCCAGCGTTTCACGTCCATATAGTCCAAGCCACGTCGTTCAAGAAGCTTGTAGGCCATCTGACAGGCATTGCTTTTATTTTTCTTATAGATCTCCTTGAACTCTGGAGGGAATGGCATCATCTCAAGTCTTGGTAGTAGTTTGTCCTTACCGTTCCCGAATCGTTGATTGGACGAAGCCTTCAAGACTTTATTCCTCAAGTCCTCTGTGCTCATGTTGAGCTGACCTGGCTTGATGTTCAGCTCACGGAATAATCTGAAGACGTTCCCGGACTCTTCGCAACGGAAGCAATGCCAGCCGGTTCCCTTGACCCAGCATTTGAATTTCTCGTTGCCACAGAACGGACAGTTGATCGAAACGTCGCCAGTTGAACGTTCCCGGACATCAACGCCATTGCTTTGAAAGAGACTCAGGAGCTGTTCTTTAGTAAAGTTCATGAGTTGACGTAACCGCAGTATTTGCAGGATATTCTAGCTCGATGACTTGAAATGCAGCTCCTACTTTCAACAGGATACCGTAGGTCCGAAAAATTATCGCACCGGGTACAGACATCGGTAAGGCGGACGTGATGATCGCAGCATTCATCCAGGCTTTCTTTTTTCTCTGAAGGGTCTACTCTGACTGGCATGGAGCCTTCCTCTTCTGAGGCATAATGTTTTGCTGTCTTCAAACCGGACGTATCAAGGCAGCTCTTGCACAGAAGAATGCTCCGGTAATCTCCGGTTAACCTTGACGTCTTCCCGTCAAGTGATGCCTGACTCCTTGATCCCTCACCAATGATGGCCATTCGGATTTTCGCCCAGCCCGTGTAATCCTTGATGATGCCAGACTCCTCATCAACTCTTTGACCCGCCATCAGCCTCCATTTTGCCTTTTCTCCTTCAACAATTGCCCCATTGTTGGTCCTGGCAACATTCTTCACGAGTCCAACGATTTCAAACGGGACATCTTCGTCGCACCAAGAGCATTGCTCCGTCAGGTCTGCCCTCATCAGCATCTCCTGAAGAGCAGGCTTCAGATCTTCGCAAAGCTTCTTCAATAGTTCATCGACGGTCATGCTGCCCTCCCTTCGTCATCATATTCAACTTCCTTCATGAGCGCGATTTTCCAGTTGAACGCAACCCTTGATGTCCGTTCCGTTTGCGCTTCTCTTGAACCCGCAAAGAACAGCCGGAGCCGTTTCTTTTTCCGCTCTTCCTCCGTACCGCACAACGCAATGATATGGTCAGCAACTTGACATTTTGCGTATGACTCGGCAATGTCTTCCATCCGAATGATAGGCTTTGTAGCGGCTGCCCGATTGCACTGAGATGCGGTGACAAGAGTGCAGTCAAACTCTTGAGCCATCGCCCGTAGTCCTTCAAAAACATCTCCCTGAATAAATCGCTCTGAACTCCCATCTTTATCTTTTCCATAGGCTCCACTCCTCAACAGATCCCCATAGTCCACGATGATGATGTCAGGCTTGATGTCGTCCTTATTCTGGAGATGGTACAAATAGCTCTTGATCGTTTCAACCGTGGCCGTCTTTGTTGGGTAGCCCTTGACGATCAGCTTGCCGCCGTGGAGCTGGGCAAACTTCTGAACGCGCTTGATTGTCTTCTTCGGGGCTTTCTCGATTCGAGCAACCCTAGAAATCCTTGAAGCATATCGCTTCATGATTTTCTTTTCCGAGATCTCGAGCGTGAAGTGAACCACCGTCTTCCCTCTCAAGAGATTCGCAAAGCCTACGTTAATGAGGGCCATGGACTTCCCGAATTTTGCCGGAGCAATAAAGACAGTCAATGTTCCCGGATCCATTCCACCATCCATCCACTTGTCAATCCGCTTGAATCCGGTGGTCGCGCAGCGACCCTTATCTCTATTCAAGAGTTGCGGGAGTTCTTGAATCATCTTAAAGAAGTTGGACCCGCCCTGTTCTAAAACTGACAGTTCCCGGACTTTCTTGGAGATGAACGCTTTCGATTCTTCGGGATCTCCTTCCAATTCAATCTTCTCAATCGCTTCAATATAAGAGCGTTTCAGAGACTGAACACGACAGAACCGGAGAGCCTCATCCTTTACATATTGAGTTGAACCATTCGGATGTCTGAAGATTCTCTTTAAGAGTTTCTGAACCGGCCTGAGTACAAACTTCTGTTTCTGAGCTTCATCTTTAACTTTTACCTCTTTCATGAGTCTCTGAGAGAGTTCATTCAGGACAGAGACTTTATTGGGGACTTCCCGATTCCTGAGATAGATCTTGTAAATTGATTCTGCCGCCAACATATGGATTTGCTTGTCAAAGAATTTCGGTTCAAGCAATCCAATCGTCTCTCTCATGAATTTCTTATCATGAAGAAGACAATTCAAGATAGCGGTCTGGAACTGAGGAGGGAATCCAAATCTTTCAGCCATTTCTCTCTCTTCTCACTAATCGGATGATGCTACTGTAGTTCCCTTATATTCTCTTAATTACTCTTCTACTCTTATTACTAGTAATACTAGTAGCATCGTCCGATCCTAAATTTTGCCTCTCTTTTCATACTTGAAACCCAAAAAGGAGCCACATGAATGATTTCAAGCTCTCTCATCATGGACATATGTCGATTCTCATCCCTCCTTTGGATTGACTCTTCAGCGGTAACCGAACATGAGACAAGGATCTTGAATTTCGCCTTAACCTTCGAAAGGGCTTGAATTGAGAATGCGTTGATGCCCTTATCAATCCGGCCTGCCAGAAAAGTCCCTGAATGTCTTGAACCATTCGTTGTTTCCTGATAGTCCATCCACTCGACGTCAAGACTTGTGGAGTCTTGTCTCCCAGCAAAAATTGGACCAAGCCCTTCAGAGCGATAGACCCCCATACATCCAAATGCTTCTCCAAGAATTGCTAGTGGGCCCTGAACTCCATATTTTCCAAGTTCAGAAACCTGGTAGTGGTGCGTTGAGATCTTGTCAGACTGTTCAAGATCAAGAAGATCTTTTACCCCGTGCCTCTTCATCAGGGAATACAGATGAGAGTAATGTTTAAGGCTCCGGCGAACGATCATGTTGCAAGCAAACCAGATGTCATCCTTGTTCATAGATTCCCTTCCTCAGTATGAAATTGATGCCAGTCAGGCTCTCCGGTTGCGTGATACTTTCAGGGATCTCCCTTTGGACTTACTTCGTGCCACTGGATGTCAAAGTCTTCGCCTTCATAGACCTTGATCCGCTCTTCGGTATGCGAGAGCAAGTAATAGTTGCCGTAATGGATGAAGTCGTGGATCTCAGCTGTATTCTCGCCTTGACTCTTTTTCCGCAATGCCCGTCCAACTCTTTGTAGGAGGGTGATTGGGGCTTTCCCTCCTCCAGCGAGTACAAGACACTTGATAGCTGGGACATCAACGCCCTCATCGAAGATAGGAGTTGCCACGATACAACCCAGCTTTCCTTTCTTAAATCGGTCAAGACATTTCTCCCGGTAGACCGTTTGCTGGGTCGAATCGAGATAGACACTATCAATCTCCTCTCCAAGAAGTCGCTTGTAGATCCGGTGGCCATGCCGCTTCTGATTCACGATGACCAGAACAGGCAAGCCCTTTTCATATTTCTCTCGGACAATCTGGACAACCGTCTCGTTGTACTCTGAATTGTCGACGATCATGTTGTTGTAGGCCATCCGCCAAGACATGCTGTTCTCTTCAGCCTTGATCGGCCAGAAATGAATCGTTGGACGGGCACTCCAGCCCTTCTTAATGAGATACTGATTCTTGATGTCAATGAGGACTCGAGGGCCAAACACCGATACAAGTTTCAAGTCCCGATCATCTTTCTGAGTCCAAGGAGTTCCTGAGAGAGCTATCTTGAATTTTGCCCTCATGACCATTGAAATCTTGTACCACGTGCTGGCCGAGCCGTGTTGACATTCGTCCATGATCATCAGGTTGAACTGATCATAGAAGGGCTTGTTTTTCTTTATCGGCTTCGGAAGGCTCTGAATCATGGCAACAGTGATCTGTCCAATTGTCCGCGCCCCATCGCCGTACTTCGTACATTTCATTCCCGTGAACTTTTCAATTTCACGAGCGACCTGATGGAGAAGCGTCTTGCGATGGACCAGGTACAATGTTTCAGTATTCAAGACCTTGATGATGCCGGCAGCGATTTTCGTTTTTCCGCCATTGGTCGCAACCTTGATGATCCCTTTCATATGACGAATAGCCCGTTGAACGGCCTTCTCTTGGTAGGCTCCACGTCCGTCATCAGGGCCTTCAAGGCTGTACTTGAAGCTCTCTTTTATTTTCTCGTTGTGCCACTGAGGGTCCACTCTCTTCCGGACATCCGTGAGTACAGAGTCTGGATAGAGATCCTGAACGAGCGGGACAAGTCCTGTGGCCAGTCGTCCGGAGAGTTTGTTGAAGAGATGGGCGTTGCCGTCCCAGGCTCCGTATCGGATTGCTTTGTTCCAGCGAGGATTGAGTTTGGCGTGAGGTATCTCTACAGTGAAATACTGATACAGCCGCTTAAAAACTTTTTCGTTAGCTTGAACTTTAGCTGTATTGCCGTCGATGACGATGTGGATCATCTCTAGACTTATAAGGTCAGTCCCAAAGATGCTTGGCTAGATTTCCGATCCGTTGTGGACCTTGTACTGCATCGTCTTCCCGCTATAGAGGATATCAAGCTGCTGGATGATTTTATTTCTTTCGAATTCCGAAGTTAACGTGGAGTACAGTGCATCCTTCCGGGTCTGCAAGTCGTAACGCTCGTTCCTAGATTTGTCCTTGGCCTCCCAGATTATTGCATTGACCGTGAACAGTTCTGTCAGAAGTTTGCTCATCGCCTCTCGCTGAGACTCGTCATAGAAAATCTGACCAAGTAGGGTCGTCAGATTCCGTCTCAGCCTTGAGATCCGATAATCCATCTCCTGTTGGTTGCCAATCGACGGGGTGTGCGCTCGCTTCAACGACATGACAGCATACATATCACTCAGCGTTCCAAAACTGATCGGATAGAAAAAGATCCTGGAGTCTTCTGTAGGCTTTGTGCCCTTGATCATCTTGATGCCCGCGTCGGCCATCCCAAGAGCTTGACGGCATTGAGTTGAACAGTAAAGAACAGACGCTTCAACATTCTCGAATTCAGACGAGCACATCCAGCAATTGGTCATGAGTTCACCTCTGTTTGCCTGAGCGAAAGATCCAAGTCAATTCCATTATTCTTACAGTGTTGAATGGCCCCATTCTGCCACTGGCCCTTGACGATGGCTGTACAGATATATTCAAGTGGCCATGGACGTGGCTCCCGTTTGACAGAAACCGTTACTGCCCCCAGTGTCTCGGCATAGACTGACCCTGCCAATTCAAACTGCCAGGGATTCTCAAACCGATCCAAGAGCTTCAAAATATAGGTAGGGTCCCAGAGCGCAGCCTGACACGAGACTGAATAGGGGGCATCCTTGTGGACCCGTCCAAGATTCTTCTCTTCAGGAATGTCTTCATCGGGACCGGGACAAGGATAGAGTCTGAAACAGCCCACTTCAGAATGGCTGTCCATATACTGGATTGCATAATCCAAGTAATCGGTGTCCACTTCGCGGGACAGGAAATAATCATCTTGAAGATATAAGATTCTACGGGCACCCCCCATCCGTTCAAACCGAATGGCTCGAGCAAGATTGGAACACCATCCAAAGTCCCCGTTCAAGGAGGTGATACTGTCCCCTTCCCAGGAATGCTTTGAAGTCTCCTGATATTTATCTGTGACCAAGACAGTTAGGAATTTCCGCCTTGGCCAGAACTTATTCATGAGCTTCATGAACGGTTGCCAGGTGTCGCGGTAAGCCCAGCAGCTTGGAACCATGATGACGGTTTCTTCTGGTCGCATACTCTCCTCTAGGGCTAGAAGCCCACAGATGGATATTTCCTTGCGTTTAATCTACCCCCGGCGAAATGTGTTTTATACGCACTGCTACGGTGCGTTTGCTACCACTGTAGTGGCCAATTCTGGCCGGGTTGGCATAACTAGGCTCCCCGGAGCCCCATGGCAGTCAATTTCTCTTCCACTGCCTCAGTCATCAGACTTGCCCACTTGTCCCGGTTAAGCCAGCGCTGCCACATCTCCAATCCGTACTGACCGCGCTGGATCAGCTCTTGATCTGAAGTCTTGTCCAGAAACGCTCGAATCAAGTTGCCCGCGTCAGGAGCTTGTTCTTCCTTGAAGATCAGACAGCACTTTTCATAATCAATCTTGTTCTCCCAAGGCAACGTGTGGCCCGTACAGAATAGAGCAGGAACCCTTCCTGCTGACATCGCTTCAAAGAAGCGATACGGAAAGACCTCCTTGATGGATCGACCGGCCAACGCAATCCGGGATTCCTGAAGAGACTTCTTGTAGGCTTCCATCCGTTTCTTCGCTTCAGGCGGATTATCACGTTCAAAATAGCCATGGAATTCAACATACTCTGAAAGGTCGCACTTCAAGCCGGTATGTTCACGGCAAGAGTCTGCAGATTGCTTCCGGGGCTCATAGTTCCTCCAGCCGTGAAACGAAACATCATACTTGAAGCCTTCTTCAGGAACCGGCGCAAGATGAGCAAGCGGTTCAACGGGCCATGCCCATGAGATGGTGTTCTTATCAAATTTCTTCATGTACTGCTTGACATTACAGCGAATGAATTGACAGTTCAATCCATACACATGGTCAAAATCAGAGACGTCAAAAAAGACGTGACGCTCCTCTCGGCCTGGCATGTATTTCAGGTTCCTGATTTGAAGGATCTGTTCTGTGGTCCGATAGTACATCGTCGCAACTGGAAAGATAAAGACATCGGCCTCATCAGGATTCTCTGTCTTGATGGTTCCGTCCAACCTCAACGTGCCCGAAGGAAGAATCTGACAGCCTGGTAGTTCCTGTTTCTCAACTGAATACTCATAAGCTTTTAGCTGGCCCATTGAAGAGTCTCCTTTAGAAGATTTTCGATATGACGATACATAGCACAGTATTCAAGATAGATCAGCTCAATAGCTTCTGTCTGAAGCGGCCAGCCAGTGTAGTAAAAGCTTCCATCTGGCTTCTTCTGAAATTCGTGAAAGTGGTAGCAGACCAAGGGATAGGCTCCAGCCTTGAGGATCCCATCCTCTTTCCTGACCGGCCACTGAGAGATATTCCAAGGTCCAGCATTCACTCCGTAGTTCTCGAGGACCTTACAGCAGCAACGATATCTTGATGGCCAGGCATCAAGGTATTTCTGATCTCCAAACTTTCCGTCCTCCTGCTTGTAGTAGCACCACTCAAGACAGTCTTCGGCCCAGCGTTGTAGGCATTCCTGGCCCGTCACATTTCGCTTGAATGTAACCCATCCAACATTGAACAGTCCATTCTGCTCAAGGAATTTCTTTTCCGGGAGCAGTCGATGAGCCGTGATCCCAATCGAGCCTCCAACAAGTTCATCGTGAGCAATCTTAGGGTCATTGAAGAAAAAGAGATCTGCATCCAGATACGTGATATTTGTCAGGCCATTCTCGTTCATCAGGCCATCGCAGTACTGAGACGCCATGGTCCAACAGAATTCGCGCCAGTCCCGATTACCCTTTGCCTTGATGATGTCTTCGTTCTCAAAGTCCCGAAGATCGGTGATGACGCAGCCCTTCATCCATCCAAGCTTCTCAAGCTTCTTCAGGATTTCAACCGTCTCAACATCCATTGCCAGGATGTAGAGCATTGACTGCTCCGTGATGTGTTTCATCAGCGAAGCAAAGAGACAGAGTCCTTTTGCGAGATAGTTCCGGTCAAATAGCGTTGCGTAATTTCTCATTTGATCTTCTCACAAAGATACGAGACGTGCGAATAGCCCCCATCATCTGGAAGTGTAAAGATATTCTCCAAGTGAACGATCTTGAGACCGGCCATCCTCAGGAGCATGAAGAATTCTGTTTCGCTGAAATGAATCTCGACACACGGGATTCCATAGGCAAGCTTCAGGTAATATGTTGTTGGCTTGTTGTAGAGAATCGGCTGGCGATGGAAGAGGACATAACGCTTTGAGACTCGGGCAGACTCAAAGACAACTGAACGGTAGTCCTTGATGTGGAGCATGCAGCATCCCGAGTGAACAATGTCAAACTGCCCATCGTGGTAGCTGAGACGAGTTGCATCCTCAACATCAAAGTTGACGGTTGGATAAAGATCAGCAGCAAGAGCCTGAAAGTCCTTACTGAAGTCGCATGCCCGATAATTGTACTTGAAGCCTGCAATCCTCATGATCTTAGAGTAATAGGCTCCGGACGCACCAACATCAAGGAAGGTGGTTTCTCGGCTATCTGGACATTGGATCCTGAACAGACATTGAACAAAGGCATCATAGGGCGCAATCTTTGCCCCCTTGGCATAAGCCTCAAGTTCATTCTTCACAACAGTTTCATATTGAAGCTTCGGGATCTCCTTTGAGAGCCAGCAGTTGCCAGCATCCTCCCAAGCCTTCCTGATCTCTTCAGCCGATTGTAACTCTTTCATACAAGCATCTCCTTGAGGACGTTTGCAATCCCTTCCATTTTCTTTCGGTAGTCATGCTCGATCAGCGTCCGCACTTGACCCTTGACCGCAATCTCGCCTCGCTGTTCAGGACGCTCAAGATAGAATCGAGCAAGGTCAGCAGCATGGTCAGCATCATTGTAGGTCGCGCACTCGCTGCCAACCTCAAACATCTCTTTCATATTGATCTTATGATCCGTCAGGAGCAGCGCCCCCATTCCAGTCGTCTCAAATAGCTTCATATTGTTTGCGTAGTTTCGAGATACTTCCCCGTGTCGGTTCAAGACAATCTTGGATTGAGCAAGGATTCGGTACATGTCAAGTCCCCAAGCCTGCCCCTGATATTTTTTCTTCAACTCATAATTGTCAGGAAGCGTCTCAACTCCATAGCCCCACCATTTGAATTCATGGACCCGGCTCGCTACTGTCTCAAGCATCTCAAGTCCAGCCTTCCAATGCGAAGGATAGCCAACTCCGCCAACAAAGGTCAGATCGTTATTCCGGACGCTCTTTTTGGACTCGACCATCTCAAGCAGCCGGTTGTCAAAAGCAAGTCGGCTGAAGACTCCTCTGACTCCTAGATTATTGAAGATCTCAACGTAATGCGGGAAGCTGGTGAAGATGACATCGCACATCTTGATATGATCTGGGGCCGGAAGCGGGCAGGAACACTGAGCGGCAATCAGCTTGACTCCATATTCATCCTTAATGAACTGAACCGTCGTCGGATCAAGAAACGAAAGATCCTGAAGGAACAGGACGTCAGGCTGATACCAGCGGACCTGATCAATCGCATTAGACTTTGGTCCAACATAGTCCCAATTGTGTTGACGATCTTGATGCCAGAGCCTTTGGAGTCGTTCATCGTTGACAATGGCATCATAGGCTTCAAACCCAAACTCACTGATATTGAAACTGTAGGAATCCCCGGTCCCAAACATCTTTGAAAGGATGCCCTTCAGAACGTCGTTGTAGGCCCCCTTGTATTCAGCGTCTGGAATAGACTTGATGAAGTCAGGATAATAGGTATCTAGGAAGAGGATGCGCAGCTTACTCATTGAAGAATCTCCTGATTGCACGGACAACGATGTCAACTTGATGCTCCTTCATCCCATACCAACACGGTAGGGACAGGACTGTTCGACAGTGGTCTTCCGTCTTCTTCAAGGAATAAGGGAAGTAATAATCCTTCTCAACCGGCTGACGATGAGCAGGGATTGGATAATGGATCATCGTCTGAATCCCTTCTGTCTCGAGAAAGGTCTTCAGATGATCTCGTTCATCAGAGTGGATAGGATACAGGTGAACATTCTCCCCATCTAGGACTTCAGAAGCCTTAATGTATTTCATGTTGTGAAGCTTTCTGAAGTAGCTTGCCCCAACAGCTCGACGATTGTCGTTTATCTTTTTGAGACTTCCGAGACGGATGCTGAGCATGGCCGCTTGAAGCTCATCAAGTCTTGAGTTGTACCCATAGAAAAGTTGCTTCCCTTCATGGAGTCCATAGTTCCGGGCAAGACGGATTCTTTCAGAGATTTCCTTCTTGTTGGTGAGAACCATCCCGCCATCACCAATGCATCCAAGATTCTTTGTTGGGTAGAAGCTGTAGCAGACAGCAGACGAAAGGGATCCAATCCGATAGTAGCTGGACGTTGAGCCAGCTGCTTGACAAGCGTCCTCAATGATTGAGATGCTGTGCTTTTCGGCAATTGGTGCCATCTTTTCAATGTGAGCAATCCTCCCATAGAGATGGACAGGAACGATGGCCTTGACCCCTTCCATCATTCGCTTATCTTCAAGATGGGCCGGATCAAATAGGCCGCGCTCATCAACGTCAACAAAGCGGACTCGGGCACCTGTTGACTTAATGGCCGTAACCGTTGCGGGAGCACTGTTCGCAACTGTCAAGACTGTATCCATATCTCCAATGCCACAGGCGGCCAGAGCCGTCGTAATAGCATCAGTCCCAGAAGCAACCCCGACACCGTACTGAAGCCCAGTGTAGTCTGAGAATTCAATCTCAAAGTCCCGGACTCTTTTCCCAAGAATGTACTGTCCTGATTCCAGCACGTCCTTGAAGACTTGAGTCATGCGATGGGCATCAGGATAAATCCCTTCGTAGAGATTATTGAATGGAACTACTGGCTTTTTCGAAGTCTTCATAAACGTTCAAATAATCCTCGACATCATACGATTCTGAAGCGAGAACAAGACAAACGGTGTCCTTGTCAAAGCCTGTTAGTGTTAGCCAGTTGAGCGGAGGGACAAGCAAGCCTTTCCTTGGGCTGTCGAGCGTCAGTTCAAACGAGCCATACTTGTTCTTGATGTGTGCATCAATTGTCCCACAGATTGGGATAATGAACTGATAACAACGCTTGTGAGCGTGGTTCCCTCGCTCCCTCCCTTCAGGGACATTTCGGATAAAGAAAGCCCGCTTGGGAACGAATGGAAGATCCTTGCCATGGAACTCAATCGGGACAAGGACTCCATCCTCTTGAGGATATTCCCGAAGCATGACAAAGACAGGGATCTCTACACGTACTGGAGACATACATTCCCCTCCCAGTTCACAATGACGTCTAGATTTGGTTCCTTCTTGTAGAACCATTTGCGCAGAAGTCTCTGATCAGGGCCAATCGTATTTGGACCTGAACGGAACAGACGACAGAGTGCCTTAGAGACATCTTCGTCATAGAGTTCCTTGATCCATCCTTTGGTCTTCCTCATGAAGCGAATTGGGCCTCCAGTTTTCTCAGCCGGAAAGATCCACCACTTGTGGTCCTCTTCTTCGTCAAGGAAGAGAAATTCCTTGAAGGCACTAGGGACTGCGATGACTCCGCATTTTCCAATTCGGCTGATCTCTTTGAGTGCTGCCTCAGGATCATCAAGATGTTCAAGGACGTGAGAGCAGAACACATAGTCAAAATACTTGTCTGGGAAGGGAGTCTTTCCCTGAATATCTGAATTGATCTTCTCTCCAGCAGGAGCATTATTGAGATGATTCTGAGAAACATCAAGATAGTGCGTTGCAATCTGTAATGGATATTTTCCAGGCCCAATGTCAAGGATTCTTGAGCCTGCTTTCCATGTCGTTCCGGAAGGGATTGCATACTCGACCGGGATTCTCCCATAAGGCTTTTGGAACCGGAGACAGAAGGCAGGATAGAAGTGGATGTTTTGCTCTTCTTCAATGAAGACGAAGCCATGGGACTCAACAATCTTCTGAAGAAGAGTCCGCGTGTATGACATCAGGTGATAACCACGCTCATCTTTTCTTGGCCCAAGCAGATGGCGAATGAAGAATTCATCTCCGGTCTTTTTGAATTGACGTAGCGTCTCTTCGTGGTCCGGGACATCTAGGCGAAGAATCCCCCCTTCCTTCATCTTCCGGTCGATCTCATCCAGAGCTTGATGTGCTTCCGTAAGAGAGAGATGCTCAAACACATGACGCGCCAAAAGCTCCTCAATACTCCAAGTAGATCCCGGAAGGTCAAAGAATGTTCCGTACTCATCGCAGACCATCTCCTGTTGTAAAGGACCTGATCGAAGTTTCTCCATCGTCTTGTCCTGATGACGCCCGTAATACCTGTCATCCGTGGTAATCAAGGCAGAGACTAGGTCAGGACGGTCATGCGCAAGGAATGTCTTTGGTCCTCGCACATCAACATTGATGTAGCCGTCCAGATACACCGACCCGCAGCCTACGTGTACTTTACTCATCAGTAAACCTCGTTCAGAATTAATGGTCCACAGAGATGCTGAGTACGATTGAAGACGTCAAGCATGTAAGGGAGATGAGGACGGTACTTGTTCATCAGATTCTCGGCATCTAGCTCTCTCCCAATTTGATTCTGACGTCGCTGACTGTCCTGTTCTGAGTGATGCCAGATCCTTGCCCCTTGGATTGTTCCAATGCCAAGCCCCTCAAGAAGCACTCTAAAGGCAATACTATTGTCGTTGCCGTACATCCTGACGACGCGGTCCATCCAGCCAATCTTGTTTCCAAGGGCTCTTGAGAGGATTCCAAAGTTGGCGTAGATCATCTGGTGGTATGTCTGGACAACAAAGGGCAGTGTCCTCTCGGCATAGTACAGCGCCCCAAGTCCAATCTCTGGATGCTCTTCCATGAAATCAATTGCGGCACGGTCATAGCCGGGGAGGACTTCGGCATCATCATTGAGGTAGATGACCCACTTGCCCTTGCATTGAGCAAAGGCTTTGTTGTAACCATTGACGCAGCCTAGGCGTGGACGCTCTGGCAGGATTCGGACATTTTCGGGGTAGGCCGTTTCATAAGGCTTGTCAGAGGCATCCGAGACAACAAGCTCCCAAGGAACTGTTGTCCGCTCAATGATGCTCTGAACGAGCCGATTGAAAGGATTTGGCCGGTTCAGTGTGCCTGTGACCAGGGAAAGGACTGGATCATCCATTGTTTTCTCCAAGCTATCATTCTCATCAAAGCTCTTTCTACTTCCCTTGGATTGCCGTCTCATGCAGGTTGTGAGCCGCAATTGCGCCAGTTCCATACATGATCATGTCTTTAAGAGCGTCCATTAGCGTCTGATCATGCATGTAGCCAATCACAAAGGCGCACAGGAATGGAATCGCAGGATAGAACCGATACAGTTTATCCTTCAGGCCAAACGCAACGATCTGGTCCGTGATCCATTCTGAAGCGCCATTGACAGAGGCAACAATCCCTGCATTCAACGCAACGGTTGCTGGATCAGCATTCTGAATCAGCGTCATCAGTTCGTCCATAGTCCATCCCTACGATGCCGCCGGAGGAGCAGGAGCAGGAACAACAGGGGCGCTAGGAACGGGCGGTGCAGCCGGAGCCGGAACTGTGGCCACAACCGTTTTCTGTGTCAGCTTCTTGATGCCTGCCCAAAGTAATCCAATCAAGCCAAGAGCCCCAAGGGCAGTTCCGCCATCCTTCAAGCGCTGAGCCCCTTGTGACTTCGTGATCTCCCCCGCTGCGACGGCTCTTGCTGTATTCTGAGCGATGTACAGAGCAACCTTCGCAAGCTCTCCAGGTGCCAGGGCGCCAGAGGCTCCTTTGTCGGCAGCGAAGTCTTTCCATGTTTTTACAACATCATTCCCATCAGCATCCTTGGTCTTTATCAAGGCCAGCTGAGCATCAAGGGCAGCCAGCTCCTTGTCTGACTTTGCCTGAAGCGCCTTGTTTGCTGCATCAGTCGCCTTCTGTTCAAGGATTGGCCCAAGCTCCTTTGCCTTTGCCTCAAGGAAGTCTGCAGCCTTCTGCTCTAGCGAACACCCACTTGAGAAGAGGCTAA
>Ga0137401_10000017_pt1 | contig 45450 bp, 31 predicted proteins | sample CZOMad1_1_16fung_FD_108286 | JGI IMG/M metagenome (GOLD analysis project Ga0137401, IMG submission 108286) | Vadose zone soil fungal communities from Angelo Coast Range Reserve, California, USA - CZOMad1_1_16fungal (Illumina Assembly) | ecosystem: Environmental > Terrestrial > Soil > Vadose...
CAATGTTTGCGCAAAAGTGGGTGGAACCAAAACGGGCGACCCAAACAATCGCAAGGTCGCCCGTAAGCTATTGAAAAATATGGTGCCCGCTAGAAGATTCGAACTTCTGACCCCTCGCGTGTGAAGCGAGTGCTCTACCACTGAGCCAAGCGGGCATATGATTTAAGCAAGCTTAAGCTATAACGCTACTTCTTTCAATTCCAACGACTTAGCATCCACGACATCGGTTCCCGATGTGCCCGTTGTTCCCTGCATTCCCGCAAAAGTGGCCAACAAGTGGCCAACGGTCTCGATGTGTTGGTTAGCGAGTATACTGCCCTTTTGAGTCGGGTGAAGGTAGACCTTGAATGACTCCATTGATCTGTGCCCGCTGTACGACATCACCAGCGCGACATCGTTTCCAGTGGCCTCCATCATCTTGGTAACGAATGTATGACGGAAGCTATGACATGTGAAGCCATTCGCTTGCCCATAGTTAAGTTCTGCAAGCTTGGCAGCCTTACGGCAGGCGCGTGCGATAGCATTATCGAAGGTCTTGGTTTTCGCCCTCGGGAAAAGATACTCGTCGTCCGTTAGGTCTTCGTCGATGCGCCTCTGAACCACGTTGCGGACGCAATCCCAAATTGGCAACTCCCTCTCATTCTCAGTTTTCGTGGCGCAGAGTGTGACGAATCCCTTTGACCATTTGAATTGATCTAATCTGATTCGAAGTAGTTCGTTGAAGCGCGCGCCGGTCATTCGCAGAAGTTGTACGGCGTCCCCGGCGTCCCGCCACAATGAGTTACGTTCATTTCGCCGGGATGGAGCAACCGGCGGATTCAATAAGATGTTAACCAGGGCCACATATTCCGAATCTTCAACGACCCTCCGCTCGAATTCAGGTTTTCTATTCACCCGGAGCGTGGGTCGGGGCCAGTTGACGAGATCCGGCTTTGACCTCTGAGCTGCTTTGAGCATTCCCTGAATTCTACCAATGAATGCGCCGGCACTATTCCGGTTTAGTGATCGACGAAAACAAAGGATCTGGTAGAACTCTCGCAGGTCAGTCTCCGTACATTCGCGAATCAAGCGGGTGGGTCCGAAAAAGTTTACGAATTCTTGCAGCACCTTGCAGCTTGACTTCACATTGTGAGCGTATTGATAACCCTTGTCTCGCGCCCTAACGTCCAGGTTGTGTCGGTAGATACCGAGTGCTTCCTGCGCCGTGGTTGGTTTATAACGAACCTCACCTCGTTCGCGAGCGTCAACGTCGTTCATCTCGTGTCTGAGATCTCGCTCAGCGTCGCTCTTCGTAATAAAACCTTTGCGACGGAGCCTGACACCCTTGTATCTGCGTTGATATCCGTGAAGTTTCTGCCCGCGAGGACCCAGATACTCGAAGAAGTTCTTCACTCGCACTGATGAATTCCTAGTTGCGCCTATTGGTCGAACTTTAGAATCAGGGGCGATGGCTTCCATCTGTTCGCAGCTTTTCTTCATGAGTGCACGGCCGAAATCATAGTGTTACGGATGTGTGCTGTCCACGGCGTTCTTGATAGTACGCGCTGTCAACCGACTGGCTCCGCGCGCGTCGTTCTTGCTTCTCTGCAAGAGCTTCAACTTCCTCAAGAATGAATCGAACGAACTTGGGTCCATTCCGTATCCTTGTCAGTTCTGAAGTTCCAGCACCACCGTTCAACACGGTCTTTCTTGAGCATCCTATGATTTCCGCGACTTGCTTTGCGTCAATCCGAGTCCTTCTCTTAGTCATCAAACTCATGAGTGGCCTTTCCTTGTCTCCATGGTTCCTTCGGGGAAATCTGCACCGAAGGTAGAACCTCTCGACTGCCATATCAGTTGACTCAGATTTCCGCGCAGTTGAATCATTAAGTCCTAATCAACCGGGGCTCGAGTAGGGCATCTGGACGGTGTTCTTCCTTCACCCCGGAGATAATCTCAAGACTGCACGAATAACCCGCCGCACCTTTTTCTTATTGGTGACACGCGACATGGCGGCTCAAAGCAACGACGTTCTACGATCGCCGGGCAATGAAGAACCGCGCGCGCCGGCGAAACCGTCACCGGGGAACCGCGTTACTTCGTCTCAGTGATAAGTGGCTTGGTTAGTAAGGGAGGGAATGCAGTTTGAAGAACAACCAAAACTTGAATGCCGCGTCGCCGTGAAGGCTGCCTAACCTCGACGTCATCGTAAAGGTTGCACAGTTTACACGGCGACGGTCGCCAGGCGAACTAAGAAAAACTTCTTGTTCACTTGTCCAGGATGGCGCTCAACTCGGCTCTTCGCTTCTTTGACACCTTCCTAGCTTTAGCACGCGTTCTGGTCAGATATTCTTCAAGATGACTCTGCCCAATTCGGCGCAATCGCAGTCCAACCCGATAGTATCCCATCAAACGCTTGTTAGTTAACCGCATCACACCTTTGCGATCGATGCCGAGAATCTCGGCGATTTCTTCGGGCCGGAACCTCGGCTCTACTAACATTCGTCTTGCTTCTTTAGTCATTATGTTGCTCCTTGTTCTGTTTCTGAAGTGTCTTTCAGACGGGAGACGCTGTGCCCTATCCGAACGCGCATCTATCGTCGTCAAGCCCTGATTGCTTCAGCAACCAGCGATTCGATTGGCGTACAACATTTGTGCCAGAAAGCGTGTTGAATTTGTTAACTGGGCAGACTCTGAAAGCAGCGATAGCGTCTCACCCCGCAGCTGGGTTCTCCAATCCGCTTGTACGGTATAGCCGCAATGGATATTGATAAAAATTTTGCTCAGGCCGACCAAGCCAGGAAAATATTTTTCCATCGGATCAAGTACGCGGAAAATGACCTGGCTTTTTCGAGACTTTGCGCAAGCATCTGTGCGATTGGTAGGGACGCAAAGTCAACACCTCACTAGCAACTGGTTCTCGAAAAAGTTCTAAACATGGCAGAGTGGAATCGGAGTCCACGGCGGGTCTGCCCGCACGCATCTTATAGCAGCTCCAGAAGTTTCTGAGGTCGAAGGCACAGCTGGAAGGTGGAGTGACGCGCTTGGCTTTTACCGACAAGCCGCGCCCTTCGTTGAGCAAAGCGGCGATGATGCGCTGAAAGGAGGCTATCACAATAACCTGACAACTAATCCGAAACTAATCGATTCTCCGAAAACTACGGAAATAACATGTCGTCCACCTTGAAGTACCAAGCCCTAACGCCAAACAGCGGTTCCAGCAACCGAAGTTTGTAGACAGGATTAATTGCGTCTAAGAAAGCTGTGCGTGTTTCTGCAGAAAATACTCTGCTGTCGACCGTCGCGTTTTCTATGCGCTGTATAAGTGAGTTGTAAGAATCGTTCGCGACCGAAAGGTTTAATCGCAACTGGATGATTTCCCGTCCTTCTTCATCTTGAGCAAATTCGCCCGTAACAATAGTAGTTCGGAACTCAAGGCTCTCCGATTCCGTCGGCTTTCGCAAGATATGCATGACGTTCTGGGGTAATGATGAAATCATTAGCTGTTGCTTTACTCGGCGTGTTTGCTCGTCTTCATCCTTCACGATTTCACAGTAACACTCATACAGTTCTGTTATGACTGTTGACTTGATTTCAAACTGCAGTTGTTCGATGGTCTCGGGCGGCAATACTCGAAACTGATCACTTGGAAATTCATCATTGTCGTCTAAATGTATGCCAGCGATCTCCAAAAGGATCTTGTTGTAAAGAGATTCGTTAGCTTCCCATTCGCTACAGAGAGCTAACCACATCTCAGACGGCTTTTCATCTTCCTCTCTATCGACGTTGTGCTCATCGATTTCAGCTTGCGAAAGGTAACGTCGGCTACGCTTAATGTCTTGACCCCACTTATTCCATTCATCATTTGTCGGCCGACGCAGCCGATGCGATGTTTCAAACGGGTGCGAGCTATTTCGTCGATGTGTAAGAGTAATAACTCTGGGGAAGTTGTTAAGTTCGTAGGATGGATCTGGCGCAGATTCGGCGTCCACCTCCTCCGACGCCGCTTCGGATTCGCTGTTGTCCTCGGCATCGGAAATGACTTGAACTCTAACTCTGCTTGATTCGGCTGTAGATAGATCGCTGGATCGTTTCGGCGAAACCTCAATGTCAATATCGCGTGGTAGAGCCATGCCCCTTAGAGGATGGTTTTGCCAATAACGGGCAGCCTCGAGATGGTCTTTCAGAAATGGATTGGTGAGGGCGGCTTGTGCATCGCTAATTCGACGTATTGCCGAGCTGTCGAGCAGTTGACTGATCTCCGCAATGCGGCTAGCGGCTGGATCATTAACTAACCTTGAAACATCCTTGATATGCTGCATCACCGTAGAGTCGGCAGCTCTAGCGCGTTCTGAGTTGGGAGCTAAGAGCGGACTCTTGATCGCATCAAAATCCTCCAAGGCGCGGCGGAGTACAGGGTTTTGAAATGTCTCGTTAAAGAGTTTTGCGCTTTCTATCGCATTTCGCGTTAGCGGATTCTCAAGCATTTTTGCAGCTTCGCTCGCTCGGCGTAGCAGCACATTGTCGACAACGCCGAAGTTGTTAACCATCCTTTTGTCAATCCAGTCTTTGGTTGCAAGATAGTTAACCGCAGTTTCGATCGCTTCATCGTGTCTACTAATCTCCTCCGCCTCTTGAACAGCAGCTTTCTGATCTTCAAGTTTCAGGAATTTCTGGGCGTACTTAAGAAACTGCGCGCTCTGGTATAGGTAAAACCCAACACCCGACTTATCGTGAATCTCATTTGTTAGTTCTGGCCGCGGAGAAACCGTCTTCCCTTTTTCCTTTTGCCACCAGTCTTCTTTGTTTTCGCCGGTAACCAGGATTATCGGCTTATGCTCTTTTTTGGCGTACTCAATGACTTGGAGCCACAGTACTAAATCGCCATACTTGTCATTGCCTTTCTTGGTTTTGGTGTCCATGTAACCGGGCGGCTGTTGGAGTTGGTAGCGGAGTTCGCCCTCCTCATAAATTGTGAGCAGATTCTGATTCGAAAATGGAACGCCCACCCTGCCGTCAATCAATTCGAAGAGTTTATCTCCCACTGGGTCGCCTTTTGATAAGTCTGGATGGTTCTCTTTATTCTTAGCCAGTGCATATTTTGCCGCATCTAAGCCCGATCGTACCGGCGCTAGTACATCCGCGATGGCGATCGACGGGTGTCTCAAGAACGTCTTCAATTGGTTGTCGAGCGCATCGTAGGCACCGTCCAACATTCTCGCGACATCGTCATAGGCGTTCAATTGGCTTTCTATAACGGTCGCGCGGTTCTTTGAGAACTCGATTGCCGCCTGATGAGGGATCCAAATTCGATCTTTGAGGCCCTCCAGAATTGTTAGAAATACATTCTGCGTTTCCCGACTATAGCGATAAATGTTAAGGAGCATGCTTGTATCGAAGCCGAAGATGCATTCGTTCCAAAGCTGCTGAAATTCCTCGTTGGAAGGAGTGTAATAGCCGGGAAACAACTTCTTCATGCCGCATAATCTACCATGATGCGAATGCGGGACTTCAGGATAAGCTCGAGACAGTCGGATTTGGTTGGCAAGTGGGACTAGCGAATTCCTAAAGGCCGGGAATGAATCTGGTAGACAGCATCTCTAGCTGGCATCGGGTTTCTGTGGGAGCATACAGAAGCCACGACTTCAGTTGAAGGTGCCAATCCTCGCACTGCCAATTACGAAAAGACGATCAATTCGTTGGGGCCGTATCGCGCAACAGAGAACACGCCGGATTTAGTCGGTAAGACTGTGTGCTTGCCGGGCGGCGTGATGGTCCGAGTTGAAAAAAATTTACGAAGACGATAACCCCCTTAGTGCTCTGACTCGACGAGTGGGCGGCCTGCACGATGGCATCAGCGCGATCTGCGAAGTAGCGAAGCTTGAGCGATGCGATGAAAGGAACGACGCAGGACGACCGCAACGCAATCCAAAATAACGCCGTAGTCGGTCGATTTCTGTCTATTCCGTCACCATGTGTATTTATTGCTAACTCAGGATGTGCCTATCGCCTCAATCACTTACCGGCAAACTGCAACATGGTTGCATTTGAACTTGGTGAGGATTATGCTACGCGGGCTTTTCTCAGCGCCCTGTTTTAGTTCCATCGAATCAAGGCAAGAGCAGGCACACAAATGCCGTGTTGCCAAAAGATTAGCAACCCGGTCTCTGAAATCTTAAGCAGACCGCCTAGAACAGCGACAACATGACTTGAAGTACATCCACCGTTACGGTGGTGACGGAAAGATCGTCGCTCGCCACTGTTGTAGTAGCTTGAAGCTGCGTTGTCGCGTCATCGGGTACGTCTTGAGTGACTGAACACGGCGGGGATTGAATCTCGCCAGGATCAGGCGGCGCACACGGCGGCGACTGGATCTCGCCGGCCAAAGCTGAAAGCGCAATTGCCAGAGTCAAGGCAATTGCGACACACAAACGTTTTAGATTTTTCATGCTGTCTCCTTAGGTTGGGTTAAATGTGCGAGCTTTTCTAAACGAACAAGCCGAAGTGTTTTTCAGAACGGATGTTCGGCGCTTGCGCCGTCACAACCCAGGCAGCACTCCGGTAGGCAAGAATCTTATCACTGTTGTGGAAAGGCCGACCTCACATGAATTTGAAGACGGAATTATCAACCCTTAAAAGCCAAGGTAACCAGCTAACACTTGCCAAGCGCGCTGAGCTTTCCTGTTCCCTCGCCAAACAATTCGAGAAAACGGGCGATTACGAAAGTGCCTACGAAGCTCTGAATGAATTCTGGCCGGAGCTAGACAAGTCACCAAACGTTGAAGGTCTTGAGGGACCGACCAAGGCCGACGTGCTGCTTCGTGCTGGAGCTCTGGACGGATGGCGCGGCAGTGCTGAAGCGGCAGGCGATCAGGAAATCGCAAAGGACCTCATAACCCGGAGTCTCACAATCTACGAGGAACTTGGAAGAACGAATCGGCAAGCGGAAGCGCACGGTGAACTCGGTTTGTGCTATTGGCGCGAGGGCGGGTACGACGAGGCGCGAGTTCAATTACGCGCGGCGCTACATCTTTTAACCGATGATGACGAGTTAAGAGCAGTCCTGCTTATCCGGGCGGCAATCGTTGAAGTAGATTCACAGCGTTTCGATCAGGCGTTGCGGTTATACAACGAAGCATTGCCGCTCGTTGAGGGCACTGAAGACCACGCGCTTAAGGGGAGCTTTCACGTAAGTTATGGGTTGCTGTTAAGAAGGCTCGCCGCACCAGAAGACCGGGAGGACTACATTGATCGAGCGTTGATTGAATATGCCGCTGCAAGTTTTCACTTTGAGCAAGCAGGGAATACGCGGGCGCTCGCTCGCGTCGAAGCAAATCTAGGTTACCTGTTCTTTACTATCCGTCGTTACGCAGACGCCCATAGTCATCTCGACCGCGCGCATCATCTTTTTCTTGATTTGAAGGATGTTGGAAATGCCGCGAAGGTCAGCGAGACACGAGCAAGAACTTTACTCGCGCAGGGTCACAAGGCCGAAGCTGAGCGGATTGCACGCGCCGCTGTGAGAACTCTTCAAAAGGGAGGTGAGCAGGCGATTCTTGCCGAAGCGCTCGTTACTCACGGCCTAACTCTCGCACGTCTTGGGAATCACGATCGAGCGAGAGCGCTTTTCGAACGCAGCATCGAAATTGCGGAGGTCGCCGGTGCACGTGAAGAAGCGGGCCGCGCCAAGCTCACGATCATTGAGGAGCTTGGCGGCAGAATTCCCACGAGAGAGCTGGCTTCGATTTATCGATCAGCAATCGAACTATTGAAGAGGACGCAGGACCCAGCGACGGGTAACCGATTGATCTCCTGTGCGGAGAAGTTGCTCGATGTAGTAGAACGATTAGAGCCTCAGGATGATTTGCCAGAAGGGAACTGGGAAGGTTTTTCCTTAAAGAAACATGTATGGGAAAGTGAAAGAACCGTGATCGAGCGTGCGTTACGCGATGCTGGTGGTTCGGTAACTAAAGCTGCTCATTTTCTTGGCTTCAAGCATCATCAGAGTTTGATTTCCATCCTTAGCACTCGCCATCAGGATCTCTTAAACGCTAGATCGACCATTCGCAAACGGCGGAAGCATCTGTCTAAGCCGAAACCGAGAAAGCGTGCAGTAAAAAGAAGAACGCAGGTACGCACAAGCGCTGTGTCCATTCTGTATGTTGAGGATCATCCGATGGTGGCCAAGGTTGTTGGGAAAACGCTTGAGGCGGCGAAATATCGCGTCGATCACTGCACGGACGGTAAAGCCGCGCTTGCCAAGCTTATCGGAGATGATCCTTACGACGTGCTGGTCATTGACAATGAGCTACCGGGTCTAAATGGTCTAGAACTGGTGCGCACAACGCGGAAGATGACGCATCGTCGCCGTATTCCAATCATCATGCTTTCGGGAGATGACATTGAAAAAGAGGCTTGGAGTGCCGGTGCTGATGAATTCCTGCGAAAGCCCGAAGGGGTCGAACGCATTCCCACTACCATCGAAAGGGTGTTAGGAGCAAACGATAACAGCTGAGACCGTGTTTCCCAGAATTAGGTTTGGTTTTGCCTAAGGAGTTTCCCCATGAGACGTACTCACCGCTTATCCGCTAGGGCGAATCATTGGACGAGCCTAGCTCTCTGCTTTGCACTAATCATCGCAAGTTTCGCGCTGGTCACAAGGACTTCGGATGCTCGATTAATACCTCAAACAAGAACCAGTCAACCGAATAGTCCGAGAGCCAAGAAAGTGAGACCGGTTGCTCCCTCGCCTGGTTCACCAGCAGATCTATTGCCGAGCCTTGACGAAGTGCGCCAGCGCCAACCTCGTGAACCGCAAGCGGCAAGACAGATCGAATCAACGATCCGGTCGCGGCGCAAGCCGCTGGAATCGCGGCATGGTAGGAAAGTCGGCGATCCGTTGCCGCCAAAGAAGCGAGCTAGTATCGGTTCCGATGCCGATAGTGAGCGAGCCGTCAGTGATGATGCACGTGTTAATGGGATGGCCGTGCGCCGAGATCATAAACTCACGGCTCGCTCGCTATCGGCGTCGCACGAGACAAATTTCGTGGTGTCGATGTTAACGCGAATCGGATCTCTGCGCGCATTGGCAAACCATGCCGCGTTTGATTTCCTTAGCTATCTGAAGCCCCACTCTGAAAGTTACCCGCCGTCCAGCGCTGAATCGCATAGTGACACGATGGGTTCTCGCTTCCGCAGCTTGCTACTTACTGAAGCTGCTGAATTATTTACTCCACCCGTGCCGCAATCCGGCTCTTCGAAGATTGTTTTCGCCAGCAATCGCGAAGGTTCAATGCAGATTTATGTAATGAACGGCGATGGCAGCGCCGTTACCCGGCTAACATATTCCGGCTCGAACGATGACTATCCCCGATGGTCGCCCAACGGCACAAAGATTCTTTTCCAAAGTGATCGCGATCATCCTGACACCGGCTACATGGATATCTATGTGATGAATTCGGATGGCAGCGGCGTTACACGACTAACAAGTGATGCAAACGACGATAGTATGGCTTCATGGTCAGGCGATGGATGGAAGATCGTTTTTCAGAGCATGCGCAATGGCGTTAACTATCAAGTTTATTCCATGAACGCCGACGGCTCGAATCAAGTTTGTCTCACCAATACCTCATCGAGCGATGGCGAGCCGTCATGGTCGTCGGATGGAACGAAGATCGCCTTTGCCAGCGATCGCGATCATGCGGGCTACGACAGTGTTTACGTAATGAACAGCAACGGCACGAGTCAACAGAGAATGACCTTCAGCGCCAGCACGGTTGATGACACACAACCCGCGTGGTCGCGTGATGGAAGTAAGATCGCTTTTGTCAGCACTCGCGACAGTACGACAGAAACATGGCAAGAAACGGACGATGACGGCAACCACATCACCAGAGCGCGGGTGCACATCAACAAAGAAATCTATGTGATGAATGCCGATGGCTCAGGCCAGACGCGCTTGACGAGCGACTTGGCAAATGACGATGCGCCGTCATGGTCGCCCGATGGATCGAAGATACTGTTTCGCAGTGACCGAGAGCGAGATTGCTGTGATCCATCAGCTCAGGTTTGGACAATGAACTCTAATGGCAGTGCCCAGAGTGATGTCTCGAACGACGGCACCGGTAACTACACCGCAAGTTGGGCGAATAGCAGTGGAAATCAAATTCCGGTTGCGAATGCTGGCGGAACTTACAGTGGCACGATTGCTCAGAATGTTCCATTTCATGCCACGAATTCCTACGATCCCGATGGCACTATCGTTGGCTATTCGTGGACCTTCGGTGATGGCGGTTCCGGTTCAGGTGCAACGCCGACTCATGCTTACGGTTCGGCAGGAACTTATACCGTAACGCTCACGGTTACTGACAATCTGGGCGCGCAGGGCACCGCATCGACGACCATCGATGTTTCATCCTCATCCAGTGATCAATACGCACACAACTTTCTGCAATCAGGTTTGGGAAGATCACCCAACGACAATGAAAGCGGTTATTGGACTGACATCATGCGAGCGGCCTATTCGCAAGGGCAGACTTCAATGCTGTTGGCGATGACAGAGTTTGGCATGACTCTATTTGAATCTGCCGAGTATGCTGGTCGCAACCGCACGAATCACGAGTATGTTTTCGATTTGTACGAGACCTACTTGATGCGCTATCCCGATCAAGATGGTTGGGACTTTTGGACAAGTGTCTGCAACTCCTATGGTCGTGGGTCCGTGCGTAATGCGTTTGAAGAGTCAGGCGAGTTTCATAACATCGTGGCCACCTTGCAGGCGAGCGGCAACGCTTCGAGCGCCGCCTCATCGCTGGCCTCGGCACGAGTAGATCCTTTTAACGAAAGCGGCAACCAAGTTCAAGCGCGTGATTGTGAATTCGGCATTCCGCTCGTGTCGTTGCCCGGCCGTGCAGGTTTGGATTTGGGCCTTAGTGTTTCTTATTCATCACTCGTCTGGACTCAATCAGGTCCTTACGTCTATTTCAATCCAGACAACGAAGGTCTCAGTCCTGGTTTCACGATCGGATTTCCATCAGTCCAGTGGCGTTCATTCGACGCGCAAACCGCGCGCAATGTCTATTTGCTGACAGCCGGAGGACATCGAACCGAACTAAGACAGCTAGGGACTTCTAACATCTATGAGTCGTTCGACTCTTCCTACCTGCAACTCACAGATTACGGAAGTAGTCTATTACTGCGTACGATTGACGGCACCCAGATTAGTTACGGCGCTTTCGCAAATGGCTGGCAAGCGACGAGTGTCGAAGATCGAAATGGAAATGTCCTGACAATCGATAACTACTGGTGGGGGGAAATCCATTTCATCACAGATACGCTCGGACGCGTGCTTACGTTCAACTATGACGGCAGTTCCAATCTGAATTCTATTACGCAGTCATGGTCAGGACAGCAACAGCCGCATACCTGGGTGACTTTTGGTTGGAGTGCGAAACAGTTACATCCGTCATTCAGCTCTGAAGTCATTGGCACCTACGATGGCGAGAACATTCCGGTCTTGACGATGGTCGCTTTTGCCGATGGCACTTACAACAAATTCGGCTACAACGACTACGGACAGGTCTCGCAGTTGACCCGCTACGCCTCAGACAGTAACCCGCAAACTGACAATCATCCGCTGAATGCGACCGTTTATGAATATGCTTCGACGGCTGGCGACTGCCCGCGCATGTACGAACAGCGAGTATCGGCAGAAAACTGGACCAGCACGAATGGCGTACCAGCAAACGTCGTGACTCACTTCAGTGACTTAGGCGATGGCTCTCATCAGATGATTGCGCCGGATGGCACGATCTACAAGGAATCCTACGGCAATGGCTGGCAGCATGGCTTGGTTACTTCGACTCAGGTTATTAGCGGGACAGCCGTGGAGAAAAGCACGACAACGAGTTACGTGCAAGATAATACATCAACGGATTATCAAACGAATCCGCGAGTAATTGCTTCGGACATTACGGACGGCACGAATCACCGGCATTCGACGACTGGCTATGACACTTTTGCCCTGCCGACGGGCACCAGTTGCAGTCTGCCTAATGATGTTTACGAGTATGATGCGAACCAAACAACGATTCTGCGTCGAACCCACACCGATTATAATAAGAATTCCGCGTACCTTAGCGCTCGCATAGTCGGACTGCCGCAGGCGAAGCTGCTCTATGAAGGAATGTCTTCGCTGATGGTCAAGACAACGTATGTTTACGATTGGGGCGGTGAATATCTCCAAGGATTGTCTGCCACGCCAACTCAACACGACGACAGTTATTCAACCGATCCTGCGCTGGTCCGTGGCAATCTAGTTGATGTCGTTCGTTGGGACATCACCGATCCCGACAATTCAAGCAAGGCGCTGGAATCAAAGATCGCTTACGACATCAACGGTTCAGTCTTATTCACACGCGATCCTCTTAATCATCAGACGACGATGAACTATAGCGATTCGTTTTCCGATAACAACAATTCGCGGAACACGTTTGCCTATCCCACGACGACGACCGATGCGGACAACGGCTCGTCGGTTTTGCAATACAACTTTGAGTTTGGCGCTAAGACACGCGTTCAGGGTCCGCCTCCGCAGAATCAGCCGAACGGAGTTGTGCAGGCTCTCAGCTATGACGATGCCACGCGGCTGTTGCGAGTTACCACGACGAACACAGGCGCTTACACGCACTATTACTATGGACCGAATTATGTCCAGACTTATTCCAGCGTCAATACCGTCGCAACGAATTATTGGGAAAGCGATCTGTATACCGTTAAGGTGTTCGATGGATTAGGACGAGTCTTAGAGGCTGCAAACTATCATCCTGGTAGTACTGGTGGCTATAGCGCCGTCTCTTCCGTTTATGACGCAATGGGCCACCTCGTGAAGCAATCTAACCCAACCGAGACAAACGGAAACTGGCAACCCACAGGCGATGATTCGGCGGGCTGGGTTTACACTCAACAAACTTATGACTGGAAAGGCCGTCCGGTTGAGACGAGGCATCTAATTGATGGCACTGTGAAGTATGCCAGCTATGAAGGCTGCGGCTGTGCTGGCGGCGATGTCATGACGTTGACGGATGAGATCGGCAGACGTCAAGTAATCTACAGTGATGCGTTGGGTCGGCAGTGGAAGACTGAGACCTTAAGCGGAAACGGCGCGTATTCGACGAGCATCAATACTTTCAATGCTCGCGATCAAATCATACTCACTCACGTTGTAGACGACGTAACTGGAATCTACCAAGACACGACGATGAGTTATGACGGATACGGCCGCTTGCAGACAAGGCACTTACCCGAGCAGCAAATCGACGCGAATAACGGTTCGTCTTCTGACCATACAACCTGGAGCTACAGTCCAGACGATACGGTCCAAACAATCACCGATGCTAGAGGAGTATCCGCTACATTCGGATACAACGGACGGCATCTGGTGAGATCAATCACTTATCCCACGAACTTACCGCCGGGAGTGGCGACGACTGCTAATGCTGCGTTCGATTATGATCCTGCTGGTAATCGAACTTCGATGACTGACGGCTCAGGTTCGACTACCTATACTTATGATTCGTTATCCCGCATGAGTTCTGAAACGCGAATCTTTAGCGGTCTCTCCGGCAGTTATGCGCTCAACTACCAATACAATCTTGCAGGTGAAGTGAAGAAGATTACTGACCCGACAAACGCAACGGTCAATTATAATTTTGATTCGATTGGTCGGATCAACGCGGTGACCGGCGAGAACACGTTGGTGGAGAATGTTTCTTCGTACGCTTCGAGTCTTTCCTATCGCGCGTGGGGTTCAATGCGGGACATGGACCATGGCAATGGTACTCATACCCATCTGGATTTCAACGGTCGCCTTCAGCCGATTAGCATGTCATTAAACAACCTGATGCAATCCATGACGATGTCCTGGACTTACGATTATTTTGAAGACGGACGTATTCATCATACGTTCGATAGCGCCGACAATCATTTGGATCGCGCTGAAGAATACGACAATCTTGGACGCCTAAAGGAAACCTACACTGGCCTTGAGGCGCACGGCTTGTCACCAACCACGCCTTACCCAGATAGCCCCTACCGTCAATCGATGCAATACGATGTGTGGGGAAACATGACTGCCAAGAGTGGACGCTTCTGGCGGCAGCCTATGGCAGACAGCTTCGTTTACAGCAACAATCGTGGCCCGTCATGGCGCTGGCAGTATGACGCCGAAGCCAACATCGTCAATGGTGACGCGAAGCTACACAGCTTCGACGCCGCGAATACAGAAACTCAATTCATTAACTGGGCGATCATTGTTGGTGGTGGTCAGACAGGACATGATCCAGCACCGGCGATCGAGATTGCCCAGACCTACAATGGTGAGGGTCAGCCGACGAAGCACGTTGAAACGCGACGAACGGAAGAGTTGATTGGCGACGGACCTCAAACGAACATTACAACAACCACGACGGCGACCTATTACCTTTATTCTAGTGTCTTAGGCGGGGCAAAAATAACTGAGATTGATAACACCGGCTTAAAGACGGTGGGTTATGTCTATGCTAATGGGGAACGGCTGGCAAAACAGACCGTAACTCCTTCATCCAGCGCCGTAAGCTGGAACCATCCAAACCCCGGCAGTAGCTCCTGGGTAGAAACAACCACCTCTCGGGCGGCGGCGCGACAGGAAATGGACCCGGCGGGCGCGGAAGTTGGCACCAGCGATCCGTTTCAACAATATGTTGCTGCTCCCACTTACTTGAACGTGAAGGGCACGGAGCCCCTCTACATTGAAGGCGGTGACCCGTTTGATTACAGCGGCGGATACGAAATTGACGGACTGCCGGTATCGAATTCCGAGTTCGCGCGACGAACCGGCGACGGTAGCGTTGGCGCTGGCGTCTTCTTCAACGGACACCAAATAGCGTTCGTTGATCTTACGGGCCGAAACACTTTGAGTCATATTACGGTGACCTTTGATGTCTTTCGATCATTGACACCAACGGCGCATCCGGATTTTTGGCGATATCTCGGTAGCTTTAGTGTCGGGTTCTCTTTGCCTGGCAATTCCCTATACGATCACGGTAGAAGCGGAGGGAACTCGCCACTTCGATTCTTGCAGAGTCCCCGTCAACCCGATCCTGATAAGGAAGGTATTCGTTCTAATCTTGAGAAAGCTCTGAAGGATCCAGACTGCGAGAATTTCATCAAGGACTTACTTAGTAAAGCGGCGAGCGACAACAACCCTCTTGTAGAAGGTGGCGATATTCTAAAAATCTTTGATAAGGTCCGATTGACTCGCGGCTTAGGGGCTGGCGGTGGTCAGGCGATCGGCAGTTTCGCCACCGGAGACCCTCAAATCGACTTCCGTCCAATGGGCGGACGTTTTCGCAATTTGGACAACATGAAGGAATACCTTTTATACGTGGATTCCCTCGTGGCGATTCACGAATTAATCCATCTAGCGGGTTTGAAAATATACGATGATCGACAACTTGCAATCGCAGCGTCGAAAATGTCAAATGCGCCAGGGCTCGAGGATCTACCGTTCCCAACTGGTGGAACTGAGGCAGAAATAAATCATTGGGTGTTTTACTATAGCAATTACTTTGATACAGAACTTCGCAAGCGATGCAAGAAGGGTAGAGTGCCGTACACGGGTCCATAGTCTGTTGATGACTCGATAAAACAGGAGAAAGCGAAATGTTTATACAGAGGGTCCTACTGATCTCCTTCGTTTTAATTGTGGCTTTTGTCTCTGTATGCCAAGCCAAGGAGTGGCGCGGAATTGTTCCTTTGCGTTCAACCCGAGCGGACGTTGAGAGATTGTTAGGTAAACCCAACACGAAGGATGACCGATACCTCATCGAGAATGAAGAGGCTGATGTTTTTTACTCGAAGGGCCTGTGTGCTAATGGCTGGAATGTCCCGAAGGACACCGTGATATTCATAGGCGTAACTTTTAAGCAAGGCCGGCGTCTTGGGGAACTCAATCTTGACTTAACGAAATATCAAAAAGTTAAAGATCCCCTAGTAACCGCTCACACCTATTACATGAATAAGGCAGAGGGCATCTACTACACAGTATTCGAGGGACTCGGTTCAGATAAGGACCAGGTTCTCACAGTTTATTACGAGCCAACATCCGACGACGAACTCACGCTCCGTTGCGCGAAGCCATCAAAGCAATCCCAAACGCCCGAAAGTCTTGCAGGACTCTCATCCATTCAGTCCCAAAAGTATAATCATAAACATAAGCGCCACCGGCGACTCAAAGTGCACAACCTCGCCGGTTCATGATTCTGGAAATGCCATAAGGACGGACGAGAAAAATTGTTTCGGATTTATTTGTGTGCTGTGGCAGGAATAAATAGAAATCCGCCGTAACCGCATGTCAGTGGATGTGAAAGAATGTGAAATGGCTTGATTTTGACCGTCGCTGCGTCTCGATTCAAAATCAATTACTTAGTTTTTGTATCCCGCTTGATTGGGGTGCGTGACGTAGCTGTTTCGAATTCACTGGAGACTAATCGCTGCGACGGCTTCACTTTACCGCTTTCAGCAACCAACCTAGATCTTCCTTCGTTGCGAAGAATTGTGTTTTCAATCTCATTGCTTCTTTGTATTCGGCTCTGGCCTCATCAAGTCGCTGCTGATGGGCCAGTACAGTAGCCATTCCGTAATGGAAATAGGCGTCGCTTTCGAGTTTAGGTGTAAGCTTGATCGCTTCTCTGAGTTCAGTCTCTGCTTCTCCGTACCGTTTCTGACCCAGCAGCGCTTTAGCAAGTTCAAAGTGGACAATACCGTCAGCTGATTCGGTAGGGTCCGAACTAATCGCCTCTCTCAATTCAGATTCTGCTTCGTTGAACTGATCTCGCCCATTGAGGATTACCGCCAAATTGAAACGAACTGGTGCCAATGTGGGTTTGACTCTTAAAGCCTCTCGAAATTCGCGTTCAGCGTCCTGATAGTTACGGGCAGCCATGAAGATATTGCCGAGACCATTGTGGGCTTCAGCATAGTTTGGGTCCAGACCTAACGCCCTACGATACTCGGCTTCTGCTTCCCTAAGTCTGCCTTGCGTCCAAATTGCCAGGGCAAGATTTGCAACGGTGATCGGGTTCTTAGCGATTCTCGTGTCAAGCGCGATTGCCTGCCTCAAGACGTGTTCTGCCTCTGTAGGCCTTCGTAGCTGGAGCAGTTCTATGCCTAGCGCTTCATACGCTGCTCCGTATTGTGCATTTAGTCTAATTGCTTCTCGATAACTTTGCTCGGCACCTTCATGCTTTTGCTGTGCGGCAAGAACCTCGCCGAATGAATAATGAAATTCGGCATTCGCACCAACAAGATTCGGATTGAGCGAAAACGCCTTTCTGAACTCCGCCTCGGACTCAGGATATTGCTTTCGCTCAGAGAGGCGAAGGGCCAAGTTCAGGTGAGCCTTTTGGAGGTTTGGATCTATGCGCAGCGCTTCATTTAGTTCGGCTTCGCCCTCTGTATCTTTCTTTTGATTCAACAGAACAACGGCGAGTGCGTTATGAGCAACGGCGTAGTTCGGATCTTGTTTTGTGGCCTGACGGAAAGACGCTTCGGCTTCGGCTATTTTGTTCTGATTCATCAGTGCAAGCCCAAGTCCAAAGTGAGCCACGGCATATGACGGATCGGTCGAGACGGCCTGGCGATATTGAGCCTCGGCCTTCGCGAATTCTTGAGCGTTAGCAAGTATCGCCGCCTGGTCGCTTTGGGCCGTAGCCAACAAACGACGTTGGCTGCGATCTTTCTTGCTTCTGATTATCAAGATGCCTGTTACGGCTAATCCAAAGACAAGGGCGACTATTAGGACCCAGAGAATCACTTTGCGCTTGTTATTGACAACGTTGACTGATGATTCGTTAGATTGCTCCGGCATGAGATTCTCCTTTCACAATCCCGCGCGACTTCGCAACTGCAAAAAGTCATTTGCGGCGACGAAGTTTGGGGCAACTGTTTTTAGTTCGTTAATTTCGAGACCGGTTTCTAAGTCTCGTTTTTGCGCGACAAGGGCCAGAACTTTAGCGTTGTGAGGTAAAGGATCGGTACGATTCAGTCCGATCGCCAGGTCAAATTCATCAGTCGCCGCTGCAAATTTATGTTGACCAGCGAGACTTAAACCAAGAAAGAGATGGAATTTCTCGTCATTCGCATAATTCAGATCCCGACTGGACGCTTTCCTAAAATCATCTTCTGCGGATTCATCCTGTCTCTGTGATAATAAGGCAACGCCAAGATTGTAGTAAGCCTCCGCTAAGTAAGGACCGAGTCTAATCGCCTCGCGAAATTCGGCCATTGCCGCCGCGACGTTAGTCTGATGACTGAGCGCCACTCCTAAGCCGTTGTGCGCTTGCGCGAAATCTTTGTTGTGCGCCAGCGCGTCCCTAAATGCGGCCACGGCCTCCTCGTATCTTCCTTGCTTATTCAAAACCATGCCTAGACCGTTGTAAGGATCAGGAGGAACCGGGCTCGGTTCATATTTGATAGCTTGTCTGAAATGTTCTTCAGCCTCGCCATAACGCTGCAGATAAAAGAGAGTAAAGCCCAAGTTAAAGTGGGCCTCCGCATAGTTTGGATTAACTCTTACCGCATCCTTGAAGGCGAGCTCGGCTTCCGCATACCGTAACTCACTATTCAGAGTCATACCGAGTCCATTGTAGGCAACCGAATAATTCGGATCGATTCTGACTGCTTGCTTGAATTCAGTTTCAGCTTCCGTAAATTTCCGCTGGTTTCCGAAAGTTTGTCCGAGAGCAGTGTGGATCAGAGTAGAATTCGGTGCAGTTTTCAGAGCCTCCCTGAATTCGTTCTCAGCTTCGGAGAAGCTTCGTTGGTTGGCTAAGGTCAGACCCAAGTTGTAGTGCATGGGGCCGGTGTCGGTTAGATCCGTGTTGCCGCGAATTCTGGCGATTACCCAAACAATAGCCATGAACAATAGAATAAGTACCAGAAGAGTCACGATCTTGCCTCTGGTTTTTACGCGAATCGCCTTCGTTCGTTTAGCTGGTTGCGCGTCTACAAGAGAACCAGGGTTGAGCGATCCTGACATCGCCGTTGATTGATCGGTTAGTTCTTCGATGGGAATGCCAAGATCGCGTGCTCGCGTCTGTAGGGAGTGCACTAATTTATAGAATCCTTTGGGATCGTACAGACTTACCCACTGCCAATCAGACAAACGCTCCGGTACAGTGCATTCTTCTAGCTTGACGGGAATGATAAAAATTGTGCCTTCAGGTTGTTCGTCCGCCGCGTCGAGCGCAAATTTGATCTCCTTTTGTACATACCCTCTTTTGCTGATTGTGCTGGATGACAGACAAATTAGAACCACGTCGCTTTGCCGGACAGCCTTAGGGATTTCGAGTCGCCAGTACTGGCCTGGTAATAAATCGATCTCGTCCAACCACAGGTGAAATGAAGGTCTTGCCAGTCGGGCTGACAGTGTGCGGACTGAATCCTTGTCTCCGGAGGAATGACAGAGAAAGACGCGCAATCGCCGAGATGCCGGAGAGGGGTCATTCATGCGCAAACCATTTTACACTAATGAGCGATTAGCGTAGACATAGTATAGCGCGTATTGCTCATTAACCATTGCATCGAGGTTGGAACGCAAATCTTTAACCAATGATCACTCAGGCCTGCTAACTTTTCTAATTGTAATAGGCGATGAGATAGCTGACACTGTGGCGAACAGATTGTTCGAAAGTTGCGCCTTATGGCCGATTGCGAACGTCAACTTTGGGATTTGGTCCGAAGGATTGAGCCTTGGTCGAACGCAGAAGGAGGGCGCAGCTCGGAGTCAGAATTATCTGCGCCAGTCACTCAATTCTGGCAAGATGGGCGAGCGGATCGAGACCAAAACGCCAGGGTTCCCGATGCAGCAAACCTGTCTGGCAATGTTATCGACGGGATCAGCAACGAACGTAGGATTCGGTTCATCGAGCATGCGCTGAGAAGCAGAGGTAAGATGGAAGCGTCGATCGAAGCGAAGTCGCTGCAGGCAGGATGTCGGAGAATCGCCGAGGCGCTGAAAATGTAAATCCTCCCAAGACCTCGCAACCCTTGACTCTCTGCATACACAGGCATACAGTTAGTATGCTGTGCCGAAACCTGATCTTTCACCAAAGGAAGCCGAAGCTCTTCGCTTCATCCGGAACTCGCTGATTCACGCTGGCAAATCACCGTCGGTGCGAGACGTCCGAGATGCGTTAGATTACAACTCCCCGCGCTCAGCCGCTGTAATTCTCGAGAAACTCATAAAGAAAAAGCGAATTGAACGTAGGGCAGACGGCGGCATTCGTATAGTTAAAGATCTTGAAGAAGATCTCTCACACGCGCGAACGGTGCTGGTGCCGCTGGTAGGTAGTGTCGCCTGCGGTGTTCCGATACTTGCCGAGGAAAACATAGAAGCGATGATTCCTGTTTCGGCGAGTCTTGCAAAACCGAGTCACCGTCATTTTCTCTTGCGGGCTCGGGGCGACTCAATGAATCGCGCCGGCATAAACGATGGCGATCTAGTTCTGGTTAGGCAGCAACAGGTTGCCGAGAGTGGCGATATCGTTGTGGCTTTAATCGATGACGCGGCTACTGTAAAAGAATTCCAACGGCGCGAAACCGCGATTGTGCTTAGACCGAATTCAACTTCTGCTAAGCATCAGCCATTGATTTTGACAAAGGACTTCCAAATCCAGGGTGTCGTTGTCACGGCAATCCCTAATATTGATTAGTAAGAAAGAGGAGGAGATCACTAATGCAGGAAATGAACTCATCGTTTAAGACATTCTTAACCGAGATTCGTCCGACCGCAAATCAGCTCGATGACATGAGAACCGGCTACAAAACGCTGAAAAGCAGGCTGCTCAACGATGAAACCTTGGCGCCGATTATAGTCAGCACCTTTTTGCAAGGCAGTTTCCGTCGCGCGACCGCAGTGCGTCCGAAGGGTGACAAACGCGCTGACGTCGATCTCGTGGTGGTCACGAAGCTCAAGCGTGAAGAATACACACCGCACGCGGCGATGGCTCTCTTTGAACCGTTTTTGAACAAGCACTACGAGGGCAAGTGGGAGCCGCAGGGACGTTCATTTGGGATCGGTCTGTCGTACGTGGATTTAGATCTCGTCATCACTTCCGCGCCGTCTGAAGCTGAAACCCTGGCTCTTAAGTCGGCGAGTGTCACCTCTTTGGACACCCCGGAGGACGTTGATGATTGGCGGCTTGTCCCGTCTTATGTGACCTTCGCGGAGCGTGGGATGCCAGGTTTAGCAGCACGAATTGAACTCGCAAGAAAAGAGGCTGAATGGAAACTTTCACCGCTCCATATCCCCGATCGCGATGCTAATGAATGGGATGACACCCATCCGCTGGCGCAAATTAAATGGACGTGGGAGAAGAATAAGGCGTGTGACAAGCATTACATAAACGTCGTAAAAGCCATCAAGTGGATTCGTCGGATTGGGCCTGATGCGCCGAAGTATCCGAAGGGCTATCCGTTAGAGCATCTCATCGGACAGTGCTGTCCGGATGGGATCACGTCGGTTGCCGAAGGAGTCACCAAATCTCTCGAGGCGATCAAGAACAATTACAGCGGTTATGCCACGCTTAAGATGGTGCCGACAATGCCAGATCATGGTGTTCCCGCGCACAACGTACTTCACCGTTTGTCTGGAGAAGATTTCGCGGCGTTTTACGACTTGATGTCAGATGCAGCTGCGATCGCTCGCAAAGCTCTCGATGCGGAATCTGAAAAGGACGCGTCCGAACAGTGGCGGAAGATTTTGGGGGATAAGTTTCCACTGTCGGTGAAAACCGAAAGCGCTTCAAAAGAAATGGGGCTCGGAGCAGCTGTCGGGGCCGGTAGCGGCAGCGGCCCTCGCCGTCTTAAAGACCAGGCATTCTTTGAGGATGCAGTCGGGTGGATTTAACCAAACCAAAGTCTTGGTTCGCAGCCGATCGCAACCGGCTTGTCCATGAGTATCGACTTGTGCATTCGGCCTATCCTGACTTGGAGCTGAAGTTCGTCGACGGCTTGCTGACATGGGAAGGCGAAACCGCTGAACGTCCGACGTCGGTTGCGGCACCACCGCTCCGTTTTCGCGTGGAATATCCCACCGGATTTCCGGTTGCGGCGATCAAAGTATTTCCGATTTCACCGGCGCTGCCACCGGACGAATGGGGACATGAATGGCACCGCTGGGAAGACGGGCGTGTTTGCATCGTAAAACCAAACCTCTGGGATATCTCATACACGGCATATGACGTAATTGAAAAGGTTGCAAATTGGTACTTTAACTATCTGGCTTATAAGCACGGCCTTATTACGAAAATGCCTGATACAGGACGAGCCAAACTGTGAGGAGAAGGTTGATCAGGTGTTCTTTGTTCGTCTCATCATGGCCGCAGGGTTGGGATCGGTTTCCCTTAAAGCCGGTACGCGCGGTTTCTTCCAGGGCACGTTCCTCAAAGATGAAAGTCTGGCCGTAGCCCTAACCACCCGAATCGAGGAGGCTGAGCCGCTTTACGCCGCTGGCACTGAGCGTCTGTTTCCACACTGGTCGTGGGTTCACGGCACGTCAACCAAAAATTTGGTGCCATGGGTAGCTGTTAAGGACGGTTTCGCGGTAGCACTTCGCGCGAAGCGCATTCCGCGAAGTGCCTTGCCAGATTGGCTGATTGATGGACAGCCACTTGACCTTTCCAATGAGCCGGTCTTAAACCTCGGTTGTGTTGAGCAGGTTGCCGGCCAAGAGGCTCACGTTGATCTGCTCTTCCTTTATGGGGACGAGATTGGAGTCGGAAAGGTGCAAACCGTGGCCCCGGAGCCGCGGCTCTCCACTCGGGTTGATGGACTACAGCCCACTCAACTCCTCAAGCCAAAGCGTGTAGCCATAGTGGGCGTCGGCAGCGGCGGTTCGATGGCTGCCGTTAACCTTGCGGCTGCAGGTGTCGGCATTCTTCATCTTTTCGACAAGGATGTGATCTCGAGCGACAACGTTTTTCGTCATGCATGCGATTTACGTCACCTGGGTCGGGCCAAGGTGCTCGCGTTAAAGGATCAAATTGCCAGTTACGACCTGCCGGCCAAAGTCATTGCGCACGAGCAGGATGTAGTCAAAGACGCCCGCGGCCTTTGGGACTCAATGTCAGAAGTTGATTTGGTTCTTTGCGCGACTGATAGCATTCTGTCCCGGCGGCTGGTTAATTATGTTGCTGTCCGTTCTGGAACGCCGCTCGTAATCGCCGGCACGTTCGAGAACGCCAGCATAGGCGAGCTAATTCGTGTTAGACCAGGGGAATCGGCGTGCTACGAGTGTACACGACTGGCGCTAAGCGATGCTGGAGTATTGCAGCTGTTGCCGGACGCTGAAGAGTCAGGAAGTCACATCCCTTATGGAAGGGAAGCTGAACCCGGTGCAGAGGTACTGGCAAATAATCAGGGAAGCCGTGCCGATGTCGCCATGGTAGCAGCGCTGCAATCTCGGGTCGCCATCAGTACTCTGTTAGCTGCGGAAACGACCAGCGAGTCGCTACCAACTGATTACCTCACCTGGGGTGTGAGGAGGATTACAGATCTCGCCGGGCCCTTCAATTTCGAGCGTCCGTTTAGCACGAATTGGGTTCATCTGGAACGGCAGGATGGTTGTCCGGTATGCCGCGATCTTGGGAGGCTAGTTGATCAAGAATCTGATAGAGCGTACCAGGAAATCATGGGGCGTCTCGGCGAGCCATCAGGCTGAAACTCCACCTGCGGTTCGCCTCTGCCTGAGTTCTGAGAGTCGAGCCACCATTGAGCGAGAAGTAGCTGAATTCTCGCGCCAATTAGAAACGGGTGGAATTCTGATCGGCCATACCGAGACCACCGGACTCATCCGAGTGACCAAGGCTACGGGACCGGGTCCGAACGCTATTCACGAGGCATCGCATTTTCTTCGCGACACCGAGTATTGCGCGAAGATACTGCGTCGATGCTACGAAGAGACCGGTGCCGATTACGTCGGCGAATGGCACAGTCATGTCGGTCGATTAAGCCATCCATCGGGGGGAGATCTGGTCACGTTGAGTGGAATAATGAGCGATCCCGATTACGACTTTGAGGTTTTTGCGATGGTAATCGCCGTCAGGCCAGGAAGAATTCGCTCGCGGCGCATTAGGCTTAATGGCTTCATTGCTACCAAGACGGTGTTGCGTCGCGTGACGATTAACTATTCATAGAGTGGAGGTTCAGCTTTTGGGAGAGCAAAGCGCTGCGCGGTTGGAAGGCGATCGCTACCAGCACCTTTATAGCTGGTACGAACTGCTGCGCCTTCTTGATGACGAGCCAGTCTATGAATACGCATACGTGGAGCATCCTGAGGCCGGTGCAGCCGATGACGTCACACTCCATCCGCCAGTGGGGTCAGATCGCGCCGCCCGGTATGTTCAAATCAAGTGGCATGTCGATCAACGCGATGCTTACTCATTTACTAATTTGACCGAAGTCCTATCGGGCGCACGCTCGCTACTGGAGAAACTCTTCGATAGCTGGAAGGAACTGCGGAAAGCCGGACCAGTTGAGGTGTGGCTGGTTAGTAACTGGCCATCGGCCCAGGATCTCGGTGGCTTTCTCCGCTCGCGCGGCTACACGTTTTCAGACGACTTCTTTATCTGCACGGCCCGATCGGCGGCCGCCAAGGCGCGCCGCGCGTGGATGAAACAACTTGGTGCCACTGATGAAGAGATCGTCGAGTTCTGTCACGATCTGCGCTTGCGCTTGGGTTTTGCCGGCATTAGCGATTTTGAAGAGATGGTCGATGAGCGGATGGCGCGGTACGGGCTGCGGATGGGGGAGAACGCCAGGGCCATCGCGATCGACGAGGTGCGCGTGTGGGTTGAACTGGGTGGAGACCGTAAGCGAATCACCCGCGAAGTGTTGCTCGAAGTCATAAAGCGGAGAGATTTGCGTGCGGCAAAGCCCGACGATCCTGCCGTCAGTCTATGGATTCATGGCTGGGGAAGGAGGGCTTTTGATCGCCAGCCGACAGTCGAATTGGATTGGACGCCGTACTTCGACCGAGCCACCCGGCGGATTCCCGACCAAACGACCTGGGACCGAACTCTGTTGGGTGATATCGATCGTGCCAGAGGGGAGCTATCCGAACGACCAAACGGGTTCTACATTGATTTCCGAGGCAAGCTTCCGTTGACAGCGGTGCTAGCCGTTGGCGCGGGGTTTTCAGAAGTGGCCGGCTTTAAGTTTCGTGCTGAGCAGCCCACGCGAGGCGAAAACTACTTGTGGCGATCTGATGCCACGCTTTCCGAGCGAACTTTTCGAGTGAAGGAGGAAGCGGGAGAGCCCAGCGGGCAGGACATTCTCATAGCGCTTTCCGTTACTGGAGATGCGACCGGGGACGTTAGACCCTTAGCCGAACAGCTGCAAGGCAAACTGAAAGCGACTATATACGCCGAACCCGACAACGGTCCGGGAGATGCGGCGATCACGAGCAATGAAGATGCCGTCGCGCTCGCTGTTCGGGCGAAGGAGTTGATACGAGCATCGCGAAACAAGTATCGCGCTAGCCAAACTCACCTGGTGCTCTACGCTCCCGCAACTTTTTGCCTGTTCCTCGGCCAGCGCTTGAACGCAGTTGGCCGAATAGTCACTTACGAGCGTACCGTCGAAGGTGGTTACCAAACGTCATTGATTCTCTCGACAGGTTGAATCAATCATAGGGATCCGTTAGCAATGGAAAGCAGATTAAAAAGATTCCTCGAGAAACTCGCGATGACGCGGGGCCAGGGCACGTATGGTCCCGAAGGTAACTCCGAAGAGGATCTGCGAAGTTTTCAAGAAGAGATTGACGAGATCGAAAAACTGGCTGGCACAGAAATGCTGACGATCATCGGTAAGCCTCATCGAGAATCTAGAACGGGCAAGCGATACATCGATCGAATCAGGCTTGAAGTGACAGCCGAGGGCATAGCTTGGATGCAAAAGACCGAGCCGACGAACGGTACGAGGTCATTAACGCGCGCCCAGTCGGCTGAAGAACAAATCGCGAAACTCAGAGAAGACTTCGATGGCAACGTCTTGTCACCGTTGCGCTCCGATCTTCGCGTGAAGGGTTTGCAGGCTTACGAGTTCTGGAAGAGAGACTTCATTGCATTCCTTGAACAACAGCTGCCGCATGAAGTCAGTCGCTTTAGACGATTGAGTTTCTCGTCGAACGCAAACGGTCAAGCACAAAAAGAGAACGCCTACAATCGATTCATGAGAGAGGAGGGCAAAACCTGCCTGGACTTTCTGCAGAGCATCGCTGAGGAAAGATCGGCTGCGGCAACTTCGGTCAGAGTGTTCCTTAGCTACGCCCGAGAAGATGTTGCTGAGGCCGTCCGGTTGTACGAGGAATTGAGCGCTAAGGGGCTGGACGTTTGGTTAGATAAGGAGTCGCTCCTCCCGGGGCAAAATTGGAAGAGCACCATCAGACGCGAGATAAGAGAGCGCCGTTATTTCATCGCGGTTCTGTCACACAAATCGCTCAGCAAGAGAGGCTACGTCCAGAAGGAGTTGAAGGAGGCGCTTGATGTGCTCGAAGAGTACCCAGCCTCTTCTGTCTTTATAATCCCGGCAAGACTGGACGACTGCACCCCTTCTGATGAAAGGCTCCGCGATTTACACTGGGTGAATATGTTTGATAACTGGGATTTGGGGGTTGAGCGGATCCTAAAGACGATCGGCGATTCCCAGCATTAGAAGCTAGCTTTGACGGAACTGCACCACAGGAGGTATATGGGTGACTAGGAACAAGACGAAAGGTAAATGGTGGGAATCTAAGGGCACAGAACCCCCGACCGAATATGATGAATGCTACTCTCGCGCTTTGCGTCGAATGGCCGTTACGCTGAACTGTCATACTTTACGTAGCACTCCTTTTAGTCCGGCCACTTCCAAAAAATCAGATCTCGAACTTCGCGAACTGTTTCAGCGGACCAAGATCGCATCAGTGGACGCGAATGCGGCTCTTGTGAATCATGAGCGCATTGATCGTCAACAGGAAGTTGAAGACTTCGATAACGCAGAAAATCTTTTTTATGGCGATTTCAATTTTAGTTGTCCACGCGGATTCAGGAATATTGTCAGGGTTACCCATCGCTCAACCCCGGCGTTTCGACAGTGGAGCTTCAGACGGCTTGTTTGGCCTACCGTCGAAACAGAGCAGGCAGGGTCAGAGCCACTCAAGAAGAGAAGCGATGAAACCGACTCGGAGTTTATGCTGTCTTGTGCTGCAAACTATTTATTGAAGAACTTCTGGCACAACTTCGTTCATCGCAACATTCAGGGGATCACTTCAGAGAATTACCATAGCTTTGGCGGCGAGGCACGTGACCAGTCCGACTTCGTGGCCGACAGCGTCGGAACGATCCTGTTCTTGCGATCGTACGGAGTTGAAATTTTAACAAGCGGACGATCGCGGCCCGAACGAGGTACTGCAGTTCGTGACCTCCTAAACCGAAACAGGAGCAATTTAGTTTTCGCTGAGCGCGATCGTCTTCGAATTGAGCGCACTTCGAAACTGCCGACACATGAACGCTGGGAGGAAGCGCAATGGCAGTTTCGTCGTCGGGTTGCGATGGCGATTAGCAACCAGTTGATCGAGCGTGGAGCCGCAGTTACGAGCTTGGGCGTGTATCTGCGCGGCGAACGACCGACGCGAGAAAAATGGTTCTTCCATAGCCAAAATCTGGTTGTTCAGCTGAATGGGCGATATTTCGTTTGCAATCATGTTCCATACATTCCCGATCCCGCGAAAGATCAAAGCCCGCAGACGCGAGCAAAGGCGTACCAGCGACGCCAGGAATTAGCCGATAGTGCCATCGGTCAATACATGTCGTTGCTTGAGCAAAACAAAGAGTTACGCAGGTACGCCGAGCATTCCCTCGCGGCCTTATCTGCGCGTATCAAAATACCTTTGTAATACCTGAGCTACGCTCTTAGTCGCAGGGACAATGACGGGTGGTGTTTTCTAAGCTCGCCAATCAAGTGTTCCTTAACCACATGTGTGTATCTTTGAGTAGTAGCAATTGATGCGTGTCCCAAAAATTCCTGTACCACTCTAATGTCCATCCCGTTCCTCAGTAACAAGGTCGCGACAGTGTGTCGGAGCATATGCGGTGTAATGTGGCGTTCTATGCCCGCGTTGCGCCGGAATTGTGCAATGATATTTGCTATTCCCTGAGTTGATAAGCGGCTGCCGGCGGCATTAAGAAACAGCGCCGAACTCTGGGAGACTAGTCGTATGCGCGCGTCCAAGTGCCCCTTCTGGATCATAATGGTTTGATCGTCAACCACGTATGCTAACCGCCCACGCCCTCCTTTACCTTTCACTCTGAAGACAAATTCAGTTAACAGGAAGTCGTCAACATTAAGTGAAGACACTTCACCGACTCTCATGCCAGTGGCAAAGAGCAGGTCGAGTAAAGCCAAATTGCGACTGTCACGGTAATCGCGTGATGAGCTGCGCGAATTCGACCCGCGAGATAGCAGCGAGCCTTTTAGCGGTATCGTCAATTGCGGTCGAGCGGCGTACTCTAGCAAGCCCTGAATTTCTGCTTCGGATAGAGCTCGCGGTAGTTGCTCAATGCGACCGAGGCTCAGCTTGACCCGCCAAAAGGGTGATTCGTTTAGTAATCCGCGTCTTAGCCAGTAGGAACAGAAAACTTTCAACACAACCATCTTTCGGCGCATTGAAGCTGGGGCATAGCCCTCTTTTCGGAGGTGGGCTGCCCAATCTTCTATCAAGCTGCCGCTTAATGAGCCGAGTTCAAATTCGTTACCAGCATACGTGCAAAACTGTTCAAGGTCTGAACCGTACGCGGTCTTGGTCTTCTTGCTTCGTTCATGGGTTGAAAAGTAACCATTTACAAAGCCGGTTATTGCTTCTCTTATCTGCATAGGGGTACACACTCCTCCAATTTAGTCCTTCTGCGGACTCCACGAGTTGAAGAGCTTATTGTGTTGTTTTTCTGGGTAGGACAGTAAAACGCCGCAGAGTTTAGTTTTGGCCCATCGGAATTTCAAGCGGGGAACTGTCGTAAGCAGCTCTCGATTCGATGCCCGCCAAGGCTGATCCTAGATATCAACAATACTTGCAAGAGCAAAATTGGTTGTCGCAAGAAAGATTGGGGTGATAATGATAGTCATATGGAATCGTCCAGAGGAACACTCTTCATGAACGAAACTAATATTCAGGATGTCATCAATAAGCGCTCGTTTTCAAGAAAACGGATTCTCAGGTGGTACCTCAAATGCCAAGGTCTGTTTGAAGTAGAGAAGGTCATCCTCAACCGGCTAAAGTCATCGATTAGAGGCAAGTCATTGCTCGATGTCGGAGTTGGGGGTGGAAGGACGACTAAGTTTTTGCTAGACATAAGCGAGGAATATATAGGTGTAGATTACACTGCTGGGTTTGTCGAGAGCGCAAGAAAGAATTATCCGCATGCAACATTTGTTCTAGGTGACGCGCGGGATTTGCGACTGTTTGGAGATAGGAGTTTTGACTTTGCGTTATTCTCTTATAATGGCATTGACTATATGCCGCATGATGGCCGACTATGCGCACTCAATGAGATTAATAGAGTACTAAAGCCAGGTGGTTACTTCATGTTTTCAACACACAACCTTAACTACAAACACGTTCGCAAAATAACTTGGCATGAAGACTCATTTTCAAATCCTGCAAGCTTCAAGGGCCGTCTTTCTGAACTTCTACATTGGCCCAAGCACTTGATTATGAAACGGCATGAGTTCTACAACGATGAATATGCAATCCTAAATGATTCTGCTAACGAATACTCTCTTCTCACCTATTTCATCGGCATTGATGAGCAGATAAAGCAATTGCAAGACCGTGGATTTGTCAATACACAAGTCTACGATCTTAAGGGTAACCAAATACAACATGACAGCGATTCTCCCTGGATTTACTTCTTGGCGACGAAATCGACTTCCTAAAGTTGGGTAAAACCAAACTCTCTCACGTTGTACCGTCCTACCTAGGTTCTAAGAGAAGGCGAAATCACGTGTCCGGCGTCTTGTCTTAGTGAATGGAGGTGCGCGAACGTCTGCTTGCAATTGCCAAAAAATAGTTGTCGCTACAAAGATTTAAGAAGATAATAGTGCTCGAAGATTCGCGGATCATGTAATGAATTGATTTGGATAACTCGGAATTATGCAAACTCACGTTGGGCTGGAAGCTCGAATCGATGCCCCGGGGAAGCGTGAAAAGCTTGCCTTATTGGACGGCACTCCCATTAGGTACCGCGAATGGCCGAAATGGCCGCGCGCCAGCGCCACTACCCAGCGCAGTCTGTTGGATGTGCTCCATTCCACCAAGTGGACCATCAGCGGCCAGTCTGATCGGACTCCTTCTTATGAGCAGCGATTCGCGGAGGCGTTTGCTGAGTATTGCGGCAGACAATTCTGCGTTCCGTGCGGCAACGGAACGGCAGCCTTAACAATTGGTCTACAGTCTCTGGGTGTTGGCCCAGGGGACGAAGTCATCGTTCCCGGTTTAACTTGGGTCGCATGTGCCTCCGCAGTTTGTCATGTTGGCGCAGTCCCCATCCTGGCCGACATTGATCCCTCAACTCTTTGCGTATCAGTTGCCTCGGTTCGAGCGTTGATCAGCAGCCGCACTGCGGCAATCATGATGGTACACCTCTACAGCGCACTCGCACCTACTGATGAGATTCTAGATCTCGCAGCAACCAACGGCATCCCCGTGATAGAGGATGCTTCGCAAGCTCATGGCGCGAAGTCACATGGCCGGCGAACGGGCACCTTTGGCGAAGTCTCTGCCTTCAGCATGCAACAGAGCAAGTTGTTGACCTGTGGTGAAGGCGGAGTATGCCTCACGGATGATCCGCGAGCCTATCGTCGCATGCAGCAGTTTCGAGCTGACGGTCGGGGCTTGGCAGGTGTCGACGGTTACGATCCATATCGAGAGATCGTCCCTTACGGCGAGGTGCTCGGTAGGAATCTATGCCTTTCTGAATTCCATGCAGCAATTCTCTTAGACGCCCTCAATAGACTAGATCTCGAAAACAAACATCGCCGACGAAATTTCGTTCAGCTGTTAAGCCTTCTTCGCGATGTTCCAGGGATATCTGCCATCACTGGCGACGCGGCAGAAGAGCCCACGCACTACAAGATTTGTCTCCGATTCGAAGACGAACTCCTGGCGGGTCTTGATATCGGTGTGTTCGCACGAGCATTGGCCGAGGAATTGTCGTTGCCTGTTGAACCCATAGATTCGCCGCTTAATGCAAATCCACTCTACCAGCCGCTACTCTCGCCTCAGATCGGAAGGCTAGCCAACGCAGCTGAAGCATACGACCCAAAGCGCTTTTACTTACCAAACGCAGAGGCAGCCTCCCGCTGCTGTATCACTCTGCCGCATTGGTCTTTATTAGGAGATCGCAGCGACCTGGAAGATATCGTAAGCGCCCTCCGCAAGACGCTGCTTCATCGACACGAACTCTCCGAGCTGAGCCTTACGGAGGTCCGTCGATATCCGTTTCGAACTCAGCACAAAAGGGGGTGCCCAGTCCGATGAAAAATGAGAACCGCGCTTGGCCTAGCGTTGTAGAAATCGAGGTCAATTCTAGGTGCAACAGAAAATGTATCTATTGTCCGAACAGTGTGCCGAGCTTCCCATCAACCGAAAAGCATATGAGCGCGGCATTGTTCGAGAAAATCATTCACGAGCTAACAGAGATTCAATTCAGTGGACGGCTTTCTTTTCACTTCTATAACGAACCTCTTTTGCGTCGAGATCTGGAGAGTTTGGTGGCGTGGGCTAGGCCAAGACTCCCGTTCGCCTACTTCGTTTTATACACGAATGGCGATTTTCTCAGTGAATCACGTTACGAGGCGTTGCTTGATGCTGGCATGGACCATTTTCTGGTGACGCGGCACGATTTTGATGCTTACCCTACTCGAGCCTTTCAGTTTGTTCAACACCCTCACAACTTCACCGTCTCAGGACGCGGAGGAACGATTGCTGAGAGCGAAGAAGCTCTAGATATTGGCTGCTTTGCCCCGAGTGAGATGTTGAACATTACCGTAGATGGTGACGTCGTTCTTTGTCATGAAGACGCCGAAAAGCGCCACATCATGGGGAGTCTAGCGGTGCAAAAATTATCGGAGGTTTGGTTTGGAGAACGCTTCGAAGCTTTTCGGGAGCCACTTGAGCGCGGAGATCGCATTAGCGCAGGAGCAATCTGCGCTCGGTGCGACAACCGGCTTTACCCCATTTCTGGCACAGCAATTTAGCGATGGCCCACGGCAGTTCTCAATCTTCTGTTAGCGATCGGTCTTCTTTACTTCGAATCTACGCTGTCGACTGTTCGTCGTTGAACAAAGTCCATCTTGAATATTGGAGTAAGATTCAGAGAGCAAACCACCGCTTTGCTAGTCCGTTTCTCACCCCGGGATACACACAATTGGTCGGTCGCTGTTGTGAGGGTGTGCGCGTAGGTGTAATGGAAACTAGCGAGGGTCGGCCAGTTGGGTTCTTCCCGTTTCAACTAGTATCTCCCCGTCACGCAAGACCGGTCGGTACGATTTTTTCTGACTGTCAGGCAGTCATCGTCGAACCTGGCATAGAGTGGAATGCGAGAGAACTGCTTTCAGCTTGCGAACTAGATCGTTGGGACTTTGATCACTTGCTTGCCGATCAAGAGCCGTTTGCTACCTTCCACCAGGTTCATGACTACTCACCTGTGGTCGACCTGTCTGAAGGCTTTGAGGTCTATGTAGGCAATATGAGGAATAACAGGCGCGGTCAAGTATCTCAAGCGGAACGTCAACGAAGACGGTTGGAGCGGGACCTAGGCGGGGTGACGTTCTCAGCACATGAGCCTGACCTCGAGTTACTTGACAGGCTGTTGCACATCAAACGTGAACAGTGGTCTCGAAGCGGTTGGCCCAATCGATTCGAAGCTCCGTGGGAGCGGTCACTAATGACGGGCTTGGTTCAGACCAACGAGCCGGATTTTGGTGGTATGTTGACGGTCCTCCGTGTGGGAGATCGACCCGCAGCACTGCACTTGGGGTTGCGGTCACGAATAATCTGGCATTATTGGACGACGGCGTATGAGGTCGCTTTCGCTCGTTACTCTCCCGGCATTGTCATGCTGGTGGAGATGATTAAGGCAGCGGTGCCACTGGGCATCAAGGCTATTGACCTGGGAAAGGAAGACCTCCTTTACAAGAGGAGGCTCATGAACCGCAAGATTCGGTTGGCTGAAGGATCTGTCTCGTCGTGATTTGGTGCTCGGGATCGTTCAATTAAAGCCATACTACGAGACCCAAGCCTATTCTTTCGTCCCGCGGAAGTCCTTCTCCAACCCGGAAGCGACCGAGAAGAGCATCATTGCTCAGCGAGGTCTTAACCGCGTAATCATAGTCGTCATCCTGAGTCCAATCTGCCTGCTCATATGTTCGAATCTCCCGCAGGGTGTTTTTGACATCTTGATCGCTCCCGATGGACTGTAACAGCTTTATGTAGTTGGCAAGAACAATCTGGTTCGGACAAGCAAGATCCGCGTTGCCGAGAAAAAGCAATCCATCTTTCCTCATAATCTCGAACGCAGCTTGCAAGTGTTCGCGCGCGGCGACGTAACTACCTCGGCGAAGGGCGATCATCGCTTTCAAGTTTCTCAATTGCCACGATGAGTATCCAATCCCGCGTTCGATCCCGATGCCTAAGCCGTGATTCGCCCATTGATCAGCACTGTTCAGCAAAGTCTCGTTGTGCTTGCCCGATGCTAGATTCTCTGTGGCTAGAGCATACGTAATCCCAGCACGCAGAAGATAAACACGGGGCATCAGCGAAAAATAACTCGCCGTCTCGCAACCTTTCTGTAGGGCATCCAGCTCTCGGCTGATCCGCTGTAGTTCGCCGGCATCGGGCCGAAGCAAATGAAACTCTAGACTGAGCATAGTGGCGTCAGCGTGTCTTTGATGCCGCACGGTGCCGGATGAGGCATTCAGCCGCTGTGCGTCCTTGGTAAGCTGAGCCCATTTTGCAAAATCGCTAAATTGATATAAGAACGAGCGATCGGCTACTTGTTTTGCCACTAAGCGCGTGTCCGATAACTCGTTCGCGTGCAGATCAGCAATGTCGAAACAACGCAGGGAGAGATCAGCATGATTAAGACAGCCGTAGAGTTGCGCAAGGCAGTTATAAACCTCGAAGCGAAGTCGGTGATCCTCTCGAACGGCTTTATTTACCTCCAGCTCCGCTTGAAGTTCTAAGAGCAAGCCCTGAGAGCAACGCACTAATCCAGCATCCATTAAGAACTGGGCCTTCAAACACCGCAACCAAAACCGCAAATGCTGTCTGGCGATTGCTGGGAGAGGAATTTGGCCCGCGCGGGAAATACCATAATCAGCGGCGGCACTTCCCGCCTGCAATGAAAGTGAATATCCTCCAATATAGGTCATAGCGTTTAGAATCCCAGGTAAGAGTTCGGGTTCTTTGCCAAGACTCAACACGCTTTGATAGGCGAACCGAAGATGCTCAAAGTAGGCGGTCGGAATGTCAGCAGTGCTGTAGCCGGGGACCTGTCGCAGGTCATCGAACATCTCCTGCCAATACTCCACCGCAGCTTCGTGCGCTTTTGCTATAGAAGCCAAGCGACCAAGTGAGAGTCGATCCATGCCGAGCAAGAGTTCAGGACGATCTCTAAGGTGCTCCGCCGCCGCTGTCGCTAATTCTGTGCCGCGGCTCGACCAATTCGTCCAGGTCTCGCCATTACGTCTAACAAAGGAATTCGCGCCGCCTAAATGGACCTCGCCAAAGAGCCAGTTGCGAAAATGGAGCAGTAAATTCTCATGATGCCACCTTAGGCGTTCAGAGTTTTCGGCGGGCGCCAAGAATCGTCGATCTATAAGAACTTCGCGAGCCCTCAATTCGTGGTCATCGAAGGCGCCCGAAAACAGAGCTTCAGGAGGGTCGGATCCGAGCAATGCAGCCGCTAGTAAAGCGCGTTGGGCCGCGTCGCCCTCTGTTGCTTCAGCCAACAAGTCGTAGCGGTCAGCTAAGAGAGCAACCATGGTTGGAGGCAAACTGTCGATATTTGCTATGAAGCGTTGATGATCGATTATGCCAACCGCACCACGATGGACCACCCGAACCACACTCATATCCAGCAGCCATTCCACGCACTGCACAATATGAGCTGGAACACAGCCTGATAGGCGCTCAAGCGCATCGACGACTTCAGAGGGCGCATCCCGTATTATTCCTCTAATAAATAATCGGGCGATGTCAGGATCAAAACGGTCGAGCGTCACGTGGAGAAAGTTCGGCCCACAGGGCATGTCCGAGATGAGGTCGGCTAATCGCTGGAAATCCGTATTCCCGTGACTGTGATCGCTACGACCCGTCAGGATTAGGACCACCGGATTGCTCCGCTGAGGAGGTTGCGTAACAAGTTCAAGCAGCATCTGGCACGTTTGGCCGTCCGCGTTGTGAACGTCTTCAAGTACCAAGATTGGAATTTGAGCGTCCGAGCCGATCGCACTTGAAACGAAGGACTTAACTAAGGACGGTGCGTCGTGAATTTCTTTCCGGTTGCCCAAGGGAAAACCGTTCGCCGCTGCGCGGTGCAAAAGTGCGTCGATCCTAGCCCGAGAGGTTCGTTCAGGAAATTCGTGTTTTAGCCAACGGAAGTTCACCCCTTTTAGTCGCACCTCAAGTTCTTGAACAGCGCGACTCTTCCCGGTACCGGCCGGCGCGAAGACCGTTGCGACTTTTAGTCCCGAGGATTCGCCGCTATCCGACGCTTCCAATAACGAGACTAACTCTGCTACGGCCTTCTCATGTTTAGGCCCAACGAAGTTCGGACGAAAATCGAGTCGATTCAGCCCGGCGTATTCCCGCGAAAGCGAACGCAAGGCACCATTCAGATCAACCCCAATTCGAAGAGATGCCGTGCGATCGGGGATTTCCCGTGTTGCATGTAGTCTGAAGGCTTGGATCCCGAATGGTGGTAGGTGAATCAAGAGATCATCCTCACCCTCGGTCAACGCCCACTCGGCATTGGATTGGAGGAATAGCCTTCCCGATCGCGGCTCAGCTGTTTGATTCTGCAACGAAAGCGTAATTTCGACGCTTCCCATCTGACGCGCGGTCATGTCGTCGCGTACCAATACTCCGGTGAGTACGTCATGCGGCCTGATGTTAGGCGTTTTGATTTCTACTTTTTCGGCAATCTCTGGATCGTTAATTATCTCCTCCAGACGCGTGCCATCGATAACAATTAGTCTAGTATCGGTCAATCTGAACAGGTCATATAAATTCCAGATTGCGCCAGCAGTAAAAAAGCTATTGGTAACAACAACGAAGGCGTCGCATTTGTCGCCGCGGTTTTGGGCGGCGTTGCTGGCAATCCGTTCGAAGGAAAGGGCGGGAGATGAGGTCCACTTACATTCAACATGAATAGTTAGGCCACTACTCGAGTGGCACTCGATCAAATTGCCAAAGAGCTGGACATCATCAATAGCCTCAATGACGATATCTTTTCCTCGTTGTGGTCTTTCTAGGACGCGCTGAACTCTCGACACGCTGGGCTGACCGCTCAAGTCTTTGAGGATAAGGTCTTGAACGAGTAGCTCGAACTGTTGATCGTCCATTAGTGGGCTAAAGTCGCTTGCCGGTAGGTTGAACTTCAAGACAACTGATAATTCCGAGTTATCTCTAGTACTCGGAAAAAAGCCCCACGTATTGAATCGCGACTTTTGTTGCGGTGGAATGTAGGGTATGACCGGGCAGAATAGTGCTATTTTCTTGCTCGCATTACTGCGCGCCCGAGGGCAGCAATCATAAATTGAACCTGGTCGGACGTGAGAGCGGGGTAGATAGGTAGGTTGACTTGCTGCTCAAACCAAATCCGTTCAGCTACCGGACACTGTCCTGCGCAGCCTCCCCGCAGCCTCCACTCTGGCAGCAGGTGAAGCGGGAAATAACGCACCTGCATTTCAACCCCACCAGTATCCATTTCAATTAACAGCTTGTCGTGGTCGATTCCTGAATTCGGCTGGATGAAAAAAGTGTAGAGATGATATGAGTGGAGGTAGCCTTCGGGTTCTTCTTGAATGCGAAGGCCATCGATATTCGAGACCGCCTCGTTCAGCTGACCGGCAATTGCACGTCTCCGTTCAACCAAGCTCGGCAGTCTTTGCAACTGAAGGCGCCCGACGAGTGCTGCCGGCTCGCTTAGAATGGCATTCGTGCCGTGTCTTCGGATTTGAGTGCAGTCATGCGTGTAGGCATTCTTCTCATGCCGATCCAGGCTTGTTGGTTTGGGATAGGGTCCGATATTAGTGCTCGTACGTTCAACGAATGTTGCGTCTGGTTCGCCCTCCCTAAGTCTGATAATAACCTCTCGCCAAATGGAATTGTTGAACGTAATCATGCCCCCTTCTCCCAGCGTGGAGATATTCTTCATTGACTGAAAGCTATAACAACCAATGTCACCCAGGGCCCCAGCGCCGCAGCCACGATATTTGCTCCCGTGGGCATGAGCACAATCCTCAAGCACCAACACTCCGTGTGCCTTGGCGATCGCAAGGATTGCGTCCATGTCAGACATCAATCCTCCGTAATGAACGAGATAGATTGCGCGAGTTCGAGGACAAATCAGCGATGATAAATACTGGGGATCGAGATTGAGGGAATTAGGATCGATATCACAAAACCGAACCTCCACCTCAAGATCAAGAAGAGGATTGAGCGAAGCCCAATAGGTTTGGGGGGTCGCAATTACTACGTCGCCTGGCCGTAAACCTATCAGGTAGGTGGCCAGCTCCAAAGCTACGGTGCCGCTCGTAACTGAGATCGCGTTTTCAACGCCGGTGTGTGTTGCGAATTCCGCTTCGAAAGCTTCTCGTTGTTCACCCATGGAGAGCGTATCGCCACTCCGCAAGAGCGTTTCAAGAGCGGCAATCTCTTCATCTCCTATGAGCGTTCCTAACCGACTGTAAGGTACTACATATTGATTCAAAGTTAGCCCTCATGCGTTTTTGAGAAAACGGTGAGCCCTGTTGGGTTCGGGACAGTTGCAAAAGTGTTGACTCATGCACGATGGAGACGTAAGCTTTTAATGAAACTCTAACCTCGCCATGCCCGAATTGAAAGACCCCCAGGATCCACATGGCCGCGTTCGGCCAGTATATGTAACTTACTTCGGAAAGCACTACGAAGACCTTCGATTTCCTCTCGAGAGAGATGATAAGCCAGGTTTGCGACGGGGTCAGGCCGGCGCGCTCCACGCTATCGCCGCGCACTTTACTTTCAGAACAGAGCCTGCAGTCGTCACTATGCCAACTGGATCGGGTAAGACGGTGGTCCTTGCTTTGTCACCGTTTATCCTTCGGGCGAGCCGTGTTCTGGTGATCACACCAAGTCGCCTAGTCAGAGCCCAAATTACTGACGAGTTCGCCACGCTTGGTCGTGTCATTTCAACTGGCGCTCTTAACCGCTCAACAACTCTTCCGAGGGTGATGGAAATAAGGAAGAAGATTTCAACCGAAAGTGGATGGGACGATCTTGTTTCGTATCATGTCGTCGTTGGTACTCCCAATTGTGTTAGCCCAGCTTTTGCGGACGTGGCGAAGCCGCCAGAAGACTTTTTTGATTTGATTCTATTTGACGAAGCCCATCATAGCCCCGCTAAAACGTGGGATGAAATACTCAACGCATTTCCTGCGGCCCGGAAGCTGCTCGTTACAGCCACTCCCTTTAGGCGAGACAAAAAGGAGATCAAGGGTGCCTTTGTCTTTGACTATCCCGTGAAGCAGGCCTACAAGGACGGAGTCTTTGGCCACATTGAGTTTCACCCACTTGAGGATCATGGACTCGAGCAGAACGACATAAAGATTGCACAAACAGCAGAAGGAATTCTCCACGCGGATCGCAAGGCAGGACTAGATCACTTCCTGATGGTCCGGACAGACTTGAAGACGAGAGCGGAGAAACTTGAAGAAATCTACAATAAGAACACTTCTCTGAAGCTGCGACGCATCGATAGCAGTCGTTCTCCAAAGTTTCTGAGCAAAGCCATTGATGCTCTGAAGAGCAAAGAACTTGATGGCATCATTGCAGTAGATATGTTGGGTGAAGGCTTTGATTTCCCAAACTTAAAGGTTGCCGCCGTCCACAGCCCGCATAAGTCTCTTGCAGCGACCCTTCAGTTTGTGGGTCGCTTCGCACGCACCGGAGCGCCAAACATTGGTCAAGCAAAATTCGTGGCTGTGACTCAAGAAATCAAGGGAGAACTAAAGGAGCTGTGGGATGAAGGCTCTGAATGGCACGAGATAATCCCCATGCTGAACGACGAACGAGTCCAGAATGAGTTAGACATCAGGACAACCCTGGCAAACTTCAAACACGACGAGAGCGTGGCCGTCGACGATGAAACCGAGGACTTGTCGCTCTACTCCATTCGTCCTTACAGCCACGTGAAGATTTATCGCGTTCCCAAAGACTTGGACATCACCAGTGAGATAGACATGATTCGCGGTTTGGAACTAAGACATCGCGAAGTTAGCAATGATGGCAATACTGTGGTGTTGATTACCAAGGAGGAAACCCAGCCGAAATGGGCTAGTCCCGGTAGGTTCAGAAAGGTTGAATATGATCTTTTCATCATTCATATCGAGCGCGATTTCGGCTTGGTATTCATTTGTACTTCGCGCCGACGAGAACTTGTTTATAGGCAGCTAATCGATCAGCTTGCTGGTAATGCGCACGATATCCTTGCAGTCAATGTCATCAATAGAGTCCTAAACGATATTGAAAGCGCGGAAGCGTTTAGTGTAGGAATGCGGAATCGTATGCAAGGCGCGACCGAATCCTATCGAATCATGGCTGGTCCGAAAGCCGACAAGGCTATCAAGCCAAGCGACGGAAGAATGTACCACCGCGGCCACGCGATGTTTAGAGGTCGACAGGGAGGTGTTGACGTTACCGTTGGACTTAGTAGCGCGTCAAAGGTTTGGAGCAATTCTTATTTGCAGATTCCGCATCTTCTTCAATGGTGCCGCAAGATTGCTACCAAACTTGCTGATGAAGGCATAACCAAGACGAATTCGAACTGGGATTTGTTACCAATGCCGAAGCGAATCAGCAGTCTGCCGTCTCAGCCGGCAATTGGCGTCGACTGGGACGGCGAGATCTACGTAGACCCACCTCTTATGCTTGTCGAAGTCAAGGGGGCCGTTAAACATGTGACGCTCTTAGACACTGACATCAAGGTAGATCGCGATCAGAAGCCTGGCGCCATCAGATTCCAAGTCAGTTATGAAAGCCTTGAATGGCCATTTGAGTTTACACTAACGCCCACTCCTTCTATTGCGCCTATAGGTTGGTCCGAGGATGACGGACCGATCGTTGGCTGGGAGGGCGATGAAATACGATTGCCCGAGTTCTTGCGCGTGATTCATCCGACCTTTTACTTTTCCGACTTCTCGAGCCTCAAGGGCGCCGATTATCTAGAGGCGGTAACAGCCGGCATGTTTTTCGAGTCGGATCGCGTAGAGACAATCGATTGGCCCGGGGCTAATGTTGATATTCGATCCGAGAGGAAGAATCCCAAAGCAGGAATGATCTCTATTCATAACTATCTCATTAATAAGTTAGGCAGCGAATCTCACCGGGTCGTTGTCTATGATGACGGCACGGGCGAGGTTGCTGACTTCGTCGCGATCGATGAGAGCGAGACCGAAGTTCGATTCACCTTCTACCACGCGAAGGGGAGTGAGAGTTTAAAACCAGGTGAGCGCCTAGCAGACGTATATGAAGTCTGCGGGCAGGCGGTTAAATCAATCCACTGGACACTTTCCCCTGAGAAGTTAGTCGGAAGATTGTTGATACGTTCAAAGGATCGCGAATCCGAATGGCTGGTACGTGGATCGCGCGGTGACCTTAAGGACTTGTTGAGATCTGTTACCGAAAAGAAAGTGTCCTTTGAAATCGTGATCGTCCAGCCCGGTATATCGAGAGCTACTATGAAGCCGGATAACATAGCCTTGCCGCTCGCGTCTGCCGATTTATTTATTATTGTAAGCGGCGCGTTTGAGAGTCTTCGGGTATGGGGTTCAAAGTAAACTGTCATATCGATCCGTAACACTAGTTTTGCGAGTGATCAGGGATGAGGCTTGAACGAATTCAAAGTCTCGCGACGTGCAACGCCTTCGTAGAGCCAACGCTGGGCGACAACTTTTCGAGATGGACCTTCTTTTAGATGTCGGGCCATACGCTCTAGGTATCGACACCAGGGTGCTGCAGATATTGAAGCGAGGAATCGAATCAGAGTCTCAACATCGCATTCCAGAGATCCTAAGCTCTCGCAGGGAGGCTAGAAATGAACGGTTTCGCGGTGCTTCGTTCGAGACTTCTCTGGGATTTGGCTGTATTTCTTATCAAGAGCTTGATGATGATGACAGAACGCGCGAGGTATAGATTGATGAGTTCAAAGGCTATTTTCCTCAAACATACTTCAAGGCTCAAGACAGCAAGGCTCCAGGCGGCGAATGATTATCACGACTGGTCCATGTAACGTTTTTAGCCAGCGTTGGCTGATTTCAAATGAACAGTAACAAAACGCCATCTGTATCGGAAAAGACAGTCAGAAAAATAGCCAGAATTGTGTCGAACCGTCCACTTGCGGAAGCTATTTATCGTTCAGTAGTTGCGGGTCTTCGGAGTAACTCTGCTCATATTGGGAATGAGGGCACCGTTTGGGATGTATTCCAGCACTCACTAAATGCAGCGATCCGAGATATTAAGGAGCACAAGCGAGGAAAATTGTTTCAGCGTCTTCTCGAATATGGTGTGAGCCGTTCCGAGGATACCGAAGTCTTGATTAGCGATGGTAAGACGTTACTCTCAGATCCTGAATGCGGCTCCTGTGTCGAGTTCATTTTTTCGCATATGGTAACCCGATTCAAGGGGGAATTAGCCGAACTTCTGGCGATAGAGCCGTGCCTTAAACTCATTGAAGAACTTAAACGCAAGAAGCGCATCTCTTCACTTACTCAACTTTATTGGGGTGATTCGATTCAGGAACCGTGCCAGATCCCGGGAACTATCCTCACTCCAGAGTGGGCTGGTTTTAGAAAAGGAGCGGACGGATTACTCGTTGAAGACTTAGACAATATCCTCAAGGTACACGGTGTGATTGAGGTCAAATCCATGGTCCGCTCTAGGAAGCGAGTGCTGGCACAAATCGACAATCATATTGCGCGTCTTAAAGGCGGAGTCGAATTAGTGGGCAGACGGTTTTCTCCTAATAACATTCAGTTTTCAGGTGGGCTTCGTATTATTGTATTACCTTCGAACTGGAAAGTGAGTCGAGAAAAGCGGAAAGTAAAAAATAAGCGGGGTTGGAGTCTGGTATTCCCCAAGAACGGGCCACCTCCGACGAGGACACAGATTCTGGAGTTGGAACCGAGGGTCTGGAAAATTACATTGGCATGGTCGCAAGAAGCGCTTAACCAGGCGGCCTTTCAGATGACGTTTTGGTTTATGGCAAAAGTCGGAGAGAGCATCTATAGAAAGAATGACCTGCCAAGCGAGTTGTCATACATGAAGCCATCCGAAGCCGGCCAAAATAATTTAAAGCAAGAACTTTACTATATTCCTCTGCGACCTATTTCTAAGCGCCAAAAGGGGCTGGCCGTCAAGTTGTATAATGTCTATGGATATGGTTACGCGCTTGGAGTTGATGCTCCGAAGATACTAACAGGCCTGAGGGGAAAGGATTGGCGAGGTGAAATACTTTGGCCACAAGATGTGTTCGGGGAAGATTTGTGAGGGATCAGAAAGTGAATTAGCGAAATGCCCATAATCTTATGGCGCGCCTGTAGTATCTACGAATCGAAAACTCATCCGATACGCCGCCTTTACGGGTTTAGCCCAACCGGGGATCGCTTGATTCCGTACAGAGTGCAAGAGCTGAATCGGCACCGTCACGAAAGATCTAGGCCAAAAAAGTAGACTCTTATACTGAATAGGTTACCCTGACGTCACCAAGCGCTTTGCGATAGAGTGCAAGGCCCATAGCACTCTTTTTACCCAGAGAGAGATACCAAGGAAATCAAGAAGAGTTGAGATGCCAGAACGCCTCGTGAGGTGTCTCGGGAAAGGAAATAGCGCGTCTACCGTAGCGCATTTTGATGAGACCATTTCCGGCTAAAATATCGGTCCGAGTATTGGAGTTGCCGCTTCTGGAATCGTTGCTGGCAGCCGAGACGCCTGGACTGTCCTCAGAGCACCTTTTCTACTCGGGCCAGATCGACATGATTATGCAAGTGAACCTGAACCCTTCCAACAACGCATCCTATGTTCTTCAAAGCGCGCCCGGCATTTGGCCCCATGCCGCGCTCTCCCCGTTCGGTCGTAATCTGACTGTCAAACCAGCTCGCGACGATGAGGGGACAAGCATTGGCGAGTATCAAAGGTCTCCAGAACAATTGGATAGTCTTTTGGAGTCAATGCGCTTCCAGTCCTTACCATCGTTCAGAATGTATGTTGGCGGCCTGCCCTACGGAATGTCGGATACCGCCCTCCTCCGAGTATTCAGTGGCTTTGGCTCTGTACACGGAATCTCGATCATCTGCGATCTAATGCACGGCAACCGATCGAAGGGCTTCGGTTTCGTGCGCATGTATCGTCGCTCCGACGCGGAGGAAGCGATGCGGGCTCTTAGTGGTCAGCAGGTCCTCGAGACTGGCGATTACCCTTCTGACTACTTGGATGAACCCCTGTCTACAAGTGATCGCGAAGCGGTAATGACCATAATCGAGACGGCAATGAAAGAACTCGCCAAGTTGGTGTGTTTCGAACCAGGCAAACTCCAGCAACTAGAGTGGCGTGATCTGGAGCGGATGCTGGCAGTTGTCCTCGACGGCATTGGGTACGCGGTCCGCCTTACACCTCCGACGAAGGATGGCGGCAAGGATATCGTGGTCCAGTTCATAGCCTCGCGCCGAACACAGTCACACTACGTCGAGGTTAAGCATTGGGTGTCAGGCAAAAAAGTCGGCAACGACACGGTGCGAGAGTTTCTCTTCTGCTTGTAAGGGACGATCAACAGGGAGGAATTCTGATCTCTACTAGTGGATTTTCCGGGTCGGCAATGCAAGGAATTACCGAAATTCAACGGCGAAAACTCAGACTGGGTAACGATAATACTGTCGTCTCTTGGTGCCGCACTTATCTTAACGTTGAGAGCGGTCTTCTCCATCCAGTCAGCTATACGAACACACTTATTGACTTCACAGAAGTCAGCGGCGGAGGGGATGGAGCCGCTAAATCGTGATTGTCGAACGGTGATTGATCATCACATGGCGAACTCGAGTCCGGCGGAGGGCGCGCCGCCGATGGATGATGGCCATAAGAATAAAGCAATTGCGAAAAAGAATCTCCAAAAATGTATTGCTAGTCTTCTGTCTCATCGGAATCCTTATCAGGATGAGATTTCCGTAATCTATCAAGATTGTCTAGAAGTCTTCGTCTTCCCTCCGGGTGAAGCTCAAGAGGTAGTAGTTTCACCGCGAGGTCCAAGAGGTATTCGCGTTGGACGTTTTCAAGAAGGTGGGGTCTCGTTAACAGCGAGTTAATTGTCTGATCAACACGATTTGCTTGAAGTGTCCTAGCTTCAAGCCAGTGTAGTGCATGCTTTGCAACTCTCTGCCATTCGAGATCGGGGACGAACGGATAGCGGAGTACTCGGTTCCAGACATAGTCGCCTGATGCACTGTCAGGGTGAAGGTCCAACCATTCGATAGCTAACGAAACAAGCTCATTCTGTAAGTCCGTATCCTGAATTCTGGACTGCAGGCAATACCGTAGTAGAAATGCGGCCTCCTCATCGGCGAGTCTGAATCGTAGTCTCTGAATTGCTAGCACAGTTAGATGTGGCTTGATCTCATCTGGTAAATCGCCGTAACGAAAGAGCCTCCTGAGCACGAATTCAGCGTTGGGTGTTTCATAAAACTCTTGAAGCCAGTCGACTGCATTTTTGATCACGATGTAGGCATCTTCGCCACGGATGGCCCTTTGTCCAAGCAGTTGGGGGAAAACGAACGCCGCTCCGGGTAAGCGTTGATATTGTTCTAGCCAGAGAAGGGCAAAGCGTGTGGTTGCTTTCGCTTCCTCATCAGAGAGATCGAATCGTTCCAACAGCGACTTGAGCACAAATTGAGCTTCCAACGAGCTGTAGTGTTGTTCTAGCCAGAGAAGGGCAAAGCGTGTCGTCGCTTTCGCTTCCTCATCAGAGAGATCGGTACGCTCTAGCAGCGACTTGAGCACAAATTGAGCTTCCAACGAGCTGTAGTGTTGTTCTAGCCAGAGAAGGGCAAAGCGTGTCGTCGCTTTCGCTTCCTCATCAGAGAGATCGGATC
>Ga0137401_10000019_pt1 | contig 44969 bp, 63 predicted proteins | sample CZOMad1_1_16fung_FD_108286 | JGI IMG/M metagenome (GOLD analysis project Ga0137401, IMG submission 108286) | Vadose zone soil fungal communities from Angelo Coast Range Reserve, California, USA - CZOMad1_1_16fungal (Illumina Assembly) | ecosystem: Environmental > Terrestrial > Soil > Vadose...
CTGGTTCAAGCGATCATCGAAGGGAAGAAGGCCGGCAAGTGGCGCAAGACGTGGGTCCAGAAGTTTCTGAGCGATGCAGACAGCCAGTGCCGTGTCCATCCAAGCACCAGTACCCTGAGGGCCAGAACTGCGCGGTTCTCCATTACCGGTATTCCTGCCCAGACGCTTCCTTCTGGGGACCCGATGGTCCGGAACTGCTTTGTCGCCGATGCGGGTCACCGTATCGTGGGAGTGGACTACAGCAACCAGGAGCTTAGGTTCATCGCGGCCAAGGCACCCGACGCCACCATGATCAGAGCGTTCCGCGAGGGCAGAGACCTCCACCTGATGACTGCGGAAGCCGCTTGGCCCGGACGTGGTGCGGAGATGCGGAAGTTCGGCAAGGGTGGAAACTTCGCTACGCTCTACGGTGGCGGTAATCGGGCTCTCATGGATCAGTTCGGCATGACACTGGAGCAGGCCAAAACCGTCCGTGACGCCATCAAGCAGACGTATCCAGGCATCAAGTTCAAGTCCCTCAGCCTCATGGCTGAGGCGAGCAAGCACGGCTACATCACCACCTGGACCGGCAGGAAACTGCCGGTCGACGCCAACCAGCTCTACGCGGCCCTCAACTACTATGTTCAGAGCGGCTGCCGTGACATCACGGCACAGGGCATGGTCCGCCTGTACGACGCCGGCTTCATCGAGTACATGAGGTTGGCCATCCATGATGAGATCGTCTTCAGCATTCCTGATGATCCCTTCGGCGGAGCCGACATGATCAGAACCATTGAACGGCTGATGAGCACCAAGGTCGGGCCGGTAGACATGCCGGCCGAAGCCAAGATCGGTGGTCGATCTTGGGGAAGTCTCTACGAGAAGGAACAATAGTGGCTGAAGAGTTCAAGGTCGGACAGAAGGTCAAGTACAAGACGTACCCTTCCGGCCCGCAAGGTCGTATCGTCCACATTGAGGACAATGTGGCCCTGGTCAAGTTCGGCTTCCAGGACAACCGCACCATCAAGCTGAGTGAGCTGGTCTCTGCGGAGCCGGCTCCCGTGGAGCCGTTCAAGGCCGGCTGGTTCAGGCTCGCACGCGGACGTGCGGACAACTTCATCTACTACGTGCAGTCGATCGGCGCGAACGGCAACAGCCTCGTCTACACGATGGCCTACAACCCCAAGACCGGCGAGCTCGACGCAGACTTCAACCACGTGAGCGTGCTCATCCCGAAGGTGCTGCTTCAGTCGCCCCGCGATCTCATCCGGCAGAAGATGGTAGACGAGGTTGCGCCGACCAACAGGTTCCTGTAGGCTCCAGCCATGGAGTTGGGCAAGTGGACAAAGTCGAAGAAGTCGAGCGCCAACGGCACCTGCGTGGAAATCCTCAGAGGCTTTGACCATGTGGCAGTGCGCGACAGCAAGGATCCTACCGGGTTGTTCCTGACCTTCACTCATCCTGAGTGGCTTGCCTTCACGGAAGGCGTGAAGGCGGGAGAGTTTGACAACGAAGACACGGTAGGCTAGTATCGGAACCAGAACGAACGTCAAGCAGTCCGGCCGGCAGACTTGACACCCTCTCCGAAAGATGCTAAGGTGAGGTTAGAACGAAACGAAGGCAAGCTGTGAACCGCATCCTCATGGCAAGTCTTCGCAATGCCGGGTGGTGGAGAAGTTCCCACGTGGGCCTCATAAGCCCGAGACTCCAGTGCGATTCTGGACCTGGCCACTAGGACACGCCGGCTCGCTACCGGCTTCTCTGAAGGTAGATTGATCGTCTACTGGGGACAAAGTGTAAGGTTGCACGGAGCCATTTAATGGCTCAGGATCCAGAGCCAAACTGGATGTCTCACGATGACCGCAGTCATCAACGAAAGGTTCTCTCCTTTCTAGTTCTCGCAATTGCGAGAACGTCACGTGAGCTGGAAACAGCTCACAGCAGCACAACTAAATACTTCGAACAGGTCGCAATTGAACCGGCTGGCTTGTTCGGAGGCTCTCAGGGATTTATCTGTCACGGGGGGACCGTGACTCCGGGTGGGACCGGACTGAGAGCGCATGCTTCGAGTAGCCCAATTGGTAGAGGCGACGTTCCCAAAGGACGTATGTTGTTGGTTCGAATCCAACCTCTTAGCCTAGCTCCGCCGCTGGATGTCTGAGGACACACCGTGCCCCCCTCGGCTCGGACAGAAGGCGGCGGAGCGCTAGACAGTGGTTGCTACTCAGACTAGCGGTACTGGCTGGTAGTACGGATGAGTGCTCGGGACGCGGTAAGGTATACACCCGGGAGCACACAACACTCCGGAGTCAGCCTAACCACATAGATGTAGCTGGTGCGTATGATCACGGATACTTCAAATGGTTGAAATCTATTACTCCGTGGTCGCCTTGAACTCAGCTACGCTCTTTGACAACAGAAAAGCTTAAACACCAGGTGCGACAGCCACGGATACTTCCATTACACAAATTGAAAAACCGGTTCGAATCCGGGAGCCCATCGGGGCGACGATGTGACGGCAACATCAATTTCCGTAGCTAATTGATCTCTGGTGTATGTTTTGACGTCTGGTGCGCAGACAAAGGATACTTCCTCCGTTAAAGGGCAGGTCGCTGGTTCAAATCCAGCCCATGCCGGCCGTGAGGCCGGCGAGGTAGCTCAGTCAGGTAGAGCAGCTTGTTTCCTTCGCCGACTTGATCTCAGACGTTATAAGTTCCCTGCCGTGCTTCGTACAGCAGGGCCGGCCCACCTTAGCTGACTTTCCCTTGGTTGAGGTGGGCCACAATGCCCCTTAGCTTATATCTGGTTTAAAGCGCCGGCCTGATAAACCGGAAAACTAGTGTTCAAATCACTGGAGGGGCCCGGGGAAAGGGATGAGAGGACACCCAAGACTAGTGACAGGTGACGCCCAGCAGGCCGTACGCTAGCGGATTTGCTGGTTCCCGCTCTTTCTTTCAAAAGCTACAGGGTGGCCACCCTGTAGCCAATGCCCTGTAACTCAGCCTGGATAGAGTAACGGCATACGAAGCCGGAAGTCGGGGGTTCAAATCCTTCCAGGGCAGCGAGAGTTTACGCCCCAGCCACTCTTTCAAAACTTCAGGGGCAGTCTGGCCAGACTATACGCAGGAGAGAGCATGATTGCACGGAAGATTGCGGGACTGCTTCTAGCAGTCGAGATGTACTTAAGGAAGCTGGAACAACGTGACCGATCATGAACTGGTGCCGGCAGAAGTGGTTAGTGATCTGAACGATTTGTCAGATGTCTCTTTGGCGGACGTAGCCGAAGCCCTGACAGACTGCACCACACCAGATACTGTACGTCGTGTAGAGTCAACTGATGGCTCTAGGCTTCTGGTGGCTGCTGCGTTCAACTCGGCGATCTGAGCAAGCCATAAGGCTTGCGGCCGTCACCCTGAAACGGGTGACGGTAAAAATGTGCTGGACGTGAACAACCGAAAGGACTCCCACCCCGGAGCGCGTCCAGAACAACGTGTTGGCAGTCCTACCGAGATCGGGATTGCTGACACAAATAGTCCTCCCCCATTGCCCACTAACAGGGGATATACTCGGTGGGGGAGGACGTCCAAGATGGTTCTGGAGTGATCGCCAGAGAGCGTGTGGAGATATTCATAGGGCTGCCAGATACAGCGCCCGCTCTGTCCGCGAAGGATCCTAGCTGTAAAGTGACAGAGTAAATCTCGCGACACGTAACTTGTCCAGTACTGAGCCCGAGTAAATGTGGCGCGGTAGATCGATCTGGACATGCAGAATGGCCCCCTCCCGAAAGGGAGGGGGCTGTTTGTGTTTCAGACGAACTTGGCGCAGAAGGACACAACTGCCAGGTAGAAGATGGAACAGACGTCCCACGGCCTCGGCAGAAGCATGAAGACCACAGTGGCCAGCGTGATGTTCCCGAGCCAGGCATAGGCCAGGAACTTGGTTCGTGACGCGGGAAACGCGGCCATGACGGCTGTGGTGCCTACAGAAGACCGGCGGTGCTGTTCCCGCCAAACCAGTTGGTGCCGTCGCAGTAGACATCGAACTTGCCGACCTTGGACGCCGTGATAGCGATACCGGTACCGCCAGCGGTGTTGTTGAGTGTGCCACCGGCAGTCTTCAGAGTCATCTGGCCGGCATTGCTCACAGTCTGCACGAACACGTACTGACGACCCTTGAGGGTTGCGGAGGCTGCCGGAAGCGTGATCACATAAGCGTTGGTGGGGTCGTAGAAGAGAACGTAGTCATTTGCAGTGACCGTGTAAGCCGCGACGAGCGTCGCCGCAGTGGTGGTGAAGTTGACATCATCGAAGCCGGACATGGTGCTCCTGTTTAGACGGACCCGACAACGAGCCAGGTGCTTGAGATAGACATGAGGGTGACCGAGTGGCCGTTAGTGCCACCCGATGCCAGGGAGAAGTTGGCCGCGATGTTGTTGATCGTGTCCGAGCCGGCACGGGTAACCGTGATGGCGTTCGCGCCGCCATCTTTGGCGACGAGAACGAGGTGCCCGTTGGGCACGTTGGCCAGGGCCGGCAGTGTGACTGCGTAAGCAGCACCAGCAGTTGCGATGACTGCCGTGTCGTAGTTGGCCATAGTGTAGGCAGCGGTAACCGCCTTCGAGGCCTGCGGATTGTCAAGATCAGAGATACCTGCCACGGCTATTCCTTCGTGAGAAACTTGTGGGCGACCGCAGTGAGCCCAGCGCTCACTGCCGAGAAGAGTGCAGCCGTGTCGAATGATGCTGACTGCGATAGGGCGGAACACATGGCCGCGACGAACACGATGAGAATTGTCTCGATGTCATGGCGGGTGGGCTTGAGGTTCACAGCTTCGCCTTGAGCTCAGCCAGGACGGCATTGGCAACAGCCTGAGCATCGACACCACCGGTCTGAGCCTTCGCCAGCTCCACTTCCGCCACGAGATGTGCGATACGGGCAGCCATCCAACCGAGGACCGTGCCCAGTGGGGCGGAACCGCCGAAGCCCTGAGCCGCGAGCTCAGGGAATTCCTTGAGCACATTCGGTGAGAAGGTGATCGGTGTTGACAGGTCCATGGAAGGCTCTCCGTATATCAATGACTTTAGTTCGTCAGCTGTGCCCTGGAAGGCGTTGAAGTCGCAGCCGGTTCCGCCGTAGCTCTGGGCGTTCGTGTACTGCCAGACGCGGGGTGTTGCCCCGCCATAGCCATCCCAGCCGGCCCCGCTGTCGCTGTAGGTCGTATAGAGGCTCGACACCACAACGGCACCAGAGGCTTCCAGAAGGCCTAGATCTCCCCCGACCTGTTCCCAGTACCACTTGGGGATGTAAACGCCCCAGCATCGCCCTCCGAGCGCCTTGAGGCGCTCGATGAAGGTCAGACAGTCTGCCACGGAAGGCTTCGATTTGCCCTCAGTCTCCACGTCCAACATGCAGGGGACATCACCGGCGAACACGTGGTAGGCATCAGCCTGTGCTGCCGGATCGGATCCCTGTATCAGGAAGTGGTAGCCGCTGAAGATACTGCCCTGACGGGCAGCCTCGTCCTTGAACCGGAAGAATGACTGATCGCGGTAGTAGATTCCCTCGGTCGCCTTGGCGATAACCGCTACCGTGTTGGGCTGTAGCCCAACCGAGGAGTTCCAGTTGGACAGATCAGGAAAGAATACCGTCACCGATCACTCATCCCCAACAGGTCCAAAGCCTGGCCGTAGCTGAGCGAAACTGCGGGGCGCTCCCGGACTATCCCATCGGACCCAATCTGTTCCCGATCCCGAATAACGTCTGCCATCTTTCGATTCGTCTCGGAGCCAATGAAGTTCGCCGAGTGCTCCCGCTGTGATTGCGTCAACCACGCCCGAGGGCCTGATGTCAAAGAGCTGTTGGAATCCTCTGACTGCGCGTACGGTGGGTTCATCGATGACTCCTGTGCGAGGTAGGCGGAGCAAGAGCTGCACTGTATCCACTGCCGGTCCCGTGGCCATGGGCCACAGGTCTTCCTTCCACCAGGCCGGCGTCTCCATTGAGTTTTCCCTCCAAGCAGCTGATACGCTTGCCCTGCTCTTCGTTCTGACGCTCAAGGAGGAGAACCTTCTTCTCTAAGGCTGTGATGAAAGCTGCCTGATCGGCGATGGTCTGCTTCTTCAGATTGTTTCTGCCGACAGTGATGGCCGCAGCCAGTGCACACGCGTAAGCCGCGATGTCGATGAGATCCTTGGTGTGCACGGGCCCCCTATTTAAGCAACGACACGGCACACGAGAATGATGTAACCGCCATGAGCATCGGAGTCTGCGCCGCCACCGGTTCCAGTCTTGGCGAGTTCCGGTGACTGCTGTTCAAACTTGTAGTCGTCCACAATGACCAGGTTGGCGTCACCATAGTTGAGATCCTGGAAGAGCACGAGGTTGCCGGAAGACGTCAAGGCCTCCAGCTGTTTCAGCCGGGCGAAAGCATAGCCATCGGTGCCGGAAGGGTTACCGTAGCGGTCTACCTCACGATCGTGGCAGATCAGCGGAATCTGTATGAGGATCTGGCGTGAAACGCCAGGAAGCCCACGAAGCTGATAGCCGTTCCAAACGGGGCTGGCGTTGGTGCTGACCGTTCCCCGATGCAGGATGAACTTGAATTGCATCCACTCCTGAGCATTGCCGACATCGCTGATGAAGAATGGCGTGGTGCTTGAGCTGATGGAAGATCCCGATTGCCCTGAGGCAATCGACGTCAGGTTCATGCTCGGATTTTGTCCGAACACATCCATAGATCCGTCAGTGATTGTCTGAAAGCGCATGTAGATGTACTTGAAGTGCTTAGGCTCAAGGGTGTTGTAGCGGATCTTCGGCGTGTAAAGGAAGCCGGTCGTCTGCTTGTTGGCAAGATCAGTCATCCACACTGTGGTGGCCGTGGCGAAAGCCATGGAGCCGGCCAGGGAACCGGAGGTTCCCACATTCGCGATGGAGTTGATCGAGCCGTCTAGACCAGTCGTCATGAGATCGTTGGCATAGGGCTGGCTGTTGGTGGAGGTCAGCTGACTCAGATCGACGCGAACCAGCATGTCCACCGAAGTGATGTCTGCCGGCTGAGTCCAGCCCTGCTGCGGGATGAGCTTGTTGCCCTGATTGCCGATGAACAGGAACCGGTCATAGCCGTTGATGGCCTGAACTCCCACAGCAGTGGGATCCTGAACGATGAGCGGACCATAGACCAGATCGCCGTTGATGTTGACCTGCGCGACCCTGAAACCCTTGTTGGTGCCGATCCCCACGAATGCGCCGATGTAGGCGTACATGCTCAATATCTTCTCACCGGTCGGCATCGTCGCCGTGACGATGCCTGAAGTCAGCGTCGGCATTGCGCCGCCGCTGTCCAGTGTGAACCTGTGTATCTGACTGATCGCCCCGCCGGCACTTCCGGAAGTCACGATGGCTGTCGGAATCTCGCTGATGTCCGTGAAGGTGTAAGAGGCGTTCTGGTGTGTGAACTTGGCTGTCGGAAGAACCGGCGGAGCACCGCCTACCAACTCGTAGACACTGTTGTTGAGTGTTGCCACAAGGCGACCCTTGACCCATGAGACCACAGCGCTCTGAGTAGCCGGAGTGTTGTTCCAGAGGACTGTTGCAGCGACACCGGGAGTGCTGATGACGCCACGATAAATCCCAGTCTTGTCCACGAAGTAGTAGTTGGTGCCGTCGTCCGTGAAGGTGTTGGCCATGCCGGTCATACCAGCCGGCATCGTGTAGGTGTTGGTGAGCGTGCCCGAAGAGTTGTAGGACTTCAGCGTCCGAGCACCTGTGTCCAGAACGAGAATGCTATCAACACCGGCGATCTGCACACCGCGAACCTTGGTCGGACCGGTGAGGCCAGTGGCGATGCTCTTGGATGCCTGCAACAGCGAGACCTGACCGGGAGTCCCCAGCGTGTCCAGACCTTCAGAGTAGTAATAGCGCTGGCTCAGTGTGCTGTCTGTGGTCGTGTCGAGGAACTGAACGCCGGCACCCTGACCGAATGCGCTCTGAGAGCGCAACCACCAGCCGTAGATGGACTGCTCTCCCGGCACCTGCTGGTTGTCGAACTGATCCTTGCGGATCTGTGCAAACGAACGCTCGTAGATTCTGCGGAAGTAGGTTCCTCGCCCGCTCTCGCCGGCCAGGAAAGGAATGCCACCGATAGCATAGTCGTAGCTGATATCTACGCGTGTGTAGGTGCTGGAAAACGGCCCAGGTATTGGGGACAGGCCAGCTGGCGACGGCTGGTTGATTCCATTGGCGTTCTGCTGGAACAGCGTCAGAGACACAAGAACTCCAAATTAGCCAAGACCGGCCCAGGTTATGGCAGCGCCGAGGTTGTTTGTGCCCAGCGTGACGCTGGAAGGAAGCGACGTATTACCGCCGGCCGCACTGGTGCTGTTTCGGAAAGGCGCGACAGTGTTGATGCTTATCAGCTGCCCAGAAACACCCGAGGTGAGCCCAGCAAACTGTGGCGGGGTCGTGCCGTTCGAAACCCAAGCAACGTAGTAGTCTCCCGGCTCCAAGGTCGGGTTGGCCACCAAAGCCATGCTCTTGGCTCCGATAGAGTTCCAGGTGCCAGACTGGTCGTTGGTGACTGCCACACGGGTACCGGCCGAGTTGTAGATGCCCGCAAAACACTGACCTGCGGTCAGTGTAGCCCCAGCAACGCCCACGAACATGAAAATCTTGGACGGCACGGTGAGAACCGGCAAGGTAATCTTGGAATATCCGATGAAGCCCGCGGCCAGTGTAATAGAGTTTGCCGCAGAAACCGTATCGTACGTCCAACCGAACAGGCTGTTGGTGAAAGCTGACGTCGCAGGCGGAGTGACCTGAAAAGAAGTTCCGGCAGCGTCACGGAGTTGCAGAACACCGGCATTGGACGACATAGCCAGATCTGTGCCTGTGGGGCTGCCAGGCGCTGTAGAACCGATAACAGGGCGATCGATCTTAGGTGTGGTGTAGGTTGCACCACCAGGGACAGTGCCCGTAATGGTCGGAGCGGTCAGGGTCTTGTTGGTCAACGTCTGAGTCTGGATGTCACCGACAACAGCGGCTCCGCCGGTGAGGCCATGAACGTTGGTGCTTGCGTCAATGTGGCTTCGAGCTTCGCGGAAGTCCCTGCCGATGTCGGCATGCGTTACGGTGGCTCCGATACCGTGGGCAAAACCCACGGTGCCATCAATATTGCGTGTGACAGTCCAGTTCACACCGGCTACGGCAGTGACGTCCACAGGCTCCTGAAGAGACGTGCCAATTTCGAACACGGCCGTGAATGGCACTGCCGGCCAGCCTGATGCGCTCTGCACCTGAATAGCCGTGGCGGAGGCATTGATGCCGGAGACAAGCGTAGTCTGTGGAACATTTGTCGCGTAGTTTTGCCCAGTTGGCATGTCACACCCTAGAAATCATAGTGCGAAGGACGCGGGTAGCGATCCCTCAGCTTGCGTGCTTCCTGCTCAAGGCGGTCCTTGTAGAGCGTGCCGAAGTAGCTGGAGATCCTTGAGGCACTGCCAGGCTGAACATACTGCGCGCGCTCGGAGGCTTCGACGGAACTGATGGCGAGGCGTGACGCCTCGAACTGCACTACCAGCTTCATACAGGCCGAATAGACGATGACATCCTGAGAGGTTGCCGGAAGTCCGGTGACGCCAGCAAAATCATCAGTGTCGTTGACGAGTTCTGTTGGTTCCTTCTGGTAGGTCACGAAGATCTGCCGGCCAGGAACGATATCGTCGGAGAGGAACAGCGACTTTCCAGTGGGGAAGTCTGTAGGACTTCCCTGTCCAACGAAGCGCCAGCTACGGCAGAAAGGCCAGACGTGCGAAGGTCCGATCAGCTGGTTCTGGACACTAATGACTTCTTCGGCATCCGTAGGCAGCGGGTATTCGTAAACCACCGAGATCTTCGGGAAGGAAGTGGTGTTGACTGCCCACAGATCCGGATAGACAGAGCGTATGGCGTCGTTAATGGCCTGCTTGATCCAGACGTTCGGCCAGGTGACGTTGTTCTCGATGCGCGTATTGGCACCCCAGGCAACGGGAGTGGTGTTCTGCCAACCTCGGGCGAAAGGATCTACCGTAATGGTGTTGAGCGTCTGATTGACGCTCTTGATGAGAATGAGCTCGCTGTTCCCGATCTCGGCAACACCGCGCGAAATCTGCGTGGCGTCATTCACAGTCAGCGTGGTGTCCGTGGTGAGGATGGGTGCGGTCAGGTAAGCCCACTGCTGCTGATTCTGCGAGAAGCCCTGAACAAGCTGCTTGACGCGGTTGACGAGGTCTTGGAGCTGCGGCATCTATTAGCCTCCGGTGAAGACAGCCACCGCTGAAGTGGCTCCATTGAAATGCAGGGTCAGCGTGGTCGTTCCGGTGCCCTTCGGATTCAGATGGACTTCGTGGTCCGTGGTGGAAGTAGAGTTAGATCCGAGGAGAGCAAGGAGTCCGATAGCTGGCGTAGCCAGTGCCAACTGAGCCACAATGGTCCCGTCCGCCAGAGAGTTGTCATTCGAAATGGAGACGTAAGGCTTGGCAGTCTTACTGGAATCACCGATGAGACCTGTGAGCGCAGCCGAAAGTGACACCATTCCGTTGACAATACCGGCCGCGTAAGGAACTGTGATTGTGCCGTTGTCCGAATCCGTAGATCCGCCAATAGGGTTGGCCATTTAGAATCCGCTCACCTTCACGTTGACGTTTCCGCCCACAAAGTTTGTAGTAACGTCCGCGCGCCAGTACCGAATTGCGGCAAGGTTGTTGCCAGCGGCGGCCGGACTTACCAGGGCAGATCCTGGAGCAGTGGCAGAGAGAACACCCGACGTAACGGTCAGAGCGGCCGGTCCTGCATAGATGGAGGCTGTGGTGAGTGCCACAAAAGTGATGTTGTCGACTGAACCGAAGAACGTGACTGCGCCGGCGCTCACGCCGGCACCCGCGACCACCTGAAAGATGGCCGACTGGCAGGCTGCACCGAAATCAGCAACAGTCCCGGTAACCGTGGTCGTAGCGTTGGTAAGGCTCTGGATCGGGTTGACTGAGCCTTCGGCGACTCGCCAGCCGGGAGTCAGGGCTGTGTTGGAGGTTCCCTGGTTGACGGTCGTGGCGGGCGCTGTTCCACCACCCGTAGAAACAATCGGATACTGGCTCGCCGTGGCGTAGACGTTGACAGTCGGTGCGGTACCGCCGGAGACAGCAGTACAGCGAGCACGGAGGTTGGTGAAAGGAACCAGACCGGTAGAGAACTGCGTTTCACCGGCGACCAGTGTGGTTGTTGCCAGGGTTGTCCAGGTGGCACCGTCATAGGTGCCTTCCAGAAGGATGGTGAAAGAGGCCGGCGCCCCAGTGACCACGGTCGTGACCATGGCATAAGTCATTCCGACGCCACAGTCCCAGACAGTCTGGGGAGAGTTGGCCGGATTGAGGACGCCCACAACGAGGGACACCACGCCGGTGGTGAAAGTCTGATTTTCCGTAATGGAGGCTGAGCTGTTGCTAGCCACGGGCTGTCTCCCTGATCACTTGCATATCATTGGTTTTGTCGATCTCGGCGGTTACCGCCTTGACCATGTCGTGGGAGACAGCATCGAATCCGCCCTTGCCGTCCGGAGCGACATCGAAGTCAGTGCCGTAGCGCATGCCGTGCTTCTCGGATTGGTCCATGGCGAACTGGATCTTGTTCATACCGGTGCCGTCCGGCTGGATGCCCGCATCGCGGGCAGTCTTGTAGAGGTCCAGTTCCCGATCCCACAACTTCTGTCGGGAGGCATCCGCGCCGTAAGCAGACCGGCAATACCCAACCATTTGGCGTTTCCCCCTCAGACAGGCACCGTAGGAAGCGCAGTTCTTTGTAGGACATCCGCTAGAACACGCCATTAGTCGAAAGCGCCAGAGGTCACGTGCGGGGCATAGCCGTTGGGCGAGTTCTCAGAGAACTCGCAGCCGACCGAGTAGATGGTGTTGCTCAGCACCTTGCGCTCGTCCAGGTTCATCAGGTGGAGATCGCCACCGGTGTAGCCGTCGTGGTTGCTCATGTAGGCCGGCTCGCGGCGGTCCTTGACGTAATCCTTGCCGGGGTCAGCACCGCGGGTGCTGCCCATCTCCCGTGACTTCTGGCCAGGGTTGTAGGCAAAGTGGATTTCGGTCCAAGGACCGTCCATGGGAGTGAGCAGAGTATTCACACCGTTTTCAGAAGTGTGTCCGGGGTGCTCATCCGGATTCATGCCGAACCTGACGGTCCCAGCCTTACCGCTCATCTTTAGTAGACTCCTTGACCCATGGGGCCTGGCCCCTGATATGGAATAGATCCACTGCCGTTCTTCGGACCGAGTGGACCGGGCCGGTTCTGATCGCCGGTGCTCTTGGGCTTAGCGCCCTGTGTGGGCGGCCTGGTGGACTTGGCAGGCTGCTTCGCAGCCTTCGGCTTCGGAACGCCCTTCTTCACGACCGCCAGACGCTTGACCGCCTTGACCGGGCTCTTGTTGGTCTTCTTACCCTGTGCCATAGCAGCTCCTAAAACAAAGCCTGGAAATCGCCACCGACGCCGGCATTGAGAATGTTGGTGCGGTCCGTCAGGCTGATCGCCTGGTTGTTGGTGAAGACCTGCGTGGCTGCCGCCACGTCATCCGTCGATAGATAGCGCCTGGCCACGAACACACCGCTGTTGTTGAGGACCGTGAAAAACCTGTTGATCCTGTAACGAGCCATCAGACGATTGTCGGACATGGGCCCCTCTTCGATGTACGGAGGGTTGTAGACGAGCAGGCCTGAATCCGACACGGAAGCCGCTTGCACCATCAGCGAGGTACGTCCGGAAGACAGTGTGAACGTCGGCGCGTATCGCGCCGGATTGGAAGCCCTTGAGAACACCGCTATCGTCATCCCTGCGGGGCTCGCAAGAGTCGTCTGGGCAACCAGGCTGGCGAAGCCGTCAGAGTCCGTTACAGAGGCTGTGGAGCCGTTTGCGAAGACACCGTGAAAAGACATGCTGCCGGCCATCTTCAGTGGGGAAGCCTTAATGGTGTTGGCGCTGTCCTGTGCCAGGGCGTAGATGTTGTGTTCCAGCTGAGCCGAGAGGCTCGCGCCGTCCAAGACGACTGCCACCGCGACAGCGTTGGCGCTGGGAAGATCCTTGTCGCCGATGCCCAAGGTCGGAGCAGGAATGAATGTGAAGGCGACTGAGCCTCCGCTGTCGGAGGCGTTCCAGGTGTGATACCACGTGCTCATGGTGGCCGAATCGGGACTCCTGGCGGATTCCATCTTGAACCAGGGATTGGGCGTCTGCCCGAATTCGGTGGTGTAGTTGGGCTGGCGAGTGATGATCTCGTTGTCTACACCGATGAAGACCAGCACCAAGTCCCCCACTGCCGGGGTTCCGCCAAGCGAGACTGTCATAGAGGTGGCTGCGGACGCCGTGGATACGGCGGAGAACTTGATACTGGTCATTCAATCATTCTTACGTATTGTGGATCGAGCTCGTCGTGCGAACCTGGTACAGAGCTGCCTGACGGTAGATGCTCCAGCCGGCCACGCCGTACCAGCCGATCGGACGTGCGCGCATCAGCTTGTCGACGACAGGACCGACCACCACGTGGAACTCTTCCGCCACAGCCTCGGCAAGTGCCTGCTGACCAGCGAAGAGCGTGTAGAACACGCGGGTAGAGGCCGAACCGGTGGTGTCATTGAAGGCACGCGGAGTCTCGACGAAGAACGCACCCTCGTACTCACCGATCTCGCCGGCCCAGATGGAACCGGGAGCGCTGTAGACGTGCGGAGCACGCCAGCCGGCAATGGAGCCGGACTCCGAGCGCAGGTCGTAAGAGACCTCAGGGTGAATAGCAGCCCAGTAGAGCGAGCCCTTCCGTGGAAGAGCCTTGTTGGTGCGGAGCTTGGTCACGGCCGCGCGAACATCGCGCGACTGCATGATGTCGGTACCGGTGATAGCCGAGTTGGCACCGGAGTTGATTGTCATAGCGCCACCCGCTTCACGGATGACGTTGGTCCCGCCGACCAGCACATTCAGCACGACCGCGTCAATGGAATCAACCATGTTGAACGCGACGATGTTGGCAATAGCCGGGTCGATGTCGGAGAAGCTGAACAGGTTCAGCAGACGGGTGCGAAGGACCGCGTTGCCATATTCCGCGAGAGTGACCGAAACGGTGGAAGGGTTACCGATCGCGACAGCGTCAGGGTCAACAGTCTCAGTCAGCGTGCTAGTCGCCGTGGAGAGATCGTTGTAGAGGCTGAAGACAATCGAGGAACCCGGCTTGTCCTGCTGTGCAGCACGCTTGTCTGCCACCTCGCGGTGAAGGGGCTGTGCGCGGAGCTGGAACTCCACCAGTCGGTCATACGCGGTCTGGACAAGCGCAGCCACAGCCCCGGTAGAGGTGTAGGCATTCGCCATGTTGTGTATACCTTACTGGTTAATGACTCCCTCGAACTCCTTGAGCGTGGCCAAAAGTTCATTCTGGGCTTTCTCAGGGTTCTGAGGGTCATATTGGATCTTGTCAAGTCTGGACTTCAGGTCCATTTGGACGGCCGACTCGTAAGCGCCGATGTCCCGCTGGATCTGATAGCCACGCTTTTCTGCATCAGTCAGGGTGTCCGAGTTAGAACCTTCTGGTGTGACAACCTGCCGGCTGCCAAAAAGGTCCTTGTTCTCTGTTACCCACTGATCCACCGCAGCGTCATCGGTAGTTGCATCCTTCGGATAGAACTTGGCAATCCTAGGATCGAGACCACGATCGGCAAGAGCTTCGTACACGTTGGCAGACTTCTCACGCTCCATCGTCTTAGCCAGAGCCGCTTCCATTTCTGCAAGCTTCACACCCTGAGCCTTAAACGCCTTGCGCATAGCCTTGATGCCAGCGGAGTCGTTCTCGTTCTCTTCCCAATCGGACATTCCATACTCCCTTGTAAAGGCCGCATCAGACCGGGGAATCTGATGGATACCGTAAAATCTCAGACTGTTCTACGTACACTGGATGCTGAGTTAATCCGTGCAGAGTCCGGATAGAAGGAATCGAACCCTCGTAATCCTGCTCCCAAAGCAGGCGGCCTGCCACTGGCCAATACCCGAAATAGCACAAGCTTTACGCTCCGCTTCGGCCACCCTGCGGTGATCGTAGTTCTTGTGCCTTTTGCTGTTACTGAATGTGGGGTGGTCCTACCGCATCGGAGTTGCAGCAATATTAGAAGGACGGCCCACCGGCCGTCTGCTGCTGGAAGGAAGCCTTGCCCACGCCGGCAGTGCCAGAGAAGGCAGCCTGTTCCTGACCGCTGAGGCGCTCTCGCGCCAACTGAGCCTGGCCGCTCTGACCGAGGAACTCCGATTCCAGGGTCTGCTGATTGACGGGAGCCTGCTGCTTGTAGATCTGCGACAGACCCTGTGCGGTCGGAAGGATGTCGGCAATCCTCTGGTAGGCGCTCTGCGCCTGGCTGTAGGAGACACCCTGCTGTGCGTAGCGCTCCGCGCTCGAAGGCGCGATATCCAGATTGTTCTGCAATGCAGCCGCACCAATCTGTGCCTGATTCAGCTTCAGCTGGAGCTGCGGTGTCGGGTTCTTGTCGTTAAGGAAGTAGCCGGCCAGGTCTCCCGTGTGGATGCCCAAGGTGCCCAGATACTGCGTGAGCGCAGGCGGTGCCTGCGTAGTGGCCTGTACAGCCATGTTGACGCGTTCCTGGAGCTCATTGGGAGAGACATCACTACCGATCCAATCGGCGAACTGCGAAGGCGTGTTGAAGGACGGATCGATGCCGGAGGCTCGCAGCAACTGCTTGTAGGAGGCTTCCGTGGAAAGGTATTCGGCCGGCGTGAGAACCTGAAGACCCTGTGAAGTCCTGGTGGCGTTGCCTGCGAAACGAGCCTTGTATTCTGGGGTCTGCTGGAGCAACACCGTGATGGTGTCGGAGCCGAAACCGTTCTGGAGATACGTGAGGATCGTCGGTGCCAGCGTGCCGAGGCCATAGGAGTCGAAGAGAGTCTTGAGCGCCGCATAGGCGTCGCGTTCCTGCCCAGGCATTCCGGTGAGCTCGTCCAGAAGCGTGTTGCCTGAGCCCTGCGATGTGCTTGTGGGAGTCCCTGGACGGGCTGAGTAGCTGCGCCTGTTGGCGTCGTACTGGAGAACATCGGCACTACCCCCGTTGAGGGCACCAACAGAATCGGCCGGATACGGTATGAAACTTCCGACTGGCATCTCTGTCATGTAAACACCTTAATAAGCGAAGCCCATATCGACGAGGACACGGTGGGCGTTCGACATGATGGAGTCCTGAGCATTGTCAGTGGATAGCCAGCGCGGATCAGAGCGAACCTGCTTCTCGAAGTCGCCCAACGGCATAGCCGTTGGCACACCCTGCTGTGTATACTGCAAAGCCGACTTGATCATGGGCGTGTCGATGTTGACGGAGCCAACACCTGTTTCCAGAAGTTGCTGTGCACGACCGATGTACGGCGAGGCGATATCCGAGAGGTTCATGCCAGAATTGATCTGGCTGGAATAGGCCGGATACATCGAAGCCGACTGCGTACGCAGTTGCGCATTGACACCCTGAACGGTCTGCTGACCGCTGACAATCTGCCGGATCTGCGTGTCAAGCTGGTCTTCCGGAAGCTGCACACCGAGATCCCTCATGGCCTGCCGGAGCTGATCCTCATAGTTGCCCGCATCGCCACCGAAGTGTATTCCTGAGACAGGCTGCACGTATTGGGCGAACTTCTGCCGGAGCACATTCTGATTGGTGTCGTAACCGCCCATGAGGGCGTCTACCGCGAGAGCCTGAATCTGCTGTGGTGTAGCGCCGGCACCGAGTGACGCAGCCATCTGGCGGAGATTGGCCTCAAGGTTGGTCACCTGCTGGTTGTAGCTGGCGGGGTCTGCCTTCATCTGAGCGAACACCTGACGAGCACTGTCCGAATGCGTCGCCCACCAGTTGCTGTTTTGCAAGGCAGCGATGAACTTGTCTGTGGACCATGTCCCAGTGACAGCCTGGTTGTAGATATTCTGCAACTCCGGAACAGCCGTCACCAAAGCAGCTACCAGAGGATACTGACTGCGGAGCTGAGAGAGATCCAGAATGGGGCTGGCAGAGCTTGGGATGTATCCGCCCATGGTGCTGTTGGCCAGGGAGACACCACTGTTGTCAGAGTTCGCGTACTTGATGCCGGGAAGGTTGACAGCCTTCAGAATAGTCTGGGCGTAGCCCATGCCGGCCTGTATGTTGCCCGGACCCGCGTTGTACGCGGCCAGAGCCAGCTGAATATCCCCGCCCTCGGTCTTCAGCAGGAACTTCATATAGTTGATGTAGGCGTCAACCGCTTCGGTGGGGTTGGTGGGCGAACCCTTGCCGTACTGCTTCCACGTGCCTGGCATGAACTGGAAGAGACCCTGCTCGCCCATCTTGCCGACCGCAGAACCGTTCCAGCCGGATTCCTGATTGATCTGAGCAGCGACGATCGCATAAGGTATTCCGAGGGCCGTTGAAGCCTTCATGACCAGCTGTTCATAGCCGGGAGGAACGTACGTCACTATGCACCCGCCTGGAACGAGGTGTTGGGGGCCAGGTCGGTTGTGCTACCCGGAAGAGGTCCAGGATTCTGATACTGGTGGCCTTGGAGCGTGGCGAAGTCAGTTCTGCCCTGGAGACTTCCGAACGAAGCTCTGGAGTTGTCCGTGATCGAAGTGGACGTAGCTGGAGCGCTGCCGACATCCTTGGCAATAAGCCCCATATTTCCCAGGACTTGCTTTGCAGTAGCAGCGACTGATTCGCGGGCGTTGTTCGTACTCAACCACTTAGGGTCACTCCGGAGTTGCTTCTCGAAGTCGTACAAGGGAACCTGCGCCGGCTCTCCCGGCTTGTCAGGGCTAGTCGTGTTCGTCTTGGTCAGTGCGGAACGAAGGGTGTTGTCGAAGAGATCAATGCTGTTGGGGTCTTTCTCCCAGATCTTCGACTGCGCAGCGAGGTAGGGTGCGGCAATCTGACCGACTGTGACACCCTGCTTGATCTGATCGGCGTAAGCCGGGAATGCCTGCTCTGCCAGAGTCTGGATGTTGGCGCGATGGTTCGCCAGGGAGTCAGTTCCGCTGATGATGCCGGTCACAGCACGATCCACGTAGTCCTCGGTCAGCGGAACACCTTGATCGCGAGCGTACTCGCGAATGCCCAACTCGGCCTGTCCGGCATAGCCGAGGAAGTGTCCCTGCTGATTGAGCTCCAGATACTTGCCCAGATAGGCGTCAATGGAAGCCGCATTCATGTTCATCATCAGCGACATCGAGGCAAGGGTATTCATGGCACCTGTGGACAGGTGCACACCGAGCTTGGTGGCCTGTTCCGTCAGTTCCGGGATCTTGTTGGCGATGTCCTGCTGATACTGCGCCGGATTAGTCTGCTTCTCCACCAGGAGCTTGCGGGCAGTGTCGGAGTTGTTCTGCCACCATCCGGTGGCCTGCAAGGCTGCCTGGAACTGATCAGTCGACCACGTGCCCGCAACGGCCTGAGAATAGAGGTTGGCCAGTTCCGGATCTGATTCGAGGAAGGAGGCTGCCAGACCGTAGTTCTCATTGAGGCTCGCCGAGTTGGGCGACTGCAAACCAAGCTGCCCGAACAGATCGAAGGTGGGCCTGGCACTTGGGACAAGCGCCGAATAGTCGGCTCCAGTGATGTTGCTGAACATGGCGCTGGAAGCGTCTGTGAGACCCTGATCGAAGGTGGTCGTGTTGAGCACGCCCGCCGGCCTGCCGACGCCGGTGATTCGGGCTTCCGTGGTGACCGGGACGATACGAACAGCTGTGCCGGTGTGGTCAGCCACCAGAACCATGCCGTTGCCGGCATACATCGCCACATGATCAGACTGGCCATTGCTGTTGGAGTCGAAGAAGACCAGATCGCCAATCTGTGCCTGATCGGTCGGGATATTCCGGAGGGCAGAAAGCTGGTCGTTACTTCCGCGAGGAATGTTCAGGCCGAAGTGCTGATAGCCATACCACATCAGACCGGAACAGTCAAATCCGCCCTGACCCTGCCCGCCCCAGACATAGGGGGTTCCTACGAACTGAAGGAGATAGTTGAGGACGTCAACACCACTGACACCGGCCACGGGAACTCCTTACGGGACAGTCGAGGTAGGACCAGAAGCCTGCATACCTGCGGCCGGCCCAGAAAGGGCCTTGACGAACGCGTTGAAATATGTGGTGGCTGCCTGGTAGGCGCCCTCTTGTGGATTGCTCAGAGCAGCCTGGCCGGCCAGAAACTGCAACCCGCGGGTGCCGATACAGCGCTGTGAAACTGTGGTGGTCTGTGTCGTCGGATCGACTCCGTCAGGACCGGGCAACTGCCCGGCAGCATCTGTTGCCGCCTGACCGGTGAGCTTGTCTGAAGGATCCTGCGTCTTCGTCTCAAACTTGCCGGTGTTCTCAGCATCCTGATACTGGTAGATGGTGCTCAGGAAAGCGTTGTATTCCTTCTGCGTGGGGTTGCGCCCCATAAGCCTGAACCAGGCATCCGCCTGAGCACCCATGATCGTAGCCGGATCAAGGTAAGACTTGTAGATCGTCTGGCTGGAAGTGGTCGAAGCGTCGGCCGCATTGTTGATGTTGCCGGTGCCCACCACTCCCGTGGTGTCCGGAGTCAGCTGTGCCGATACCGAGTTCCAACCAACCTTGGCTGCCTTCGCCAGAAGATCTTCCGGTGAGATGGCTCCAGCTGTTCCGCCGCTCTGACTTTCCAGAGTGGCTTCCTGAACCAACAGCGACCAGGCGTTGATGACTTCAGCGGCGGAAGGATTCTTCTTGGAGGTGATGAGGCCGGCAGCGTACATCTGCTGGACAATCTGGGCACGCTGAGTAGCGTTGCCGTACCAATAAGAGATCTCGTTGAGCTTCTGCGTCAACGTCTGGTTGGAAGCACCAGGATAGAACGGACCGGTGGCCTGTGAGCCCTTCAGCGGACTCGGGCGGTAGGTGATGCCCTGGTTGGCTGTGAGCTGACGGACGATGCTGATCGGATACTGCCGGCCGTTGACGATGACCTGAATGACGTTCGGGTCGGCGTTCTGTGGGGCAGTGGGGGAGCCGGTGCCTATGTTGTACGGATTGGCCGGATCCGCCGGTGTGGCACCGGTTCCCGTGCCGGTATCAGTGGAAGTGCTCATCTAGACGGGCTCCTTCCAATCATCACGACTGAGATAGCGGTCGTACAGCTGTGCAAAACGTGTATCCTTCGCCATCATGTCAGCCACTTCCAGATCGTACCTGCGAGCAACATCGAAGTTGGCTGCGGCTGCCAGGGTCTTGTTCGGGCGCTTCTGCAACTCAAAGTACGTGGCGTCTCTCAGCTGCGAATAGCGCTGCAACATCCTGATGTCCCCACGAGCACCATTGGACAACAGTGAAGGATCCTGAGCGATCGACAGGACTGCACTGATGCGGTTCTGATACTTGTTCGGGTTGAACGAGGCGAAGTTCTCGTAGAAGGCTGGATTATAGATGGGGTCGTTCTTGTCGCCGAAGCGCGAGACGTAACCGCTCAGCTGAGCCTTCAGCTGCTTTGCACCAGGATCATTGAGAGACTTCAAACCCTGCGCAGTCAACTGCGCCTGGATACCCGCACGAGCCTTACCGTAGGCAGCCCAACCGAGATTCTGCATCGCCTGCTTCGCGGCGTCCTGTGGAGTCAACTGCGACCGGAGACCATGGGCAACCTGCCACTGATACGCCATGTCATCGAAGTTGCCGTTGCCCTCGGGACCAACAATGACGCCACCGAGCTCCGGATACTGCCGGAGCAGATCCGAGTACTTCCCTATCGCCTTCGTCGCCCCAACCGTTGCCGGAATGCCGGAAGGATCTGAGGTCAACGACTGCGTGAACACCATGGCCGAAGGGCCGTACTTGTCGTAGAAGTTCTGCAAGGCGTTCTTGGGGTCCTGCGACTGCATGGCACGGTACTCATCCACAAAGTGCTGTTGCGCCGGTGCCGGCTTGAACCCGAGGGGCAACAGGCGGTTGGCGAACAGGTCGAGCGCGGACAGGTACATCGCCTGGCTTTCAGCGTCCTTCCAGGACGGAGGATTGACTCTCTGCCCGTTCAGGTGATCCCAGTACTGTTCCTGCCAGATCGACCACTGGAGCTTCGCGAAGTTGGCGTTGTCCTGAGGGTGGCCGGCGATGAGCGAACTCAGGAATGATGCGTCACGAACACCGCTGGGAACAACAGCCGCAAGTGAGTTCTTGTCAATGATTCCGTTCAGAACAGACTTGACAACAGGGTTGTCAACCAGACCAGGATCCCACTTGACCCACTGGTTGACAGGGGCCGCAATGAGCGGGCCGAAGCCGGGCGAACCTATTGAATCGATATAGGTCGGGCTGACGATCTTCTTGCCGTCGATCGGAATCGTGGTGAGGCCGCCAAGCAGACCCTGCATCGCCTTGGGCGCGTGGAAGACGAACGTCAGCTGATCAAGAGGAGTGTTGTCATCAGCCTGTTGGCCGGTGCTCTTGTCTACTGCGAAGGGTGAGTTCCACAGGCCACGCTTGGCCTCGTACGTGCGGGCGAGAAGACCGGGGTTCTCCGCGAACAGCCGGCTCCAAGTCGACATGGCGTTGAACCAGGCGTTGAAGAAGGGGCTGACGAAGCGGAGCGTGTGACCGAGGTCGTTGAAGCGGGACACGTCGTAGACGAGATTCTGCATGTCTTTGCGAGCACCAAGACGAGCCCCGTGCATGAGTTCGTTCGCGATGTCGGCATTGATCACGGAAGAGCCGGACTGGCTGATCCAAGACTTCACATCGTTAGTGAGGCGCGCCTTGTAGAGGCTGTTGAAGACAGGATGGCGGACCATGATGTCGTCCGGAAGAGTACCGGTCCACTTCATCATCACGTCCATCGTCCGCTTGAGCATGCCCACGGTGGGGTCGCCACCGTGAACCATCAGATTGATGTCAGCGTGGATGGGCGGGCGAGTGCCCGCGTTGGGCATTTCCTGCTCGATGATGTCCTTGCCGAACTTGCCGGAAAGCGCGGAATCTCTCATGGCGTCGGTCGGAAGGTGTGTCTTGACCATCTCGGCAACAGTCGTCACGAAGTCGTCAGGGTCGCCGATGTGCAGATCGCGCATGTGCTGGCGGCCGGCTGCCGTATCCGACAGCCACGAGGAAACCTCGTCCAGAGGCTTGCCGGCCACGATCTGCTTGGCCAGGGGATCGGGCATCATCTGGTTGCGGATGTAGTGCACGTAGGCGCGCGTATGGCGCGCCAGGTCGTCCGTAGCCTTGATCTCGCCGAAAGACCTCAGCTGGTGAGCTGTAGCAATGGAATGGATCCGGTGAGCGCTATCGTCTGCCAGTGAATCCCAGGTATGCTGACTTGAAGTGAGCTGTCGCCAGTAATCACCGTTCGGACCGCCAAAGGCCTCTTCCCAGTCTGTGTTGGTGCCGGGAATCTTGAAGGATCCAGAACCAATACGGTGCTTGGGTTGGGTAATGTCGTCCAGCTTGAGACGGCGCAGTTCATTCCAGCGGTCCTTAGCCTCGGCCAGACGGGAATAGGGAACAAGGAGATCTGCCGGAATCTGATCGAGGTTTCGGCTCTGTGTGGCAATCTGTGCGGCAATACCGTCGTATTCGGCCTTGGCGTCAGCTATGTTCTGCTCGTGCTGTCCCTCAATGTTGCCGATGAACTTGTTTCGGGTAAACTGAGTGACACGGTTACGCATCCAGTTAGAAGCACCTTCACGCGCGTTCGCAACGGTAGCCAGACCACCAAGTTTCGCCACTCCCCGGAGCCAATCGTCACCGATGTGGTTGTATGCGCGGTGCCCGGTGAGAAGGGACATGGGACGCCACAATCCGTACACGCGATCGAGGAGGTGGTTGAGGATGTCATAGGCGTCGTGTGAGCCATTCGCGATAGTGCCAAGAACACCCGAACGATCCATCGTCCGCAGAGCATTCTCAAGGGTCTTGAGGTTGGCCAGGGGAACAGCGCCAGCCTCCAGCTGGGTGATCAGGCGTGGATGCATGAGGACTTCGGAGTCCGCCGAAGGCAGGACGCCGGTGGAAGTGCCGTCTCCCAGATCAATCGAGCCGTAGTCCCTGGAACGTGCTGCCTGAGACAGGCTGCGCCCACGCGTCTGCGTGGTCGTCAAAATCTTCTTCATCACTTCCGGAGTGATGTTGTAGCGCTCGCCAACCGCCTTGTAGACGCCGTCTTCCACAGTATCCCAAGTGCGCTGGCGATTGGCCGGCGAAGCCGTGGCGTACTGCTGGAGAAAAGCGTCCTTCTGATCCGGCGTCAGCGTCTTCGACTTGTTCAGCCAAGAGCGTGCCTGTTGCACGGCCTGGTCGTCGCGGTGGTTGATGAGACCTTCCGGCATGTCGTTCATGCCCTGATACACACGCACCGGGAAGTTGTAGAACGCCTTGCGCAGGAAGGACACCTGGTCAATGGGGCGGGTGTTGGCGTACTTCAGCGTGCCACGGAGCTCAGCCAGCTTTTCAGCAACGGCCGTGGACGTGGTCCGCGAAGACATGCCGCCCTTGATCTTCAGCAGCTGCGCAACCTGATCAGCCTGCTCGTTCAGAGCAGCCTGTGCAGCCGAAACCTTGGCCTTGGAGACATCCTGAAGCCAGTTGATGTTGTTGGCCCAAGTATCGGCCGACAGGGCGAACTTCTCCATGGTCTCAGCCGGAATGAAGAGGTTGGCCGCCTGACTGGCAGCGTCCTTGGAGACCTGTGAAAGCTTGTCCAGAGCGTGTGCTGTGGTTTCGCCAAGTTCCGCGAGTTGCCCCCTGGCTGAAGGTGAACCGGCTGCGATCTCTCGGACCAGGGCGATTTCTTCGGGCGTCTTCGCGCCAGCGATAAGGGCAGCGGTCTGGTAGCGATAAGGATTGAGGCGTGCTGCGGTTCCCTTGACCATCGGATGCTCAGCAATGACCGAAGCCGGCTTACCAAGAGCCCAGTCGTTGAATGCCACAGAGCGGGGTGCGTTGAGTCGGGCCGTGACCTGAGCCGGCGCATCAGAGTTTCGAATAGGCGCATCCTTGAAGATGCGTCCGGCCTTGGTGACCTTGCCCAACTTGCCCAGAGGATCGAGAACGGTCGATGCGATCGCATCGACACCGCCGGAGGCAATACGGTTGCCCCAGGAGTTCTTGAACAGCGCAGTCGTGGCAGTCTGATTGAACGGATCTACCATACGATCCGGCTGACCGGCCGGATGCCAACCATCGGCATGGTCGACCAGGGAGAAAGCGTTGTTCATTCCCAGAACCAGACCCTGACCGGGGCTGATGTGGTTGGCCGCGTTCCAGGAGTTGGCCCAGTCGGAGGAGTTGAACCCCATGAGCGAGCCGAACGTCTCGTTGCCGTTGACAGCGTTCTGTGACTGCTTGGCCGCATAGACTTCCACAGCCGAGATGGGCCGCGAAATGAACTTCGAGTAGATGTCCCGATCGGCCTTCATCACGGGGGAGATGGTGTGTGTCTCGACGTCGTGCCAGACCTGGCCGATATCCTGGAAAGGATTCGTCAACGACCACCCGTGACCAGACTTCTTCTCTACCGGAGCCGGTGCGGTTGACGCCTGCTGCTGACCATAGGAGTAAAGGGCTGCGCCGGCCTGAGCCTGTGTGGCGGAGTTGTCCAGCGAGAACGTGCCGGTAGGATCGGTTGTGACAGTCCCGAAAGGGTTATTGGGGTCGGCCTGCTGTGGAACTGCCACGGTCGTCTACCTCGGTGTCATAGTGCGGGATGGTGCTCAGCAGATCTACCGGAACGTTGCGCGCCGCATCCCTGGCCAGGCCGATACCTAGCATGATACGAGACACCTGCGGATTATCCTGAAGATTGTCCAGAGCATTTCCGAACACGTCGATCGGAGCAGACCAGATACCCATGATTACGTCGATGCCCTCAGAAGATTAACCAGAAGCCTCGCTGATGGCGAGGCATTTGGCAGGTTGGCCAGGAACTCATACACCGGCATGTTGTTGGCCATCTGATTCATGTCCTGCTGTTCCACCTGTTGTGGATTGATTCCGAGAGCCTGCGTGCCGGGACCAGGACCCATGGAAGCGCCGGCAGTCACAGGTTCGGCAGGCCTGTTGGATGGCGCACCGAATCCGACCACATTGGCAGCGGCTGGATTTGGGGGAAGCGATGACATGTCCACTCCGCCCTGCGGCGGAGTATTTCCGGATGCCGCGAGTGGCGCGCCCTGTTGGAGGGAGGTGAACTGCGAATTCTCGCCATACTTAGCATCCGGTAGTGTTCGCAGAGCCTGAGCCGCACCGCCATCGGTGCGGCGTGACAGAGGGCCAGGACCGCTAACCTGCGCGGGTGTTGCCGGTGGTGGCATCAAGACTCCCGGAAGTGATGGCTTCGATCGCGGCTGAGGCTTCCTGCTGGAACTTCAACTGCTCATTCTCGTAGGCGTAGCGCTGAAGGGCCGCATCGGTGGAAACACCGAAGAGCTTGTGGAAAGCCATGAAGATGTCCGAGAAGAGTTCGCAGAGAGCGCCCACGAACAGCCAGCGATTACTTCTCTTGTACTTCACGAACGAGACGGGATCATTGTCACAACCGCAGTCATCCTCATCCATCTCGTCATTCATGGTCATCCCTTAGTAAGCGGCCGAAGAACGCTCGGTGCCAGGATTGCCGGGACCCTTGCCCTGACCGGGGTTATAAGTTCCGCCAACTGGTTGGGTACGAAAACCCCTGATGCCCTCACCGGGCCAGGAATCGGCAACGTCACCCTGATTCATGCTCATCCCGTCGAGACCATCGGAGTCGACCAGGCCCGTCCACATGGATTCGATCGCACCGGTGTTGGCCGGCACGGAACCAGACTCGAACGTGGTGGGGGTAGTACGGTTGTGGCCGACACCTTCCGGACCCGCATCACCCTGACGGATGGGAGTCGGAGGCACAGCCTGAGAGAAGTCTGGACGATCCCACTGCTGACCGCCTGGAGTAGCCATCATTTGTACCTTTCAAGGTATTCGACGGCTGCAAGGAGCGCATCGACGTTGTCGTTAAAATTTCCAATAGCTACATTGCACGGGAAACACAGAACCCCTCGGACGCAAATGCCGCAGGAATATCTTCCTGGACAACAGGCGTGGTTGTGATCAACACACCAGCCCCGACCTCGATGCTCCCGCGAGCCACAGATGGCACAACCGCCTTGCTTTGCAAGAGCAGCCTCTAGCCATGCTAGCGTAACGTTGTACTTGGTTTGTAAATCGATGTTTCTGCGGTACGCAGGGTAGTTGGGGTGTCGTTTCCGCCGTTCCTCGGCAGCCTGGTTAGACAGCCTACGCTTTTCAGGATCTCGACGAACAGCGACCATTAACCAACCTTCCTGGCGCAACACGCCAGCACTAGATTCTTCTTCTTGTCTTCCACAGCCATCTTGGTGCGAGCGCCACACCATTCACATCCGGCAGGATTCTGCGCCTTGCGCAGAGCCATGACGAACTTCTCACTGTGGATATCGAAACCCTGTTCCTTGAGGGCCTCAGTAAAAGCCTTGATATCAACCACTTGGTATTTGCCTCTTCACGGTAGCGCCTAGATTGGGTTGACCGCCACCAGACAGTCCGGCCAGGATCTTCATGACGTCCGGCTGTCCGCCGGCCATCGGGCCAGACATAGGGGCAGAAGGCCCCTGAGGGGCTCCAGGAGCGCCTTGCGGCCCTCCAGCGGGTCCCGGCATGCCAGAGGGCATTTGAGGCTCTTCAGGAGCCTGTGGTGGCGTTTTCGGAACGAAGGCCGCAAGGATGGCGTCATGCAGTGCCATGCCCGATTCACGCTTCTTCATGACCGTGGCCAACTTCGTAAGCGTATCGCTCGGATCCTGACCCTGTGCGGCAAGAGCCGGGACCGCCATAGCAGTCTGAGCCAGCATCTGCTTGAGCGCATCGGTCATCTCTTCCGTGTCAATCTGCTCCATCACCTGATCCACATTGAGATCAAAAGGCAGTTGGCGCAGCGCGTAATCGCGCGAGATGAGTTTGTCCCCACGTGCTTGCAGAAGGAACACGAGCGCGCGGTTCGGATCCATGCCAGCAGCCATGCCGTAAGCAACGTCCACCTGGTAGACGCCGGCGATGTCCTTGCTCGGAACGTAGGTCTCTTCGTACTGCTGGCCACTCACCATGATGCGGATGTTGCGCCGGCGGTTGGGCCAGAACTTCTCATCCATCTCGAAGGCAGCGCTGACAGCGCGTCTGAGCATATCGCCCAAGATCAGCTGGTAGGTGCGAACCTTCGAATCGATGGTGCCCATGAGCTCTTCCATGCCGCGACCGGTGACGATCGAGCCGGGAGACTTTCCGGTGGCGCCCTCGGGGAAACGCGCTCCCACAGTGATGTCGTTGTTGAGAATCTCACCGATCTGCCAGGCGGCTGGCGGCATGTCCGCGATGGGGTAGTGTATCTTCTCGCCCATGTTGGTGCGGATGACGCGGTCGGGGCCGAAAGGAATGTTGACGACGTCCGGCGGAACGACCAGAGGAGAGTTCATCGACTTCTTGGCAGCCCTCATGCCCATCTGAGCAAAGAGCGCGCGAGCCACTTGGATCCAGACGACGTCATCGTAAGCGCCACGAGATTCACTGTCGAACTTGGGGGCTTCCGCGATATAGATGGGGCAGCGCCCGAACTTGTTCGGGACCCTGTTCAGAACGAGGTTGTCTCGACTTGGCACGAAGGTAACGATCTCGTCATCGTCGTAGTAGACAACCATCTCGATCTGAGCGTTCGACTCGACTCGCATCCCTGCTCTGAGCGCGCTGGCCACATGAGGGAACTTCGCTGAGAGGGACTCGATATCGGAATCATAGACCTTGGCGAAACAGCGAGTGCGACCGTAGATGTCGTTGTCGAAGTAGCTGCCAAGGGGGTTTTCGAAGCGCAGGCGGGGACCGGGCTCACAGTAGGAATCGCCGAAATGAGGTTCGAGGATGACCGGAAGGAACGAGTAGGTGTTCATCCAGTCGGCCGCCTCCACCATGGAGATCTTCAGCCGGCTGTTCTCGATGTAGTTGTGAGCGATGAGCGTACGCCGTTGGGCGTACTTCTTCTGGCGGTCCGAGACCATGACGCCGGCAGTACAAGAGATGGTCGGCATGACGCCGATCTGCTCAGCGGTATAGGATGCTGCCACGTTGATGACGTTCGACACGATCGGCTTGGGGAAGTCGTCCGCCAGAAGGCCCGGTGCCACACGATCCATCTCGCTCGCGCGAATGGCGCGAACTTCTCCCATGCGAAGGTCACGTGGGTAGGATCGAATGCGCATGCCCTGGACCTTGCGGGCGATATCAGAAACGTCCACAGCTATTCCCACCACCTTGCCGGATTAGAGATGACCGGCCCGTCCGGCTCCGGTGGCTCGTCGAAACGCCCGTGTGACATGGTGTACCAGTCGATGTTTAAAGTTACCTGTTCCTCGCGTTCGCGAGGGCTCAACCAACCGTTGTCCCAATGGGATGCTCCGTCCTGCTGGTCCAGTAACTCCCGACAGCGGATCTCGGTAAACCAGAGCGCCATCACGCAGTCTTGGACAGGAGCGCGGGTCATGTTGGGAGTAGGGAACCAGGCAACCAGCTGTTCCACAAGGGCTTGGACTCCAGGATGTCCACGGCGGGACGGAAGTTCCAAAGCATTGTAGCCCTGCTCCCAGCCCTTGAAGAGGTTGGCCATCGTCGCCACACCCCACTGGTTGTCCCACTTGTTCTTGCCAGTCGTATGGGCAGACATCCGGACCGAGCGAGAAGACATCCACGTCCGCAGATCCTCATCCTGTAGAATGCTCGCCTGATAGGCGTTGGACTCGATGCGCCATTCCGAAATCTTGTAGCGCTTGGTCCACTCCTTCATCACCGCTGCGGTCTGCGCAGGAAGTGCCCCGTGCTGGTTCCAGACGTCTAGAAGATAACGACGGCCGTTAGAGAGGTCTGCGCCAACGCAGACCATCGCTGTGTAGTTAGTGGCCGCAGGGTCAAGACCGGCAACAACGTAGAGTCCAGCCATACCCTCTGAGCGATGACCAGGGACACCAGGGATGATCGGGCCCGGAAAACGACGTCCGTTGGAGCAGCCATCAATCTCCATCTGCGTGAACGTGGTGCTCTGCGAGATCTGCGCCTGCATGTAAACACGTGACCACATTTCGGCCGACATGTTGTTGCGCTTCTCGGCGAGAGCCTCGCCGGTCCACATCGGGTAGTAGCCGTTGACGTCGGGCTGATGGACCTCAAGACCGGCCGGCGGAACATTCGTCTTCGGCCACAGCGTCTTCCAGGTCTTGGGGTCGTCGGTCATCTCCAGCACGGCCGGCTGTGACAGATACGTCCAGGGCGACTCACCGGAGACATACCACTCAGGCTTGCGAATCTCCGAGTAGAGGTCTTGCGCCGCGAGGCGCGTGCCCACGATGATCAGCTTGCCCGTGCCCGGCTCCAGACGGGTGTTGATGATCGCCTGAATCCACTCGATCTGCTTTTGATACTCATGGGCGTTGTCAAGGTCGGCGCAGTCGTCGAGGATGATGAGGTCGGCACGAGCGCCGTAGATCTTCTTGCGAATGCCCAGAGCCTGCACCGTGGGGTGGCCGGAAGTGTTGCGCGGACGGATGGCGGGGTTCACCAGGATCGTGTCAGCGGTCCACTTGGCGTCCTTGGAGTTGTAGCCCTCAGCCGGCGAGAAGTGGTCCTTGAGCTCGCGGTACACCATGACGTCTTTGTCGAGGCGGTTCTTGATGCCGTCGAGGTTCTTCTTGGCGCGGTCGGCCGAAGCCGACACCAGCAACACACGGATGTTCGGATCGCGCACGATCCGCCAGGCCACATAGTTCTGACAGAACATCTCCGACTTGGCGTGGTGCGGAGGGGTGTTGATCAGAAGGAGGTTCTTGTGGCCGGCGATGTACGTCTGCGACGGGTGGACCGACCGGGGCTCACGGCCCTCCAGAAGATCGAGCCACTGAAGATGATGATCGAACAGACGGTTGCCAAGATAGGCCTGAGAGAAGTCCTCAAAATCAGGAACCATCGCCGGCGCAGTCATCGACTGCTTGGTGCGGATGCGGGAGACCTCGTCACGGAACCACTGACGTTCGGCCAGATCCTGCACGCGGTAGAGCCAGTACTCGTACGTCTTGACGGAGACGCCCACATAATCACAAGAACGCTGAATAGACCAGCCGGCGCGGAGCCTGTCCAAAACGAGCTTCTTGGCTTCGTCCGTCGTGAATTCCTTGGGCAATGTGCACCGTCCAGCAGATAGGGGAAACGCGGGGGGAACTTCTGGTCGGCACCACAAGGGTGCCTGCCTACTGCCGCAGTGAATCCCTCTACCACCGCGCCACGGTTCGCCGTGGCGCTTCTTACTTCCGTACCTACGGGGCTAGCTCGCCTCAAGCGAGCTTCCTACTACTATCGGCAAGGCGTCCCGCCTTGCCTCTAACCGGTAGAGCCGGCCCTCAAGGCCGGCGATCTGACCAGCCAGTGGCGAGCCCTTAGAGGCTCGCCTGCTAACCGGAGAGACATGAGCGCCGGCCGCTCGACATTCGCTTACGCTCATGTCTCGCTTAGGCGAAGCCTCCCAATATATATAGCCCAACCGTTTTGGGGTCCCTGGACGCAGGGACCTCCAGTCTTTACCAAATCGTTATAATAGAACCAGCCTAAGCTGGTTCAAACCTGGACACTATGGCTCCGGGAGTCCATCTAGAAGTTCCCCGCGCATCGGCCAGATCTGGCCCCCGTTTTCTAGCCGTGCGCCGGAGACGGCGCACCTTCCGGACTTCAGCAGAGCTGAATTCCTAGGAAAATTTTCTTGGTGTGTAGCACCACACCACACGCGCCGGCTTTAACATCCCCCGGTTGACGATCATGAGCCAAGCAAGATCATCCACATTCTGAGACAAACGATCATGCAAAAGCGCAGGTCAAGCCATATCAGCTAGTTGATAGACTGATCGTTCTACTGTTGGGCAGCCATGATCATCGATCATGGGCCGGCTCATGATCATCAGGCCCTGACCAGGGCCAACGCCTCCGCATAATGCACGTTATGCGGATTACCAAGATCAACGATCTTGGTGTGCTGCCCTTTCCGCGCGTATGCGCGCGTTGCCGGCTGATCTTGGCCCTTAAAGACGCTCGATCACGCGTTTGGATCAACTTGCAGGAACAAGAGATCATGTGTGACCAGCTAAGTTACTGATCAGTAATATGATGGTGTGTCAGATGAAAATGATTATCATTAGCATTAGATGACGTCCAGATGATCACATCTATGCGCGCACGCATGACGTGCGCCTGAGCACAACCCTTGGCGCGCCCGTTGGGGCGCGTGAGAAGCCTCAGGATCCATGTGTTGATACTAAAGTGCCTGCAAATTGGCTATAGACAGCATCATCGGTCCTGAGTAGTGTTCTGGTTGTAGGGAAGAGGGAAACCCGCCAGGGGATACAGCATCTAGGTGCTGGTGCAGCAGCTCTGGACAGGTCCTGTGGATACCGGAACTCCAAGGCAACCGGGAACGCTCTTAAGGTCTATGAGAGTGGCAGGCACACTGTGTGTGTTGCTCTGAGCGTTCGGCCGGCCAGGCCGAACGTTGATCCGAGGAGTGAGCATGAGTGAGAACAACATCACCGCGTGGACCGGAGAGATCGCGCCCTACACGCTCCAGGGACCGACCGGACTGACCTTTGGTTCGTTCAGCACCTGGGAAGAGGCACAAGCCTTCGCACTGGCCAACATCGACGAGATGGGTGAGAACGAGCATTTCATCATGCGCGACAGCGAGATCCTGGAGATTGTCCAGGAGGACTACCGTCCCCTCGAACTGGTGATCAAGACCGGACGCTGCGCCTGGTGCAACACCTGTGAGACTGAGTACGTGGCCAGCATGGACGGACCGATCTGCCAGGAGTGCTCTGGTGAGTACGGCTACGGTGAGAACGTCTGGCTGTATCTACGTGGCTGAGTGTGACCAGTGATTGTCAGGCTCTGCCTGACAGTTGCTGGAGTCATTCAGACTAAGGAGAGAACATGTTCGATCGGAACAAGACGTACAGGCTGTTGGTGTGTGTGGACTGTATGATGCATCACGCCAACGGCGAGTGTGGGTCCTGCCACTCAGAGAGTGGCCACGACAGAGAACCCCTCAGCGCAATCGATCCGGACGACACGGTCACGGCCGGCATGTTCCGGGAAGACCACGCGGACGGCTGTGAGGGTGAGAACTGCGACTGTGAGGACTACGGTTTCAGCTGGTTGGCCTGTGATGGATGCGGAAGTAGCCTCGACGGAGATCGCTACTGGATGGTTGGCTGGATCGGTGACAACGTCAAGACTTCCTGATGAGTGTGCGTGCCGTCTCGCACGGCACGTGCGCTGAGTGCTGGTGACCCACACCAGCATTGAGGGGAGCGACATGCAGCACTGGCACGTGAACCACAACATGCCCGGTTACCTGCCCGAGGCGGACGGCATGACCGTGGAAACCTGGGATGAGGCGCAGAGCGCCTTCCGTGAGGAAATCGGCCGGCAACAGGAGTACTTCAGCGAGAACTGTTCTGTCTCTCACGAGACTGCTGAGGAGTCTAACGACTGCCTGAACGGCGGCGAGAACCGGTGCGGATGGCAGGATCTGTATGTGGAAGCGGAAATGGACAGGCAGACAAACGCCACGCCTCACAACTTCCACGTCACCTACTGCACTCCGGAAGGCGCGGACGTGGTGTTCATGACTTCCTGCGTCGAGACTGACTGTGTGCTGACATGGGACGAAGACTGATCGGTTTGTCTGGTGCACGGCTTCCCCCGTGCGCTGGGCTGGCCAATCAGATAGGAGAACAGCAGTGGAACCGACCGTACAGAGCAAGGCACGAACGCAGAAATCGATCAACTACCACAACAACGATTACGGCTACTGGTGTCGTTGGTCGCTGTGCATCATGCACAAGGGTTACGTCGATGAGCGCTGCCCGAACGGCTGTGTGTCTTCCTGCGTGGAAGTAAAAGAGGTGATGGCAGCTTGATCAACAGCTCGTGTGCTCAGTAGGCCACAAGGTCTATTGGGTGCGCTCTCTGCTGATCAAACAAAGGAGAGAATACATGAAACTGGCTATGTCGGAGTGGCTCCGGGAGGACAAGAAGTGAAGAGGATGTTCCGTGTCAACATCAAGACTGCGGCTGGCTCCATGCCTGTCTCGGTGGAGGCTGAGGATCAGCTGATGGCGTGTTTCCTGGCGTCGTCGGAGGCTCAGCACAATCTGGCGATCGACCGGTGCAAGGGAAGGGTCACAGACGAACAGTACTCGCGCCGTGTGGCAGATCTCCTCATGCGTGTGACGGGCGTGACCGTGGTCGAGGAGCGCGTCTGATGGAGCTTCCGTGGACACACGGTTCAGCGATCCTGCTGGGCCCTCAGACGCTCTGGTGTCAGTCCTGCTGCTCCGTGCAGTATCAGGGTGCCCAGACGCGCTACGGCTTGATGTGTGTCGGCTGTCAGGACAGGCTGTGCAAGGAAGTCACGGTTCATATCAGTTGGGACCACAACACGGCGTCGGCTGGATTCACGTGGGCCGGCTACGGTGGTGGAACGATCGTCACCAACGCTGATCAGAAGTGGGAGAGCGACGGCTCTACTGACGCGTTCATGGATCCGTTTGAGGCGATCACCGCGTGGTCGAAGCGTGTGGGCTATCGTGGACCCAATCCGTTCAGCCGGTTCGACTACGCCTACCGCGTCCTGCCAGAGCTCGTGTACTGTGATCCGGAAGGGGCAACCTGCATTCTGCTCAAGGACCACGAAGGCGCATGTGCACCACCGGAAGTGACCACAGACTAGCTCTCGCATATGCGAGAGCGAGCCAGAACATGGCGTTGCGCCATGTTTCAGCTGACTGTTTTCTATCTTGGTGCGTCGGAGCGCGACGCACTGAGGTGGTGGGCAATCAGCATTCGCGTAACGAATGCGTGACGTGATCGCGTTGAGCGATCACTCATCAGCCCAATCTGAGCAAAGGAGTAAACGATGGCGATCAACATCCTCGGTCAGGTCCGGGTGTTCTTCGGTTACACGTCCGCCGCGAGCTTCGCGAAGGACTGGAAGGAACTCAGCAAGGCCGACCAGGAGCAGATCAAGGCCGGCATCGAGAATAGCAGTCTGACCTACTGAGGTCATCGAGCCGGGGCCGTTTGGCCCCGGCTTTTTACGGACGGAAGGAATCTCATGGCGGCAACGAAGCTGGCACGCTCACACGTGGAGAAGGCGCTGATGCGCCTGTTCAAGACTGCCGAGAAAGCCGGCCTGAAGAATCACACACAGGTCTGGGCACTCCATCCCGGCTCCCCCACCTACGGCACTCCCTGGCGTCTGTACGAGCTCGATGACAAGGGCGGTTTGCGGGCACTGGACTTTCTCGTGGACGGCTACATCGGCAACACTGCGCGTGAGGCGCACGACACACTCAACACAATCAACAGGGCATGGCAGTACTTCGTGGCACAGATGGAGGAGGAAAAGGAATGATGGATTTCGACCCGAACAGGGCACTGGAGAGCCTCCGGGAGCTTGAGACGCGCATGCGCCAAGGGCGCAACTTCCACGATGTGGACCAGTTTCGCAAGCTGATGGTGTCGCTGGACGAGTGGCTGACTGCCGGCGGTTACCCGCCGGCCGCCTGGGATCCCTTCTCGAAGCAGCCGGACACGGTCCGCCAGCACATCCAGCCTGTTCCACTCGACAAGGAGGAAGAATCATGATTATGGCAGGGATGGGGTGGTTCATGACGCTCGGTGGCCACCAGCACAGCATCTTCATCGGAGTCCCGCTCGGAATGTTCTATCTGTGTGTGGTGATCTACCTGGGAGACAAGTTCATCCAGCGGATCAGCCGTGGCTACTGAACACCTCATCACAGCGGGCGTAGGCCGCGTCATGGGCCCCGGTATCTGGTATCGTTCTCGCTGCACGTGCGGGAAGTACCTGTCGAAGTTGTACGGTTCGGAGGCCGGCGCAATGCGCGCCGGCAATGCTCACGCCAAGGCGAAGGAAGGAACTACATGACCTGGGGTATCGTGCTGTCGGGCGCTATCGGAGGTGTCGGCAGTGCGTTGCTCGCGGTAGGACTTCTGCTCTACCTGGACCGGAGAGACAAGCGGAAGTGACGATGGAAGTAAAACTGTTGATCCTGGCAGTCCTGTTCACCATCGTTGCTTTCGTGCTCGCGTTCCTGTTCATCATGTTATCAGATCTTCCGACCGAGGAGGAATCATCAGACGCGTCAAGCAGTTCGCGACAGCGCTCGCGCTGATCGCCGGTAGCATCGGCTGGGCCGGCCTGGTCAGTTGCGTCGCGCCAGAACCGATCAGAATATGGTTGTGGGTCTGCCTGGGAGTGATCATCAATTTCGGTGTGCTCTACATCATCAGACACCTGTAGCAGCATTCGGCCCCTGGCAGATGCCAGGGGCCTATTCGTCGTTTAGAGCTGCGCCAGGAGCTGACTTCCGATGTACTCGGTATAAGCCGGCGGTATGGCCTCATTGAGCGCGAGAATGTCTGTCATCCAACCGATGCCCATCGCCTTCTGCGCCTCCGCTACGGTGGCTTTGCCACCGCCCTTGCCATACACTGCCACGTAGGGGCCATCGCTGTACTTACCGTGACGCCAACCCCTGACGGGGCCTCGGTGCTTGATGTGTGTCGGCTGTAGCGCTCGCCAACCGCCGAGGTGGAAGTTCCTGTGCCTGATCACGTCGAGGCCGAACATCTCCCCGCAGAGAGAGAGAGATCTATTCGCATCCGCTTGGATGCCTTGCCGGGCGGTTGCTCCACAACGAAAGGCTTCCCTGAAGCTCGTAGAGCCTCCAACGTCGGCTCCAGCAGGTCCGGATACTCAAAGCGGCCGGCGTTCGTTCCTGCGGTCAGTGAGCAGTCGTGCTGGCATGGCGGACTTGCGTGGATGGCGTCGTATTCATGCCCGTGCTCTTTGAGGTATTCGATGGCGTCTGCCTGGAAGAATTCGAAGGGGTAGTGCGGTTGAGGATCAATGTCCACACCGGTCACTATGAAGCCGGCCCTACGATAGCCTTCGGACGCACCGCCCTGACAGCAGAACAGATCGAGCAGCTTCGGCGGTGTCACATTCACAGCAACAGTCTCTCGGTAGTCCGCATTCGGGGCAGTTGTTAGAGCTCATCGCTTACAACCTTCCAGGCTGTAGTCAGTCATACGTCCGGAACCCCGTTGACAATGAGCAGCCTTTCCGGATACCACACCGCGTTGCGACCACCAGACAGATGCGGCTTGCCGTTGTTGGCAATCTTGGTCACAGTCACGATCCGCACTCCGGCAGTGCTTGTGCTGTAGGCGTCTCCACGAGCGACCTTGTCGCCCACCTTGAATTCACGTCCGAGCAGATCAGTGCTCATCTTCCACCTTCTCCTTGTTGATCGCAGTCCCCGGCTCTCGATGCTGACAGTCGCAGTGTGTTCCGCCCTTACAGTAAGAGCCTTCGGCTCGGCTTTCAGCATTTGACCACGTGTGTACCTTGCCGGTAGATCCAGTATCAGCAGCCAGCGAACACCACTTACAGATCATCTTCTACCAACCCCAACTCTTCCAGAAGAGCGTCCACACGATCCAGCGCGGCTCGAATATCAGCAGCATTCCGGTAGAAATCATCGTTGCTGATCTCTTCAATCAAATCGTCGTAGGCGTCGACCAGCTTGAGCACGAGTGCCCGGTCGCACAGAATCTCAGTCATCCTTCACCCTCCCACGCGCTGCGTGTTTCTGCCAGAGCCTGCGCATTGCTGCGCCGGTATCGCCGAGGTGCGGGGTTCTCCCCGCCCAAAGTGTCCTGCATGCGCCGAAGTATTCGATTGACCCGCTGGCGAGCTGCATCAGCAGATAGCCCCAAATGGCCGGCGACATTGGCGTAACCCTCCGACTCCTCAGGATCCCCGTGGAACGCCCACCAGATGATCTGATACTCAGCCTCGGTCAGCGTGGCCAAAGCCACGTTCACATCCATCCACAGGCTACGGTCACTGAAGTCCTCATAGGGGTCCTGATCCTCGTACGAGTCGAGCACAGCCGGCAGGATCTTGCGCATCACCATGATACCGTAGAAGAAAAGGTCGCCGTACTTGTAGCCGATCTTGGCAGCCTTCTCGCGGTGACCGTAGAGCGCGCACGACTTCAGCACCAACCGGTAGAGCCTGTTCCTGCCCTCTTGACCCTGACCCTGCCACTCTGCTAGCTTCTTCGTCGTGTAGACCGCCAGCCAGCCTTCCTGTATGGTGTCTTCCAAGCTGATGTAACCGCTGAAGCGGCCTCTAGCCCTACGAGCAGCAGACTGGACAATCTTCGCAATATCATCATCGCCCCAGAGGTCTGGGGCGTCGTCAGCAGATGGAGCTTCCATCGATGCGCTTTGTATCACGGAACCACCCCCCGCATGCCTGACACTGGTACTGCTGGTAGATCGACAGGCCACGAGTCTTGTAACCGCGCTTGTGCAGACGTTCCGAGCCGCAGCGAGGACAGCCGGTCATGCCGTTGTACAGACGGACGTTGGGGTGTGTAGTGATCCAAGGCAAGAGCTTGTCGTAGAGTTGTTCAGTGATGCGTACGTCGGTCTTGTTGTAGGTCTCCATGAGATCCCAAGCGCTGGCGTCATTCGCCATGCAGTCAACCCACAACTGATGACCAGTGTGCTTGTGCTTGTTCACGCCGAGAAGTCTGCCGGCGACATAGTCCAGCTTGTTCGAAGGGAACCGGAACACCTTGCGCGCGGTCTTCAGCAGGTCGATGGATGCCACTGGAGGAGGCACGGCAAAGCCGTGCTCGATGAACTCGCGGTTGAGGTGGGGGATATCGAACTTGTCACCGTTCCACGTCACGATGGCGTCAGCTTCGCTGACCCACGCATGGAGCTTGTCAACGCCGGTGAGGTCGTACGAAGGGCCCTTGACGAACATGATCTCATCACCACCGTGCCACTTGGCCGCAGCGCAGAGCAATTCGGAAGACTCAATGAGTTGATTCAGGCCGATGTTCTGTTGTCCCCAGAGCTGCCAGACGTGTGCCAGGTTGGGTGTCGTCTCCAGGTCGAGCGTCAGTACTTTCATATGTTCCTCATCGAAGCCGGCTCACCATCACCACGATGACAGTCACCGAAGCCACGGACACGTAGACCGCAGCCAGAATTCCAAGCTCACGCATCGTGTTCCAGCGGATAGCCATCAGTCGTCGTCCTTCGCGTTGAGTGGTTTGACGAACGGAAGTTCGTCGCTGTCGTTTCCAGTATACCAGCTTCCGCCGTTCAGGCGAGAGGAATTTGCCTTAGCAGCCAGGAGCGCCTTAGAGGCGCTCTCAGAGAGCTCGGTAGGTTCCTGTACCTCGGAGGGCTGCGAGGGGCTTAGCGTGGCTCTCAGGGGCCTTCCTGGGGCATCTGGTGCTAGCTGGTCTGCGATGTCGCGGAACATTTCGGCCAGTTCGCTGTTGGTGATGCGGTACTTGACCTTCCAGGAGACTTCCTTGCCCCCGTGCTCCACCTTCAAGGTCAAAGACCACCGCCCGTCCGCCGGATCGGCAGCCACGAAAGAGAACTTCGGCCGGCTAGTCACAGTCTTCCTCCGTCGAGCACACGCAACCGGGCATCAGGCACTCCTCATCGGAAGCCAGCTCGAAGAGAGCCGGCTGTGTATAGCCCATCGGGAGCATGAAGTTGAGGTCTTCCACGAGCTCTTCAGGTACAGCCATTGTAGTCATTCAGCACCACCCAATCTGACGATGTCCCAGCAGACGCTAGCCAGGAATCTGTTCTCATCACTTCCGTACGAGCTGTTCACCCATGAAGTGAATTCTTCCTTGTTGTTGCCGAAGAAAGCCACGGCGCGATGCGCCACAAGCTCCCACCACTCCTGGCTCAGACGGTCCGTCTGAGGGATGTCCATGATATGGTCTGTGAAAGCCAGGAAGTCACCGTAGGATCCGATCAAAATAGTCACGCCCTTCCTTGACGAACATCGAGTTGACGTCTTCCCTGTCCTCCATCATGATCGCTTGTCCCGAAGAGACCTCAGCCAGGACAGATGCTCTGAACCCTCTTCCGGCCTCATCACCGTCGCAGAAGACGAAGACCTGGCTGAAATCCTCGAAGAGTCTGTTCCAGTGTCGCTTCCAGGACTGTGCTCCAGGGATTCCAACGGCCGGATAGCCAAGTTGATGGAGAGTGAGAGCATCCAGCTCGCCTTCGGTGACGCAAATTGCGGTTCCAGCTGACACAAGGCATCCAACACCGTACAGCCGAGGAGCGACGCCAGTTCCTCCAACGTATTTGGGACAGGATGTCTCACGATGATCGTGTTCCCGGAGGCATCGGAAACGAAGCTGCACAACCCCGGATTTTGTGAGGTAGGGGATGCACAGACGCTTACCTGCTGCGTAGGGATCGCCTTCAAGGGGTTCATCGACCACTCCCAGTCTCGCGGTTTCTATGGAGGCCTCGGAAAACCCTCGGCCCGCCAGATACTCTGCTGCCTGGTGCACGTTGGCCTGATAGCGGGCCGTCTGGCTCTCCAGCAAGTTCCTTTGCTCTGGCGTAAGCCGCATCCCAGTTCAGCCCTCCCTGTCGGTGAAGTAGTCCCACGGCATCGCCCCTCACGGGGCAAGCCATGCATTTGAAGTAGTATTCGTTCCACCAACCCGAAGGCCGGCTCTCACCGTGGAAGACGCACAGGATACTGCCTGGACCGCTGCTGGTGTCAAGACCGAGGTCGTCAAGGATTGCTGCGATCTTGAAGCGCTTCTCAGGTTGTGCTTGGAGCACGGCGCAGATCTACCAGGCTGACAGTGGCCGGCGGGAAGTTCTTGGCTGTGTCCTGGAGCCAGGCGAAGTCACCCTCGATGTGGTAGATGTTGTAGACCGTGTGCCTACCGCAGGTCAGATAGACGATGTCGCCAGCCTTGAACGCCTCGTGCCGAGGCACGAGAGCAACCTCTATCTTCCAGTCCTTGCGGTCGAAGGTGGCTCCCTCGCTGTTGTGGAACTCCTGCACGTAGAAGTGGCCGGCAACGGTACCGAAGTCGAAAGGCTCATCGAACACGATCTTCTCAGGCATTGATCCAGTCCTCCAGTGTGGTGATCACGAATGCTTGTCCGATTGACTTACCTGGCCTCTTCACTACCAGGGCCGAACACGGGTTGACCGCAAGACCTCGGGCTTTTCCATAGTGTTCGGCTTCGCGGCTGGCTTCATCGAGCCAGCTTCCAAGGTTGAGAGACGAGTTTCGATCCCTTCGAGCCTTGAGTTCAAGGATATACTCTCTACCGGCAACCTCTGTGACAACATCTCCCTCGTCCAACGATCCACGAGCAGCAAGACGCTCTGAGTGAACACCTCGTTCTCGTAGGAATGCCAGCACTCCCGTTTCGAACAGGCTTCCGACTCGCTTTGCGTCACTCACTCCACCGGCTCCCAGTTGACAGGAGTTCGCTCAATGCGCTTCTCCACGACGTCCCGGTGCCAGCGACCCATTCGGGTCAACATGCCGGCTGCATCCTGCTTTCGCTCGTAGGGGCCGTAGACGCTGCGAACATCACCGTACTCTCGATGCTGCACGAAAACCCCCCGCCAGAGATATTCCGTGTCCTCGCCCATGTTCCTAGCCATCTGTCTCCTCCAGTGTTGCAATGCTCGGGTCTATCAGGAATGTTATGTACTGCCGGCCGGTGGAATCTGCGAAACCATCGCGGTTCTTCACGGGAGCCACATAGAGAACGCCCGCCTGATACGCCAGTGTCAGAACCATCACCGGGATTTTGCTGATCTTGTTGATGAGGGCGCTGAGCGGCTGGCACGGATTGCCCGGAACATTCTCCGAGGTGTGAGCTGCCACAAGGAAGCAAGCTCCAGACTGGCGCGCAAAACGATCAAGAAAACGCACAATGTTCTCGTCTGTGACGTACGTGCTGCTGCCTGCTTCTGCATAGTCCACCTTCATGAGTACGTCAACCACGACCACGTGGGGCATATCGCCCCACAGTTCCTCGAACGCCTCTATCTCCTCTTCGATCTCCTCCAGCGTAGGCGAGGCACTGAAGTTCCAGCGGACCCACTCCATATCGCTGAGCACACGCTCAGCCCAGTCCGGATCAAGCTTGGCCTGCTCTCGCATCATCGAGGAGTCTATACGGGTCCGCCTGGCCAGCATGCGGCTGATCACAGTGAGCTCGTTGCTGTCGTTGCTGATGTAGAGCGTCGGGAGCTTCAGTTCGTCCACGAGGTTGAGCAGGAACATCGTCTTCATCGAGCCGGGGGTGCCGGCGACCAGTGTGACACTGCCACGGTAGAACTGGATGCCACGGTTCTTCAGCGACCAGTACACCGAGGGCAGTGCCTCGCCCGAGCTGACCCCCCTGCGCAGGACGCGCGCCAGCTTGAAACTCATTCAGAGATCACTGCTGCTTCCATGATCCGTCCTTGTTGTGCCAGATGGTGATGGCGCGGCATCCGCGCTCCGGGCAGGCCAGACGTCCGCTGATCTGCTTGCCGTTGGAAGAGAAGGGCTCGTTGTAAACGAGGCCGGTCCCGTGCTGCGGACAAGAGGCCGTAGGAGCTCCGTGTGGAGCCTGCGGAGCAGGCTTGCTGTTCCCACCCCAGGACGGCCGTGCGGGGCCCGCAGAGAAGCTGTTGGAGCCTGCCTTGGGGCCAATGGTGGACTGGAACCAGGCGGACGTCTTGGCAACCTGCCCGCACAGCCCGTAGGAGTCGATCTCTTCCAAGAGCGTCTCAACTTCCGTCACCGAATCCGCGTGAAGCACGATCCAGGGAGCATCGAAGCCGGCTCCACCCTTCATGGTGACAGTGACTCGGTCGCGGTCAGACTTCACCGGCACATCCTTCGTGGTGTTCTCTTCATTCCAGACGTCATCGAGCATGTGTTCTCCTACGGAGTAGTGACTTGGTTGGGGTTGGCATTGGCGATCAACGGGATGCCGTTGGCACCGGTCGGGATGTAGACCACCGTGTTGTTCTTACCGGAAGCAGCCATCTGCTTGAGGGCGTCCACCATCTCGAACTGCACGTACAGCGGTGTCAGCGTCTGACTGATCTTGTCCTGAGCTTCACGGATGCCGACAGCATCCGCCAGGCGAATCTGAGCCTGCTGTTCGTGAATCTTCACCTGCTGTTGGTTGGCGCTGATCAGGAGTTCGTTGACTTGTGTCTGGTTGGCCGCGTGGATCCTTGCGACGTGTGCTTCGTTGTTGGCACTCTGTACCGCACTCCAGCGGTGGTAGGCACCGAAGCCGGCCATGAGACTCATGATGAGCACGACCAGGCCAACAACGACGCTGAAGGCATAGGCGACAATTCGACCGAACGGGATGGACTCGTCCATGATCAGACTCCTTCGTAGTTGGGGTTGAGCACGTCGTACAGACGTGTCACGGGCGTGTCGCCCGATTGTAGGTAGCAGGCCTCACTGACACCGCAGCCGGTACAGAAGGAGCCTCGGTTGGGCAGGAACACGCCGGCCTTCACAGCCTTCATCCACTGCTGCCCGATCTCATCGACCGTGTGCAAGGTCCAGTGGTCCACTTCCATCTCGTACGCCTCCCAGTCCTTGAACATGAAGGTGGCTGCCTTGACGACCTTGGCCTTGGGGTTGTGGTGCTTGTACAGGGCCGTGTAGATTCCTAGCTGCTGATCGCTGTCCGGCCTCTTCGAGCCCGTCTTGAGGTCCCAGATCAGGTACTCCCCGAAGGCCGTGTTGAAGACCACATCGGCGTAGGCCTTGACTACCAGACCTGAGGGCAGTACGGTGGTGAGGTCCAGTTCGCGACCTACGAGAGTGCCCGGAAATGCCGTCTGCGCCCACATCTCCACATAGTCCTGTCCCTTCACCGACCAGTGTTCGTAACGCTGGTTCTTCGCACCCCAACCAGGGGTGCGCCATGAGTCTTGATCAGGCCAAGCCAGCTTCTCCCGGTCGATCTCCTCATGGAAGGCTCGAAGGAACAGCTGGGAGGGTGTCTCGGTAGCGAAGTCGCCATTGTCCCACCACTCGGTTGCCTTGTGCACAGCCTTGCCGGCGATCAGGAACCAGGCCGGTGCCTGTGGGAACTTCCGGATCCTCTCCAGCTCGAAGGCCTTACCACACCTCATGAAGCTGTTGATGGCGCTGTGTGACGCGTGCTTGGGAACGAACTCGATCATTTGGCATTCTTCTTTCGGAGCGCGTAGAGACGGGAACGTTCGTTTGCACAGCGCCGGCACCAACCACGCTTGTCCAGATCGTCTTCGGTCAAGAGGTCGTGAACATCTTTGGAGCAACGGCACGGAATGACTGGCTTGGTGCTCGGACGACCTATCTTGCCTGTGCCACCTTCCACCACATCGAAGTCGCCGGCCGTCTTCAGGTACTCCCCACCCCACACACCACCGGAGCTGGAGTCCGCTGCGTACAGTTTACAGGTACCGGTCACCGTACACACAGAGCAATACGCACGCCATGGCGCATCCGGCTGAGCAGCGATGTTACGGTTCTGCGGGAAGAAGATCTCCGTGTCGGCACCGACGCAGGCACCATCTTTCATCCACCCGGAACCGGTGCGGTCGTTCCACTTGCCGGCCTGCTTGTTGTTGTTGAGCCAGCATCCGTGGCAGCGGAAGCCGTCGTTGGCCACATGCATCTGGACACGCAGAAACACCTCACCACAGCGACCACAGGCCTTTTTGGCCTGATCACGCACCCCTGTGCGAAGGAAGACGATCGCGGCATGATCGAGGCCGGCCCAGAACCATTCCTTATACCGACCTTGAGAGAGAAGCTCCAGTTCAGAAGCCCTGTAGCTGGCGAATTGCTTGTCCATACACCAACTCTAGTCTGCACTGATCACGGTGTCAAGATGCTGCTTTGTCGACAAGGAGACAGGACAGTGTGACGAACGTCACACCGATTTCACTTGACACGTCTCGGGCAACCGAGTACAATGACTTCCGTGGTTGTGAATGTACAGCTGCGTCTTAAACGCAGCTTAGCTTGGGGCGCGCCTTAGCTCTACGCTAAAACCTCTCTTGGACGCGCCTTAAGGCGCGCTACCTTCCTCTCATGAGGCACATCGGTAGCATTCACGTGGTCGAGCACATGGACGACTTGCTCACTCTTGGTGAGTGGTTGCGACGGAAGCAAACCGTGTCCCTCGACACGGAGACCACAGGTCTCGACATCTACTCGGAGAGCTTCGCTCTCCGCCTGATCCAATTCGGTACGCCCGAAGAGGCCTACGTCGTGCAGGTCGGGAAGTTCCAGCCGGCCGGCCTCGTCAACTTCATCAACACCTTCATCATGAAGGCGCGCAAGCGCCTCATCATGCACCACGCAAGCTACGACATTCAGGTTCTTGCCAAGCTCTTGGGGCTCGATGCAGAACAGCTGTGGACGTTGACAAGGTGCACCAAGATCGCCTCACACCTGCTTGATCCTCGTGGACGTGAAGACGGGGGCATCGGTCACAGCCTGGACGCACTCACAGCACACTACCTGCCTGGTGACAAGAAGTTGACAGTGTCCTTGCGCGAGGAGTTCTTGAAGCTCAGGACTGCCGGCGTCATCCCCAAGTCAACACCGATGTCACAGCTGTTCGCGACCATGCCGATCGACAACGAGACGTACCTCTGGTATGCTGGCAATGATGCGATCGTCACAGCGAAGCTGTGGCAGGCAATCGGTCGTCAAGCTATGGTCGAGTATCCGGACCTGCTGGTGTTTGAGCACAAGGTGGCCAAGATCGCTGCCTTCATGGACGCCAGAGGCTTCCTGTTGGATGCTGAGTACAGCACCAAGTTGGCGTTCGAGCTGTTGGAGCGGGAGCAGGACTACACGAAGATAGCACAGGAATACGGTCTGCGCAACTTCAACAGTTCCCCACAGGTGGCCGAAGCCCTCGCAGCGCGAGGGATCCTAACCGATC
>Ga0137401_10000020_pt1 | contig 44698 bp, 35 predicted proteins | sample CZOMad1_1_16fung_FD_108286 | JGI IMG/M metagenome (GOLD analysis project Ga0137401, IMG submission 108286) | Vadose zone soil fungal communities from Angelo Coast Range Reserve, California, USA - CZOMad1_1_16fungal (Illumina Assembly) | ecosystem: Environmental > Terrestrial > Soil > Vadose...
ACCAGCCATTCTTGATTCAGAGTAACCTCGCTCGTGGCCAAGTGACTGTCGATTTGCAAGTTGGGGGCACTGGCCTTCAGCCGACGGTTACCGGATTCGTTCGCGTAGATCAGTTGACGGCGTCGCTTCCATTCAGTCACATGGATATCACCAATGGTTATATCGATTTCTCTCCCGGCGGTAATCCGTTGAATCCTTCCTTCAATATTACCGGTGTTTCGCTGATCCGCGATTACGAAGTCCGAATGCGAGTTTTTGGCGACGTGTCCAATTTTCAAATCTTGTTCGACAGCAGTCCGCCGTTGGCTCAGGGGGATATCGCTACACTTCTCGCGACGGGCTCGACGACGTCGGAGTTTGTCCAGGACCCAACCCTTCTAGCTGGGCGCGCCTCCTTCATCCTCGCCCAACAACTACTCACGAAGGTCTTCAAAGTCCGACCCAATGCCCAGCAACAATCCTATTTGGAACGTTTGCAGGTCGATATCATTCCCGGCGACCGTCCCGGTACGCAGGATATCAGTGCAAGATTTAATTTAACCAACAACTGGCAGTTGATCGGAGATTTTGGCCAAGCAGGTGACGTAAGCGGGCGTCTGCGATATCTCATCCGGTTCCGATGAAGTGTCTTGTTGCCGCTGCGCTCGTTGAGGTGGTGATCGCGGCGAGCGCTTGCGGACAAGCGCCGCCGCCAGGTTCGACACCGAAGCCGGCGGAACAAGCGGCCACCACCGTGCAGATGCAGGCAACTCCTCCACCGGAAACTGCCTCGAGAGTACATTTTTTTGGGAATCGCAGTTTCACTGAGAAAGATCTGCGCGACGCTGTGGCCGATCCTTTGCAGCAAATTCGCAGCGAAGGTCTCAGCCTGCCGCTGGCGGACGATACCGCCTACTATGTCGGTCTCTTTTACCGACGACACGGCTATCCGGTCGTGGATGTGAAATACAAGATCTCGGATAACGGCGGAAGTTTGGATCTGTATATCACTGAGGGACCGTACTACGACCTGGGAGACATCTATTTCAAAGGAGACAACACGTTCCCTCCTGATGTGCTGAAGGACTATATGATCGGCACTACTCGAGCGCGGGTGTCGCAGTTCCAAAAAAACTTGCCTTACGTGGAAGCGGACCTGGTAACTGGCACTTCGCTTGTCCAGGGTTACTACATATCCGAGGGCTTCCCCAAGGTCCAGATCGTGAAATTGGAGACGCACCCGGACGAAGCACGCCATGTGGTAGACGCAACCGTCATTATCGTTGAAGGTCCGAGATATTTCTTTGGGCCGATCACCTTCAAAAATGATCCCGAAATCCCAATGGCCCAATTTCAGGCGAAGCTTTCCTCGCTCACCGACCGGCCGGCTCCCTACTCGGAAGCAGAGCTGGTCAATTTGCAGCGCGATCTGGTGTTTATCTATAAAACTGCGGGTCATTTCGCTGCCGTTGTAACTGTCGAGCCTGACTTTGCTCGAGTTGGAAAAGGCGGCCGGGTTCCGATCTCGGTTCATTCCACCCCAGGACCGACCTACCGGTTCGGGAAAATTGTGGTGGAGCAAAGACCCAAAGCTCGGCTAAAACCCGATTTTTTACCTAACCGCTTCGCGGAGCTTCAAGGACAGATTTATAACCCAAAATCTCTTCAGACCCTGAACACTGCGATGGTGCAAACGGGATTATTCGATACCCTCGGAATCCAAGAAATTGCTGAACCAGACGACACCATTACGCTCTCCATCACTCCTTGGGAAGCCAAGGCGAAAGAATTCAGTGTTTTCGGCGGCTACCGCACCTTTGATGGGCTCATTTTCGGCGCCGGCTATACCAACCGGAACATTTTGGGCGAAGGCCAGATTTTTACTGTCTCAGCCGAATACACGGCGCGAGGCCCTGACGGTAAGATCGCTTATGAGGACCCCTGGTTCCTGAATACGAAAAATCGTTTTCGCGTCGTTCTGGGAATTGAGGATAAGACAGTTCAAGGATACTCCTACGCGAATACCTACGGCCAGATCTCACTCACCCGGAAGTACGCAACTCATTTTGAAAGCGGGGTATTTGCTGAATTCAAGAGTGTGAGCTTAAGCGATGTCACAATCGATCCGGCCAGTTTGGTCGGTCCGACGACCTACCAAATCGGGACTGCGGGGATCACCCAAACGATCGATTATCGGGACAGTCCATTAAATCCCCATCACGGTTGGATCCTCGCGCTGACCGGTTCCATTTCCGAACCGTTCCAAAATGCCAGCAGCTATCTTCAGTTTAGCGAACGGTTTTCGTACTATCAATCGATCGGCAAAGGTCTGTTGGCTTTCGGAGTCCGCTTTGGGTTCATTGCACCATCTTCAGGAGGGACCATCGGAGTGCCGATCCAGGAACGTTTTTTCAGTGGCGGTGACGACACCGTGCGCAGCTTCGCCGAGCGAGAACTCGGTATGAGAGATCGCAACAATAATCCGATCGGAGGTCTGACCCGCTCCATATTCAACGTAGAATATGATCACCCGATTGTAGGAGATCTGGTCGGTGCCGTATTCTTTGACGCCGGCGGCCTCGGCACTTCCCCCTTCGCTTCGTTTAGCACCGGAATCGGTGCGGGCTTACGTTACAATCTGCCGGTCGGCCCGCTGCGGGTCGACTACGGGGTGAATCCATCTCCTCGCGCCAATGAAGATTTCGGCGCTTTCCATCTCAGTTTTGGATTCGCGTTTTAACCGAAGCGGCCTGAGATGTAATCTTCCGTCTGCTTTTGCGCGGGATTACTAAAGAGCTTGTCGGTCGTATCATACTCGATCAGTCGACCTAAATAGAAGAAGGCGGTAACATCGGAGCAGCGAGTCGCTTGCTGCATGTTGTGGGTAACGATAACGATGGTGAACTGGTCTTTGAGACCAAAAATCAGCTCTTCGACCTTTGCAGTCGCAATCGGATCAAGCGCGGAACAGGGCTCATCCATTAAAATTACCCGTGGCTTCACCGCGATAGCTCGAGCAATACAAAGCCTTTGTTGCTGACCCCCAGACAAACCGAGGGCACTCTCATGCAGTCGATTCCTGACTTCCTCCCACAGAGCAGCTCCGCGAAGACTTTCCTCGACTGTCTGGTCGATTACTTTTTTGTTTCGCACCCCTGCAATGCGCAGACCGTAAGCGATGTTTTCGTAAATAGTTTTGGGAAAGGGATTCGATTTCTGAAAAACCATTCCCACTCTTTTCCTTAACTCGATCACATCGACTTCTGGTGCATTGATATTCGTCCCGCCGATGCGGATCTCTCCCGCAGTGACCTTGGCATGATCTATCAGATCGTTCATTCGATTCAGGCAGCGCAACAGAGTCGACTTACCGCAGCCGGAAGGGCCAATGAACGCCGTGACCTTTTTCTCAGGGATGGAAAATTTAATCCCATGCAACGCCTTCGAAGCGCCATAGTGAAAATCGACGTGATCTATTTCGATCACCGGTTTGCCCGGAATATCAGGCTCAGTATTGCTCGGTGCCGGCGTCAACTGAACGGCTTCGCCAGTCTTTCGACCTGGTCGTACATCTGTTTTGGCAGATTCCATAACGGGTTTCGGGGCAATGGTTGGCTAAGCAATAAACGGTTTAGTCTCGCAGAAAATTCTCAAGTCGCAATTCGTGAGCGGGGATTGTCTCATGGTCCATCTGCTGAATAAATCCAAAAAGGCCGACCCGGCGGTTTCGGCCACCGGGTCGCGTAAATATTTACGACTAAGCAACTTCTGACGGTTAGAACTTCAACAGTGCGTCCACGCGGATGTAATGCCAGCTGTTGTCGTCGGCAATACCGGAGCCGCGAGTGGCTTGGCCTCCGTAGAGGTTTGTCAAATTCCAATCGATGCGCCCACTCACTCCCAAGATGAAGAAGTCAGTCACGCTATAGCTGATTCCCATGCCGAAGCCTTGGAAATTCAAACGCGCATTCATCGCGTCATCGAATGAGAGGTTCGGGTCAACTGCCGCGATACCGACTTGGCGGTAATCGACGTAAGCCGAAAGATCCCCGGCCTTCTTATTATCGCCAATCTTTAACCCCACCAGCCAAGCTGTCTTGTCCTTAGTGGAAGGTTGCGCAGGATTGATGAAGCGATTCACCGAGCCGTCCGGGTTAAGGACCACTTGACCAAAGAGACCGGCCTGCGGCGAGCCCGTCGGATTCGTACCGTCCCGCTGGGTGGTGATGATGGTGCCACCGCCACCGAGTGCCGTGCCATTGAAGAACGTGGTCGAACTGGCTCGTTGACCGGCTGTCCCTAGCAAGCTGTAACGTTGGCCCCCATCAAAGTTATAGGCAAAGTCCCAATAGAATTTCACCGGGATCTTGGCCACCTTCACGGTGATATCTCCCGGCGCTTGAACGATGAACAGATCTCGTTCTTCGCCTGTTCCGTCCAGGAACTGGAGGAAATCGGTCTTTGCTGGCGCGGTAAATCCGCCGGTATTGACCGAAGAGAAATTGCCGGCCGGACCGTTGGCCACGGTGTCGTGTCCATAGCCGGCGGCATTGGCGATAAACAGCGACGGAGCGAGCGTAATCGAGAACCAGTCGGTCCGGTAGCGTGCCAACAACTGTTCTTCGAACAAGTAAGAATCGTTCTTCAGATCGCTGTCGAAGTTGTATTCGTTGTTGTCGTAGAAAATGAACTGACCGGCAATAAGCGCCAACTCGAAGGTGCCGTGGCTTTTCTTGACAGGAGGCGGAGCCTTGCCCTCCTTGCTATAGCTGACCGGTTCCCCAGCTGAATTCCAACCAAAGAGTTGATCGAAATCGATCCGCTCCACCAAGCCTTGCGGATACATATTCGGATCCCAGAACAGATCGGTGGCATAGAATGGGTTGTCCTGTTTACCAGCGATAAGGGTCAATCCAGGATAGCCGTTCCAGCCCAAGAATGCCTTGCTTATATAGATGCCGTAGTTCTGGAAGCCACCCGTATAGGTCTGATTTTGCGTATCGGAGAAGTTATTGGTCGAGAGGCTGACCCCGGCAAAGAAGCCACCATCAAATTTCATCTCCGCATTCAAACGCAAACGGAATCGCCACCGCGACCGCGTCGCTACATGGTTCTTGCCATTGGGGCTACCGCTCAGAGTAGGGGTCGGATTCCCGCGCGAAGGGCTCGGAGTCGGAGTCGGATTGCTCGGGGCGGCCGAGGGCTCTTGCGCCTGCTCTTCATCCCATTGGTATCGGAGACGCAAGTCTCCGCTCAGTTTCAATTCCTTAATCCAGGGCGCCAGCTTGAGCGGGCTGCTCGGAGTGGTCACCAGTGCCGGGTTTTTCGACACCTCACTTTCTATCTTTTCGGCGTCTTTTTGCGTCAGGATACCTTTGCGAATCAAAGCATCGATGAGCGCTTGGTCATCTGCAAATGCCGCGCTGGTGGTTAAGGCAACAAGGCCGGCCAGCGCCCAACAATATCGGTTTCTTAGGATCATTGGTTTGTCTCTCCTTGGACTTAGATCCTGCGAACTTTCGCCCTCTCTAAGTCAACGGTGTTTCTCAATAAGCACCGACCCGTGCGAGGTTCAGCACGGTTGGGCGAAGTTGGCCAACCAGTGTGACATCCGGATGGCAGCGAAGTAACATTTCGCCGTTTTTTCCGCGCTGATTAAACGAAGCATTAATGAACGCCTGGCCAACATCCCTCAGAAAAAGACCCGGAGGTAGTACACCACCGGGTCCTTGAGATATTGGTGGGCCAGCCGGTTAAGGCTTAGAACTTCAACAACGCGTCCACCCGAATGAAATGCCACGTGTTATCATCGGCAATACCGGAGCCGCGGGTAGCCTGACCGCCATAGAGATTGGTCAGGTTCCAGTCATAACGGCCGCTCACTCCTAGAATCAAGAAGTCGGTCACGTTGTAATTGATTCCGAAACCGAAGCCTTGGAAATTCAAACGCGCATTCATCGAGTCGGAGGCCGATAGGTTCGGATCGACTGACGCGATACCGACCTGACGGAAATCGCCATAAACCGAAATATCTCCGGCCTTCTTGTTGTCGCCAATCTTTAATCCGATCAGCCACGCCGTTTTATCCTTGGTCGACGGCTGCGCTGGGTCGATAAAGTGATTCACCGAGCCGTCCGGGTTAAGGACTACTTGACTATAGAGACCGGCTAGCGGCGAGCCCGTCGGATTCGTACCGTCGCGCTGGGTGGTGACGATGGTGCCACCGCCACCGAGTGCCGTGCCATTGAAGAACGTAGTCGAGGTGGCGCGTTGACCCGCCGTGCCTAGCAAACTGTAACGTTTGCCGCCATCGAAGTTGTAGGCGAAATCCCAATATAACTTCACGGGAATATTGGCTACCTTTACGGTAATATCTCCGGGCGCTAAGACAACGAACAGATCGCGCTCCTCACCCGTGCCGTCGAGGAATTGCAGAAAGTCGGTCTTCGCTGGCGCGGTAAATCCGCCAGTATTGACCGAAGAGAAGTTCCCCGCCGGACCGTTCGCAACGGTGTCGTGGCCGTAGCCGGCGGCGTTAGCAATAAAGAGCGATGGACCAAACGTGATCGAGAGCCAGTCGGTCCTATAGCGAGCCAACAACTGTTCCTCGAACAAATAGGAATCGTTTTTTAGATCGCTGTCGAAATTGTATTCGTTATTGTCGTAGAAGATGAATTGACCGGCAATCAGGCTCAACTCGAAGACGGAAGGATGTTTAGCCGGCGCGGGAGGCGGAGTCTTACCTTCTTTGCTGTATCCAACCGGCTCACCGGCCGAGTTCCAGCCAAAGAGCTTATCAAAGTCGATTCGTTCCACTAGCCCTTGCGGGTAAATGCTCGGATCGTAGAACAGGTCGGTGGTGTAGAAGGGGTTGTCCTGTTTACCAGCAATAATTGCCAGCCCAGGATAGCCATTCCAGCCCAAGAAAGCCTTGCTTATATAGATGCTATAGTTCTGGAAACCACCCGTGTAGGTCTGATTGCCCGTATCAGCGAAATTGTTGGTCGTCAGGCTGAATCCGCCGAAGAACCCACCGTCAAACTTGATCTCGGCATTCAAACGCAAACGGAATCGCCACCGCGACCGCGTCGCTACATGGTTCTTGCCATTGGGGCTACCGGTCAGAGTAGGGGTCGGATTCCGAAGGCTAGGGCTGGGAGTCGGAGTCGGAATGCCCGGGGCGGCCGAAGGCTCCTGCGCCTGCTCCTCATCCCATTGATAACGGAGACGCAAGTCACCGCTCAGTTTCAACTCTTGAATCCACGGCGCCAGCTTGAGTGGACTGCTCGGAGCCGGTACTACCGCCGGGTTTTTTGACACCTCGCTTTCTATCTTGTCGGCGTCTTTTTGCGTCAGGATGCCTTTGCGAACCAAAGCATCGATGAGCGCCTGGTCATCTGCAAATGCGGCACTAGTGGTTAAGGCAACGAGGCCGGCCAGCGCCAAAGCAAATTTGGTTTTTCGGATCATTGGTTTCTCTCCTTGGACTTAGGTCCGGCGAATTCTCGCACTCTCTAAGTCAATGATGCCCCCTACCGAGCATCAAAACGTGCGGGGTTTGGAACGGCGAACCGACTGGACCAGCTTGATGTTACGGCCCAGTGACAGCGGCGTAACATTTCAACGGTTTTTCGGTACGACCGATTCTTCCTCCCACCTCTTCGCCGACGCCAATGACTTTCGTGGCTAAAGGCCGAAACGTTTTGGGGGCGGGGCCGAAACGTCCGTGAGCGCCTTGAGCCAAAAAAAACCGACTAGCCTCAGCGGGCTCAGGTGACCAACTGGATGTTACAGAAGCATGGCATATATGTTACGATTACGTGACAATTGCGCTGTTTTCACGGTTCTCGTGCAATTTTAGGCCCTTCGAATGTCCACCAAATCGGTCAGTGCGGAATTGCCAGCCGATATCCGAATCCGCGCACCGTCTCGATGTAACGGCCGCAGCTGCCGAGCTTATCGCGCAAGCGGCGCATGTGGGTGTCTACTGTTCTGGTATCAATGATCGAGTCGTATCCCCAAACATCACTCAACAACCGATCTCTCCCCTGAACCCGTCCTTCGCGCTCCATCAACAAGCGCAAGAGCTTAAACTCGGTTGCTGTGCATTCGATGATCCGATTTGCGGCTTTAACTTCGTGGCGAGAGCGATCAAGCAGAATCTCCCCCACTTGAAGGCAGTCGTGATCATGAGGAGAAGCAGCGCGACGCCGCAAGATGGCCTGGATTCGCAGCACGAATTCGCGAGGACTGAAAGGCTTTACCACATAGTCGTCCGCCCCTAACTCAAACCCCAGCACTCGGTCAATTTCCTCGGTACGTGCGGAGAGCATGACTACGGCCATTTCTTTCGTTCGGGGATCAGACCTTATTGCTCGGCACAAATCGAGACCCGACATCTCGGGTAGCATAAGATCCAAGACGATCAGAGTAGGGGGTTGATCTCGAATTGAGGCCAAGGCCACGCGGCCGTTCGTCGCCATCTCGACGACGAAGCCCGCTTTTTTGAGATGATGGGCCAGCAATTCGGCGACATCCACCTCGTCTTCAACAATCAGGATCTTCTCACTCATCGAACGCAGGGACAACTAGGCCATCGTACAACCCTCGAAAAATTCGGCGCAAGCCTGAAACATCACAGGGAAACCACGTCGAAATCAGACAGGTAAAAAGCGCCAGAGCCGCCCGGCAGGCCACACAGCCAAAGATCATGTAAATCGTGCAACCATCATGTTGTCAACCGGTTACGTCGTTCGAGAGTGATAGGCGCAATAAGGCTTGTACCAGCCCATCGCCGCCGACTTGATCGGAAACATAACCTTCACCTTTCCGGACGGCAGCCTTCACTTCGACGATACTGTTTACCGGACACGCGAGATATCTCGCAATTTCGCGACGCAACATCGGCAAATCATTGTAATTGTCACCTGCGGCGAAAGTCTCACCCGGATTGATTCCCAGGAGCGCTTGCAATCCCTGCAGTACCGCACCCTTATCGAAGCGAGCATGACAAAAACGGAGATAAATGCCATTTCGTTGATAAGAAAACTCCGCTACGTGCTTTCGTTGGGAATCCAAGTAACTGATGATGCCGTCCATTTCCGGTGGATCTTGGGCTATCACCCCGACCAACCGGCCGGATTCCCGGTGCAATCGTGCCTGGGTACGATTGGACAAATGGCTTTCAATCTCGGCCAGCAGATCTGAGGCGTCGCGATACAGTTGATCGTGCGACAGTTCACAGTCCTCGTTCCAATCTGCGATCGGTTTCCATCCGGATCCATTCGCTCTGTAGATTTCCCTTTCGGTGGTGAGCGCGTAATCCGGTCGAAACGGGAAAAACTCGAGTGCCTTATCGACTAGTTCCAGGGTACGGCCGGTGTTCATCGCTACGATGGTGCCGCGCCGGCGCAATAAGTTCAGATGATCGACCAGGGATTGGCTGATCGTCGCGCGTTCACCTTCCCACGGTGCAATCATCGTTCCGTCAAAATCTAAGCTTAATAGTCGCAAGTTAGTCATCGGACGGGGGCCGGTTGAAGCCGACCCGGGAAGTTCTCTATCGAGTTTGCAACCCGGAGACGGCGTCAAAAATGCCGTTAATGATCGAATAAGCAATCACGCCGACCATTACGGCCATGACCAAAATGATAACCGGCTGCACCATCGACGTCAGCCTTTGAATACGGAGATTGAGTTCTTTGTCATATTTTTTGCCGACCTTATCCAGGGCTTTTGCCAAATCTCCGGTCTGTTCGCCCACCGCAACCATGTCGATGAAAAGCGAAGGAAAATCGGTGAGTCGCTGGAGACCGCGGGAAAAAGCACCCCCCTCCCCGACGTAATCGGTCACCTCGCTCAAGGCGCGGCGCCAATGCTCGTTGAGAGTGGCTCCTCGCATTAGTTGCATGGCGCTCAATAATGGGAGGCCATTACCCAGGAGATTTGATAAGGTCTGAGCAAATTGCGCATAAAATCGGCCTCTTAAAACCGAGCCAAACACTGGAATCTTTAACTGCACACGATGCCACCATTTCTTACCGCGAGGATGCCGGATAAGCTGCCAAAAACCAAAACTCGCCAGTGCAACGGAGGCGAGAATTGCCCACCAATAGTGGGAAAAGAATGCGCTAACCTCTATCAGGAGTCTGGTCAGAAAAGGAACATTCTTACCGGTCTTTTCAAACAGTACCGTCATCTGAGGTACCAGGTAAGTCATAAACAAAAAGATGAGTCCGAGACCGAGGACAAAAATCATTGCCGGATAAATGAGGGCGGACACGACTCTTTTTTGTAGATCATCGATGGTGGCCAAAAAAGCCGCCTGTCGCTTCAGCAATTCCGGCAGCGAACCACTGATTTCACCCGCCGAGACCAAATTGCAGTAGAGATCTCCGAAGCTGGAGGAGACTTGGCGTAACGCGTTGGAAAGACTGCTTCCCTCTCGCACTCTTTGCCGCAAAGCGGCGGCGATCTGTTTGATTTTTGACAATTCCTTGCGCGCCTCCATCACCCGAAGAGCCTGCTCAATCTGCAAGCCCGCATCGAGCAAGTCGCTCAGCTCTTCGGTAAAAAGGATAACCTGACCGCGGGAGAGGCTAACCTTTGTAAGCAAGCGTGGCTGGCCGACCGGTTGGGCGCTGCTGGTTGCGCCATCCTTTTCTTCGATCTTAATCGGTTGTAACCGATCCCGATCGAGCTTGCGAAAAGCTTCGGCTCGGTTCTGCGCGACCAATTCACCACGCACCCGTTCTCCTGCTCGGCTCACCGCCTCATAAAGAAAACTTGGCATCGGTCTACTCGTCCGCCATCTCCAGATCCGCCGCTGTAACTCGCACAACCTCTTCGATCGTCGTGAAGCCGGACATCACCTTGTTCCAGCCGTATTGCCGAAGGGGCACCATGCCCTCTTCGACCGCCACGGCACGCAAGACCGAAGCTGGTTTGCCTTGAGTGATGAGGTCCTGCAGGCGATGCGAAACCAAGCAAATCTCGTAGATCGCAGCCCGCCCTTGATAACCGGTTGCCCGACATGCATCACAGCCGGCGGCAGCGAGTATGCTTTCGGCCGATGCCAATGGAAACCCGACCTTCTTCAGGTATCTGGACGAATATTCGCTCCGCTTCCGGCAACGCGGGCACAAAACCCGAACTAAACGCTGAGCGATAAATGCACGGACAGAGTTTGCCACGAGAAACGGCTCGATACCCATATCGAGCAACCGAGTGATTCCGCCAATCGCGTCGTTTGTATGTAGCGTGCTAAATACCAAATGGCCGGTGAGCGCACCCCGGATTGCTATCTCGGCCGTTTCGCGATCCCGCATTTCGCCGACCATGATCACATTCGGATCTCCGCGGAGAATGCTGCGGAGTCCGTTGGCGAAAGTCAGGTCTATCTCGGGTTTTACCGCAATCTGGATCACCCCCGGTAGTTGATATTCGACCGGATCCTCGACCGTCACTATGCGGCGCTCGTGGGTATTTAGGATGGATAAGAATGTATAGAGTGAGGTCGATTTACCACAGCCGGTTGGACCGGTTACCAGGACAATTCCGTTTGGGAGTGTGAGCAAATGCTCGATACGTTGTCGAGAAGGCGCATCCAAACCAAGCCGCTCAAACGTAAATCGCTCCTGGCCCAACAAACGCAAGCTGACACTTTCACCGGCCACCGAAGGGATAGTGGCTACCCGCACGTCAATGGGTTGACCCAAGAGCTCCAGATTGATCCGTCCATCTTGCGGCAGGCGGCGCTCGGCGATATCCAAATGAGCCATCACTTTTAGTCGCGAGATGACCGATGCCTGGAGCACCCGAATATTGGCCGGCACCGGCACTTCGTGCAGAACTCCATCGATGCGATAGCGGATCCGCAGATCGTTAGGCAATGGCTCGACATGAACATCGGTCGCGCGTTGTTCAAGCGCTTCACGCAAAATCTGGTTCACAAATTTGACGACCGACGCTTCCGAATCGTCCAGATCAAGTACATTCGTCTCCTGTTTAAGCTCGGTATTAACCTCTTCTTCTGTCCGGCCTTGCAAGATTGCTTCAAAAGTTTCGGCTCCGATTCCATATCCCTGGCGCAAAGCCTGGAGAATCAGCGTACGCGTGGACATTGTATATCGAACCTTCTCTCGCAGCGAAGCGGCGAGTGTTTGTCGTGCTAACAAATCGAACGGATCATAAAGACCGAGCCAGATGGTACTATCGTCCTGCTGAAGTGGTACAACGTGATAACGGAGAGCTAGACGGGCCGGCACTTTTTCGCGCAACTGGCCGGGAACGGAGGTCAGCTCTTTATCCCACCATGGGATCTGGAGCCAATCGCTTATTCCACGCAAAAACTGCGTTTCATCGACCAGTTTAGAATCCAGGACCGATCGCACCAACGAACGTTGGTTTTCGGCAGCGTTCTCCAGAACCACTTGGCACGCAGTCACATCGGTACATTGACTATCTCTGGCGATCTTCAGCAGCGTATCAATCACAGATTCAAAAAACTGATGCCCTAGCTTAGCGAGGAATTGCTTATCTACAACTCGGCCTAGCCGGTAGAAGCTAGCGGCTAGGAGCTAAAATTTGGAAGCCAGAATTCAGAAAATGCACCGATTTGTCGTTCGTCGTTGTGGGCTAACCATTTAGGTTGGCGGCAAGGCTGCCGTTCTTCCGATTTTTGACGGCAAATTCCGGATTCTGAATTCTAGCTCCTACCTTCTAGCTTCCGATATAACGCCTCGCGCATTGCCGCCTCCGGCACTGGAGGTCCAAACCAATGCCGGAACGCGGCAGTGCCTTGATGCAAAAGCATTGAAGCACCATCGACGGCGGAAGCTCCGGCGGCAGCAGCCCAGTTCACCACTGCGGTCGGCTTTGAACTATACATCATATCGAATACCCGATGCCGCGGCTCCAACCAGCGCGAATCCCAATCCAGCGCATGCCCAGCTAGTCCAACGGAAGAAGCATTGATGATCAAGTCGGCCCGGGCGAATACCTCGCCCAATTTCTCCCAAGGCCAAAAAGAAACCCGGTCATCCTGGCCGATTACACTGCGCAACTGATCAAGCTTTGCCCTCGTCCGGTTGGCGAGAAGCAGTTGACGCGGATTTTGATCCAGCAGAAAGATTGCCGCGGTCATGCCAGCACCACCCCCTGCGCCCAGCACCGCGATCCGGCTACTTCCAAAATCGAGGGAGAAGGATTCGCGAAGGGCAGCAATCAATCCAACTCCATCCGTGTTAAATCCTACCAAAGATCCGGAGCGATTGACTACTGTATTAATCGCGCCGACTCGACCCGCCGCTCGATCAACCACGTCGACCAGTCCCAGAGCGGCCACCTTGTGCGGGACGGTCAGGTTCCAACCAATAAACTCTCGTTCGCGCAACCGAGAGAAGACCTCGGCAAGGTCACCGCTCTTTACCCAAAGCCTGGTGTATTGAAAGGGTAGGTCCCGCGCAACCAGTCCAGCATTCTGCATTTCTGGAGAAAGCGAATGACTAACGGGATCTCCAAGAACGGCCAGTCGAATAGCCGCGGGCAAATGATCGGGTGCCGAGCCGCGCAGGTGCCCAATTGTCCAAACGCTCAGCATCCGGTCGGCCTAGGAGAAACGAGTAACGGTTTTTTCCAGTCGCGCGAGTACCCGGTCGCGACCCAATACTTCCAGCATATGATACAGGCTCGGCCCGACTGATCGTCCGCTGATGGCGAGGCGGGTCGGATGAATCAGCTCTCCAGTTTTGCATCCTAGGTCCGATGCGAGTCCCTTTAATTCCGCTTCGAGCAGCTCTACGCTCCAACCTTTCAGCGCACGGTAACGCTGCGTCAGTTGGCGAAGCCTTTCCATCGTTCCCGGTTTAAACGTCTTTGCGACCGCGTCAGGATCATATTCGTAGTTCTCATTAAAAAAATAACCGATCCAATCCGGAACATCTTTGAAGAGCTTCACCTTCTCTTTAACGATTTCGAGTACGCGGACCAAATAGTCCTCGTCTTTAACCGGCAAATGAGCCGCCTGAATGAAGGGCTCACTCAGCTCTCGAAATCGCCTCAGCGGCATCTGCGACACGTACTGACCATTGAGCCAGAAGCATTTGTCCAGGTCGAAAGCAGCGTTGCGCCGGTTAATCTTCCTCAGGTCGAATAGCTCAATGACTTCGTCGATGTCGATCTTCTCGCGATTGTCCTTCGGCGACCAACCGAGTAGACAAAGATAGTTACGAACTGCTTCGGGTGCGTAACCTTGCTCCATATATCCGCTCACACTCGCGCCCGCGTCGCGCTTACTCATTTTTGATCCATCTTGGTTTAGAATCAGAGGGATGTGAGCGAAATGCGGTGGATCCACTCCTAACGCTTGGTAAAGCTCAACATGCTTAGCCGTATTTGTTAGGTGGTCTTCGCCCCGGATCACGTGCGAGATCTGCATTTCGATATCGTCGACCACGTTCACAAAATGAAAAATCCAGGAGCTGTCTGGGCGACGAATTGTCATATCCGGTTCCATACTGCGATCGAATTCGATCCGTCCGCAGACCTCGTCATCAACCACAATTGGGCGTCGCGCCGATCGAAATCTGATTGCTCCAGCATCCTCGTAGACGCTGCCCTTGTCCTGGAGCCGCTTGAGGTATTGTTCATAGATTGGGCCGCGCTCGCTCTGAAAATAAGGCCCAAATTTACCGCCTTTTCCAGCCCCTTCGTCCCACTCCAATCCAAGCCATTGCAAACCCTCATAAATCACGCTGACCGCTTGGTCCTGTTCCCGACTCTTATCGGTGTCCTCGATCCGGAGGACAAAAGTACCGCGGTGGTGCCGAGCAAACAGCCAATTGAAAAGGGCAGTTCGCGCTCCACCCACGTGCAGAAAACCGGTTGGCGACGGAGCAAAACGAACCCTAACAGGAGCACTCATCGGAGAAAAGATCCTCTACCATATCTTCGCGCAACTGAATTTTCTTCTTTTAGACAAACCAACCCGGGACTGTTCATAACACTTTTTGGGAGCGAGAGAACCCGTGCTTCCGGGAAACCGGCTTCCAACTGTTGGGTTGAATAAAGAGGAATTCGTTTCAGTCCAAAAAAGGACGACCTGTTATGACCAAGCCAACCCTAACGCTTCTTTGCCTGGCCGGAGCTACCTCCCTCGCCTTTGGCAATCTCCAACCTGTCTCGCCTCCAACGGGAGGCAAGATTCCTTTCCGGCCTGGAACTCAAATTTCACGAAGTCATCACGTCTTCCAGGAAGACGCTTCGAGTAACGAAGACAGCTATGATGTCTTCTACGACCAACTGGCGGATGACGGCCAATGGTATTACGATGACACCTACGGTTACGTCTTTCAGCCGGAGGTTGCGGTCAGTACTTCTGACTGGCATCCCTACTCTGATGGCCATTGGGATGATACTGACCGGGGATGGTATTGGAACTCCAACGAGCGTTTTGGCTGGGCAACGTATCATTATGGCCGCTGGGTTCTCGTCGACGGCGAAGGATGGGTCTGGGTACCTGGTCACGAATGGGCGCCAGCCTGGGTTTCTTGGCGCGACTCGGAAGATTATTGCGGTTGGGCGCCGCTTCCCCCTGAATGTGGGAGTGTCTCGGTCGGAATTAGCGTAGGCGGGTGGAGCGACTCTTACTGGGGGATTGGACCAAGCTGGTACAGCTTCATTCCCTGGCACGCCTGGCACAACGAAAGCTATGTTGGTGCCTTCGCGCCTTATGGCCAAAATATAACCATCATCAATCGCACGCGGAACGTAACCAACATTTATAACAACAACAGCGTCATTAACAATTACGGTCCACAGCCTCAGCAGGTCGCTCTGAAAACCAACCGCCAAGTAACGAAATACAACATCAATTACATGGCGCAAAACGACCCGCGGGCATTCAAAACGGCAAAAAACGGCAACCAACTTAACATAGTTGGGCCAAAGCAAAACCTCAAGACTGTCGCAACCAAACCGCCAAACGTCGCCAAGACGCTGACCGGTACGAAGGTGAACAAGGGTTGGAATAACGTGAATTCAACCGAGGCCAAGAACCTAAAGAATAAATTTGCTCAGCAAAATCCGGTGCCTGGCAATCTGCCTAAGACGACCAACGCGCTGGTAAAACCAACGATAATTGGGAACAAGGCCGCCGGAAATAACGCAAATAATCCTCCTGGCACGAACAAAACTGGCAATAATACCAACGCGGGCAATAAGGGTGCGGGGAACGGTTTATTGGCTAACCAAAACAATCTTAACAGCGCCAACACAGGTCAGAACAAGGGAACTGGCGCGAACCAGCTGAAATCATTCAACGGAGCCGGAAATAACCCGGCCGGCGGAAATAAGGCCAACCAAGGAGCCGTACCAAATAATCCAAACGCGCTCAAAGGGGCTAAAGGTACCGGTGGCGGCAACAGTGCGGGCGCCAACAACAACCAGGGTGCCCAATCCAACCAGCTCAAGTCGTTCAAGAGCACGACCAGTACCTCTAACTCGACCAAGGGTGCCAAAGGCACCGGTGGGGGCAATAATGCGGCCGCCGGCAACAAGAGAACCGGGTCTGACCAGCTTAAGTCGTTCAAGAGCACGAGCAATACGTCTGGCTCTAAAGGAGCCAAGGGTGCTGGCGGAGGCAATTACAGCTCGCCAAAGACGCTAACAAAGACCGCGACTGGTGGGTCAAATTCTCAGCCGAAGGCGCATTCTCAGCCAAAGACGACCTATCAATCGAAAGCGACCAATCAACCTAAGCCGGCTTCTCATGCTTCAACCAACGCTTATCACCCACCGGCAAATACCTATCATCCGCCGGCTAACAATCACCCTCCTGCCAATGCTTCTCACCCGAGCGGAGGCGGTGGCGGAAACAAAAGTGGGAATAACGGCGGCGGCGGCAACAAGAAGGACGAGAAGAAAAAGTAGCCAGAAAATGGATCCAGCCTAACGAAGTTCCGGTTGATAGCTTCGGGTTTTGACCCGAAGCTGCCGGAGCATGAACAGGGTAGCTGGCCTCGAGACTGAATACGGTTGTCTGATCTCTGAGGATCAAGCTCAGAGCCAAGCCGATGCGTGGCCGGTAAAAATAAAAAACCATCTCTTTCGTAAGTGTCAGATTGGCGCTATTGATCTGCACTATCGAGATTACGAAGAACCGCCGGGCAACGGCGGTTTTCTTTTGAATGGTGGCCGCCTTTACCTCGACATGGGCCATCTGGAGTACTCCTCGCCGGAGTGCCTCACGGTACGCGACTTGGTGGCCTACGACATTGCCGGAGACCTACTGCTCTATCAGGCGATCAAGGAATTGGGGATCGAAGACAAGGTCTCGTTCCTAAAGAACAACATCGATCACCACACCGGAGCCACTTTTGGCTGCCATGAAAATTATTTGATGCGACGGGAGGCCCAATTCACACCGGAGATTCTCGCGTCGCTACTTGGTTTTTTGGCGACTCGCCAGATCTTTACCGGCTCTGGGCGGGTCGGACACGCGAATCCGCTCGCCTTTGACTTTGAGATTCCCGATCGGCCGGGAAACGTCCCGTTTCAGATCAGCCAACGAGCAGATCACATCGTCAACGACATTTACCAGTGGGTGCAATTCAACCGAGCGATCATCAACGCACGCGATGAGCCGCTGGCCGATTATCGTAAGTACCGTCGGCTGCATCTTCTGATTGGAGACTCCAACATGAGTCCATTTGCGAACGCGCTCAAGATTGGCACGACGGTCTGTATTCTGACATTGCTGGAAGAAAATCTTCTGCCAAAGCAGATCGCTTTGCGAGATGCCGTTCTGGCTACGCGAGAGATATCCCGACGTCCGGATGGAGATTGGGTAGTGGAGATGGATGATGGTTCCACCCAGGACGCGCTTGATATCCAGTATCAATTCCTCGCCCACGCCCAGCATTATCTGAGTGGCTCGGACGAAGAAACCGACTGGATTTTGGAAATGTGGCAATTCACGCTGGATGCGCTGAAGGAGAAACCCGAGTTATTGATTGGTGGGGTGGACTGGATCTCCAAAAAATGGCTCCTGAATATGTTTGTGGAAGATCAAGGACTCTCCTGGCAGGACCCTTGGCTGCAGAGCATCGATCTTGAGTACCACAACATACATCCCCAGCGCGGCCTCTTCTTTGCTTTAAAGCCGGCTAAAACAATCGGGGAATTCAATGCGTCGGTTCGCCGTTCGGAGGCTAAGTTGGCACCGCCGGCGCACACGCGAGCCGCCGGTCGCGGCCGGGCAGTAGCTTTCTTTCAGAAGAAAAATCTTCCTTATATCATCAACTGGGACTCGATCGCCTTGGAGAGCCAGGACTATCTCTCGATGCCTGATCCGTTCAATACGTATACGGACGCCGTCGATTATTTTCTTAGATAGAGAGAAACGCAGAATCCGGTTCTACCGAGACCGCTGCGAAAGTTGCCATCGCCATACCATGGCAGAGATAAAATGGGGCGGCCCGTGTCCATTTGGCCGGGGGTTGATTGCGGACACTGAGATTGATTCATTTTCGTTGAGAAGGAATAATATCATCAGAGACAGTCTCTGTATGGGAAGGTTGCCTGGTTCGGACCGCTAAGCTCGACGCTGGACCAGTAGATTTTTCCCAAAACTAAACTTACTATTTTACCATGATGAACGTCATTTCGAATCGGGCCTTTATCCGACGGCTGGTTTTTGGCATTGCGTTGCTTACGTTGGCCCCATTTGCCTCGGTTTTTGCCGAATCACTCGCTTGGCAAACGGACTATGCTGCCGCCAAGAGCGCGGCTACCCAGCAGAATAAGTATATACTCCTCGACTTCACCGGGTCGGATTGGTGCCCTTATTGCATCCAGATGGACAAAGAGGTCTTCGCGAAGCCTGTCTTCTCAACCTTCGCTGGTCAGAAACTCATCTTGGTCAAGCTCGATTTTCCGCGAAAAGCCAATCAATCGGCTGCAGAAAAATCCCAGAATCAAGAATTGGCGAAGAAGTACAGCATTGAGGGTTTCCCAACCTATGTGTTGCTTGATCCGGCCGGCAAGGAAGTACGCCGCCAGGTGGGATATTTGGAAGGTGGCCCCGAAGCGTTCATCAGTTGGGCCCAGGTAAAATAGCCGATAGCCATAGCTGACTGACTATAAGCGAATTGCGGGTGGCCGATAAAATATTGGCTATCGGAAATCGGCTATTGGCTATTCCTTCTGGCTATGGATGCTCAGGATCGGGCCTCGCCCGCACTTTTGACCGATCTGTACCAGCTAACGATGGCTTACGGTTACTGGAAACAGGACCGGCTGGATCAGGAAGCAGTTTTTCATCTTACTTTCCGTGAGCATCCTTTCCAAAGCGGATACACCGTTGCTTGTGGCCTAGCGGATGCGATCAACTATATCCTTCATTTTCATTTCAGAGCCGACGATCTGGCTTATCTCGGAGAGCTGGAAGGAGCCGATGGGAAGAAACTCTTCGAGCCCGCTTTCTTAGACTATCTTGGCGCTCTCGATTTCTCCGGGAGCATTGAAGCGATTCCGGAAGGCACCGTTGTGTTTCCACACGAACCGCTGCTGCGCATTAGTGGTCATCTGCTTGAGTGCCAGCTCTTAGAAACCGGCCTGCTCAATATTATCAACTTCCAGACATTGATCGCCACCAAAGCAGCCCGCATTTGTCTCGCTGCGAAGGGAGCGCCGGTTCTTGAGTTTGGTTTGCGACGAGCCCACGGTCAAGATGGCGCGCTAGCAGCAACCCGTGCTGCCTACATTGGAGGTTGCGCGGCTACTTCCAATGTTTTGGCAGGAAAGGTTTTCGGCATACCGGTCCGAGGGACGCATGCGCACAGCTGGGTGATGTCGTTTCCGAGCGAGCCAGAGGCATTCGCCGCTTTTGCCGCCACACTTCCTGGCAATACTATTTTTCTGGTCGACACCTACGACACGCTAACCGGCGTCCGAAACGCGATCGAGGTTGGGCGCGTCTTGCGCCTGCAGGGCCATGATCTCATGGGCATCCGGCTCGATTCCGGAGATCTCGCCTATCTGAGCATTCAAGCGCGCCGACTGTTGAACGAAGCCGGATTCGAAAAGACCCAAATTCTGGCCAGCAATGATTTAGATGAAAACATCATTAGCAGTTTGCAGTCCCAAGGAGCACAGATCGATGCCTGGGGAGTCGGAACTAGGCTGGTGACAGCGTTTGACCAGCCAGCCCTAGGCGGGGTATTCAAGATGGGGGCAGTGAGGCCAAGAGGCGGTAACTGGGAGTATAAGATCAAATTATCGGAGCAAGCGGTAAAAGTTTCTAATCCAGGATTTCTCCAAGTCCGCCGCTTTGAGCGTGAGGATGAGTACATAGCCGATATGCTCTACAACGAGATTGGCGGGATCAAAACGCCGCAAACGATCGTGAATCCTGCGGACACCACTATGCGGAGAAACATTCCGGCCAAAATCAAATACCGCGATCTTCTGGTTCCGATCTTCCGTCAAGGCAAACTAGTCTACCAGCCACCCGCGATTCAGAAGACCCGAGCCGCGACCCAAGCAGAATTGAAACGGTTTTATCCTGGCATCACGCGTCTGCTCAACCCTCACATCTACCCGGTTGGCCTAGAGCTTGGGCTGCACGAACTAAAGATACAGCTGACGGAAAAATTACGGCCTAAACCCGCCGCGGAAGAGGAATGAGGAACGGCCGTAGCGCCGGTAGCGCCAAAAGCGCCGGCAACGGTGAAAGACAACGGGACGAATGAATCGCGATGGACATGAATGGATTTCTTGCCGTCCTGGGTAGCTGCTGTAGATAAGCAACTCGCTCTACCGACCATGGACGACTTTGATGCTCCGAAGATCTGGTTTGTTCGGCACGCCGAAAGCGAGGCGAACGTTCGACACATCTACGCCAATAAGGGTTGTTCATTTCCTCTGACCGCCAACGGCCTCCAGAAGGCGCAAACTTTGGCGCGCCTGCTTTCCTCTGTGCCAATTCGCGCCATCTATACAAGTCCCCTCCTACGAGCAACGCAAACTGCCGAACAGATTTCCAAGATCAAGAAAATCGAGATGCAAGTCGCACCAGAACTAAGCGAATACAGCATGGGAATCTACGAGGGTACCAGTACTTTGCCGGGTACGTTAGGAGCCATTTCTGATGCCGAAAGCAAAAAGCGATGGTTTGAACACAACGATTTTGATGCCCGTTCACCAGGCGGGGAAAGCCTAACCGATATGAGACGCCGGTTTCCGCCCTTTGTTAAGAAGGCAATCGAGAACTGCAGGGACAAACCTGGAATCCTTCTAATGATCACACATGGGGGGATTCTAACCGCCATGCTCCCCTTTGTGTTTGAAAATCTTGATTCCAACTTCGTTCAGGCTCGTTCGATTGAGCACCTGAGCCTCATAAAGGGTGAACTGAAGCATGAGCGACTGGTTTGCGTGGAACACAATGGGAATCCAGTCTCCTCGGCGTTGTTCCTTTAGCTCGCCCGGCTAAAGACGACCAAAACACAGCCGAGAAGAATCAGCATCGCTCCGATCATCCCAACCAGGTCCAGATGAATTTCTCGAAAAAAGAGTGCGGTGAAGAGTATGATGAAAAGCGGGTAACTGATCTCCAGGAGAGAGGCCAGCGTAGCGTTCTTTTGATGGATCGCTAGCGCATTGAAAAGATAAGCGCCGGTACCGAAAATTAGATAGAGGAGGACCAGTCCAATCACTGACCAGCTCTCGCCCAGTCTCCACCAGTTTTGTCTAGGGTAAAAAATCCAGAGAACGGCTGCCACCAAGATGCCGTTCGCTAAGCTCAGGAACGAAAATGCCGCGGCAAAATCCACCCTGCGAAACAGGGTTTCCATCAAGACATACTGGATACCCCAGCACGCAGCCGAAAGTAACGCGTATCCCCACCAAGTCATGGGGACTGTTCTTAGCGACTTCGCCGCGCTAACGCCAGTCGACAGATCTCGTCACAGAGAGCAGGAAAAGAGATGCCGACCGCAGCTGCAGATTTCGGAAGCAAACTTTGTGCGGTCAGGCCAGGGAGAGTGTTCACCTCCAGGCACCAGATTTTGCCGGTCGAATCCATCCGAAAGTCGGCTCGGCTATAGTCACGGAGCTTTAATGCCCGATGAGCAAGGAGGCCAAGCCTTTGCATCTGTGCAGTAACCTCGGGGGAGATGTCGGCCGGAAAAATCTCCTCAGCGCCATCTGGCTGATACTTGCTTTCGTAATCGAAAATGTCTGACAACTTCGGAATAATTTCACCCACTGCCAACGCGCGGTCACCGAGAATTCCAACTGTGAACTCTCGCCCCGGAATGAATCCTTCAAGCATGACCTCATCATCGTGTCGATACGCTTCGGCGATCGCAGCCGATAAATCTTCCGGCCTTTTGACTACTGATAATCCGACGGTGGATCCTTGCTTGTTCGGCTTGACTACCAAAGGAAGACCAAGTTCGGCCCAAGCATTTTCGGGATTCACTGGGTCCATCAGCCACTTAGGCGTGGGGATACCGGCCGCTACGAACAATCGCTTTGCCAAATCTTTATCCATGGCGGCGGCGCTTCCCACATGGTCGCTCCCGGTGTACGAAATCCCGGCAGCCGAAAATACCGATTGAATCGTTCCGTCTTCGCCCGATCCACCATGCAATGCTAGAAAAACGACATCGGCATCACCAAAATAGGAGGCTTGGACAATTCCCCCGGTTTTCGCGCGAACCACTTGGAGCTCTTGCTCGGTAGGTGGTGCCGGAGCGACGCCGCGAGAAAGCAAACTCTGCTGTTCGACATCAGACAAAACACCGCGAAACGTATCCACCGCAATCACTCGATGACCCGCTTCACGCAACGCTTTGGCTACTTGAGCGCCGCTGGCAATCGACACATCACGTTCCGAACTATTGCCGCCAAACAGAACTGCTACCTTCATGATAATAAATATTTCTATCGATTCGATGAAAAAATCCGTTCGGGATTTTCCTCGTCAGCAAGAAAACCACAAGCCAAATTTCTACCGAAGCGCTTCAGATCGCGCATTCGATAGAAATGTCGACGGATGAGACTTTGCGATACCAAGCGCTGCCAGCGCGAATCAACTTGGCTGCAAAGCGGTGATCGAGCGGAACCCGCGTCCGTCGAACGCTGCAGCCGCATTGGAACAACAAGTCGGCCAGCTCCTTGGCTTCAGATTTAAAATCAGCAGGTTCGTGTTGACCGGTAGCCAACAGAATCGGGTAGCAGGGAAGTGCCGGCAAGGGCCTGGGCCGAAATGGGGATCTCGGTCGAATCAAGACTGCACCGCCCAACAGTTCGGAATGCACAAACAGAAGGGAAGCGGCCAGAGTGGCTCCGTCCCCGATTCCAAAAACAACGATTCGTCCCGGATTAAGATCGTACTCGCCGACCGCCCACTCGAGAAACGTAGAGATCCGATCGGCCCTTTCGATGAAGCAGGTCTCTTTGCAAATTGAGTCGTTCGGGCTCCCCAAAAAGGAGTATCCCTCATTGTAGGGAAACCATCCGCGCAGGCTGAGCACATTGGTTTGATGATCTCGGGTCCAGACTTCCGCGATCGAAAGCAGTTGCTCCTCGTTCGCACCGGAATCGTGGAGGAGAACCAGCGCCGGCTCCCGACCAGGTTCGGCCTGGTCAGCCGAGATAAACCGGTGAGCGCAATCCGCGTCGGTGCGAATACCGGTCTGAATCATAGTGATGCCTTCATCTCCCCCACAAGATACAATGACGTTTACTTTTGACCAATGGGAACCTCTTCAACCGGCACTCGCTGCTCCCCCGATTTATAGCCGAACAGTTTCATAATCACGGAAAAGAAAACCGGAGTCAGGAAGATCCCGAACAGTGTGACGCCAATCATACCACTGAACACAGCCGTACCGATCGCTTGCCGCATTTCGGCGCCGGGACCGACTGCTACCACTAGCGGCAGCACGCCGAGAGTAAATGCAAATGAAGTCATCAAGATGGGGCGAAGACGTAGCCTAGCCGCCTCAACCGCTGCATCCATCCGGTCGTGGCCGGCATCCATCTGTTGCTTTGCGAATTCGACGATGAGGATTGCGTTCTTACACGCCAGCCCAACCAAGACAACAAAACCAATTTGGGTAAAAATGTTGTTGTCCATTGATCTGAACAAAACGCCGGAAATTGCCGCAAACAGACACATCGGTACGATGAGGATGATCGCCAAAGGCAGCGACCAACTCTCGTATTGAGCAGCTAATACCAGAAAAACGAAGAGCACGCAGAGCGGGAAAATGTAGAGCGAAGAGTTGCCGGCCAGAATCTGTTGGAGCGTCAATTCCGTCCATTCAAAGCCAAATTGGCTTGGCAGATTCTCCTTCGCCAGCTGGTCCATCACCTGAATCGCCTGTCCCGAGCTTACCCCTGGCAAAGTATTTCCACTGATTTCCGCTGACGGATAAATGTTATAATGCATCACCTTGTCCGGCCCGTTGATTTCTTGGATGTCGAGCAACGTGCCAAGAGGAACCATCTGGTTCTTGTTATTTCGCGTGTAGAGCTTCCCAATTGATTCGGGTTCGACCCGAAACGGTGCGTCCGCCTGGATGTTGACCTGATCGGTCCGATTCAGAAAATTAAAATCATTAACATAAGTCGACCCCAGATAAGCCTGCAAAGTGTCGAATACCGAGTTCAACGGAACATCCAGGGTCTCGGCTTTTCGCCGATCGATATCCAGGTAAAGCTGTGGCACCTGGGAGCGAAAACTCGTGTACAATCCGACGAGGCCGTGCCCGGAACTCGCCTTGGCAATCAAAAGGTCGGTTGCCGCTTGTAAGGCTGGCAACCCAGCTCCGCGCCGATCCTGAACCTGCATTTTGAATCCACCGGCATTCCCGATTCCGCGCACCGGCGGTGGCGGAAAAACGAGCACTCTCGCATCTTGGATTTGAGCAAATTTCGGCCGGAGCGTCGCCGTAATGCCGGTCCCGCTCAATTTCGGATCTTTGACCCGCTCTGCGAAGGGGGCGAGCGGCAAGAACGTTGTCACCGTATTATTGCGATTCGTACCATCGAGCCCGGAGAATCCGGTGAACTCCACGGTATGGGCAACTCCTGGAATTTTGCGAGCGATCTCAGAAATCTCTTTGCGCACTCCATCCGATCTCTGGAGCGACGCTCCGTCAGGCAACTGCGCGAATACAATCAGATAACCCTGGTCTTGGGTCGGAATGAATCCCCCAGGCACTTTATCGAACTCCCACCCGGTCAAAACCAACAGGCCAACGTAGACCAGCAAAACGATCGCCGAGAGCCGTAATAGCCGGTGCACAACCCGGGTGTAGCCGTTCACGCTAGCATTAAACGTCTTGTTAAAGAGACGGAAAAACCAGCCTAGGACGAGATCGATGGCTCGGGTCAAAAAGTCTTTCTTTGCGTCCCGCGGTTGCAACAGCAACCCGGCCAGGGCCGGACTTAACGTGAGCGAGTTAAAGGCCGAGATCAACGTTGATACAGCAATCGTTAAGGCGAACTGACGATAAAACTGCCCGGTAATGCCACTGATAAACGCTGTCGGAATAAACACCGCGCTCAGCACGATAGCGATCGCGACCACCGCACCTCCCACCTGATCCATCGCTTTTTCGGTCGCCTCCTTGGGCGGCATGCCGAGTTCGATGTTATGCTCGACTGCCTCCACGACAACGATCGCGTCATCGACGACAATCCCGATCGCGAGCACCAGTCCAAACAGAGACAAGTTATTGAGCGAGAAACCAAACGCCGCCAACACCGCAAAGGTGCCAATCAGGGAAACTGGCACTGCAAGTAGAGGAATGATGGTCGCGCGCCAGGTCTGGAGAAAAACCAGTACAACAATCAAAACCAGAGTCACCGCCTCAAAAAGCGTGTGGATGACCGCTTCGACCGATTGCTCGATGAACTGCGTCGGATCGTAGACAATGGTGTACTCCAAGTCTTGGGGAAAGGCTTGGGAAAGATTCTTCATCGTATCCCGCACCGCGTGCGCAGTCTTTACTGCGTTAGAGCCCGGAAGCTGAAAAATGGCCAACGCCACCGCCGGTTGACCGTCCAGATAGGAATTAACATTGTAATCCTTGGCTCCGAGATCGACGCGTCCGACGTCTGCAATATAAACAATCTGCCCATTGTCGCCGCGCTTCACAATGATCTGACCAAATTGGTCCGGCGTGATGAGACGACCCTGGGTATTGAGCGTCAGTTGAAGTTCGGTACCCGGCGGGGCTGGTTCAGCCCCGAGTCGTCCCGCGGCCACTTGGATATTCTGCGCCTGGATAGCGCTGACAATATCATCCGTGGTCAAACCTCGTGAGTACATCCGGTCCGGGTCAAGCCAGATACGCATGCTGTACTCGCGTGCACCGAAGACATTGACATTGCCAACCCCGAGCAGACGGGAAAGCACGTCGCGAACCTGAAGAAAGGCGTAATTGCTAATATAAGCCTGATTATAGGTACCCTTGGGAGAGAGCAGATGTACAACCATCATCAGGTCGGGAGACTGTTTCTGCACCGTTACACCCAAGGCTCGGACCGTTTGCGGAAGCTGCGGGTTCGCGATGGCAACACGATTCTGTACCAAGACCTGGGCGATATCTAAGTTCGTCCCAAGCGCGAATGTGACTGTCAGCGTCATCGCGCCGTCCGCCGTCGATTGCGAGGACATATAAAGCATGTTTTCGACCCCGTTGACCTGCTCTTCGATCGGTGTGGCCACCGTCTCGGCGACCACTTTGGGATCCGCCCCCGGATAGCTCGCTGTGACTTGAATCGTGGGAGGCGCAATCTCGGGGTATTGTGCTGTCGGTAATCCGAGATATGCCAGCATACCGGCAATGACGATTACGATGGAAATGACCATCGCGAAAATCGGCCGCTCGATGAAGAAGTGGGAGAATTTCATAACTGCTCTCCCGCGTTACTGGCCGCCCTGCTTCGTTCCGCTCGGTTGGTTGCCCGGATTGGGCGATTGTCCCGGTCGCGGCTGGTTTCCAGCTGGTTTTTCTTTCGCCGTCTCGGCCGGTTCTACCGTTACATTTTTCTGCAACTCAAGTTGGGTGGCCGTGAACTGGTTCATATCACCTGGCTGGGGATTGACCTTCGAACCTGGCCGCGCATTGACGAGCCCGTTGATAATGACATTCTCGTCTCCAGTGAGTCCTTTTCTGATGACCCGAAGCCCGTCCACTACTGGACCAAGTTCCAGTGGCCGGAGCTCAACCGTATTGTTCTCGCCCACAATCAGCGCAAACTTTTGGCCCTGATCGCTCCCGATCGCTCGGTCGGTGACGAGAATACCTTGAGATCTCGGACTCCCGGCCACGCGGACCCTAACGAAAGATCCCGGAATCAAAAACCCATTCGCATTGGGAAATATGCCTCGGACCTGCAGAGTTCCGGTTGATGGATCGAATTGGTTGTTGATAAAATCGATCGTTCCCTGATGGGGAAAATCTTTTTCGTTTTCCACCTGGAGATAGACGGGGACCGCCGCACTTGTAGGATCTGGTAGCTTACCTTCTCTAACTAGCTGCTGATATTTCAGCACCGAACGTTCATCGACGTTAAAATAGGCGTAGATCGGGTTGACGCTCACCAGCGTGGAGAGCAAGGTCGAGTCCGCTTGCACCAGGTTGCCGACCGTCACTTGTTCTCGGCCGATGCGGCCGGTAACCGGCGCTTTAATTTCGGTAAAGTCTAAGTTCAACTGAGCCGATTCCACGGCGGCCTGAGCTGCAATAACTTGCGCGTCGGACACGTTTTTTTGCGACACCGCATTATCGTAGTCCTGCTTGGCGATCACGTTCTTCGCCCGGAGCTCATCGGCCCGGGCCAGATTCAGGTTATTGAGCTTTTGCTGCGCCTCCGCTTGTCGCAATTGTCCGTTGGCCTGGTCATAAGCAGCCTGGTAAGGCCTGGGATCAATAACGAACAGAAGATCATTCTGGTTGACCACTTCTCCTGCCTTAAAAGTAATGTTGTAAAGGTATCCGCTGACCCGAGCAGTGATATTGACACTCTGAACGGCATCGGTCCGCCCGGTGTATTCGTCCCATTCAACGATTTCTTTCGTTACCGGTTTGGCTACAGTTACCGGGGGAGGGGGCGGAGCCGTCTGTTCGGCACTCGGTTGGTTACAGCCGGCCAAGCAAACGCTGATTACGCCAATGAGAAGGTAGTTGGCTGGCTCCAAAAAGGTTCGATTATCCATCACGAGTTCTGCCTGGGAGTAAGCGCCCGCCCACTTGTACGTTACACGTGTTACATTGAGAATTATCCGTGTCAAGGTAAGCAGACATAGAAAGGGTGTGATCACATTCAATGCAAACGATACCGGCCGAGTTTCAACCCTGGCCACAACTCAAGCAATCATTTTTCTCGAACCCCGAGGAGGATGCTTGCTGGTCAAGACCCTTGTAACTCGATTGCGCGCTGGTAAGGATCATTCCAAACTGGAAAAACAGCTGGAGGGATTGATTCTCGTTCGTTCCTCTCCTAATGATCGGCACCATCGCGAGCCAAGCGGTAAGCCGCGCCTTTTGCCACACAAATTTTTATAGTGAAATCATTGAGCGAGACGGAATTGAGCTTGAGCGCCACATCCCACCTCGATCGCTTGCCTCTCTCCAGAGTCGGCCAGTCTCGACCCTCGCGAATTTTTCTCCAATTTTTGCCAGCAGTACCAACCGTGACGAATTGGAACACCAGCTATCCGATGCAGCTTCCCTTTAGATGGACCGGAGAGCCGGTCAGGATGCTAGATTCCAACGAGATCAATCGCGCAATCTAGCAAACCCAGTAGAATAGCCTGCGTGGAACAGCGCGATTTAAAGGGTTGCACTTTGTTTGTGACTGGCGCCAGTCGCGGCATCGGTTTGGCGATCGCATTGCGCGCCGCCAAAGATGGCGCCAACATTGCCGTAATCGCGAAAACCGCGAAGCCCCACCCGCGTTTACCAGGCACCATCTACACTGCGGCGAAAGAGATTGAAAACGCTGGCGGGAAGGCCCTGCCTCTGCCGGTTGACATTCGGTCGGAGGAGCAGGTTGCAGACGCCGTTACCCGACGAACGCTTGGCGTCGTGCGGTTGTCATTTCGTTTTTGCTTTGCCTGCCGGGAACGCTTCGACTAACAAGTGGCAACGCGATGCCGCAATTGCATGACTGAAAAGAAAATCTCCCGACTTACCGCCACCAACATAGTGGTCGCCAACATGATTGGCGTCGGTGTGTTTACCAGTCTTGGTTTTCAGGTTATCGGAATCCATTCTAACTTTGCTCTGATGTCGCTCTGGCTCATCGGCGGCCTGATCTCTCTCTGCGGTGCTCTCAGCTATGCTGAATTGGCGGCGGCTCTTCCGAAGTCGGGTGGAGAGTATAATTTCCTTTCGCGGATTTATCATCCCGTATTGGGCTTCATGGCCGGATGGCTGTCGGCCACGGTCGGCTTCGCCGCGCCAGTCGCGCTAGCCGCGATGGCCTTTGGTACCTACTTCCAGGGCTTCGTGCCAGTGCTATCTCCCCTGGCGCTGTCCTTATTGGTGGTTTGGCTCACTACGGGTGTTCTATTGACCGGAATTCGTTCAGGCGAGGTTTTCCAGAACCTAACGACCATCCTTAAGCTGGTAATGATTTTCGTTTTCATATTTGCCGGCCTATTGCTGCCAAACAAGCAGCCTTTTCCGTTGAACGTCGGGGCGAGCGATTTTAGCGAGATGCTCTCTTGGCCCTTCGCCCTTAGCATGTTCTTTGTAATGTACTCCTATTCAGGATGGAATGCGGCTTCATATATCACCGCAGAAGTCCAGGATGCACCTCGAAATGTTCCGTGGGCCCTGTTATTTGGAACGACATTTGTGACCATTCTCTATGTTTTGCTAAATTTCGTATTCCTCATCAGCACGCCAGCGGCCAAATTAGCCGGACAGTTGAACGTCGCTCTGATTGCTGGTCAGTCGATTTTTGGACCGATTGGCGGAAAAATTGCCAGCGCTGTCATTAGTCTCGGCCTGATCGCATCGGTGAACGCAATGATATGGATTGGTTCCCGGATTACCAAAGCGATGGCCGATGACTTCAAAAATCTGCGATTCTTTGGTCGAATCAATCGGTTCGGTGTTCCGCACGTTGCGCTGATTCTTCAGCTCTTAATCATTACCGGTTTGATCTTGACGGCCACCTTCGAAACTATTCTTCTCTACGTCCAATTTGGTCTTCTGCTCTGTTCGTTCCTGGTCGTGCTTGGATTATTCGTCCTGAGAATTCGGGAACCTAATCTGGAGCGTCCCTATCGAGTGTGGGGATATCCGGTCACGCCAGCGATTTTCCTTGTGATGAGCGCATACCTCTTGATCTATTCTGCGTACCGCAACCCTTGGGAGTCGGGCTGCGGGATTCTGACACTGCTGGCTGGAATTCTCGTCTACTTTCTATGCCGCGGAAACGGTCCTCAGTCGGCGGAAAATTCGCAGCGCGACCGGCCGATCGAATCGCAGAATTGAAACTGAGCAGACGGAAGTACAGGTCTCTTTGCCCGTTAGCTTTTTAAAGACTATGTTCATTCACCTAAGGTCATCGTTCTGTAGCGCCGGGCTTCTTACGATCGCGGTGGGTCGACTTGTGGCGCAGAACGCCGAGCCGACGCCGGTTCCTCAGGTACCGACCCAATCGACGACGGTCGCCAGGTCGTCTGATGCCACCGATGCAGCCCGTTATCTGGCTGGGTTACCCGTCGCGGACACCTCTAGGCTAAGCTCCTTGACGCGAGATCCCCGTTGGCAAGCACACGCGGCAGCGATGAACACTGCCTTCGCTCAGCTGGAACAGCGACAGCTTAGCAATATCCGCGTCTGGCGCTCGGAAATGATCCCAGCGGGTGGATCTAAGACCTGTCTCTACTACTTTAGCGGTCCCGATTTCCTGTATGCTGACGCATTCTTTCCTGATTGTACCACCTACCTTTTAGGGGGGTTAGAATCGGTCGATCCGATGCCCGATCTATTGACGGTACCAGCGGGCAGTTTGACTTCGACGCTGCAGAACATCCAGATCTCCCTTAATACGATTCTCCAATTTAGTTTTTTCAAGACTAAGGATATGCGGGAAGACTTTGAGCGTGGCCAACTCAAGGGAGTCTTACCGATTATTTTCGTTTTCCTCGCTCGGACCGGAAAAGACATTTCAGCAGTCGAGTACGTTTCTTTGACTAGCAACGGAACGGTCACAAGTGGAAACCAAGGCGCTACCCGTGGCGTAAAGATTAATTTTTCGGATCCCGCGACCGGAGCGGAGAAAATTCTTTACTTCTTCACGGCGGATCTTTCCGACGATGGGATGAAGAAAAACGCCGGCGTATTACGCTTTGCCGAGCAGTTTGCACCAGCCAATAGTTTTCTGAAAGCGGCCTCCTACCTAATGCATGAAGGTCGCTTCGCCGCCATCCGTTCCTCAATCCTGAGTGCCAGTGGGCTAGTTCTTGAAGATGATTCGGGTATTCCGATCCGTTACTTTACGCCCGACAAATGGACTCTACGCTTTTTTGGAACCTACACAGGTCCGATTGAACTTTTTAAGAACTTTTACCAATCAGACCTCCGTCAATACTATCAAGCCAGTTCGCCAAAGACATTGACCTTCAGCTTTGGGTATCAATGGAACCGTCACAATTCGACGCTGGTTCTCGCGGTGCGAAAATAGCAATCAACGACCGGCCTGTCAGGAAGGACTTCCGGTGAGAGCAGAATGAGCCAGCGCCCGGTGCGGTTGGTCCTCCCCCAGGATTAGTCGCAAAAATCTGGAATCTGAGAAATTGGCCTCTCGCCCCTGCCGAACGATGATCAAATTCATTGATGGAACGATGAACAGTCGCTCGTAGTGTGAGCCGATCGCCGCAATCAAATCGCGCGGCGCTTCCCGGCAGAGGCAATCATGGTGCCAGTCTTGGCGTTCCCACGGAATGTCCAACATCTTTTCTACGTCAACTTCGCGTACAAAAGGATCATTTGCAGTCCGGTTGAGCCAAAATCCCATGCCGAACATAGGATTAGCCCGCGTGCCGCGGAAACATTCGCCAATCAGGTCACTTGAGACGATCTGCCGATGGCCGTAATTCCCTTTGTGCAAGATCAGAATTCCGAGCGCCAGCCACTGGCGCGAAGTGAGCTTGAAACCAGAGGCAAGAAGCGGGTTTCCTCTCGAGTCCTCGCGAAAATCTACTTCGCCGATTCCCAATGGACGCAGAATCCGCCGGGTGAGGTATGCTTGCGGAGTTAGATGGCGCGGCAACAGTCTTCGCCTGAGCACCTCCGAGAAAATCTGGAGCTGACATGGCCCATACATAAACGATTCTCCCGGCCTTCGAACCGCCTGCCGCCTGATGCTGTACCCATTACGATCGGGGATGGTTTTTCCGTGCAAGGAGAAAGCCGGCTCGATCCCCGCCGTGAACTGCAATAAATCCCGGATGCGGAGGTTTCCTTTGTCCGGCTTGTCCTGCCATTCCGTGATTGTATTCTTGACCGGTTCATCCAGATCCAAAATTCCATCTTGTTCGGCGGCCACCGCGGCCATGCACCAGAATCCTTTCGTGCCGCTAAAAATCGAAGCGACTCGATCGGCCCCGTAACCGTTTGAATACGCCTCGTAAAGGATTTGATCATCCCGCATGACCAAAAGTGAGAGTCCGCCATGCGCGGCGGAATACCTTTGAGCCACCTTACAAGAAGCGGTAGAGGTGTCCGCAAGCGCCGATTGCTGCAAAAACCCCAACGCCGCAAAAATGAAGCACCAGCATGCGATTACCTTCATCGAAGCGACACCTCTAGCGTCGGATCCCAGAAAAGCAAGTCGCCCGCCTCGGTCTCTGACGCGCGAAAATTGATCAAGGAGATTGGAACGTAAACGTGAATTCCAACGATTTCCGTCCGACAGAAGTCTCTCTCGGCCAATCGTCGGATTCCTCTCCGCTTCGGCTATTTCTCTCGTTCAATCCTCCACCCAGTGTGATTAGCCACCTAAGTCAGGCGCAAAAGACTCTTCGACAACTTCTGGATTGCTTCTACGGTCCCGAATTGCCAATTCGCTGGACCAGGTCATTTCAATTTCATCTAACCGTCCTTTTTTTTGGAAATAGGCCGGCCGCAAGGATGAATTCTATTCAAGCCCGGTTGATCGAACTGGTGGGAGACCGTCCGGAGTTTCCGCGTCTCACGGCAAAAGGATTTGGGTGTTTTCCCACATTCCGTCGGCCCAGAGTGCTCTGGATTGGATTCGCTTCCAATCCTTCGCTACGAGGTTGGCAAGGCCGATTGGCCAAAGCTTTCCCAGGTGATTTCGTAGGGAAAGAAAGGGATCGATCATATCCGCACGTGACGATCGCTCGATTGGCCTTCCGGCAATTACCGGCTCAGTTCGGGGAACATCTATTCGAACTCGCCCAACAAACCGGCATGCCAAACTGGGATTGGCAAATCGATTCGATCTCATTGATGCGCAGTATTCCGGGGCCCAAAGGATCAGAATATGTTGTTCTGATGACTCTTCCTAGCCCTCATGTCTCATAGAGTCTCAGGCAAAGACTCCAAGGCTCTGAGCTTGTTAATCAATGCCTGGTGAAGCAATTTTCGAAAATCGCATTTAGCCGGCGTCAATGTTCTCTGCAGTCTTGGAGTCGGTGCGTGACGAAAACATGAACAGCGAGCGTGCGTTGCGGGATCAAGCATGGGTTGGGGATGCGGTCTTGGCATTGTATGCCAGGCACTGGCTCCTGCGTCATACGCCAAAAAAAATGAGCGATGCAGACCGCCAGCAACTCTTTGAACTGTTCGTATCTAATCAATTTCTTTCTTCCTTCGGAGAGCCGAGTCAGGTCGAAGCCGCCATCGGCAGAAAGTTTGAGCAGGAAGGTCTGCTTGCCGCCTTTACTTACATTGAAAAGTCTTTTCTCGAGTCGTTCTGCAGAAGTGCGCGGAAACGTGGTTACCTTCTATCGGCGTTATTCCTGCACTAGGCAGCGCGCGTGCTAACCGCCGACGTATTATCGAGAACGCCGGCGACACTTTTTACTATCTGATCGATTTCAAAAGGCTTACGAATTAACCCAACAAAGCCCTGGCGGCGGGCACTCTCTTCCGTCACGGACGAAACTAGTCCTGAGATCAAGAGCAAAGGAAGGTCAGGTCTGATTTTCTTCAGCGCGCGAGCGAGCTCTGGACCCGAGAGTTCCGGCATCAGCAGATCAGTCAATACCAGATCGAACTTCGTCGGGCGCTTGCGCACGAGTTTGACCGCCTCAGTCGGATCGGTCAGCGCAGTTACTTCATACCGAAATGTTTCCAGAATTCTCGCAGCCAATCGTCCAACATCTCGATCGTCATCGACAATCAGAACGTGTTTAACTCTGCCGGTTCCCGATTGATCTTGTTCCGAATGAGCCAGGGAATCGACCTCCGGCGAAACATCGGTGGTAGCAGCGGGTAAGCCTTTCGGCAAAAACACATGAAATTGTGACCCTTTGCCAAGCTTGCTCTCAACGTGGATGAATCCACCATGGCTGCGGACGATTCCGTGAACGATCGACAACCCGAGACCGGTACCTTGGGTAGAACTTTTGGTCGTGAAGAGTGGCTCGAATATTCGTCGCATCGTTTCCGCACTCATCCCTAAGCCAGTGTCCGCGACAATGAGCTCGACGTACGCCTCTCCGGGTTGCATCTCCCGAACCAAGCGATGTTGGCTGTTGGCCGGAATCGGCTTGGCGCTAATTGTGACCTTGCCGCCATTCTCCGGCATCGCGTGAAACGCATTCGTGCAAAGATTAAGGATGACCTGCAGCAGTTGATTCGGATCAACGAAGAGTTCCAGTCCCGCTTTGGGAACGAGCGTTTCGATCGAGACGTTAACTGGAGCACCGCTACGTAGGAGGCGCAGCCCATCCTCTACCAATGCGTTCAAATCGACTTTGCTTTTTTGAGCGGGTTGTTTGCGACTGAATGTCAGAATTTGATTGACCAATTCGCGCGCCTGGAAACCAGCCGTGAGGATTTGATGGAGATCTTCGTACGCCGGATGCCCAATTTCGACCTTCCTAATCGCCACTTCCGTGTAGCCGAGCATGCATGTGAGAATGTTATTGAAATCGTGCGCGATCCCTCCCGCCAGGGCACCCAATGACTCCATTTTCTGCGCCTGTGCCCGGTCGAAACCATCGATTTCGCTCGGCTCCGAAGTCTCTGCCACAATTTGCTTCAGACGGACCAGAACGAATTTACAAGGATCTTCGCCGTTAATGATCGGATAAAACGTGAGCATTGAGGAACGAATGCCGGTCGGGAAGTCCCATTCCTGCTCATGGGTTATTGATTTGCGGAACGCACAAGCGTTTGAGATCTGGGAATGGAGCTTCCAGTACAAGTCCCACGGAAGTTTCCAATCGTTCAACGCGACCTCTCTGGTATTTCGACCGATCACCCGGTCAAGCGACGGACTGAGTCGCCAGCCTTCGGCGATTCGCATTAAGGCACGGTTTGCGAGAGCAAAGCTATAGTCACCATCTCCATCGACTCGAAGTAGGGCCAATGGATCGGAGGAAGCGTCAAAGAGGAGCCAGGGAAGGTCCTCTCTTTGATGAATCAGACGCTCCTCATTCATTCGCGAGCCGGGATCTATGGAATCAGAGAGAGCTCCCTCCAGAATCCGTTTGATTCGCTCCCGATTTTTTCGGGACACCACATTCGTAGCACCGGCACGCAGAATTCGAACAAACCGTTCCTCATCGAAATCTTCGCATAGCACAACAACCGGTCCATCGGGGTTGCTTGTCTTTAGAGACGGCAACAAATCATTCTCCAATAGAGCTTCAGTGGTAGCCGATACGACAATAATATCCCATTGAGTCCCGGAAATCTCTCGGATCGCACCGGCAACCGGTTCTGACCGGGCGATACTAACCCGAATTCCAAGCTCATCGAGCAAATCTCGGCAAAAGACCGCATCGGTCTCTAAGTCCGAGATAAGCAGCAATCTCAGTGGCCGACTCATGGATATTCCACATTGGGACCACGGAACATCGAATTCCACTGGAGCGTTTTGAGCGCTCCGGCCCTCTTGTTAAATACCGGGATGGCGCTTTATGAGCAACTAGATTTTATATAGAATCCAGATCAACTGAGTTTAGAGGAAGGTATTTCTGGTCGGTTGGATTGGAACGATATCGCGTAAGCGACTCTACGTGAAGCACTAATGCAATACACCTCGCTGAATGAACATCCTCTTGGGGCGAAATGCAGGATGCTGCCGCTCCGCGGATTTTCAGATCGGTGCGATGCGATTTGGCACCGCGATAATCGGCAAATCGCAATAGAATTCAGTGCTTTCATTCACTTTACTGAACACTCCGATACGACCCTCGTGCGCTTGAACGATTTGCCGAGCAATCGAGAGTCCAAGTCCCGCACCGTCACTCTGCAGTTTCTCTGACCGGTAGAACTTGTCGAAAACCTTGGACTGCTCGCTTTCCGTGAGGCCAGGGCCACGGTTGATCACGCTGAAGCGAACAAGCTCCCGATTCCAACGACACGCTCGAATGATCACCTCGCTTCCTGGAAAGCTATATTTCAATGCGTTAGAAACAAAATTCGAAAGGATTAAACCGACCCGGTCCGGGTCTGCCGCCACATCAGGAATCTCCGGCGCCACCTCGGCTTTCAGGTCCAATTCAGCCGCTACGAATAAATCGCGAAAATTCCCGCAAATTTCCCCTACGATTTTCGCTGGAGGAACTGGCCGCAAGTTCAACTGAGCTTTCCCGCTTTCCATTTTAGCCAGATCTAGAATGCTTTTTAAGGTGCGCAACAAGCGCTCGCAATCATCTCGCGCAGTAATCACCAGTTCTTCCTGTGACTCCGAGAGAGAGCCCGTCCTTTTATCAAGTAGCAGATGCAGTACTAATCGAATGCCGGTTAGTGGCGTTTTAATCTCGTGACTGAGGGTTGCCAGCGTATCCGACTTCATTTCATCAAGCCATCGGAACCGCGTCACATCGATCAACATCAGGGCGCGTCCCAAGCTTGAGCCCTCTGCCAGGACCAAGGAAAAAATTCGTGGCAAAAAGTAAATTTCCTGATTATCAATGCGAAACCGGAGCGCCTGCTTTAAATCATCCAGTCGATAGTCTGGGCCAGTAATCGACGCCTCTTTGACATGACCTTTAAGGGTTTCCGGCAGTTCACCGCCACTCTTGAAATGAACCATCAATTTCTCTGCTGCCGGATTCATTCTAGTGATTAGATCCTGCTGATCGAGAATGAACAGCGGGTACGGCAAGGTAGTCAGCATTGCTCGAATTACCTGATTCAATTCGATCAATTTGCGGTCCGTTTCCCGATAGAAATTACGCAGCTCGAGAGCCATTTGATTAAACTCCCGAGTCAATTCTCCTAACTCGTCATTTCCCTTTTCGGGTAGGGCATGATCAAAGTCCCGTGATCGCAGTTCTCGGATTGAGTGGGTAAGCTTCTGCAGCGGTGTGATCAATGATTGACCCAATCTGGCGTAGGTAAAAACAAACACGACGACCGAGCTGACCATCGCGGTGAGCAACAGGCGGATGGAATCCCTGGCTTTTCGCCGCGCCTTTTCGTTGGCAATAAACATCTGCTTCTCGTTTTGCTGGAGTATCTTTTCCGTCAGTTCCGTGATCTGCAGAGTGAGCTTCGCAACCTTGGCACGCGTATCCTTGATCGCGGGATCGTTGGCCTTGTATTCCGCAAACATCCGGCGATAGAGCTGCACATAATCGGTCGAAGTTTGTCTCAGTTGTCCCACTAGCTGCTTTTGTTCTGGATCTCGCGCATTCCGCTCCAGAATCGGCAATCGACGGGCAAACTCTCTTTCGACCTCATCGACCGGTCCAGTTTGATCGTACGGCGGTGCGGGTCGATCGACTCGCGGGTAAAAGGTGTTCACTCGTGCGGTAGCAACCCGCATATAGTGACAAACTTTGATGCTGTCGTAGTTGTTGCGAAGGACATTATCGACCGCTCGCCCGAGATCATTGAACAGCCAAACTCCATAGATCCCGACCAAAAGCAGGATAATGAGCGTAGCGAGCAGGCCAAGAGTCAAACGCCATCGAAGCATAACCTTGGATGATCGGAAGTACTTCGATCAATATCGCGCATTTCGGTCAAGCCCGCTTGTCCGTCTTACAGAAGATCGCAAGCCAGATTTTGAACGGGAGGTCACGGAGATAACAGAGGGAAAACAGTTGAAAGCGGGACTGTGCTAGGTCTTTCGCAACAGGAGTTTGCTGGGGGCTGGACAAAGGGCATTTCAGGTTTTTGTTTGGAAGGAACGCCAACATCTCAATCAAGGCTTTTGAACCTGGACGGCCCCAACGGTGTGGCTTCAACTGCAGGAATCAGCCCAGCCTGGGCCGAACGGTTACGCCTTTTTTTACCCGGTTCTATCTCTCTGTGACCTCCTGTTCAAAATCTGGCTTTGCGACTTCGATAAGACGCTTGCAGAGGCATGTCGGACAGGTCGCGTACTTTTCCTTTTACTGCAAATTTAACCGCTTCCGTTTGCGGTAGAGGGTCGCCGGATCGATGCCCAAGATCTTGGCGGCGGCATCCAAACTCGTCGCCTGTTGTAAGACACTACGGATGTGAGCTTCCTCCAGAACCTCCAGACTGACGTCACTCCCAACCGCGACCTGTGTATCGACCTCCGGCGGAGGATTGTCCGGCAGGAACTCTTCGGTAATGGTGTCGCCATTCGAAAGAATGACCCCGCGTTCTATCGTGTTTCGCAGCTCTCGCAGATTGCCGGGCCAGCGATAAGCCTTAAGTTTTCGTAGTGCTTCTCCGTCTAGCCGCATGGAAGCGCGGCCAAGTTGCTTCGAAAAAAAACCGAGAAACGAATGGGCGAATCGCTCGAGATCTCGCTCTCGATCTCGTAGCGGCGGGATTCGCACCGAAATAACATCAAGCCGGTAAAATAAATCTTCACGGAATGTCCCCTCTCGAACCGAGACCCTCAGATCCTTATTGGTCGCCGCTATAATTCGCACATTGGTCAGCCGAGGCTTATGCTCGCCGAGCCTTTCGTATTGCCGTTCCTGCAATAGACGAAGCAGCTTGGGCTGAATGTCCAATGGCAACTCGCCGATCTCATCAAGAAAGAGAGTTCCAGCCTCGGCGGCAGCAACCTTCCCCCACGTGTCGCGAACTGCGCCAGTAAATGAACCCTTTACGTGACCGAATAGCTCGCTCTCCAGCAACTCCTTCGACAAGCTGGGGCAACTCACCGTCACAAAGGGACCTTCTCGATAGTCGCTACGATCATGAATGGCCCGCGCAAAAACGCTTTTGCCAGTACCGCTCTCGCCCAACAGCAACATTGCGGCCTGAGTGGGAGCAGCACGAAAAAGAATATCAATTGCACCCCTCATCGACAGATCTTCCGAGGAAAAGTCAATAGCCGGATTTTGCTTATCTATCTCCTGCTGAAGCTCGACGATTTTCGTTTCTAGCTTGCGCTGTTTTTCGACCCGGCCGAGGATTTGCCGCAATTGCTCTGGCGTAAACGGTTTTTCCAGGTAGTCAAACGCCCCCTTTTGCATGGCGGCCACAGCGGAAGGAACAGAAGCGTAGGCCGTAAAAACGACCACGAGGAGATTGGGTTGCGACCGTTTTAGTTCCTGCAGGAGGTCTAACCCATCTTCGTCTCCCAATCGAAGGTCGAGCAACGCCAAGTCGCATGCCTCTTCTTGAAGCTTGGCTAGGGCGATGGTGGAACTGTCGGCAACATCGGCCTGGTGACCTTCAGCCTTTAATGCCGCGGAGGTTGAACTCCGAATCGATTTTTCGTCGTCGATGATTAAGACCCGCATGAAATCAGTAAAGCCCGGGAACCGCTCCTGCCATTTCTAGAAGCAGCCTGTAAGCCGAAGTTCGAGGAAGGTGCTCGCTCTCTCGGAAAATGGCGTCATCCGTGGGCAAGATTAGGCCCGCCAAAGAACTCTCTACTTTGCAAATTGCAAGAACAAGTGATGCAAGATTACCGAAACCTTTCACTCATGCTTTTTCTTGATCGGCGCTAATAGCTCCCTCGATCCAAGTCGCCGTCCTCGAGAAAACATCCTCATTTTGAATTTGGATCGGTTCTGCTTCGTCCTCGCTCTTTTGCGGCGACGTGACGTGAGCCCGCAGCTTGAACTCCTGCGAATTTTACCCGAAAACACACAGCCCGCGCAGAAAGTTGCTTATTTTATCAGGGCTTTTCTTATTTCCGGCAGTCGATGTGCCGATCCTAATTTTTCATTTCTTTCGCGCGATAAATTTCGCGTATTCCTGAACAAACGTCTTGCCCGGAAGGCGAAAATCGAATTCCGAAGGATGATTGCGAAAGAACTCTCGATGTACGCGGGTCCAAACCAACCGGCCATCAGTATCAATTTTGAGCTTAGTCACGCCTCGAGCATGCGTTTATCGGCATAGCTTCGAGCGCCTTTAGAAATTTGGATGATGAAAGGTGCTTGCGATTCAGTGCACCCACGAAAGAGACCTAAAATCTGTTCTAGGTTATTAATGTTGTAGGCCCTATTGCGTACTGACGATATGCCAGTTTATACAGAGCGGCGGTTGGAACTATCATAAGAACTTATCGTCGTTGGAAGTCAAACGATTCAAGCCGGATTTTTGCCGGGGAGCAACGGCGAGCAGCGTCCTTATGCCCTTATCAATCCAGGCCGACTGGGTGGACGAACTTAAGGAAAGCCGCATTCACAGTACTCGAATACCGCTGTCGGACGGATTAGCCACTGCCACCTTGCTACTCACTCTCTCAAGGTTTGATCAGAATTTTTTCCGACGTAATAACAGCCATGCAGATTCTCTGGCTTGATAGTCGTTCGGAATTCACTGGTGAAGCACTGGTTGGTGCTCTAGCCGATCTCGGGGTAAGCCCGTCAACATTTGAATGGGAACTTAGCGGGATTGAACTCGGCGATCATCATCTCCACTTCGACCGTGAAGAGACAGGGGACACCCGGGCAGTCCATTTTGGGGTTCACGGAGGGATCTTGCACGCGGATCATGGCCATTCTTCTGAGCCCGACCATGATCACATCCCAGCTGACCACATCCCTTACCCCCAGCTTCGAACCCAGATCGAAACCGCAAAGGTTCCGGATTTCGTCAAGTCGCACAGTCTCGGCATATTGCACCGAATTGCCAGCGCGCAATCCGAATTGGTCGAAACGCCTCTGGACCAAATTGAGTTCCCCGAATCCGACGCCTTGGAGTGGTTGGTAACGGCGGTCCTCTCGTGCATCGGTTTGGACCAACTAAAGGTGAGGCAAATATACTTCCAGCAAACCAGCCGACTACAACCGGCTGAGCGGCAGCCGACGTACGTTACTCTGAGCCGCGCCATTCTTTCCGGAGCTTCAATCAATGAGCAAATAGCAGCCACGCCGCTCGGGGCGGCAATCCTGGCCGAATTTGGCGCCATCTTGGCTACCCCACCTGAACTGAAGTCCGTGAAGGCGGGCTACGGTTCGGGTCCTGAGGTCGACCAAGGAAAAACCTCATTCATACGAGTTACGTTAGGCGAGGTTGAGTAGGTTTCCATGGGCAACTGGTCCGCGCTAGCCATTAGCTCAAGCCGGCGCAGCCGCGACCGCTCCGGGCTTCCCTCTACTAATGACAAAAACTAGTTGCTCTGAGGGGTTAACGGGAGTTGGGTTATGTTTGGTATGAGCACAGCAACTTTGGAAAGACTCACTCAGCTCGAACAGCTCAAGAAATTTACGAAGGTCGTCGCGGATACCGGTGACTTTGAATCGATTCGGCAATATAAGCCGGAGGATTCCACGACCAATCCAAGCTTGATTTTGGCGGCCGTGTCTAAACCGGAGTACGCCTACCTACTCGACGAAGCAATTGCCGACTCGAAAAAATCTCCCCTCAGCGGGCCGGCCAAAATCCAATCGGTCATGGACAATCTTCTTGTCGCGTTCGGCGTGGAAATCCTCAAAATTGTGCCGGGCCGGGTTTCGACCGAAACCGATGCCCGCCTTTCCTTCGATAAAGAGGGATCGATCGATAAGGCTCGCCAGCTTATCAGCCTCTACGAGAAAAAAGGAATTCCCCGGGAGCGCGTGCTCATTAAAATCGCCTCGACCTGGGAGGGAATCAAAGCAGCGGAGCAGGTACAGAAGGAATCGATCAATTGCAATCTCACGCTCTTGTTCTCCTTTCCTCAAGCCGTTGCCTGTGCAGAGGCCAAGGTTCGTCTGATTTCACCGTTTGTGGGGCGGATCTATGATTGGCACAAAGCGCATACTGGCAAGGACTACCAGGGCGCAGAAGATCCGGGAGTTCAGTCGGTCACAAAGATCTACCATTACTACAAGAAGTTCGGGCACGAGACCGAAGTCATGGGAGCAAGCTTCCGCAACATTGGCGAAATTCTAGAGTTGGCCGGCTGCGACCTGTTGACGATCAGTCCGAAACTGCTGGAAGAGTTGAGCAAATCAACCGAACCAGTGACCCAGAAACTATCCGCTGAGAAGGCGAAGCAATCGAATGAGCAAAAGGTAAGCTTCGATGAGAAAGGCTTTCGTTTCGCCTTCAACGAAGACCCGATGGCCGTGGAGAAGACTGCTGAAGGTATTCGCAAATTCTCGGCCGACATCGTTAAGCTCGAACAAATTGTTGCGGCCAAGATTTAACCGATTTTCCAAGGTTTTGCGAGAAAGGCCGGCATTATTGCCGGCCTTTTTTCTTTCGAATCGGATTGATTCAGAGTAGCGACCCGTAGAAATATTCGTCGGAGATATGATTCAGTCCTTCCGCCTTGCTGTTTGCGGTCTCGCTCTTCTACTCTATGGAGCATGCGCCTCTTCTAAACTAGGTCAGTACACCGATTACTCTCTGGCAGTCGGACAAGCTTATCCAGCCGAGCAAGCCGCCGCGCAAAAACGAATGGATCGATATCTGGCTCATCTCAAACCGGCCGAAAAAGAGCGGCTCGCGAATGTGGAATATATTGCAGTCGAGGCTACCAGCGTGCCGGTCGGCGAAGTGCCGGGGCTGGCGAACCGCATTGTTACCGGCCGTGTCCGGGGAGAGAGCTCTATTACCAGTTCAGATCCGCATGAGGCGCTAGCCGGAAATGCGAAATTCATTATGATCTTCGATCCGAAAACGGGCCAACCCTTGAGTCAGGAAGGCTACATTGCGCTGGAAACTCCCGCTAAAGGCAAAATGGGAATTTTTGGGGGCTATACCGCACTCTATATTGGAACCGGACGATGAAAAAGATTTTGTTCTGTGCTCTGCTATTGGCTTGTCATAGCATCTGGGCAGAGAAACCGGTTTCCAGTCGGTCGTCATCAGAGCGTGATTATGCAATTATGACGGCAGCGCCGTTCAAAGGCGAGGTTGGGCTCGGCGAAAAACGATTAGACAAGTTTCTGCAACACCTGGACTCGCATCGCCGCGCACTTCTTGATCAGACCCCGTATGTTGCGATCCAGGTTCGCGCACTAACGGCTGGCGACATCCCTTGGCTAGTGAATCGGCTTTTTCACGGTTCCGCTAGATCAATGGATTATTACAACGACTTGGACGATGCTCGCTCGGTCCCAGTGGAATACCTTCTGATCTTTGATTCACGCACCCATAAGATGGTGAATGAGGATGGTGTGTTCATTACTGATACGCCGCCGCGTTATTCGATCGCGCTCTTCGGCGCCGCCCACGCGATTTATGCTGGGACCGTTCCTGGGTGGTAGGTCGTTGAAATAACGCCCGGCGTTATTTCAACGGTCCGCCGACCGCTTGAAGCGGTACCGGGGAATGATCGAGCGTTATCCAAATCGCTATTGCTTGCGCGCTGCTCAACCGAACCTGCAGAACGGCTGCAAACGCGGAATCACGAGATTCCATCTTGGTCGAACTAAGAGAGAGTGCTACGAAATTATGGCTCAAATGACGTCCCCGGTTTTCACCTGCTCGGACGTCGGAGCTCGTTTGCAATGCCAGCGGGGCGACAAAGACAACATATTCTTTTGACTCTGTTGCCGGGACGAAACGGGCCTCGACCGTATCGCCACTAACTATCGCTTCCAAATTTCCGATCACCATTTGTTGTCCACTTGGAAGCGCTTCGCCGCGAAACCATCCCGGCCATTCTTGCCCGTTGAGAACAAAGCAGGGCGTGTAAACGGAACCGCTTTTCCAGCTTGCGGAATAAAGCTGCTGGCGGGAGCTGAACTCCGGTCTCGCGAAACGATCCTTCCATCCCAGCTGATCCCAATAGTCAACGTGGAACGCTACGGCAACCACTCGGTGCCACTCGTCTAATTTGCCGTAACGCTGCGCCAACCAACTCTCGGCTGGAGGACAACTACTACATCCTTCCGAAGTATAGAGTTCAAGTAACGAGACCTGCTGCTCTCCACTTTCCAGACGAGTTGCCGCCAATCCACTCGCGCTTAATAACCCAAACAGAAAAACCAGCAGTCGAAAAACTTTCACATCGTCTGAGAGTCCGATTTAACTCTTTCTATTCCCCATTCCGATCGAAAGAGGAATTCACCCGATGACAAAAGGCTTGGGATTGGCCAGGCCCTAAGCCCCATAAGCGCTAACTTAAATTTTTGGGATGATTGCCTAGTCCGAAG
>Ga0137401_10000021_pt1 | contig 43801 bp, 63 predicted proteins | sample CZOMad1_1_16fung_FD_108286 | JGI IMG/M metagenome (GOLD analysis project Ga0137401, IMG submission 108286) | Vadose zone soil fungal communities from Angelo Coast Range Reserve, California, USA - CZOMad1_1_16fungal (Illumina Assembly) | ecosystem: Environmental > Terrestrial > Soil > Vadose...
CGTGGCTCTCCTCGTCGCCTGTCGCCTCATGCTGAGCGGAGTGGCCTCGGTTGCGGAGGTCGGCGATGAAGTGGTGCATGTTGGCGCGGGCGTTCTCCCGGCTCAAGTAGGTACCGCTGACAGGCCCGGACCCCGGGTTGACGCTGATCGTCATTACTCACCGTCCAGCATGGAGGAGTAGTCGCAGCTACGGCACTGCCAGCCGATCAGCGTCTTGTCCGCTGGGGTGCCGTCATAGATCGCAATGTAGTTACCGGTTGTCTTGCGACGGCAGTTTGGGCAGCGTCTCGGCCCGTCGGGTACGCCGATCTCAGTGAGCGTCGCCGCTCTGCTCTTGATGATCACGACTGGCCGTCCAGCACATACAAGAGATCAACGACGGACACCGACGTGACAGCGGTCCCGGTCAACGCGTACAGGTCGCGGCGCATCGCCCGCAGGCGCATCAGGTCGCGGAACTCATCGGACGTGCAGAGCAGGGTGTCGCCGTGACGGGTGCCGCCGTGGGCGACCGTGAGGGCTGGGGTTGTGGTCACGACTGGGTCTCCTGTCCGACGACATGCAGAGCGGGCCCACTGAGCGGCTTGCAGACATGGCACTCCTTGAGGCGCAACCGGGTCGCGGTCATCCGGACTTGGACGATCTCGCGGCCTTGCGCCCACTCCCACGGCACCGCGCTGTTCCAGCGGTTATGCCGACAGGTGTGGTGGTGGATCATGTCGCCGCCACGGGTACGGACTAGCTCCGTGCGATGCTGCTGGGATTGGGTTGTGGTCATGTGAACGATGAAACTCTGCTATTGACTACTTGTCAAGGGGTGGGTTAGGGTGGCGGCATCCAAACCAATCCCCAAGTAGCTGGAGTGACGATGTTGTTCAAGGATCTCGAAGCTGCAGCCCCCGACGGATGCACGCTGACCGCCGTTGTGTGCGACCACTGCCACCTAGGCGTGTACCCCAACTTCAACGGTCCCGGCGTGCACTGCGTAGACGAATGCCAGCCTACGCATGAGCCCCGCCCGCGAGGCGTCTACACCGCGACTTGGATTATCAAGGCCACGAACGAGCGTCTCCGTAAGGTCGGTCTGCTGTGATGCGTATCTGCTTGTGCGGCCATGACGCCGCCGACCACCACTTGGACCGGATGGCCGTGTACTGCCTCGGTGACCTCATGTTCGTGTTGGAGGAACCACCAGAGTTGGAGCATTGCGGCTGCACCGTGTACGAGCCTGTCAGGGCGGGCCGCTCGTTGAGACCAGCATGACTATCTTCGCAGCAGTGTTCGCGGTCCTGTACGTGTCTGTACGGATGCGCAGGTGGGTTCGGGACTGGTACACGCCGTGGTACGAGATCCGGCTACAGGAGCGGCTACAGGGCCTGCCGCGTGGCAGTCTCGCGGAACGGTGGCAGCACACCGAGGACTGGATCACTGACGACGCATGGTGCCGGTTGCTGAAACACGTGAATCGGGCTACCCGTCTAGAACGCAAACAACTACTACGCCAAAGGTGAACGATGAGACTCGCAGGACTGATTGACGCGCTAGCCGAGTTGCCGCCGGACCTCCCGGTCTATGTGGGTAGTGAGCCAGCGGGGCAGCTCGGTTCGTATCGCGGCTACTACAACCAGTTGACGATCTACCGGTCCAACGGGATCGGTCATGGTGGGGATGCCCCGGCGGTCACGGTCGCTGGACTGCTCGCTAATGCCCGGGATGCTGACGGCGGGATCTTCACGGGCTACAAGGGCGGCGACTTCACGATGGGTCTGGACACCCCCGTGTGGGCGTCAGACTACGGAGATACAGGGCTGGGAATCGCCGAACTGATACAGGACGCTGACCGGGTCACGGTCATCACATTCAACACCGACGACTATCAGGGGTTCTGATGAGGCGACTGCTGATTGCAGCTATCGACCGGTACCGGGTACGGGTGGCGCCGCATTGCACCCAATGCCAGTCGGACCCGACCGCGTCCGCTTCCTACCGGGTGCGGGACCGCTTGCTCAACCGGGGATTCATGGCCGGGGTGATCCTGTTCGCGACACTCTGGATGGACAGGTTCTCACGCGGCGGCTGGATGCTGTGATCCGGTTCCTGCTGGGGTTCACGGCAGGAGTCGGGTTCATCCTCGCCGTGCTCATCGTCCAGTCCTACCTGCTCGACTACCACTATCACCGATCAACCAGGAAGAGGCACCGCCGTGGCTAAAGGATGGTCGGCGGGGGACGCTCACCGCCGCTGCTACGTGGGAACACTACGCGGCTACCTGACCAGCACGTTCCGGGGAATGCGGGCCCGTGACTGGGTCGGCACGCCACGCGTCGTGTCACTGCGGTTCGTTGACTCGTACCGTAACAGCTCCCAGCAGGAGCACCGCTGCTCCCGGCCGGGGGAGTCCTGCTCCACCCTGGGCCGCGCCTACATCGCACGGTACGGGGCTGTACAGGGCTGGGCGCTCGCCCTATGGGTGATCGCTACATGCGGGGTGTACGAAGATCCATGTGGTGGTCCTGGCCGGTCCGGCGGATCGTGCTGCCCCGGATGAGCCGGCCCGTGCAACGCACCTATGAATCAGAGGCACTGCACGCCGAGATCCTGTGGTTGCTGTCATTTGGTTGGTCGTGGGAGAACATCGCCCAACGACTCGGCATCAGTTTCTCCGCAGTGGAGAAGCACCTGACTGGCCGCGACCCCGGCCCGCACGCCCGCGCACGCTAGTTCCAGCGGCATCAAGTTTTAGAACTTTGGTCGTCGCAAGCTCCTCCCCGCATCGAAGAGGAACACCAGGATTTCCGTTCGTCCCTCGTCGCGTCGTTTTCCTTGCGTTGAGCGGTGGGCGGGTCGCTCCGCTGGACTGATGCACGTTGCCGGGTCGCGTCTAGTCACGCGCGCGCGTTGGGTACCCCCGGGAGGGATAGCTTAGTGTCCGATTAGCCCGGCCAAAGGTACCCCCGAAAGGTACCCCCTAGCCCGCACCCTTTGCCTGCTCAATGGTCACCCCTACAGGGGTAGCTCTAGCGGTAGGAATGAAGGCGCAGTACATCGCTGTCAGGCCCTTCCATCCGCCATCCGTCTTGGTGAGCAAGCCAGCCTCGACGGCTTCCGCTATCCGTTTGCTGATCCTGCGTTCACTCACTCCGAACAACGCGGCCAGCCGCTCCCTGGGGACAGACACGGTGCCTGTGTCGCCCATCTGGGTGTACAGGTAGAGGAGGAGTGCGCGGGTGCCCTCGCTGACCTGAGCGGGCAGCACGTACGGCAGCCAGCGGTCGCGGTGTCCGCGTCGGCGATCGCTCACCATGGCGCGGGGAAGGTATAGTCAGGCACAGCGACTCCGTTCAGTCGTTAGCCCCGGCTGCCGGATTCAGGCGTGTCTCTGGCGCCGGGGCAAATTACTTCCTCCCGATACTACCCGCAACAGGCCCTTAGCCCCCGGAACACTGGCCTTGACAAGTAGTCAATAGCCCGGGAGGATTGGGCAGTGATACTAGGAATCTTGATCACCCCCATCGAAATCATCGCCGCGTTCATCGCCGGTGTCCTCGCCCTGTTCGGGTTGGGTGCGGCGGGGAACCGGAACCGGAAACCCGGCGGGAAACGACCACCCGCGAAGAAAGGTAAACGGCGATGACGATCGACGAGGCCCGCGACAACATCGGCAACAAAGTCATCTACCGTTACCGGGGTTGGACTGGCGTCGCGCCAGCAGAGGAAGGTGTGATCACCTCTGTGAACGAGATCTACGTACATGTGAGGTACGAGACGGACGTCCACTCGAAGGCGACCCGGCCGGAAGATCTGGAGCTACTCAAGCGGTGAGCAACCTCAACCAGTATGAGCAGGCTGTCCGCTCCGGGGAGGTCGCGATACAGATCCTGACCGAAACTGTCGCGACCGGCAATGAGGAGCTGATGCCAGCCGCGCTTGAGACAGCTAGCTGGAATCTCATGTCAGCATCAGTGCATGCCGCTCTCGCTCAGGTGGACGCTATCCGGGAACTCACCGAAGCCGTGAAAGGACTCAAACAATGAGTCTCGACATGCCCATCAAAATCCAACTGGTCACCAGTCAGGACGACGCCGAGTTGCGGTACGTCGAGATGGCCGTCAACCTCCTGAACATGTGCGACAACGAGTTGGGTACGCCGACGATGCAGCGGGTCCTGCGCTACCTGCACGCGAGGTTCTTCGATGAGTGACGAGTCAGTACACGTCCAGCGGCTGGGCCCGTTCTCGCTGCGGGCGTTCCCCCGCCGGAATTGGCTCGTACTGTCGCGGCACCATTCAGGCACCACCAACAGTGTCGGCCTGTCCGGGGACGACGTGGCGGACGCTGTCGCCCTGCTCCGTACAGGGAGCGACTGGCTCGCCGACTACCGAGAGGACAGCAAATGACAGCCGTCTACCGTTACGAAGTGCCCGTGGATGACACGTGGCACAGCATCACCATGCACGGGAAAATGAGCACCAACCCGATCTTGCATGTTGCATCCCGCAGCCCCGACACGGTGGAATTTTGGGCTGAGTACCGAAACTGGGCGGGATTCGAAGAGACCCGGTGGTTCCGGGTGTACGGCACAGGTCACCAGTTGCCTGACTGGCCTATGCAGCATTCCGGGACAGCGTTCGCAGCGGACGGGCAACTCGTGTGGCATCTATACGAGGCAATCCCGGACCTGCTTGGACACCTCCCGACGTGATTACTCCCACGGTGTGGGCCGCGTACCTGTGCCTACTGTGCGTCGTTGGAGCGGACGTGATCATTCTGCGCCGCCCGCTCACCGCCTATCTGGGTCGGTATCAACGCCACGGCAGGCACCGCCCGCAACCTGTCGTGCCGCATATTCATCAGGCGTACACGGTGATCGACGGTTACGCCTACTGCAATTGCGGCGAAGTGAAACGGCTAGCGGACGGAAACTACCCACAGCCGTGAGTCACGTACACTCAACTCTATGGCCGGGAAGTCATCGGGACGTACCCGCTCTTGTGGACTCGGCGCGACGTTCACACGCCTACCCGACGCTATCCTGTGGGCGCGAATCGGGCAGGATGTGACAGGCGGTTCCTGGATTGTCCGCCGCACCCCGACAGGCTGGGTAGCCCTAAGCCCCACTGAGCAGCGGCAGGAACGGGAACTTGTCACTACCCGCTAGTAGCAGCGTAAAATAGTTCACTCACCCAGCACACTCTGGAGATGACTTCCGCATGGCCACCGTAACGAACACCACCCTCGTCGACGACATGGACGGCACGCCTACCGGGGCGTCGCTCGTCACCTTCTCTGTCGACGGTTTCAGCTACGAAATCGACCTGACCGGCGCGAACAAGGAGAAGCTGTACAACGCGCTGGAGCCGTTCATGGAAGCAGGCCGGCAAATCCGGCAGGACACCGCGAAGGCTAAGGCACCCCGTAACGGCCGTCAGCCTGCCCGTACCGACCCGGAGCAGCTTGCCGCTATCAGGGAGTGGGCTCGGAATGCGGGCCATCAGGTGAGCAACCGTGGCCGAATCAAGGCGAGCATTCAGGACGCGTACAACCAGGCGCATCAGGAGGCGACAGCATGACCGGGATTCAGTGGCGTAAATCCAGCTACTCGCAGGGCAACGGGAACTGCGTACAGGTCGGGTGGGCAAAGTCGTCCTTCAGTAACAGCGGCGCATGCGTAGAGACCCGCCGTGACGGCGACGGCGACATCCTGATCAGGGATACGAAGCTAGGCGACGCCAGCCCTGTCCTGCGGTTCACGCCTGCCGAGTTTGCAGCGTGGGTCAAGGGTTGCGCCGCCGGGGAATTCGATCTACCCGCCTAGCCCCTTGACAGGTAGTCACTAGGCCGTTTAGGGTTTCACTGAACGTCAGCGGTTCAACCCATCAGCCGAGTGCTGTGCAGTTGTCCCACCCGCTGACGTAGGCCAGATAGGTTCGCCGATGGATTGATCACCTGAGGCGTCGCCGTTCGATTCGGCGGATGGCCGCTGCGGAGAAGTTGCTACGGAGAGACGGCCTGAAAGCCGACTCATGACCGTACTGGCTGTTGAAAGACCGCTACCCGACGGGGTAGCGTCAGCCCAACTTTTCCCTTGAACCCTAGGGCAGCATGAACAGACATGCGCTCCGTGGATGCGGCCGCATGAAGCGGGGAGATTCAGTGCGATACTGACGCTAGGGGCTAGGTTGCCAACGTCCCATGCTCGCGAGAGTGTGTCTAAAAACGTTGGGGTGTGTGGCCGCTGCAGCGGACCGGTTAAGAGCGGGGTTCAAGTCCCCGCCCACACGCAAGGACGCCCACGGTCCGATAACCGCTCCATCACAGTGGGGGTTAACTCCTAGTCGTCCTCCGGGACTGGCTAGGCTTGAACGTGGTCACGGCGACAAGGCCCGGTGTGGTTCATCCCTCCCGAACCCACGGACACCTGCCAGTAGACATCCTGGTTCGCCGTGACCGTTCAAGGGCCGGAAGATGCGGAAGTTGGGGCGGCTCCCATAGGTGGCGCAGCGGCTAGGGAATCGCTGGTTCGTCCTTCTCCCTAGCTGCGATAGGCCAGCATTCCGAGGCTGGGTTCCGGGTTCGATTCCCGGTGCCGCATCTTCCGGTCCTTTGACTACCGGTCAACTATGATCAGTGCATGACTGCTGGCCGCCTTTCCGTGTGGGAGATGGCCGCCGCGAAGCTGGAGGGAACGCTGCGACTCGCGAAAGACGCGGCGACACCCGGCGAACTGGCCGGGATTCTTGACCCGCAGACTGTGCAAACCCCCGCATTGGAGCTGATCGACCAGCGGCTAGTTGAGGCCAGTAAGCCGTACGGTCGGCTGATGGTGGCGCTGGCACCTCAGGAAGGTAAGGCTCTCGCCCTAGATACGCCTGTGGCTACCGTTGACGGCTGGTCCACGATGGGCGCGCTTCGGGTCGGCGACCAAGTTTTCGACCGCAACGGCGACCCCTGCGCGGTCACGTGGCTGTCTCCGGTCTGGACTGACCGCCCCTGCTACACGGTGCGTGCCGGTGATGGTGAGGCCATCGTGGCAGATGCTGCACACGAGTGGATCGGGAAGGTCTCTCGCAACAACCCCCGTGAGCGAGTGCACGAGACAACTGACCTAGCCATTCGGCGAGCCAAAAACTTCCAGATCACGGGTCCCGCTTCTCTTAATCTGCCCGACGTTGATGTACCGCTAGACCCCTACGTTCTTGGCGTCTGGCTAGGAGACGGTCACTCACTAGGCGCTCGCCTAACCAGCCATTTAGACGATGTGGCAGTGCGTGACCGACTTGCGGATGCTGGTTGGCCTGTCCGAAAAGATCAGTCCAAGTACGGCTACAGTTTCGCCGCTGCGCATGAACAGGGCCCCAAGGGCAGCCGCTTCCGTCAGGCCCTAAAGCAACTCGACTTGATCCAAAATAAGCACATCCCCACTGCTTACTTGCGTGGATCAGAGAAGCAGAGGCTAGCCCTGCTTCAGGGCCTAGTGGACACCGATGGGTACGTCGACCCGCGAGGTCAAGTGGAGTTCTGCACCATGTCTCGCCGGATCGCTGAAGACGTCGTGCATCTCGTGTTCAGCCTTGGCGCTAAGGCCACTCTCCGAACGGGCCGGGCAACTCTCAACGGCAAAGATTGCGGCGAGAAGTACCGCGTGAGGTTCTTCCGCAAGGGCGCTGCGCACCTGCCCCGCAAGGCTGAGCGGTGTGCAGACTCAAGTGTTGCCCGAGTCCGGTACGTCTGGGCTGAGGAATCCGCATCGGTCCCCGTCCGATGCATAGAGGTCGACAGCGCGGACCACACGTTCCTAGCTGGACGCACCCTACTGCCAACCCGAAACAGCACGCGTTGCGCGATGTACTTCCCGCTGTGGCTGCTGATGCGAAACCCGGATCTGCGGATCGCTATCGCCTCCTACGAGTCGACGATCGCCCGTCGCTGGGGTCGCGCCATCCGCAACCTGATCATCTCCCATCCGGAACTCGGGTTGAAGGTGAAAGGCGACACGGCTGCTGCGCATGAGTGGGCGTTGGACGGGAAGCATCCGAAAGACAGCAAGGGTTACGAGTCGCCGCATCGTGGTGGCCTGATCACTGCCGGGTTGGATGCTGCGATCACCGGGCGACCCGTAGATGTGTTGATCATCGATGACCCAGTGAAGGACCGTGCGCAAGCCGAGTCGCAGGTGTACCGGGAACGTGCATGGGACTGGTGGACCGACGCCGCGCGTCCCCGGTTCGGGCCGGGTGCGATCGTGGTGGTGGTGCAAACACGTTGGCATGAGGACGACTTGACGGGGCGTCTACAGGTCCGTGACGCTGACACGTGGACCGTGCTGAACGTCCCCACACAGGCAGACCATCGGCCCGAGAAAGGCGAGACAGACCCGTTAGGGCGCGAACCGGGCGAGTACATGATCTCAGCTCGCGGTAACCGCATGCCGGACTGGCTCGCCCAGCAGAAATCCCCATCCACATGGGCGGCGCTGTATCAGGGGAAACCAGCGCCGGCTGAGGGCACGCTGCTGAAACGGCCGTACTGGGTGTACTACGACACCCCGAAAGCGATCCGGCAGCCGGACGGCACGATGCTCGCGCTCGGCGCCGATGAGGTGATCCAGTCGTGGGACTGCGCATTCAAAGACACGAAAGCCTCCGACTACGTGGTGTGCCAGGTGTGGGGACGTTGGGGTAACGACGCGTACCTGCTGGATCAGGTGCATGAACGGTTGTCGTTCACAGGCACCGTGGAGGCAGTGAAACGCGTCTCGAAGGAGTGGCCGCAAACCCGGTTGAAGCTCGTGGAGGACAAGGCGAACGGTACCGCCGTAATCGACCATCTGCGGCGGGAGGTCACGGGGCTCGTGCCGGTGCAGGTGAGGGACGGCAAGTACGCCCGAGCGGTCGCGGTGTCGCCGTTCATCGAGTCGCGGCACGCGTTCATCCCGTCAGAGAATCTGTCCCGATGGGTGCAGGGCTTCGTCGATGAGTGCGCGACGTTCCCGAACAGCACCAACGATGACCAGGTTGATGCCATGACGCAAGCTCTAGACCGACTACTCGGCCATCCGGTGAAGGTGCTGGTTCGTCGCCCTCCGCAGCAGTTGAATTTGCCGTCGGGGGTGGGTGCGGCGCTGGGTGGGCAGGTGCTAGGTAACCGATACCGCTAGCCCTTGACTACTAGTCAATAGCCCTGTAGGTTTGCCGGGAATAGCAAACATCCACTACCGGGAGGAATCCCCCATGCACGCCCTGCTTCTGCTCGCGCTGCTCCACCGAACCCCCGCGCCTGCCCCCGCCCGGCCAACGAACCCCGTGACGATCATCATCACGAATCCGCCGCCCGTGAGCCCCTGGCCCGGTGCGGGGCATCAAACCCCGCCGCCGTCCCCGCGCTGCCACCATCACCCGCATCGTCATCACCACGGACACCGCCACCACCCTCACCACTGAACCTGACCCCGCCCTAAAAACCTCATTCCTCATTCCTCGATTTACTTTGGAGACAGTCATGCCCGAGCAGTACCCGTATCAGCAGTTCGGTGGCCAATTCCCGCCACCCCCGCCCGTGAAGAAAAACCGGCATTGGGTCCGGTGGACGCTTGTAGGGGTGGTTGTGTTCGTGGTGGCCGCTGGTGTCGGTAGCGCAGCGTCGAGTGGGAAGAAGCAGGCCGCGCGTGTCGCCACAACCCACACGGAGCCGTCCACATCCGCCCCGGCAGCCCCCGAACGCACGCCGGAGACGACGAGCGAAGCACCACCGCCGCCTGCTACTCCGGACCCGGCTGGGACTGTCACCGGCACTTGCGCGTACGAACTGTCCTCCGACCTCGACAACTACGAGACGCACGCAGCGGACTTGAACGCTGAGGTTGACGTGGAGAACACGGGCAACGTCGGCATCGTCCTCACCGTGACCGTCACCTACCCCCAACTGGCGCACCCGTCGATCGTCATGACGAAGAAAGTGAACGTGCCGTACGGGCAGACCGTGACGGTTCCGTTCACCCGCCCGATCACGCAGTCGCAGGTGTCGCGTCTGCAGGATTGGCAGTCCGGCCACGACTTCGACGACGGCTGCAAGTACAAGGGGACGATCGTCGACACCTACGGCCCGGCCCACTAACTCCCTTGACTAGTAGTCACTAGCGGTCTAGTGTTTTCGGTTATGACCACCACCCAGGGAGTCGCGTTCAACCATCCGGTTGCGGCCCTGATCGTCGGGCTGGTGTGGCTGATCGCAGCGATCGTGTTCGCTCTGGTCATGGCCTGCGTGTACACCTGCTACGGGGTTGTGGTTGGTGCCCAGTGGGGGTACGGGCGGTGGGCCGGACGGTACCGGGGTAGCCACCGGGAGACAGCGTGACCAACGATCCTAAGTTGATGATGCTGGTGGATTCACTGTTCACGAGCCTGTGGCTGTTTGTCACACTGATCGGTGACTTCCGGCCCGTCTGGCTGTACATCATGTGGACGGTGGCGCTGAGCCTCGGGTGGGCTTGCACTGGCCTGTTGTGGTGGCTCGGCCGCAAACTGGATCACCTGCGGGGCCTGCAATGACGGTTTGGCTCACCTCTGATCAGCATTTCGGGCATCGTCTGGTCAGTGGGTTGCGGGGGTTCGGTGAGGACACCGCTGCCCACGATCAGGCGCTCTGCGACAACTGGGCCGACACGGTTCGTGCCGGGGATCAAGTGTGGGTGTTGGGTGATCTCGCGATGGGTAAGCCGGATGCGGCGCTCGGGATGCTCGGGAAACTTCCCGGCGTGAAGCATCTGATCCCCGGGAATCACGACACGTGCCATCCGATGCACCGTGAATCGTTCAAGCATCAACGCACCTACATGGGCGTGTTTGAGTCGGTGCAGATGGCGGCACGGCGGAAAGTGAACGGGCAGGTTGTGTTGCTGTCACATTTGCCGTACACGACGGATCGTGGATTCGAGGCGCGGTACCCACAGTGGCGCCTACCCGACCTTGGGGAGTGGTTGTTCCACGGCCACACTCATTCGAAAGAGCAGGTGACCAGCGGCCACGAACTGCATGTGGGTGTTGACGCGTGGGATCTGAAACCGGTGTCGTTGGAGACACTGGCCAAACTGATGCGGGGTGAGACGTGGTGACCCAGTGGCGTAAGGCGACCCGTGTGGAGCTCGTAGCGGAGATCGACCGCCTGACCCGGGTGAACGCCGAGATCCGGGCTGAACTCGCGCTGAGGGACGCGTCGGACGGCACAGCGATGGTCGTGGGGCAGCATCTCATCCGTGCCGCGTTCAGCGACTAGACTCAAGCCGTGACCGACGTCGTCATCCAACTCGACTTGTTCCCAGCTAGCGCGCTGTTAGCTGAGTCGGGGACCACGTTCATGAACACGCGGGTTGCTGTCGTTGACGGCAACGTAGAGGTGTGGCGGAACGAATACCCGGCACCTGTGGTCGTGTTCACGGCGCCGCTCACCTCATTCGAGGGCAATGTTCGTACCGGGTACACGTTGCACACGGACGCAGGGACGGTGATCGCCGGTAGGGACGGCGGATGCGGATGCGGCGCCACACTCGGCACTGTTGATCTTTGGGCCGGTAAGCGAAGAATTAACACCTCCCTGTAGCCCTTGACTGGTAGTCACGACTGCCGTTAAGCTTCGGGGTGTTCCCTTCCCTCTAGGCGTCAAACCTTCGGGCGGCGCAGGGAAGACGGAAAGCTGAGGCCCCGGGACGCGCACTTTGGGGATTGTGGGTCTAGCGTCCCGGGGTTTCCGCATACAAGCGGTGTCCTACGTACTTTCTGCCGTGGCATGGCCTACGATGCGCGGTAACGGTACCCCCGAAGGAGACTTCTGCTATGGCACGCTATTCCACCTCCGTCGTGTCCCAGACGGCCCAACTCGCTGGCGCCAATGCGACCACCACCGTCAACGGCTACATCGGCTATTGGGGCGGTTCCGCTACGGCGGGGTTCCGTCTGCGCCGCGTCGGTATCGGACTGCTGACCACGACTGCTGTGGTTCCGACGTCGCAGCAGTTCGCGGTGGCGATCCACCGGCAGACCGTCGCCCCCGCCGGCACCGGCCTCGCTGCCGCCGTACTCGGGCAGCCGTTGGAGACGCACACCCTGCAAACCGACCCCACCACGGGGATCATCGTTACCACCGCGACGACGATCGGCACCACCGGCCCCACCGTCGCAGCGAACCCGCTGTTCACGATCACCGGCAACACCCAGTCCTACCTGCCCGAATGGTGGGAGGCCTACGACGAGCTGATCTGCCCGATCGGCACCGCGAACGGCATCGCGTTCGTCAACATCGGTAACACCCTGCCCGCTGGGCACTTCATCAAACTGTCCGTCGAGATCGAAGTCTGACCGTAGCTCGAACCGCGAGAGGGGCGCTGGTTTAGATGGCCGCGCCCATCATCGCCAGCAACGGCACGATCGCTGACACCACCACTACTACCGTCGCTGTGCCGGTGCCGTCAGGGGTGGCGTCCGGGTCGCTGATCGTCGCCTACATCTACGCAGCATGGTTCAACGCCACCGTTCCGGATGCGACCGCGTTCACCGCGCCAACTGGTGCAGGTACATGGTTCATCAAGGACATCGTCACGCACGCTGTTAACGGTGCGAACAACCACGCGCTGATCATCGCCTACAAGTACGCCACCGGGTCGGACAGCGGCACCTACTCGTGGACGGTCAACACTGTCGGTGGCACGGCCCCGGCGTTCGCGTCAGGTGTCGCAGGACGGGTCACGGGCGGTGCGACCTCGGGTGACCCGTTCGCCGATGCGATCCAGAAAGGGTCCTCGGCTGACGGCACGTCCTCGGTCACGGTCGCCTCGTTCACCCCTGGCGGGGACAACACTCTGCTGGCCGCATACGCGATGGATGCGGATTCGCCGGCCACGGTCAGTCTCCCCGGTGGTTGGACGTCGCTGGCGTCCAGCAACGGTGCGGGCGCGTCAGGCAGTTCAGTCCTCGGTGATCTCACCCAGGGCACTGCCGCAGCGACCGGGACGCTGACGTTCAGCAGCACGTCCTCGACGTTCAGCAAACTCGCCCTGGTCGCCACGTTCCGGGCGCCGTTCGTCCCGTTGCCACCATCGGGGGCGACCCGCCGTCGAATCCAACTACCGCGCCGTCGGCCCCGTCCCGCCGCAGCACCGATCAGGGTCGCGGGCGTCCTGCCGCCGCAGCCGGCTGCACGCCACCGAACGTGGCTGCCGCCGCGCAGGCCCCGCACGGGGCAGCCCGTCCCGGCCCCGGTCGTGGTCGTCACAATCCAAGCGCTTCCACCACAGCCGGGACGCCGTCAGCCTCGACTGCTCACCGCGTCTCGGCATCGCGCCGCTCAAGTCGTCCCAGCGCAGGTTGTCGTCCAAACTGCCCAAGCATTGCCTGCGCAACCTGCCCGGCGCCCACGGCTATCACCGATCCAAGCGAAGCACCGGGCAGCGCAGCCAGTCCCGGCCGCTGCAGTCGTGGTCACGGTTCAGGCCCTGCCGCCGCAGCCGACCCGCCGACCCGGACGGCCGCTACTCGCGCGTCGGCCACGCGCCACGCTGCCGCCACTTACAGTCACCGTCACACTTCCACCGCAGACCGTGCGGCGACGGGGGTGGGTGCCGGTCCGCAGACCGCGCCCGGGTCAGCCAGTGCCAGCGCAGGTTGCGGTTGTCACGGTTCAGCCGCTACCACCGCAGCCGACAAGACGCCCACCTCGGGTGGCGCTAGTACCTAGGCGCGGCGCTATCCAGCCTGTCCCGACCGTAACAGTTGTGGTCACAGTGCAAGCCCTACCGCCGCAGCCGACCCGCCGTTTGCTCCGGCCGCTGCTGGTTCGGCGTGCCCGTGTCACAGTGCCGCTCACGGTCACTGTCACATTACCCCCGCCTGCAGTTCGGCGCCGGGCGTGGCCGCTCACTGCTCGCCGTGCGCGTCAGGCTCAGCCGGTACCCGCGCAGGTCGTCATCGTCACCGCACAGTCGTTGCCACTCCAGCCGACAAGGCGCCTCCGGTGGCTGCCTCAGCGGCGACGTAACCAACTCGGTCAGCCCGTCCCACTGCCCGGGGTGACACCCCCTCCGGTCCGCGACGTGGACGTTGTCAACGTCGAGGTTGAGCCGGGGCGGCTGTCCGTGTCGGTAGAATCAGACCGAGGATCAGCCATGACGGAAGGTAACCCATGACGCAGCCGCAGTACCTGACGAACTGCGAACTGCGCACCATCGACCTGACCAACGGCGCTGTCGAATATCTTTGGGTGGATTTCGAGGACGCCGAGAAGCACAACATCACCACCTCCCTGGTCTCTATCTCGCTGGGTTCCTACGACACCCCCGGGACGTGGCACACCGCTGACCTAGTGCAGCAGAACGGCGCTGTGTGGAAGATCCGCGCCGGGCTTCTCATCGGCGCCAGCCTCACCTACCCGCCCGGCCAGTACTGGGCGTGGGTGCGGGTCAGCGATACTCCGGAGATCATCCCTAAACGCGCCGGGAACCTGCTGGTGGAGATCACCTGACCTTCGTGTCCGGCTAGGTCCCGTGACTGGTAGTCAAGTAGAATCACAGGCGTGAAAGTCCACCTGATCCCGATGGACGACGGCGCATGCTCGTACTACAGGATTCGGGAGCCGGTGCGGGTCGCTAGGTCGATCGGGGTGGATGCGGAATGGTTCGCGGAGATCCAAGTTGTCGCCACCCATCACCCGTCCGGCGTGACGGAAGTGCACGAACTGCGGCATGACTGCGATGTGTTGGTGCTGCAACGGCCGTTGATGCAGGCCACGTACGCGATCGCGGTGCAGGCGCAGCGGCAGGGCATCAAAGTGGTGGTGGAACTGGATGACGACCTGCATGCGGTGCACCGCCGAAACACGGTTGAACCGTTCATTGATCCGAAGAAACAGCCGTGGCATAACCGGGATTGGGCCGCGAAAACCATTGCCATCGCTGACCTGCTCACTGTCAGCACTCCCGCGTTGACCCGGTACGGCCCTGAGAAGGCCGTGGTGGTCCGTAACCGGCTACCGGAAGCGTGTCTAGCGTTGCGTCCTGCGGTGTCGCCAGCGAGGCGCACAGTGGGCTGGACAGGCACCCTGGGTGTGCACCCGGCTGATCTGCAAGCAACTGAGGGTGGGTTGGCGAAGGTGCAGGCGCCGATCTCGATCGTGGGTGACGATAGGGGCGTCGCGGACGCGTTGAAGGTACCGCCTGGCCGGGTGTCGTTGGGGGCTACGTGGGACCCGGACATTCCCGCCTACTGGAAGTTGATCGCCGAAAACATGGGTGTCGGGATCGCACCTTTAGAGATGTCTGCGTTTAATGAGAGCAAAAGTGCGCTCAAGCCCACCGAGATGTGTGCTTTGGGTATTCCGTTCGTTGCGTCCCCCACGTCCGAATACAAGCGGATGGTGGCCGAATCCGGCGCCGGGCTGATCGCCCAGTCACGCGGCCAATGGGCTCGCATGGTGAACCGGCTCCTCAACGACGATGCGGAGTACGAGCGGATGCGGCAGCGAGGCGCCGAATGGGCAGCCGACCAGACGCTAGAGCGACACATCGGGTCATTCGTACACGCTTGGGAGAGAGCAGCAGATTCATGATCCCCGGGGTAAGCGTGATCATTCCAACGGTGGCGCCGCGTGCGAACACGCTGCAGCGAGCCTTGGCCTCCGTCACTGCACAAACCCTGCAACCCGATACGGTGATCGTTCAAGAAGACACTGAACGGGAAGGAGCAGCGGCTACCCGGCAGCGGGCGCAAGACCGTGTGGTTACCGAATACACGTGTCCACTCGATGACGACGACGAGCTGCTACCGATGCACTTGGAACACCTGCTCGCCGAGGTTCAGCGCACCAATGCTGACCTAGTGTTTCCTTGGTACGAAGTGCGTGGCGGGGGCGACCCTATGCCAGAAGCGTTCGGCCGTAACTGGGAGGACTACCTAACTGAATTCGGCCCGTACCAGTTCCCGGTCACGTTCCTCGCCCGCACTGAGGTGATCCGGGACGCGGGGGGATGGCGCGGCATGGACGGTACTGTGGCCAGTCAAGAAGACTGGGTATTAATTCTGAGCCTCGTGTCAATGGGCGCAAAGATCGTGCACCTTCCGGAGCGCACTTGGCTTTGGATGCATCATGGTGCCAACTCCTCCGGACGTCCGGAGAATATCCGGTGGTGACAGCACGCAGCGGTGACGTGACCATCGTCATCCCCACTATTCCGGGCCGCGAAGATCTACTAGCGCGAGCGGTGGGGTCAGTTAATGCTCAAACGGTTCCTGTCGCGGCAGTCATCATCCAGTTAGATGCGGACCGTCGTGGTGCTGCCGCGACACGCAACGCGGCGTTGCCACGTGTGCAAACCCCTTTCCTGGGGTGGCTTGATGATGATGATGTTTTACTCCCGGATCATGTACAGACACTAGTGGACGGGCAGAACGAGTCCGGCGCCGACCTCGTCTTCACCTACGCCGAGTTCGTCGGAGGGCGCGACCCGCTCGCCTGCTGCCAGGACGGTGTCCTCATAGCTGAGCCGATCAACGTTCCGTTCGGTCCGCAGCAACGCGACCATCTCGATTCGCGCCTAGGTCCGCTCTGCTCATGGTGCGGCGCTCATCGCGGCGGCTTCATCCCCATCACTCATATGGTCCGCACTGATGCCATACGTGCTACTAGCGGGTTCCCGGAACCTAACTCGATGCCGGAAGTACCAGTGTCCGGTGACTGCGAGGATTACCTAGCCCTGTTGAAGCTGTTGGATGCTGGCGCCGAGTTTCATCACGTCGTCGGCAAACGAACATGGCAGTATTTCATGCACGGAGCAAACACGGCGGGCAGAGGAATAGCTTCATGACACCACCTAGGTTCGCGGTCGTCCTCACGCACAACCGTCCAGCGCTGCTGTGGGAATGTGTTGAGTCGGTGTTCCCGCAAGTAGACCACGTGGTCATCGTTGATAATGCTTCTGATCCGCCCGTGTCTGATGATGAGTGGCCAGCGAACGTCACTGTTGTTCATGACCTGTTGCAGCCCCCGAACCTTGCCTACCTGTGGAACAGTCAACTAGACAGCATTCGCGACTCGCGGCCCGGCGCTGAATGGGATGTAGCGCTTCTGTGCGATGACGTGTTCATGCCGTCGGATTGGTTCGACCGGGTGTCCGGGGCTCTACGGGCACACTCAACAGCGGCAGCGGCGTCTACCCACTCGTACGGCCCGATCGTGGAGCCGTACCTGTTGACGCAACTTTCCAACGGCACCGACAGGATGTGCCCGTGGTGTTTCATGCTCCCCGGTGAACGGGGTCTACGAGCCAATGAGGCTTTGCATTGGTGGTGGACCGACACTCACATCGACATGCTGGCTAGGCAGAGCGGCGGAACCCTGATTGTGCCCGGAGCGATCGCCACCAACGAGCGCATCGGCGAGTACACCAACAGCAAGCCGGAACTCGCTGAGCAGGCTGGACGCGACGGCGACACGTTCCAATCGATATGGGGATTTCGGTGACAGTTGGCTACGGCGTGTGTGTCGGTTCGTGGGACAAGTTCGTGGCGAACGTCGCCCCCCGCACCACTGGCCGGCCGATGATGGCGCTATCTGGCCAATCGGGCATCGTTCACGCCTACAACACCATCGTTGCCGCTGCGTTCGCGAGGCACGACCTGGATGCGCTGATTCTGCTGCATGACGACCTGGAACTGACTGACCCTGATGCGGAAGCGAAACTGCTCGCACCGCTAGTCGACCCCGATGTTGGCTTAGTGGGTGTCGCTGGCGGTGGTGGCGATTCCATCTACTGGTGGAACCACAATCCCGTAGGTCATCAACTCACTGACGTGATGAACATCGACTTCGGGCAGCGGGAAGGCGACGTCACCCTTATCGAGGGCAGCGTCATGGTGTTGTCGCCGTGGCTACTAGCCAACTTGCGGTTCGACCCCCGGTTCACCGGCTACCACGGCTACGACGAGATCGGCATGCAGGTTCGGGCAGCCGGGAAGCGTGTCGTCGTCGTGGACGTGGACACGCACCACCACAATCCTATGGGGTACGCGTCGGAAGAGTCAGCGGAGATGTGCCGTCTGGCTGCGCAGTTGTATCAAGAGAAATGGGGTTTGGGATGACGGTGCCGTTCACGGTGCGGCCCTACCCGTTGGACGAGTACCCGTTCACGGAGTTAGTGGCTGAATCACTCGGAGTGGATGACCTGTCTAACCTGTCAGCGGATTTGCCGCGCCGCACTTGGCGGACTGATCAGCAAAGCCCGTGGCACGCCTCGTTTTACAGTGGGTTCGAAGCGTGGCGCGGACTGTTCGCTGGGTTCGTCCGAGACGAGATCGGTCCGCTCGTGAATGAACCTTTCTACTGGCAGGCGGTGCCAACGTTCCGGGTGCATCTCCCCGGTAATGTCGCGGTCGGCGAATTCCACACTGACGCCCAATACCACCATCCGGTCGATGAGCGGTCGTTCTGGTTACCACTTACCCCCGCCTACGACACGTGCAGTGTGTGGGTGGAAGCCGACGACGGCGTGCTACACGCCCCCGATGTTGATCCCGGGCATTTAGTGGAGTTCTCGGCGGCGACACGACGCCACGGCAACAAAATCAACGAGACGGGTCACACTCGGGTCAGTTTCGATTTTCGTGTGCTGCCGGTGCGGCTTCTCCCCCCAGAAGAGGGAGCGCCTACTGAGCACACGAAGCTGCGGTTCGTCCCGGGCGGCTACTACGCGGCAGACGCGATGGAAGGTGCGGGGTCATGAGACGTGAACAGTGCGGGTCCTGCGGGTACGACGACCTAGAGCTATTCCTTGATTTGGGGATGTCCCCGGTAGCGGACGCCTACACGGCATCGGCTGACGAACTGTCAGAAACGCATCCGTTGCAGCTCGCGGTGTGCAACGGATGCCGGCTCGTGCAACTGCTGGACGTGGTCGACCACGACGTGCTGTTCGGCACCGGCTATTCGTTCTACTCGTCAGCGTCGCCCCCGCTGTCCGAGTACCACGCCTCCTACGCCGGCCAAGTCCTGACTCGGCATGGCGAGTTGGCAAAACGGTTCACGGTGGAGATCGGCTGCAACGACGGTGACCTGCTCCGGCACTTCGCCGCCGCTAAATGCCCCGTGTTGGGTGTCGATCCGGCAGGTGGTCCCGTCGACCATGCCCGTAAGCGTGGCCTCGACGTGGTCAACGTCCCGTTCGGGAAACTGATCGCCGAGCAACTTCTCAATGAGCATGGCCCGGCTGGTGTGATCATCGCGAACCACGTCTTGGCTCATGTCGAATCAGTCTCTGACGTCTTGGACGGCATCCAACATTTGCTGGCTGCGGACGGTGTCGCCTACATCGAGGTGCAGTACCTGCCGGATCTGTTGGTGAACAACGCGTTCGATCTGGTGTATCACGAGCACCGGAACTTCTTCTCCCTGACCAGTTTAGAAAGCGCGGCTCAACGGTGGGGCCTGCATGTCGCGGACGCTGAACTGACCGATAGGCAGGGCGGTTCACTCAGGGTGGTGTTGGCGCGGTCCGTGTCGCCGTCTGAGCGGGTGGAACGTATCCGGGCATCAGAGGCGTGGCTACGGGGGATGGGGGCTTACCGTGGCTTCCAAGGCCGTGCGGACCGTATCCGTGTCCGGCTGCTCGACGCGGTGGATGAGGCCACGTACAACGGTCTGCTGGTCGGTTACGGCGCCCCCGCGAAAGCGACGACGCTGCTGAACTTCTGCGGCCTCACCGCAGACCACGTCGACTACGTGGTCGATTCCACTCCCGCGAAACAGGGGCGGTTCATCCCGGGCACCGGGATACCGATCAAACCGCCTACGCCGAAGGTACTTGACCCGGCAGGCACGGTGCTGGTTCTGGCATGGAACTACGCCCCACAGATCATGCGCAACAACCTAGCGTTCACGATGCGTGGCGGGCGTTGGCTGATACCCATTCCGAGTCCGGTGCTTCTATGAGGCTCAATCTCGGATGCGGCGACAGGTATGCGGAAGCTTGGACGAACGTCGATTTCGGTTCCCCGCACCGCAAGGATCAAGAGGTGGACTTGACGGGGCCGTTGCCGTGGGAGCCGGGAAGCGTTACCCATGCCTACCTGGGGCACGTCCTAGAGCACCTGACGGTCGATCAATGTACAGATCTGCTGACCCGGTTGTTGCCATGCATGGACCCAACGGGCGCGTTGATGATGATCGTCGGACCGGACGTCCCCCTAGCGGAACAGATGATCGCCGACGGCACATTCGACTTCACCTACCACAGTCTGGACTCGCTCAGGTACGGCGCCGGGCGCTGGTCCGGGGACGTACATCTATGGGAATGCTCAGGTGCAGCCGTAGCTCAGTTGTGCCGTGACGCAGGCTGGCCGATCGTGACCGATATTGGGATCAGATCGGTTGATCAGACGTGGCCCGTGGCCGACAGAACCCCCCAGTGGCAGCTCGCGGTCCGCGCCTACACGGGGACCCCGACGTCTTGGTAGGGTTTAGGCATGGCTAGGTGGGTACGGGTCATCAACTCTGGCAGCACCAGTGGCTACTTCAACTTGGACAGCGACAGCGGCCTGTTTGTCGTCCCCCGGGAGAAGGAAGACACCACGTGGGTGATTGAGGTCTACTCAGCGTTCGGTGCCACGGACCACTTCGGGCTGACGGGCGTGTTCGACACAGAAGCCGCTGCTCATGACGCTCTACGGAACCTACTCGGCGGTACTGACGTCACCCCTACAAGTTAAGGACACCTTTATGTTGATCAGCAAGACGGTTGATCTGACCAGCACGCCCACTCTGATCGTTGACGGCAGCGAACTGGAGGGAGACGTCACTGTTCAGATACAGACCAACACCATCGTAGTGATCGGCGACGACACCATCGTTCCGTCCCCTCCGTACGGGTTCTTCCTGGAGAGCGGCGAGCAGGATTTCACGCTGAACCTTGAGCAGGGCGACTCGCTATACGCCGCAGTAGCCTCCACTGGACAAGTTAGCGTGTTGGTCTACAACCGGTAGCCCTTGACTACTGGTCAATAGCCGTGTGATGATGCGCGGCATGAGAACCCGACTCCGCAGCTACCTCACCGGCCGCAACGCCCCCGTCACCGCTGCCCTGCTCGCCATCGCCGCTGTCGCCATGACGAGCCTCACCGCGTCGACGACCGCCGCACAAGTCGCCTACTACGTCGTCACCGGGCGCTAGACGCTGTGCCGTCCACCCGTGCCGTTACTCGGCGGGTAATGCACGTCCAACCAGTCGGTGAGTGCGCCACGTAACCCCTCCGTCTGTGCATGGGTATGCCAGCGGTGGTTCAGCCACGTTTTAGCCGCGTCAGCCAACTGCGTATCCACGTCTGTAGGCGCAGGAACAGGCTGCGGAGGTACTGGTACAGGGTCAGGTGTGGGACCGGGTTCGGGGATGACCACTGAAAATGGACGGCCCGTCAACTGGGTGAAGGCCTCACCGAACTTGACGAGATCAAACCCTTCCCTGAACGCCGCATGATCCACATGGGCTTGCGTGACGATTACATACGCTTCAGTCACCTGATGCTGGACGAACGCCTGCGTCATCTCATACACGGCACTCCACGACACGGTGTCAATGTCGTCGGGGCTACCCGGGAAGCCACCCCACACGGTCGCATGCCCACCCCAAGACGGGGAGCCTTTCACGTAGTCCCAGACGTCGCCGGACTGCTGCGCGACCTGCATGTCCTGACCGGTGATGACCGCGAGGAACAACCAGACCGCTGCCTTCACCTCATCCTCGTTAGTGGGGTCGATTTTCGCGAAACCCAGAATGAGCCCTTGCTTCACCATCCACGACAGGAATGCCTGTACGTCCATTCCTTGGTCGTTGGGGCCGCCAGCGTCCGCCCACGACGTGAACCCCGGGTTCTGCGACTGGTACGCACGGAGTAGCTGCGCGTCGCTCCAGTTCACGTACGACCCCGTCAGCAGGGTTTCCACGAGCTGCAACGCATGATCCCCCGACGCGACAACGCAATCCCCAGCCTGGTCGTTACGGTCCATCGGGTAGGTGAACCCCGGGATCGGGTCAGCGACCGGATGTGCAGGGACCGCTGTCAAGAAATCCCGGGCGAGTAGCACGGGCGTGTTTGACGCTAGCCGACCAGTCCTCGCGCCGAGCTTCAACACGGGATGGTCGTGAATACCTTCAGCAGGTGACGTCATTCCCGAACCTTAGTCTCCGCACCCATGATTTACGTGTTCCCCGCGTCATAAACGGCGGTCAACCCGAGAAGCGCCGTGTCTGTCGCTGAACCGCCCGCTGTCCGGACAGCCACAGGGAACGCAGTCCACTGCCCCGCCGTCAGCAACACGGTATGGTCGGCCGCGCACGCTATGGACCCGGCGCCCCCGGTTGTTGTCGTGGAAACCTGGTTGGCGTTCGACTGCCCCAGCAGGACCACCCCCGTCAACGTTGCCGTGCCCCCCGCTACGTAGGCGGCGGTCACCGAGCAGGCCCCCGACGCGCCGCTGGCCATCGAGTACCGGGCTTGAGCCCGTATCCGCACCCGCCGGGTCGTTGCCAACGTGAACGTGACAGCGGCGTTCGGGACGAGGGCCGTGGCGGCGAGCGTCGTCAACGTCACCGTGTTACCGGAGGTCCCTTCCGTTTCTCCGTACAGGAACCCCCCCTGCTGCTGCAACTGCGCGTAGATCGTGTTGATCGGGACGAACACGTTCGCGTACAGCAACGCCTCGTCGATCAGTTGCGTATCCGTGAAAACGTTCGACGGAATCGGAAGCGTCACGACTGCCTCATTCTAGACATAGGTGTTCACTCCGAGTTCACTGCGGCCGACCACACCCAGCAGCCACCCACCCGGAGTGGACACCGCCCGCAAATCCAAGGTTTGTGACCAGTCCGTCGCGGACGCCGTGAAATGCACCCCGAACACCACAGCATCATCCGTCACTTTCGTCGTATCCGGGTCAGTCACCGTCATCCGGTCCGTGAGTTGCGCCGTCGGGTCAGGGACCACTCCCACCGACCGCCACAACGGACGCGGCTTATACAAGTCGGCCAGCAGGTCATTCGCGAAGTCGGTGGCGAAACTGGTGGACTGCGACCACTGGTTGGCTTGCATCCCCAACAGTTGCTCCCCGTACACCGACAATTTAGCCCCACCGTCAGCAGCGGCAGGGAACTGAACATCCACGACGGTCCCCCCCGACGTGAGGGCCGTCGTCGAATCCACCACTGACGAAGTCGGTGACACGGGCCGGGCGAACAGCACCAACGCTGGCTGCCCGTTCGACGCCGCCGGGTACCCCGCACCGGACGGAGAACACAGGTACACGACGTACGGGTTGGGGTTTCTGATGCTGATCCCGACCGTCGTGGAGTTGATCTGCGACACGGTCATGGTCAGGTTGGCGACCGCTCCGCCCGTGCCGTCCGCGTTCCTCGCCGCCCGGTACCCGGAGAACGCGACCGCACCCCCGGTAGGGATCACGTTGCAGGTGGATGGTAACGCCACGATCGGGGTGTCCGTGGTTGCCACCGTCGTGTAAGTCGAGTTCCCGGACACTTGGATCACGGACGTAGCCGACCACACCACCTGCGGGGTTTGCACCTGCAACGTGTTCACCGGTATCTGGATACGGTTCCGGACAGTAGAGTTGCCTACTTCCTGCTGCAACGTTTTCAGGCTGTACGTGGGGGTGATGGTTCGGGTTGACAGGCGGGATTTCAACGTGGCCCGGTTGATGAAAATGAACACGCCGCGTTCGTCGAACCCGACGACGCCACCTTCAGCTTCCGCGATAGCTTGCAGCACACTCCACGCGTCCTGCCCGGTCACGTCAGGGACCACCGTCAACTGGTTCAGTGACGGGTCCAAATCAGCGAACTGGGAGGGTGTGAACGTGGTGTTCGCGGCGGGGGTGCCCGTTTCGTTCGTGACCTGCACCGATTCGGAAGGCACCAGCGCGTAGGTGATCAGTTGCGTGACGACGTCACTAGCCGGCACGGCTGCCCCGGCTGTCCCGGTCGCGGTTTCTGTGGCGCCATCCACGTAGAAGGTGGTGCTGAATCCGGTGGTGCTGGTGAAGTGGAAAGCGAACGCCACGTAATGCCATGCGTCATCAGCGGGGACCGTCAACGTCGCCGGGTTGATCACGATGGAGGTGCCGCTGATGCTGACGGTGGCGAACAAGTCGAGAGGCGCCCCGAGCCCGAGCCCCTGCGCGCCGAACTGCACACTGGTGTTGGTGCCGTTCAACGTGTTCAGCAACGCGAAATTCGGGTAGACCGCCGCCGGGTTCGACGACGGGGACTGAATCCAGCATTCCATGAACCACGAGTTGCCGGACGACCCAACGTTTTTCAGGACACCCGTGGAGTTGACGTCGTCCAGTTTAGTGTAGAAATTGGTGGGGACTTGGTTGCTGAATTTCCCGGCCACCCAATCCGGCCCGAGCTGCGACTTCACATATGTGGTGGCGTTGGGGGTCGTTTCGGGCCACGCCCCGCCGTGGTTGGTTTGCCGCAGCAGTGCCGTAGTCCGCAGCGGTGGGGAATCGTACCGGCCGATCGACTCGCACAGGTAGTTCAGCACCCACCCGGACGTGAACAGTTGCGCTTTCAAGCCGTTGCTGGGGTCGATGGACGAGTACGCCCCCACCGGTAACGTCGGGACGGTAGTGAAGAGGTTCCGCTGATCCAGGCAGGTCAACGTGACAGTGCCGGTTTGCATGTCCACGGTGTAGTCGTCGACGAGGCCCGTGAAAATCGTGTACGTCTCCGGGGTGGTGGACCCGGGAAGGTACAGGCCGGTTTGGATGCTGACAGGGGAGTTCAACGCCGTCTTCCGGAACATCGGCGAAGTCGATTCGGATGGGTTTAGCAGCCACGCGATCGTTTTCGAAGCCCCCGGGGTTTGGTCTATCAACCCGGACAGGACGATAGTTGCCGACGCGGCCGGGTAGCCGGTGACCAGCCGGGTACCGTCGGGCATGTCGGTGGTGGTTTGCCGGTCCACAGTGACCGACTCCACCGTGACCCCCACATCGGAGTACGCGGTGACCGCCAGTTTCGACGTAGACAGGCCAGCGGTCCCCGTCCACGTACCGTTCGTGGTGTCACCGTCGAAATAGGCGCCGGCCGTCGCTGACTGCTCTACCAGTACCGCGTCGACGTACGTGAACTTACCTGCCATGCCACCGAACGACGACAAAGATGACACACTGATACCGATGGTGGTTGCTGTCGCAGTGACAGTATGACTGATCCGTGTCCACTGGTCGTTGACTGTAGACGAGTGCCCCACCCCCAGCCCGGATGCGGCTACCGCGACAGGGACCGACCCCGCTGGCACGTAAACCCATGCGCTGATCGTGTACGCCTGACCGATGGTGATGTTGGCTGCCGTCAGGTACGCCCCGTCGAAAAGGGTAACCGTGTTTTGCCACGCCAGCCGCATGGAACTAACACTCGAATACATGACTGTTGACGACTGTGTCAGTGTCGGAGGTTCGGACCCTCCTGCCGTCCAGCTAGTCAACCCTGCCTCGAAAGACGGGTTCTGGCAGAGGTTTGTTCGGACAGTGGGTGCAGCGAACGCCGTGTTCAACACTGATATGGACAGGCCGGTGGTGCCCGTCCACGCCGCGTCAGTGGTGTCACCGTCGAAGTAGGCGTTCGGTTGCGGGGCGGTTTCCAGCAGCACCGCATCGAGGTAGGTGGTCAACCCGGCCGAGGTGGTGCCGGTGGCGTTGACGAGTTGGATGGTGGTGGAGGAGGTGAGCGCTGTGAACGTGTACGCGACCTGCGTCCACGCCCCCGTGATCACCGTTGGTGCACCCGAACCGGTGATGCCTGCCGCCGTGAATTGCACGGGCGGCGTCGCGGACACCGACCATGCCTGGGCGCTGATCGTGTACACCTGCCCGGGTTGGGTCGCGACCGTGAACCCGACCGTGCCCGCCTGCGCGGCCAAACCGTTGTTCCATGTCACCAGCAGCGACTTCGTCCCGGACACCGCGCGGGTCGACGATTGCGCGATGGTGGCCCCCGACGCCGCCCAAGACGCCGTGGACACCTCGAAACTAGGGTTGGGGCACAAGTTGGTGCGGGTCAACGGCAGGGTGAGGCTGACGGCGTGAGCGACAGTTTGCGACGCGCCCGCCACGGTCGTCTGAAACAGCGGGGTGGAGACCTGCATCAGATTTCCGCCAGTTGCAGGGCGTGGTCGCGGGTCACGTAAAACGGGCCGCTCGACGGCAGACCAGCCGACACCACCACACGCGGAACCCCCACACCGCCCGCCCATCCCGCCGGGGTCGTCACCCCGTACTGGACGTCAGCGCAGGACAGGTACAGGTTCGGTGCGGACGCCGTGTTACACAGCACGTCGATGACCACGTACGCGGCTGTGACCGATATCGGGATGACCGCCGTGTACGCCTGCCACGCCGTGGTAGCTGTGGCCGTCGTGGTCGTGGTGGACGCCACCGTTCCGTTGGCGGCAACCGCCAAGCCACGCAACGAAATGGATGCTGTCGACGACGCGGTCCGCACATACACCCGGACCGGGGTGGTGCGGTCCGACAAGTACGGGGGTGTAGCAGCCGTGTCCGGCACGAACACCCCGCCAGTGAACGTTCCCGTACCCAACCGGGAACCGTTCCCCGCGCCCGCCCACAACGCCACCCCCGACGGCGCCTCGAACGGGGTGACGGCGGTCGTGAAGTTCACGGTCTCCGCACCAGGGTTCGACAACGCCCACCCTGAGATCGCTTGGGCGCGGGCCCCGAACGTGGACGTGTCGTCCCGCAACTGGTTCCGCCACGCCGGGTCAACGAAACAGAACGGGCCGTCCCCGTAGTCGCCCACATAGAACCCGACGAGGGTTTGCGCCGTGTCCGGGGTGCAACCACTGAACCCCAACGTGTAGGTGCGACGGGCACGAACCCGACGGGTCACCGCCGTACCGCCCGAGATCAGGTCGTGGGTGACTTCCCCCCGTGACAGTGGCCCCGCCACCCCCAAATCGGGGATACGCAGCGCCTGCATCGCCCCCGGGACACCCAAATAGTAGGCGTTCAACTGTGTTTTGAACGCCGTGAACGGAACCGGCACCGGTGACGTCACTGACCTAACCTCCGTGCGTTCACTTTGTTCGCGTCGTTCACGACTTTCGCGAGCGGCAGGCCACCGTTCGACGCGACCAACTCGAACCGCAACTGCCGGAACTCAGCGGCGATAGCAGCAGCCACCGCACCCCAATCCGTTCCGCCCCCACCGCCAGCCGATGATGCGACGCCACCAGCGGCCATCCCCTGGTCTTGGTTGATCGCCCGCAGCAAAGGCAGATACTTTTTCGTCGATGCCGCGTTCGTCACGTACTCGCCGTTCGACAAAGCGAACAGGCCAGCCGTGTCCGACGTCCCCGTTCCGGGCCCCACCACTCGCCCCGACGGGCCGCCCGCCGCCCGATACTGGATCAGGCCACCCGCCGCGAACTGCGCCAACTTCCCGGCACCACTGGTAGCCCCCACATGCACCGTCGCCGTGATAACCGGACGCATGTTGATGATCCGTTCATTCAACGCGGCTAGAGCCCGGTCCGCTGGGCTGACGTCCGCACCCACCGTGACCGTTTTCCCGTGCAAACCATGCAACGCGTCGTTCACGCCGTGAATATCGTCCTTGGCTTTCCCCGCGCCCGGCGCGCTCACCTTCGGGTTCCACGGCTTCCCCACCATGTACGCCAACAGTTCACCGATCTTGTTCAACACGGTCACGACCGGATCAGTGCCGATCGCGGCAACCTTTGTTTTCACATCCTTCGGCACATCGAAGTAGGCGGTGGCGAGTTTCTCCGCTTCCGTCTTCGTCAACCCCAGTTGTTTCGCGTCCGCCACCAGCGCGTTGAACGTCTGGTTCTTGAAAATGTCCGCAGCGTCAGCCGCAGCCTTCCCCGCACCCTTCGTCGCAACCTCATGCTGATACGTGGCCGACGCGGCAGCCAGCGCAGCATCCTGCATCGCCTGCAACTGTTGGATCAGCGGCCCGGCACCTTGCTTCGTCACATCGATCAAGCCCGTTTTCAGGGTGATCGCAGCCTTCTCTGTGGCGCCGAGCGCGAGCGTCCCGGCCTTCACCTGATCCGCCTGCTGCTTGAACGAATCCGTCAACGCATAGTTAGCTTGATACGCGCTCGCGACCGCACTTGAGTAAGACAGCAGGTCGCCCTGGGAGGCTTTCAGATATGCACCGATCAGTTGCGCCCGGTCCGCTGCCGTCCCCGCGCTCGTCGAGAACTTCTGGAGTGAATCCAGGAACCCGGCACCGGTCGCGGTTGCGGTGTTGTAGGCGTTCGACACGGTCTGCACCGCATCTGCTAGTTGCTTGTTGGTGACCAGGCCGTCCTTAATGGCGGTCTTGGAGATGCCGAGTACCGCCGCGAAACTATCGATTGACTGCGCTGACAGATTAAACTTCGCTCCAAGCTGCGTAACCGAATCAGCGTTGGTTTTCAACGCACCCCAGCCGGGGGCGTTCGTCATCGCCGTCAACGCGCCTGCCGTCAAATTGACAATGTCGATGGTGCCTTGGAAAGTGCGGTGCAATTCGGTCAGGGCCTTGATGTCGTCCTTGGTCGCGCCGCCATGTTTGTTGATCCGGTCGATCAAACCTTGGAACGCGGCGTCATTACTACCGACGGCCGCCGTCACATCATCGCTGGTGACGCCTAGTGTCTTGAAATGGGACACTAGCTCCTGCGTCTTGTCGCCCAACCCCCGGGTGCCGTCACTGACTTTCTGCCCCGACAACGCGAACTTCAGGAGGGTGGCGGAAGTAGCGTCAGCCGCCCCGGTCGCGTTCCAATACGCGGTGGACAGTTCCTGCAACCCGGACACGTTTTGACTGGCCGCGATCTTCCCGGTAGCGAACGAGTTAGCGACCTTATCCAACTGGTTGCTGAACAGTTGGGTTGCGGTGTACCCGGTGAGGAGGATCGCTGCGACAGGACCCATCGCCGCCGTGAACGTAGCGGTCTGCACCGCGAGCGTCCCCATACCCACCGAAGCGACCCCGGCGGATGCACCGAACTTCACCAGCGACAGCGACAAGTTGTTAAACAAGGTGAGTAGCCGGTTCGCGCCGTACAGGGTGACGAAAAGGTCCGCGAGCACCTTCAACACAGGCAGCGGTACCGCATTAATCGCGCCAGCGAGCGCACCGAACACGCCGACAACGTTATCGCCGATAGGTACGAACGCGGCGATCAGTTTCCCGACCGCCTCCGTCAAGTGCACCAACACCGGCACCACAAGGTCGAACTGTTTCCCGAGGGTGCCAGCGAAGCTAGCGCCACCCGGGCCGGTCGCCCACGCCTGGAAATGCTGCGCAGCGATATCAGCCTCTTGCGCGATGTGGGTGAGGAGCGGCTCGAACGTCTGCAACCCCGAGACGAGCCCCACCACCACATGAGAGGCGACGTCGCCGAGGATGACGGACAGGGTGCCGACGGACTTGTTCACACCCGGCAGCGACGAATTCAGAGCGGTCACGGTCTGCTGGAATCCGGGGAGGATTCCCCGTGCCGCTGTCTTCTCCAACGTGGACAGGTCACCTTGAAGGGTTTGCAGGCCGGTGGAGAACTTGGTTCCGGTGACAGTCCCGGCCGCCATCTCTTTCTTCACGCCGAGCACTGCCAGTACAGCAACACCGGCGCCTGCTGCGGTAGCAGCGAACGCAGCGGTAGCGGCAGCACCCAGTGGGCCTATCGCGGGACCTAACCCAACGATGGCGTCAAACAGTAGGCTGGTTTCTTTCTTCGCCTGTTTCGAATCGACTTTCGGGGTGATCTTCGGGCTTTTCCCGTCCAGCCCGTCGGCTTCCCGCTTTGTTGCTTCCAGTTCCGCGTCGGCTTTAGCGGTGTCCGCATCAACTTTGATGTCGATGTTTTGCAGGTCGGACTTTTCAACAGCGGACTTGATGTCCTTACCGATGGTGTCAGTGAGGAGCCGCAGCCTCACATAAGCTGTTCCTACGACCGCTGCGATGGTTACCGCCTCCCTCTAGCGTCAACCGGACTGACGGGTAGATCCGGGTCCGGTTCAGCAGCGTCCTTCACCGGGGCGTGGTACCGGTCCGTGTCGCCCCGCCCGATCGACGCCAGCAGCGCCGGGTCAGGCCCGAACGGATTGTTGTCCGCTGGTAGGTCCGCCAGCACGTCCCGTTCGATCAGGAACCGCAACACCTTCCCCCGCGCCTCATCCACACCGGACACGAAGTTGTCCTCGAACGCGGCGTAGGCGACGGCATGCAACTGCGGCACGGTCAGCTCGTCGAGGTCTCGTCCGGTGGCGGCGTAGAGACGTCCACGTTCGGCGGTGCGGCGGTCGTTGAACCATTCGAGGACTGTTCGGCCGCCCGGGTAGGGAAATTCAGGTACTCATCCAAAACCCATCCGGCGATCTCGTTCAACGTGGACAGCGGAACCTTCTTGTCCTTCACCGTCTTCCGGAACCGGGGAACGTCCCCTTCGGGGATGAACTCATTGAAAAGTTTGATCATCGTTTGGATGCGGGCGATCCCGCCACCGCCCGTCAGGCCAGCCAGGTAGTCGAGCACTTCGATGCTGGACAGGTCATCCGTCGGCCGGCAGTAAAACACTTCACCCTTGATCTCGAACTCGGGTGTTTCACTGTACAGTGTTGCCTCGAACTCGAAAACCTTGCGTACCACGATGTCTCCCCACGTTGCTGTTAAGGGAAGTCAACCCGAACCAGCGCTAAGATCGCGGCATGGAAAAACGACGATTAGTGCTTACTCCTGACTGTGTCGTGGCCCGTGGTGGCCGCGTGTCGCTCACCCCGAACGGGTGGCTGGCGTGGCGCCCAGACCCAGCAGTGCCATCGCGGCCGCTCCCTGATGAATGGATCTTCCGGGGGCTCCAGGAAGGCGACCTAACCGACCCGGCATGGATGCTCGCTATCCTCACCCGCCGGGGGATGGTGTGGAGACGCTACGACGCGTTCAGGGACGACGAGGAGACACCCGCCGAACTGACCCTACGTCGCCTACCGCCTGTGGACGATGCGACCGCCACCGTGCATCTCAGCGAGGCGTACGAGCATCTGACCGCTCTGCGCGCGGCTGCCAATGAGTGGCTAGGCCATCAGGCAAGCGGCGCGCCGTTGACGCCGTGGTTCCGACGGGTCATCCACGCGGGCATGGCCGTGTTCCCGCTCGATGACGTGGCGCTCAACCCGCAGCCGTTCCCCGTGGACCTGTTCGAAGCCGGGACGCTGCAACTGTTCGCGACGATGCTTGACTACGCGCCGTTGAAGTACTGCCAGAACGAGATGTGTCGACGCCCGTTCTACCGGAAGCAAGATGGCAACCAGTACGGCTACCGGCAAACCGTGGGGCTACGGTACTGCTCCACGTCATGCGCCAATGCGCAGAATCAACGGGTCTACCGGCGTCGAGTCAGCGCACGAACTCGCTCAGATGTCTCACTAAATAGGGGTTAGCCCGAGTGCCGGGATGGTTCACTCGCCGCGCAAACACCACTTTCCCCGCAACCACGAACCGCAGCGCCTTGCCGCGTTTCGGGAGGATCACGTGTGGGCGGGTACCCGACGACACGTACTGGGCGTAGCCCTTCGCGTTCGTTGATGCGACGTTCACGCCAGCCCCGCCCTCCAAGTAACGGCCGAAGTCGGATTGCATGCGACGCGGACCAACCATCCCCGCCATGCGCCCCGTACGCCGGGGGGCGTCGCTGGACTGTCGGTAAGCGAGCGTCTTCATCCTGCGTTCGAAGTCCCGGCCCGGCGCCCCCTCCCACGACAGGAACGCTCGTAGCGCCGTCACATCTTCCACGTATTTGATGCTCACCCGAGTGGCCCCGGGAACGCTTCGACCGTGAACCGGAACTGCACCCCGTGGAAACCGCCCTCCGACAGAGCAGCGTTGCCGTCGTGCGGGACAGGTTGCAGATTCCTTGCTACTAGCGTTTCGGCGGCGTTCACAATGACGGCGACGTCGGAGGACACTTTCGTCAGATCGAACGCGAACTTGTCTACAGCCGGTGCGCCCGTCGGCCGGGCCGACGGTGCGGGCAGGGCCGTCAACTTGCGGATCACCCCCACCTCCAACGTGACCGTCCACACCGTGAGATTCCCGGGCGGCCACGTGTTGATCCCCGTCAACCCGATCGCCTCATTCGCCGTCTCAGGTAAACCGAGCTGCGCGGTCATGAACGACACGTACGTCATCTCGCAGTCCCACGTGGCCCCAGCCGACGTCAAAACCTGCCGGGCAGGCAGAGTGACCACACCGGGTAAAACGTCGGCAGCGTCGTTCACAGCCTGCATGACCCGCTGCACACACGTTTCCACCGTGTCCGCGTCAAACACGCTCACTACGGTCGTCATAGGTCAGGAGCCTACGCAGCGGGAGCGAGCGTGTGCACCACAGACGGGTTGCCCTTCGCCGGGCCCACATTCCACGACGCCCACGACGTCACCACTGAGGTGGCGGCGGCGAGCAGAGACACTTGCAGGACCTCCAGCCACGGAACCGAGGAAATGTCGATGAACGTGTTCGCGGCGAGAAACGCCAACGCCGACTGACCGAACGTCAACACGGATCGGAGCAGCACCTGCAACGCCGGGTTCAGTTGCTTACTGATCGGGATTGACACCGCCGACGTCAACACGGACACGACACCCGCGAGCAGCGCGATATCCAGGGCATGCCAGAAACTCGTCCAGTTCAACGCCACCCCCAACGCGAGCAATGTCATCGCGAACGACTGCACGACCGTTTTCCCGGCGCGTTCCCCGGCGTCCCTGAGCCAAATCTCCACTGTGGACATGTCGTCTCCTAGCTGGAATGAAGAGTCGTCGAATTGATGATGGCGAGAACATCCGCTTTCGTCACGGCACCGCCCGCACCGCCACCGATCTTCGCCACGACCGCTGTAGCGATCGCAGCCAACGCGGCAGCATCCAACGTGTTGACGTTCACACCCGGCTTCCAGTTCGGGAGAGTGGTGCTGTTGAACACCGTGTTCTCAGAACCGTCCGTCCACTGCACCAAACGCAGCAGGTCCGGCTGGATCAAAGCATGCACCTTAGCGGCGATGCGGTTCATCTCGGCATCCGTGACAGGCATGTCTGCTTCTCCTATGCCGTAGTCGGCTTCTATCTGGGTGATGGTACGGGGGGTCATGTTCATGTCGACGTAGGAACCGAACGGCGCGCAGGTACGCGGCCACCCAGCCGGTGACGGATACGGCAGCGCACCGTAGTATTGCTTCGAGTAGAACCCTGCCGGTATGGGGTTAGTGTTGTAAGCGGCGAGCCGCTTCTTCATCCACGCTGGCGGCGTCGGCCAGTTCCCGGACCAGTCCGGTTGATTCGCGTAGCCCTGGGTTTGTTTCTGCTCACCCGCCCACGTCGCAAGCGTGGCGATGAAACTGTTCGCCTCACTGGAATGGTCCCCCGGGCCGGCGAACCCAGCACCCGACTCCATGTCGATCTCCGGGACTATCTGCGGTGGGCATTGCGACCCGAACAGGTTCCGCAACCGTTTGAAGATCGCACCCGACTGGCCCGGTTTGAAAATGACGTACGGGATCGCCACCCGGATATGGTCAGGGTGGCTGTCGCAGTAAGCCCAGTTCGCGGCTGCGTGACTGTCGGTGCGGTTGCCGTTGTCGGCGCGGAACCCCAACACCGGGTAAGGGTACGAATCGTTAACAACTACTTGGAACTCGCTTATGTCAGCGCCGAACGTTTGTCCGGTTGCCGCGTATAGCATGCCCTCGTCGCGGGTGTGCGCGAACAGGTTCAGCGACTCGTCAGGCTCAACCCAAATCGACGGGCGTTCACGAGCCCCCGCCCGCTGACTGTAATCAACCGTTGGATCTATCATACTCCCCCTTACGCTATCGTCCCCCAGTTTACCGGTTCGATAGCCACGTCGTTCGCTACGCGCCGCCGAAACGCAGCACGTCACCAATCGTCTTCACTCTCATACCGGCAGCGTTAACCGCATCAACGATGGCCTGAAAGTCGGACAGCAGGCATTCCGTGGTCGCGGCTGGCGTCGTGGTGACGATCTTATGAAACACCAGGATTAACCATCCGGCGTTCGCTGCGGCCTTCGCGATCTTCCCTGTCGACGCAGTTGTCAACGATGCGGGGGTAACACCCCCCGCGAATGTGGTGATCGCCGATGTGGCCCGTAACCGCAACGGGTCAGCCGGCGGGTACGTTTCCACTGTGCGTGAACTTGTGGTGCGTTCATACGCGAAATACCGGCGGGAAACCTCCCGAGTGGACTGCGCATCAGTGGTCTGCCCGAACTGGCCGAGCGGATACGCGGAACCGTCCGCGTCACGTAAACCATTCGTGATCATCCAAGCTTTCTGCGCACGGCGGTCCGTCTCCAACGCCGCCGCTGTCTCCCCCGTGTAAGTAAGCGCATGTGCCGCGTCAGTGTAAGCATGGGAGGCGATCTCCCAACCCCATCGGTCATGTCGATTCTTCAGATCAGCGAGAGTTAACCGGCTGGCGACCCCTAGAACATCAGTGATCACGAACATCGAGGCGGGCCACCCCAGTCCGTCGAGTTTGTCCCACGCTCCGATCGTTTTCGGGGAATCCCACGAGTCGTCGAAACAGAACGACACCACCCCATTCGGGAACGGTGTCGACCCATCCGGAACCAACTCAACGGACTGGATGTGCACGGTGACCGGGTTAGTGGTGTTGTCGTCCCACGCTTGGATTTGCAGATCCGTCATACCGGACCGGGCGGGACTGCCAGTGATGACGGCGTCAGCGAAACTGAGCACGACAGTAAGCCACTGACCGGAAACCACGTACGCGGACGCACCGAGGGTGAAAAACGTCCACTTGTAGTTGCTACCCAAGTTCGTTGAACCCAGATAGAAGTCCAACTCAGACAGGTGGGTGGTGTCGTCAACTTTGATGCGCAGCCGGAAATATTTCCCGGTCGTATCGGGGACGGTACCCGCGAACTTACGGATGTTCGTTTGTGCACCCGCCCCGCCAGTGGTCATTTTCGCTGACTGGGTACCGGAATCGAAGTCGGTGGTGTCGTTCAGGTTGAACGTTGCACCTGTCCCGTTGCTGGTCCAGCCGTGCCCGGTCTGGAACCGGGTTTGCACGGTGGACGCACGCGGATACTGCGGCAGCAACGCAACCGGTCCGTACGCCGATGCTGCGATAACATCCGCGTATGCCTGCGATGCTGCCTGCGCGGCTGTAGCCGCACCAGCAGCATCGAACGCGGTGGAGGCCTGCACAGCGGCAGTCCCGAGGCCCAGATTGCCGCGTGCGGACGTAGCGTTAACCAAATCGGACAGGTTCGAGGCGCGTTGCACTGAACTCGCGACAGCGGCAGCGCCAGCAGTCGAGGCAGCGCCAGCCGCGTCATACAAGTCGGACAGCACCACGACACCAGTCCGGCCATCAACCGACGTGACCGCCCCCGCCGTTGCTGGCAACTGACTAGACGGGACTTTCCCTGTCCCGTCCAATGTGGCGACACCGTTCACGGCGCCCCGTTGAGTCGACGGGATCAGATACGGCAGCGACGACCACGCCGTGACCCCATCCCCCACCTTGAACAGCCCGGTGTCGGTTTCTAATCCTGGTTCAGCTTGGAGCAGTATCGTGTTTTTCGCTGCCCAGTCAGCGGCAGTGTCGCGCCGCAATTCGAACGTCACAGCCACGCGGGTCACGCTGATCCCCCATCGAGGATGGTCCCCGTGTCCACGAACGGCACCTGCACACTGCTGATTCTCCGTGGTGGCGGTATCTCCGGTGACATGACACCAGCGCGTGCCTTCGTCCCCACATACGTTTTGATAACCAAATCGACGAAATACAGCCCGGTCCTGCCCTGATCGAGAAAGTCCTGCGGGTCGATCAGAGTATAGGAGATGCCTTCCCGCGTGATCGACGTGACCCGTTCCGGCAGTTGACAGTTCTCCCAATCGCAGGCTTCCGCGAACGCGAACTGCTGCGCCAACTGGCTGATAGCCCGCTGCACATCGATCGGTGGCGGCGAGCCGTACGTGTAATCCACCGTGATGTCCCTAGCGCCCGGCGGCTGCGCCGTCCCGTACCATGACATGTTGAACCACGGTGGTGGGGCGGCGATATCCCACAGGCCTCCGGGCCACCAGTAGTCCTGTGGTTGCAGGAACCAGATTTGGGTGCCGTTGTTCACCTGATACAACGCCGGGTCCAGCACGTCCCCGCTGGGCCCCTTCACGGAATGCACTGCGGACACTGGCCGGCCGTACAGGCTGATGGTGCGGGTTTGGAACGGCACCCGGTACGTGTCGATCACACGCCGCTGAGGCCACGTCCACCGCCACCCCATCAACCCCGACATGATGCGGGTAGCGGCCAACATCAGATCAGGCGACGGTACGGGGCTGCTCACGTGGGTAAGCACCGCCTTCCGTACCGTCGCCGTCACTGACAAGAGCAACACTGCCCCTGCGGGGGGAGGGGGAGGGCAGCGCCACCCCGCTTAGCTGGTGAACCCGTTCAGGATCGTCGGTAGCGCGGACACCCGGTCCGACTGGTAAGGCTTGTCCGTCGGGATCTGCAACACCGGGGTGCCACCACCGGGGAAGAAGTTCGCGTTACCGAAGCAGTACCCTTCGAACACGGTCGCGATGAACCCGTTCTCAATCACCCGGTCACCCGTCAACGTGAGCGTGCACAGCGGGAACGCATGCACCCAGTACGGGTTCGTCGACGCCGGCTTGCCGTTCACGTACGCGCCGGACCACACTTCCAGGCCGACACCGTTACCGACACCCGACGTGGTCAACTGCCCCGCCTGCAACGACTGGTAGCCGGTCACCGGGGACGAACCCGGGTTGGTGAACGTCGTACCACCACCGAGGAGGACGATCAGCTCAGGTTCCGGGTTGCAGATCTCCAGGTGCACGTTGTAGTACTTCAGAATGTCCGGGGTTTTCAAGATCTGGCACAGCGACCCGTCAGCGGCCTTGTTCGCGATGTCCTCGCCGGGTTCGTTCTCCGGGGTGAACGTGACGTTCAGGAACTGCCCCGACACCCACACACTGCCGGACGTGCCGGTGAGCGGCGCGCCGGACACGGACAGGGACGACACGCGCATCGCATACCCGCGAACCGAAGTCGCGTGGTCAGTCAACGCAGGAGCTGCCATCGTAGTTTCTCCCTAACTCAAGGTCCCGCGAACCGCGATGGACGCGTCGAATTCCACGGCCAACACCATGTCAGTCGTGAAGTAGGTTCGGTTCAGGCTGTAGTCGTAGGCCGGTACCAAGTCAGCGACATCGGAGCGGCGCACCACGATCGGGCCTGTCGCGCCGACCTGACTGATCGGATACTCCGGGGCGACCACGATCGGAGTGCCGTCCATGGTGAGGAAAAACTCGCCTGACTGCGGCGTCGGGGACATGGCGTTACCGGCCGACAGCAGCATCGCTGCCCGCAACCCCATGTGCAGAACTGCGTGTTCCCCGACCTCCCCGTCGTAGAACTGGTCCAGCACCTTCGCGACCACATCCTGCACAGTCAAGGATGACCCGACATCAACGACATCGGAGCTAGTCATGAACGGTTGCGCCGACGTCCACCCGGGGATGCCGTTCCACAAGGTGTACGCCGCCGCGCGTTGCGCATCGGATTTCAGGTCAGCGTGCAGACTGGCATCGAAATCGGGGAAGTCACCGATCACACACCGGTTCGGCCGGAACGCGGACACCATCGCCCCGAACGGCCGGATCGTGTACACCACGGCGGGATTACCGAGCGACCCCGCCACCCGGGCCACATTCGCGCGGGTACACACGTCCTGAACGATCAGCGGGCGGGAACCCGAATCGTATTGCTCGTCGTAAGGGACGCCAGACCAAGGCCCGTCCCCATCAAGCACTTCCGCTACATCAAACAGGCTGGACACCGGTCACGCCCCCTCTCTGTGGCTTGCCCAGCGGCCGTGTGACCGCTGAGCTTCACCCGTCGTCAGGATCAGTTGCCGGTCTTGCCGAGCAGCGGAATGTTAAAGGCGCTCGCGACCTTCAACGACTCCACGCCGACCATGGCGAGAGCCTCGAAGTTCTCCGTGAACTGGATGTAGTCGTTCGTGCCGACCAGCGTCGAGTCCCGGACCACACCGATGTCCAGCGTGCCGCCGTCGAGGAACAGGAACGTTCCCTCAGCGAACAGGTACCACGTGACCGTGGTCGGGTACAGGAGCAGCGCACCCGCAGCCTGCGCACCGACGAGAGCAGAGTCATCGATGTGCCATGCGACGTTCACGTTGCGGGCCGACAGCCAACCCTCAATCGTGCCGTCACCCTCACCGAGGACACTCTCGCTCGTCGGGGTCTTCGACATCGCGATGTCGTCGCGGATCGCGTCCCGCACCCATGCCGGGGCGATGACCCGGAGCGGGGCATCGGCGGCCATGCGGTGCCGGGTCCGGTACGCCACAGCGCCCTGAGCGACCTGCGGCAGCCAGTCGCGGGTGATACCCAGCGGAGTGCCGGGGTTCGCCACCGTGACAGCCGTAGACAGGGTCGTCATCGCCGAGAGCAGGGTCTGCTCCGCGAGGCGGGCCTGAGCGATCAGCCCAAGATCCGTGTTGCGGGCCACCATCTCCGGGTAGGCGCGGTTCATGAAGTTACCGAACTGCATCTCCAGCGTCACCGCCGAGATCGTCGCGGTCTGCTCGGCGCCGCACGCGACGATCAGCTTGTTCTTCGTCGCACCACCCGGGGTCGTGTCAGTCGCGGCGGTCCACACACCGACCGAGCCAGTGACACCGGAAAGCTTCGGTGGGGTGATGAACCGGATACCGCCACGCTGCGCCCGGAAGCCGGGAAGGGCGCCCCGCACCGGGCGGTCCGTCACGCCGATACCGAACACGTCGTAGCGGGGCTCCAGCGGGGCACAGTACCCACCGGACGCGACGAGGGCCTTCACGTGACTGGCGTCGCGGCCGATGACCTCAGCGATCTTCTCCGCGTTGCCTTCCATGTCCCCGGCCATCAACATCCGGTCGTCGGACGGGTCAGGCGACTTCACCGACGCGACGAGCACATGCTCACCGTCGCCGCGTGCGCCACGCAGGGCCGATACCTTGTCGGTTAGGGCCTGGATGAACTGGGCACGGTCCGTGAACTGCATGCCCGCGCTCACATGCGGCACGTCCGCGCCGGCCACAACAACGTTTGACGCCGCGACAGGGGTTGCCAGCGGCTGACGGTCCTCGGGAACACTGGGAGTGTCCACCTTGGCCTCCTCCTCGTTCTCGGCCGTCACGGTCGTGTCGGCAGTCTCAGGGTCGTTCTCGGGGGATGGTGCGGGTTCCTCGCCAGCAGGGGCCGTATCAGCCTCCACGGGCTGCTCACCGGCCGTCTCAGGCTCGGCGGGGGCATCGGCAGGCGGGTCGGTCACGTCAGCCACAGGGACCTCCGTAGTCGCGGCGGCCGCGATGTCCATCGCGGCGTCCGGGTTCGCGCCCGGCTCCAGCGACGCATCGTCATCACCGTCAGCGTCCGGGTCAGACACGTCGATGCCACGGGACTGCGCCTCAGCCTGAACCTGATCCAAGGCGTCAGCAGCGGACGACATGCCGTCAAGGTCATCGCCAGTGTCGGCGGCCTCGAACGCGGCAACGATCTCAGTTTCCAGCCCGGCCAGTTCATCGTTCGACAACTGGGCAATGTTGGCCAGTTTGTCCTGGTAGCCGGTGCCGTCGGTTGGTGCCGTCATGCGACGCCTCCAAAGGACAGATGGTCAACTTTGGAGGGGAGCCCAATCAGCACGCCTCGTAATCAGAACGAACGGTAACACACAGTACGACGGGGGTCCGTTAGCACCGACGTCCCGGGGGTGTCGCTTTCACTCGGCAGGAACACACACAGCGTATGGAGTGGTCGGGTTCCCCGGATCGCCCAGCGCAGGAGACGGTGGAGTGACAGTCGCCGTTGATGGGCAGGCACTCGGTAGAAGCACACTCACAATGATCGGGTCACCCCGAGACATGACGAACGTCAAAGTAAGGGTGCCGCCGTTCTGGCTAGCTTGAATGCCGGTCACTGAAGTAGCGTCGGGAGGCGTGGTGCCGCTAGTTCCATTAGTTCCATCAGAGCCTTTACTGCCCGGCAGGCCGTTAGCGCCACTCAACCCAGATTCACCGGGACTACCGTTCACACCAGACGGACCCACGGAACCGGCTGGTGCGGTATGCGCAACCAAATACGAGTTCACGAATGCTTGCAGCACCATGTAATCAATCGGTGGAGGATGCGCCTTCAGGTAAATGTTCACTGCGGTCTGCACCTGCGTATCTGAAGGCCCCGGGCCAGCAGGACCCGTCGGTCCCGGGATGGGCGTCGGGGTTGCGGTAGCCAGTACAGATGCCTGCACACATAAGGAAGGGTTGTCAGCGCGGAACGCCGCATCCGTCCGGCATTGCTGCTGAACGTTCTTCGCGAGCGCCTTACCCTGGTTCGCTACCGACCCGACCGCCGACGCGGACGCCACTGCCGACGTCTTCCCCGACAGGGCACTGTCCTTCGCGGACACGTCAGTAGTGTGCCGAACAGTCAGCCACGACATCCACAAGATCAGGATGACCCCACCGGTGACGGCCGCAGCAAGGGCTCTACGGCGCTTCCTCCGGAGCCCGTTCGTCTCGGTTCGCGATGTCACCACGCCTCCGCAGCCTCGTCAGCTCGGACTCTAATCTAGCAATCTCCGTTTGCAGCCGGGCGATTTCCTGTTCCAGCCGTAGGGCTTGCTGCTCGCGCCACGTGATCTCCACTTTCAGGCCTTCAGCGTGGGATTCGGCTACCGCGACCCGCATTTTGATGTCGTTGATTTCGTCGTGGAGACGGGCGTTTTCGGTCTCCAACGTATCCACACGGGTCCGGGACAAATCTAGACGTTCCTGTACGGCGGTCAGTTGTTTCTGCTGGTCCTCGCCTGCGCGTTGCTGCCTTTTGTCCGCGTAAAACACGGACCGGACCCCGTACACCACTAGACCCGAACCGAACACGCCACCGGCTACGGTGGGGATCACGTCGGACAGCACTGTCATCCTGTTTTCTCATCGTAGCCACGCACCCGGCACCCCTAACAGTCTGTAAGTGTTGGTGCGCGTAACGCATGCGCGTATGCAGAATATCCTGTTAACCGCCTGGCAAGATCGTAACGACACGGCAAGATCACCCCGTGTGGTTAACGATCCGGGGTCACCGGCCGATACGGGCCCGCAACGCTCGCTTCTCCAACTGGTGCTCCACCCTGGCGTCGATCGCCGCCGTGAGCGCGGCAGGGTCGGTGAAGAACGCGTCCAGCATGCGCACCCCGAACATGTCCTGAGCACCCGCTGCGACCAGCGCCGTGACAGCACCGGATGCGACCAGGCATTCCGCGCGGGGTACGGGGAACCCGGGTGCGTTCACTTGGCACACGGCGATCAGCTCTAGCGCGCCGTTGATGACCCGCCAGTCACCGCTAGGTGCCGAGGCGCGCAACGCGCGGATCTGTTCCGGGGTGGCATCCGACCGCAGCGACCCCGCGACCCAGATACCGTGCCTGTCCTCCCCAGCGTTCACGTCGGCGATAGCGGAACGGGTGTCGTCGTAATGCTGCACGGCGCGCCCAGCATCAGCACTGAGAGGTGCGTGGCCGCCGGCTAGGGTCAACTGCCCGACCGGCTGGTCGGAGCCGTTAGCGGTCGCCACAACCCCGGTGCGGAAGTAGCTGTAGTTTGACCTCGACTTGGGCGGCCGGACATTCCCGGGCAAACCAGTATGTGTAGAGTTCCATGAGGCGATATGCCCGAACACTTGACCCGCTGGCGTCACAGTTATGGGTGTCGGCCGTAGCATCTCCGGCGGCTGAAACCACTCCGCAGGTGGCTGCACCGGGCCAGCGTCAGCCGTCAACGCCGCGATCAACGGCTCATCCAAACGCAGCGGGTCCGCCTCGCGGAAGATTGAGATCGTCATGATGCCTCCGATGGGGAGTCGTCCGGTACACTTGAACGATGCCCGAATGCATCCATAGCACCGTAGGTGATTGTAGTTCTAGCCGTCTCCGGCGGGGGATGTGCGAGCGGCATTACCGTCGAGTTGCCGCAACAGGAACACCCGTAAAAAGAGCAACCGGATGGGGAACGCTCGTCGTCAAGCAAGAGGACGGATGCTGGATCTGGCAGGGGCCACCTAGTAACGCGGGATACGGCAGCTACAACGTCCACAACGACCGGACCTACATCGCTCACCGATACGTCTACGAACTGCACAAGGGACCGGTGCCTGACGGTTTGGATTTGGACCATCTCTGCATGGTCAAGATGTGCGTCAATCCGGACCATCTTGAGCCGGTGACCCGTAAAGAGAACCACCGCCGCCGTATCGCTGCTCGGACTCGCTGCAAACATGGTCATGACTTGAGCCTGCCCGGTGCTTTCATCCCGGGGACTAGTCAATGCCATCCGTGTCGACTGGCTGTGTACCGCAGGGTTCGGGAACGGCGAAAGAGGGAATCCCAAGCAACTGGTGGCTAGGTTCATTTGCCACCCCGGTCTAACTTCGCATGCTGCGCTGGCCACAGACCCGTGGCGATTTTATGAAGCTCATTGCATTGGCCCTTGACGGCGTACTCATTATGCACGTACTTGGATAGCAAACGGACACATCGTGACCAGTCACCACTTTCACCCCACCGCACGCGAGCGGAGCCTTTCCCGTGAGTCCAATACTCGCGAAGTTGGTCAGGTGTCCGTGTATGCGCGGCAACGTCAGCCACCACTGGCTCAGCGCTAGCCTTGACCGGCGCCTTCACCGGAGGTGCCTTAGGCGGCGCGGGGGTACCGGCAGGCGGGAACTGCTTAGCCAACTGTGCGTCGATAGCAGCAATCTGCGCCTTCAACTGGGCGTCCAGTTTCGCTTTACTAGCAGCGTTCGCTTTCGTTGCTGCCGTATGCCGCGCTGTTTCCTTCGCGGTTGCTTCCGCACGGCGGGTTTGCCAGGCGAGACGCCGTTGCGCTTCCGCTACCCGCATCGCCTTTCGATCCGCCGGGCTAGCAGCCGCGTACTGTCGCATGTAGTCGATACGGTGCTGCTGCTCCCCGAGCAGCGACGTGGATTGCGCGTCCAGGAACTTCTGATGCTGCGCCGTTTCCGTCGCCGATGCAGTTTTCTCTTTCGCCGCTACCGCGTTACGCAACGCTGTCTTCTGCACTTGCGCGGCCTTAGTCGCAGCCGCCTTCTTAGCGGCAGCGGCTTTCTTCGCGGCAGCCGAGCCACCCCCGCCGCCTGCACCTTTCGGGGTTTTGTACGGCTTCGCTATCACCGTTTTCGCTGTTGGCGCGGCATGCGGTGCGGTCGTTTTCCGGTTCGCCTCTAACGCGTTCGCCTGACTACCACCGCCGGCAGTCCATTTCCCGGTCGGGTCGCGTGATTCTGACGGGTTGAACGCCGCTGTGACCGGGCCGAGGGGGATGTTGCGTTGGTCGGCGCCGTGCCACACCCCGACCTGATCGAAGTTGAGTGGGGTGCCGCCGAGACCGTCTGTTGGTACCGGGTCAGCCCCGTACTGCCTGGTCACGTGCGGGGTGAACGAGTGGTCGGACTGCTGGGTAACACCGTTACCGGCGAGATGGTCGATGAGTGACTGCCGTGCCTCCGGTAGGCCCGGCACATCGGCGAGCGCCACCTGTACCGGGTTGTCGGCGTTGTCGCTTCCC